>ERZ791919.7-NODE-7-length-344821-cov-8.240256_pt1 | contig 344821 bp, 304 predicted proteins | sample MGYA00510137_ERZ791919 | MGnify/ENA primary metagenome ERZ791919 (study PRJEB30046, sample SAMN00792059) | human gut metagenome | study: EMG produced TPA metagenomics assembly of the A metagenome-wide association study of gut microbiota in type 2... | reverse complement strand
TCCGCATGGTCTAAGCCATACGGAGGATTAACTGTTTTACGGACACCCGTCTATGCCGGGGGTTAGTTTTTCGACAGACTTATGCTTAGCTTTGCCAGGCTTTTTCTACAGCTTCAAGGCCGCCCGACAGGCGGCTTGTTTCTCCTATAGCTGCATCATTTTGGCGTTGAGGCTGCCGCACTCGGCGGTCAGTATGGCGAAGGTGCGGGGCGCGCCGCCTCGGGGACAGGAGGGGCTGCCGGGGTTGATTATGTACAGCTTACCGTCATAGTCCAGCTTCGGGATATGTGTGTGGCCGTACAGCGCAACGTTGCAGCCAAGCTCCTCCGCACGGTAAGCGAGCCGGTCGGTACCTGCAATAACGCCGTAATAGTGGCCATGAGCGGCGAATATCTCCGCACCGTCAAGGCTTATGCGAAGCTCTTTTTCACCGCCGAAATCGCAGTTGCCCGCCACGGAATAGACAGGCGTTCCGTCCTTTCCGAAAGCCTCCGCGTCGCGGGTATTGTCGCCCAGGTGTATCCATGCGTCCACCCTGCCCGCCTGCTCTATGACACGTCTTATGGCGTATGAATCGCCGTGGGTATCGCTTACTATGCCTATGCGCATCACTTTTCCGCTCTCAGCTTGTCGCATAGGGATTCGAGCGCGCGCCTTCTGTGGCTGACGGAGTTTTTCTCCTCAGGCGTTAGCTGTGCGAAGGATTTCTTCAGCGGCTCATAATAGAACAGAGGGTCGTAGCCGAAGCCGTTTTCGCCTTGTGGGGAGTGGAGTATGACCCCCTCCACGCTGCCATTGGCGGTGACGGCAGGCATTCCCCTGCGTATGAGCGCAACAGAGGTGTGGAACCGCGCGGTGCGTTTTTCGCCGGGTACGTCCTTGAGTGCGTCGAGGAGCTTCGCATTGTTGGCGGCGTCATCGTGGCCCTCGCCTGCGTAGCGCGCGCTGTAAACGCCGGGAGCGCCGCCCAGGGCGTCAACCATCAGGCCGCTGTCGTCCGACAGTACTGCATCCGCATCGGCAACGGCAAGCACCTCTCTGGCCTTCTTGAGAGCATTGCCCTCAAAGGTGTTCGCGTCCTCAACCACGTCCATATCTATGCCCGCTTCCCTGAGGGAGAGTATCTCGTCATAAAAGCAACCTAAAATGGCCTTTATTTCGGATACCTTATGGGCGTTGTTGGAGGCGATTATAAGCTTCATATATATTTCTCCTTTGTACGGCAAAATTCAATACGGCTATTTTACCACAGCGCCCGCGGCATTTCCATATTTATCGCCACTCGTTCACGTATACGGGTACAGACACGGCGGAGGTATGCATACTGTACTCCTTTCCTTCCACAGTTATGTCAACGCCATATACCTGATCGAACTGATTGGCGCAGAGATACAGGCAGTCCCTTGCCGCATCCAGCATACCCTCGGTATCAGCGACTTTCTCGAAGTCCTTCGTCAGGTCAACGCAGGCTATTCCGTCCTTTATGTATGCGCTTATGAGCTCTGTTCCCGCCGGGAAGCAGTTTATAAGCCCCTCACCCTTAGGCCCGGCTATCTCCTCCTGCACAGCCCCGGAAAATGAAGGCGCAGTGTCCGTATACCGTGTCACGGGGATATTCAGGCTGGCAGCCGAATTAGGGAAGTACAGCGTAAAGGCATGGGCTTCGCCTGAAACCGGCACCTCCCCGTCCTCAATATTCAACGCAAAGCTCTCCATGGGTTTGGATATGTCAGTGCCATTGGAGAGGGTCTTTTTCTCCTTGCCGTCGATGGTTATGCTGACGTTGTTTATGGAGGGGAACTCAGTCAGCGTGTTCACTATTGCAACCACCATGGCCTGCTCCTGCTCCTCAGTCTGTTGACCGATGTCAGTCAGGTCTACCCGGGCGCTGCCTCCCTCGCCTATGCGTAGAGTACATTCCGTTCCCTCGGGTATTACCGTCTTCAAGCCCATCATGGCGGCGCTTTTATCGTTGTCGATGCCAGATACGAGGTAGCTCAGCGCCGCTCTGCCTATTCCCTCCTCCCAGGGTATGCTCTTCATAACAGGCACTATGAATCCGTCCTCCGTGACGTAGTACAGAGTGGTTCGCCGGTAGCCGCTGTCCGTATCGGCCTCGGGTTCGGCGGGTTCCTCCGCCTTTTTGCAGGACGCCATCATAAGCGCCGTAAGCAGCGCCAGAATCAATATAAATAATCGCTTCATTCTCATGCCCTCCGGCTTATTAGTCATATATAAGCTATTCGCCTTCGGCGCATAAAATAACGAAAAAAGCGGCCCGTCTGCCGCTTTTTGCCGTTACTGCTTCTGTATTATAGCTTTGACCTCAATTGGGTCCGGGGTCACATAGGCCGTTTTGTTTGTGGTGTATATCACCATACCGGGCTTTGCGCCGGAGGGTTTCCTTACGAACCGCCGCTCGGTATAGTCTACAGGCACGTTTTCGCTGCCCCTGCCCCTGCTGTAATAGGCCGCCAACAGCGCTCCCTGATACAGCGTGGTCTTTGGCGGGTTCTCTGCCCGTATTATCACGTGTGAGCCGGGTATATCCTTTGTATGCAGCCATGTGTCCTTCGGCCCCGCGAACCTCAGCGTAAGCGCATCGTTCTGCCTGTTGTTCTTGCCAACGTATATCTCTATGCCGTCCGACGATATAAAGCACATGGGCTTTGAAGGCGGCAGCTTCTGGCCCTTCCTGCCGTCCTTGGGTCTCTTTATGTACCCCTCGTTCATCAGCTCGTCGGAAAGCTCCTTAAGTTCGCTGTCACCGGTACACTTGTCCAGATTATAAAGCTGCCCCTCAAGATAGTTCAGCTCCTCCAGCGCCCTTTCCCGCTGCTGCGCCGCCATATCCCGGGCTGCCTTGGCCTTCTGGTATTTTTTATAATACTTTTGCGCGTTGTCGTTTATGGAATACCTTGCGTCCAGAGGTATTCTTACGTTTTCCGGCGGGTCTGTGTAGTAGTTCTGCACTACGGCCTCCGAGGAACCTGAGATTATCCTGTAGGCGTTCGCTATGAGCAGCTCGCCGAACAATTTAAGCTTTTCAATATCGCCCTCGGAAGCTATGGCCTCGTCATACAAAGCGATCTTCTTGTTGCAGCGCTCTATATTGTTTTGCAGTATCTTCCTTATGCCGGCGCCGTGGCGGCGCATACGCTGGAGGTTATCGGTTTCAGCGTAAAAGCGGTCCAGCGCCTCGCTCATAGTCGGCGCCGGTCTGTATTCTCCCTCCTTTGGTACAAACGGCAGCACTCCCTCAGGTTCGCCAACGTCATTAAGCGTAACGCAGGGCATGACATCGCCTTGCGAAAGGCGGCGGTAAAAGCTGTGCAGGTATTCCGCAAGCTCCCTGCACTCCCCTGGGCTCAGCTCGCCGCAGCTGCACTTATCCGTGGCATTCTCGCAAAGCTTTGCCGCCATTTTGGGCGAAAGGCCGAAAAACGCGTTTGAAAGCGCTTTGTCTATCCTGATACCCTCTGCCTCTGCTATGACTGTCTCAAAGTCTTCGGCAGAGGCCTTTGTTGGGTCGGCCTTATCCTGTGCCGGCGGCATTTCGTACTTCTGCCCCGGCAGAACTGTACGCACATTTGACATTCCTATGCCGATACGCTTTATTGCATCAACGACTATGCCCTGCTCGTTTATGAGAATTATATTGGAGTATTTGCCCATTATCTCGGCACAGAGCACGAAGGTAACGGTATCTCCCAAGTCGTTCTGTGCCTCGATGCCTATGTTCACTATCCTGTCAAGGTTTGGCTGCTCTACATACACTATGCGCCCACCTGCGAGGCGCTTCCTCAGCAGCATACAAAAGGCCGGCGCGTCTATGGGGTTTTCCTTTTTGACATTCGTGAGCTGCATTCTGCAATGCTCCGGCGATGCGCTTATGAGCAGCCTGAGGTTTTCGCCGCCGCAGCGCAGACTGACCGCAATCTCGTCCTTTTCGGGCTGCTGTATCTTGTCTATCCTGCCGCCAACTATGCGCCTGCACTCTGCCACGGATGCGGCGAGATTAAGTCCGTCCATTGCCATAGTAAAATAAGTTATCTCCTGTAAATTTTAAACGGCTTAAAGCAGTTCAATGGATGAGCAGGATACCTCATGGGCCGTCCTGTCCTGTACTGTGCCGTCACTGAGCTGCTTCTGGTATCGCCTGCTCTGTATCCTGCCCTGAATGTACAGCCTGCTGCCCACCGGCAGCTCGCTCACGGTGCGGGCGTTCCTGCCCCATGCTATGCAGGGCAGATAGTCAGATTTATTGAAGGAGCGGTTGCAGGCTATGAGCATGTCGCCTATCTCCCGCAGGAAGGGCGTAGTCCTGAACACCGCGGGCTTGCAAAGATATCCTGAAAGCGACACCTCGTTTTGAGGCATCTCCTCCTCGCCCAGAGGTTCTATGCCCTTGGCGAACACCGTAACGCAAAGATGGGTACCCTGCTCCGTATGCCTGTTATATGTCCTCAGCTGTCCCCATACAGAAAGCCTGTCGCCCTCGTCCGGCATGAAGGCAAGATTGCGCCCCGGTATCGTAAGCGGGACGTGATCCATAGTGCCGCTGAGCCGCGGCACAAGCAGCTCCGCGCTGTAAAAATCCTCTCCGTAAAGGCTGTGGCTGAGCTCCGGCGCGCCGCCAAGCGTACCGCTTACAAATACCGCGTTTTCATCATTGGATACTCTCATACTTACTCCTGACACTTATTTGATGTGTGTTCGTATATAAGTATTCGGTATCCACCGGGTTTTATGATTTAATTTTCTTTGCGCCAATAACTATATCGTCCAGCAGCGCCATGACTGTAAGCATACCCTTGCCGGGCCGCTGCTCGATGAATACCGTCTCGGTGTTCACTACCGTCTCCTCGCCGTGGAACTGGCGTATGACTATATCATAGGGCTCCTTTACGTAAAGCGCCGCAGCGATGGCAGTGCCGTTTGAGCCGTTCTTCTTGAAATCGAAGGTCTTCAGGCCCTTGCCGTTCCTGCCCTGTATCTCGTAATCGAAGACCAGGCTGCGCTTTGCGTAGCCCCTGTCGGATATGGTAAGTATCTCGCCCTCGTCAGCTATCTGCGCGGCGAATATAACCCTGTCGCCCTCGTCCAGCTTCATGCACTTCACTCCGCCCGCGCCCTTGCCCATTACGGGAACGGTATCTGTCGCGAAGCGTATGCTCATTCCGCCCTTGCTTACCATGATAACGGTGCCTGCGGTCTCGTCCTGTTTTTCTACGGCTATAACCCTGTCGTCGTCCTTAAGGGCTATGGCGGCCGTCTTCTTTGTGCGGAGGTCAAATTCCTTTCCCTCTGTACGTTTTGCGTTGCCGAGGGCTGTAAAGAACACAAGCGTGTCGCCCTTTACCTCATCGAAGCATGCGACTATCTCCTCGCCCTTTTCGAGCTGTACCAGCGAATTAAGGTTTGTAGCCTTGGCGGTAAGCCTTGCTTCCGGCAGCTCGTCCACGCCGATTATCAGGCAGTTGCCGTGGCTGGTAAAGAACCTCAGCCGCCTGTCCGTCTGGGTCTCCATTATAAATACCGGCTTTTCGGAGGCGATGGACTCGGCTGTGAAGCTGCGCTTGGGCAGGCGGCGTATCTTGCCGCCCTCAAGCAGCGCCACTATGGCGTCATCCACCACTATCATGTCCTCACGGGACACGACTATCTCCTCCTCGCCCTGTATCAGCCTTGTACGGCGTGGTACGGCATATTTTTCTTTTATGGCCAGCATCTCGCGGCGTATGACCGCCCTGAGCTTTTCCTCGGATGAAAGTATGCCCTTGTATTCCTTTATTAGCCTGCCTACCTCCCTGTATTCCTTTTCTATGGCCAGTCTTTCCAGGTTGGTCAGCCTTTGGAGCCTCAGATCAAGTATGGCCTGAGCCTGTATATCGGTAAGCTCAAAGCGCTTCATAAGGCCTTCCTTGGCCTCCTTTGGCGACTTTGCGGCCCTTATGAGAGCTATCACCTCGTCTATATTGGCAATGGCCACCATAAGGCCTTCCAGTATGTGCTCCCGGCGCTCAGCTGCGTCAAGGTCAAATTTCGTGCGGCGGGTGACTACATTTTCCTGATGCCGTATGTAATGGCGCAGTATCTCCTTCAGGCCCAGCGTCTGGGGCTTGCCGTCGGCTATGGCCACCATGTTAACGCCGAAGGTTACCTGAAGGTCGGAGTATTTATAAAGGTATTGCAGTATTTTTTCCGCGTCAGCATCCTTCTTTACCTCTATCACCGCCCGCATGCCCATGCGGTCGGACTCGTCCCGTATCTCGCCTATGCCGGCAAACAGCGCCTTTTTTCCCTCGCTTATGTGCAGTATATCCTCAAGCGCCTTTGCCTTGTTCACCTGATATGGCATCTCTGTGACGACAATGAGCTTCTTGCCGTTCTTCTGCTCCTCTATTTCAGCCTTGGCACGAACGGTTATCTTTCCCCTGCCCGTTTCGTAGGCGTTCCTTATCTCGCCGGATTCCAGTATATAGCCGCCGGTGGGAAAATCCGGGCAGGGCATTACCTTCATCAGCTCGTCCAGGGATACCTCAGGATCATCCATATACATTATGGCTGCGTCTATGGCTTCGCCCATATTGTGGGGCGGTATGTTGGTCGCCAGACCTACGGCTATGCCTGAGGAGCCATTTACCAACAGGTTTGGAAAGCGGCCGGGCAGCAAGTCGGGTTCTTTTAATGTATCATCAAAGTTCAGGCTGAACTTTACCGTATCCTTCTCCAGATCCCGCAGCATCTCCATGGCTACAGGGGTCATTCTGGCCTCGGTATATCGCATTGCCGCCGCAGAGTCGCCGTCTATGCTGCCGAAATTGCCGTGGCCGTCCACCATGGGCATCTGCATATTGAATTCCTGAGCCATGCGCACCATGGCATCGTATACCGATGTATCGCCATGGGGGTGATATTTACCGAGGCAGTCGCCCACGATACGTGCGCTCTTGCGGTGCGGCTTGTCCGGGGTCAGCCCCAGCTCCAGCATGGTATAAAGTATGCGGCGCTGAACGGGCTTCAGGCCGTCCTCTATCCGCGGCAGCGCCCGCTCCATTATTACATATTCCGCATAGGGAATCATGGAGTCGTGCATAACCGCCTCCATGCCCTTCGTGATTATGGTCTGTCCCTCAAAGGATATCTGGTTATCATCTCTTTTTGCCATACGCTGTTACCTTTCGGCGGCAGGATGTGCCGTCATCTTTTCCTCAAAGGTATCCGTCTTGTTGAAGTTGGCGAACTCGCTGATGTACTCGCGTCTGGGGCCGACTTTATCCCCCATGAGCAGCGTCACTATATGGTCCACGTCCGCCGCGTCCTCAAGCTCTACCCGGACCAGCGAACGGTGCTCCGGATTCATGGTCGTCTCCCACAGCTGCTCCGGGTTCATCTCTCCAAGCCCCTTGTAGCGCTGGAGGGTGTAGCCCTTGCCGATGGCTCTCGTCATCTTTGCAAGCTCCCCGTCGGAATATGCGTACCTGATCTCCTTGCCCTTCTGTATTTTATAGAGAGGAGGAAGGCCTATATACACGTGACCGTCGGTTATAAGCTCCTTCATATAGCGGAAAAAGAATGTCAGCAGTATTGCCCTTATGTGCGCACCGTCCTGGTCTGCATCGGAGAGTATTATTATCTTGTCGTACTTGAGGCCGCTTATATCGAAATCCTCGCCTATGCCTGTACCAAGGGCGGTTATTATGGAGCGGAACTCCTCGTTTGCTATTACCTGATCCAGCCGCTTTTTCTCCACATTCAGCGGCTTGCCCCGAAGCGGCAGTATGCCCTGGAACCGCCTGTCCCGGCCCTGCTTGGCGCTGCCGCCTGCGGAGTCTCCCTCCACGATAAACAGCTCGTTTATCTTTGCGTTGCGCCCCGTACAGCTCGACAGCTTGCCCACCAGAGGCGCGTTTTCCAGCTTGCTTTTTTCCCGGGCCATAGTCTTGGCCTTGCGGGTAGCTTCACGAACCTTTGCGGCTTTTGCCGCCTTTTCGGCTATCTTATTAGCCGTATCGGCATTCTTAAGGTCATCGAGGTAAGGCGCAAGGTGCTCTGTCAGCACGTATTCTACGGCCGTCCTCGCTTCCGTATTTCCCAGCTTTGTCTTTGTCTGCCCCTCGAACTGCACGCTGTGCATCTTGAGGGATAACACCGCCGTCAGGCCCTCGCGGAAGTCCTCTCCGGAAAGCGACGGGTCCTTATCCTTGAGTATGCCGGCCTTACGGCAGTAGTCGTTCATGACCTTGGTTAAGGCCGCCTTGAAGCCCGTTTCATGTGTTCCGCCCTCAGTGGTTGGTATGTTATTCACATATGAAAACATGCTTTCGGTATAGCCGTCGTTATGCTGTATGGCTATCTCTACTGCTATGTCATCCCTCTTGCCGGCAATATATATAGGCTCATCGTAAAGGGGAGTCTTGTCCGCATTCATGTAACGCACGAAATCTATAATGCCGCCCTCATAGTGATATTCGGCCTCTTTTTTGTTGCCCCGTTCCCGCTCGTCTATAAGTATGAAGGTAACGCCCTTGTTAAGATACGCAAGCTCACGTAAACGCTTTGATATTATGCCGAAGTTCATCTCCAGCGTTTCGAATACACGCTTATCCGGCAGGAAGGTTATTTTAGTGCCCTGACGGCGCACGCGGCCCACCTCTTCCAGGGGAGCCATTGGCTTTCCGGATACCATCTTGCCGTCCGGGCCCTCATAGCTCCTGAAGGTCTGGCGGTACATCTTGCCGCCAGTACATACCTCTACCTCTACGTATTCGCTCAGCGCATTCACAACGGAGGCGCCCACTCCATGAAGGCCCCCTGAAAAGCCGTAAGACTCGTTATCGAACTTACCTCCTGCATGCAGCTGGGTAAACACCACCTCAACGCCGGACACACCCAGCTTTTCGTGAATGCCTACAGGAATACCTCTGCCGTTGTCCTCAACAGTAACGGAGTCGTCCTTATGCAGGGTCACGCGTACCGCGTCCGCATATCCGTTTGCCGCCTCGTCCACAGCGTTGTCCACTATCTCCCAAAGCATATGATGAAGGCCGCGTGAACCGGTGCTTCCTATGTACATTCCGGGGCGCATACGCACCGCCTCAAGACCCTCCATAACTTTTATATCGCTTACGTCGTACTGCTTGTTCATTTTTCCTCCGCTACAATATACGGTATATCCAAATATTACTAACCACATTATATTATAATACACTATTTTACTCTTGTACACTGTGGAATGACCGGCATATAAAAGGAGAGGCCCTTCGACCTCTCCCAGTTGTTCCTTACTCCTTTAGTCCATCTATCCTGGATATAAAGTACGCCGCAGCGCAGCCCGCCGTAGCCGCTACGATGCTCCAGATGAGTTCTGACGTACTCCTGAACGACACAGGTATTATGGGTACCGTAGAGGCGATAACAAAGCCTATTATGCAGTGATACGCAATGCCGTAGTATCTGTTGAATAAAGCGTTCACTGCCCTGGCAAGCGCAATGACGGTTATTGCTATGCCCAGCAAAAACGGTATAATTACCCCCATGTCCAGCGCAGCTATGCCTTCAGACATAGGATAATACAGTCCAAGCAGCATCAGCACCGACGACGATGTCATTCCCGGCGCCACCATGCTTATGCCCCACAGAGCGCCGCAGAAGAAGAACCAGCCGGCGTTAGGAGTTATGTGCAGCTCCGTGCCGTACTTGAGCAGCATAAAGAAGCCCAGTAACAATGACGTGCTTGCGGCAAGGGCTATATAGCATGACTTATCCCTGCCCTGCTTTGCCCCGTCGCGAAAAAGCTGCGGTAATGTCCCGACGATAAGGCCTACAAAAAGGCTGGTGACTATTGCGGGCTCAGATGAGGCGAGCTTTGCTATCGCCCCGGCCAGCAGCACAAACCCACCGAGAAAACCCAGCACTACCGGCAGCACCATATGTCCGTACTTCTTTATTCCTTTCTTAGGGTGGGCCAGGGTTTCCATCATTGGCTGGTATATTCCGAATATGACGCACAGCACTCCGCCGCTTATGCCGGGCAGCACGGCGCCTATGCCCATTATCACTCCCTGGGACAGCAGCAATAAAAACCTTCCGCAGCTTATCTTTGTCCGTTCGCCGTCTTCCATACGTTTCCCCCGTAAAAAGCTTTTTGTAAATCAAAGCCCCCAAACCGTCCGGTTTGAGGGCTTTCCTTGGCTGCGGAACTAGGATTCGAACCTAGACAATACGAGTCAGAGTCGTAGGTGCTACCATTACACAATTCCGCATCATCTTTTGTAATATATCCCATGATGCCGTTCGCCCCGTTATAACGCCCGCCTCTCGGCAGGTGGGTATGCTGTGGCAGGCTTCTGCTTACCGGGATAAAATCGAGGCGACATATGCTTGCTCAACGGGCATTCCCGATGTTAAACTGTGGGTTTATATCCGGAACGTGACGCACAACGCAGGATATTGGTGGGATTAGTTGGGATCGAACCAACGACCTCTACGATGTCAACGTAGCGCTCTGACCAGCTGAGCTATAACCCCGTGAGCAAGTATTATTATACATATTTTTTTGAACTTTGCAAGCATAATTTTTGAATCCGATTTTTATATGTTTGCATCAGACGGAGTTAATGGTATAATAAACGCAGATATTCTGGACTTTATGCCGTTTATGTTTTTTTAAATTTTGCCTTAAGGCCTCGGATAAAGGAGATGTTTGAATGCCGGGCTCCGGATATTTCTACGACGAAACAAACCGCAACAAGCTGATAGTGCTTTATTTTATAAAGAGCCTCAATATCGAATTGACCCGCTCCCAGATAGCGGATTTCAGCGTCGCCCACGACCTTATCCCATACTTTGACCTTCAGACCACCGTTGGCGAGCTGGAGGAAAGCGGCCTCCTCGCCTGCGTTCCGAAGGCATTCGGGCAGGCTTTCATGCTTACCCCGCAGGGCCGCGATATAATCGAGATGTTCCAGGAGCGCATACCCCAGTCCCAGCGGGACACGCTGGACAGGTATGCTGACGAATGCCGCGAGCAGCTCCGCCTTGATACCCAGTACTCCGCAACCGGTCGGGAGCTTTATAAGGGCGGTTACGGCGTCACCCTCAAGGCCATGGACAGCAGCAGGACCCTTTTAGGCATCGAGATTATGCTGCCGGACAGCAAAAGCGCCAACAAAGCCATTGCCCGCTGGCGGGCAAGCTCCGCGGATATTTACCGTTATCTCGTCAAGGTGCTCGTAGAGGACGCCCCCGGCACAAAAAAGGAGAATAAAGGGGAAACCGAAGCTACGCACGAAGAAAAGTAAACTTCAAATAAAAAAAGCGGCGAATTATCGCCGCTTTAAGTTTGTTAAAGCCACCGCTATCTGCCTATGTCGTGCAGCCTTTTTACCATTTCCTTCGGGTCCGCCGCACCGAATACGCTGCTTCCGGCTACCAGCACGTTTGCGCCCGCCTCCGCGCAGAGCCTGCCGGTATCTGGATTTATCCCGCCGTCTATCTCTATATCGGGACTTGCGCCCATATCCTTTGCTATGGCTCTGAGCTGCCTTATCTTCTGCACGGTTTCCGGTATGAATTTCTGCCCGCCTGCGCCGGGATTCACGCTCATGAGCAGCACCATATCGCAGCTGCTTATGACATAGCGCACAGCCTCTGGCGACGTGGACGGATTGAGCACGATGCCCGCCTTCATGCCGGCATTGTGTATGGCCTGAAGCGTCCTGTGGGCATGCCTGTCCGCCTCTATATGGAAGGTGATTATATCCGCGCCGGCATCCCTGAAAAGCGGAATATACGTTTCCGGGTGCTCTACCATGAGGTGTACGTCTATGGGCAGCTTCGTATGCCTGCGCACGGCCTTGCACATCTGAGGTCCAAAGGTTATGGTAGGCACAAATGTGCCGTCCATAACGTCAAAATGTATATAATCGGCGCCCCAGCTCTCGCAGTTTTCCGCTGCTCTGCCCATTTCGGCAAAATCGGCTGAAAGTATTGACGGTGCAACCTTAATCATATCTGTGCTTCCTCTTTTCCTTTAATTCTTCCGCGAATTTGCAGTATCTTTCGTATCTCTCAGGGCTTATGCCGTTTCCAACGAAGGGCTTTACGCCGCAGTCCGGCTCGGTCATATGAAGGCATTCTGAAAACCTGCAATTTCCCAGATGCTGCCGCATCTCAGGATAAAGCAGGCAGAGCTTTGCCGGATCTATCTCCGCCATATCCAGCAGACTGAACCCTGGCGTATCCAGCATACATCCCCCGCACACCTGCCATAGCTGGGCATGACGGGTGGTATGCCTGCCGCGGTCTATCTTGTCGGACAGTTGGCCTACCGGCAGCTCCAGCCCCGGCGCGAGAGCGTTCATAAGCGAAGACTTTCCAACAGCCGACTGGCCGGCAAAGCAGCATGTACTGCCCGCTATCTCGGCTTTGAGCCGGTCTATCCCCGTGCCGTCGCGGGCCGATACGGGTATTATATCATAGCCCGTATCCTTATACTGGGCAAGGGCGGCCTCGTAGGTCTCCCTGTCCATCTCGTCGCACTTATTGAGCAATATGACAGGGGTTATGTCGGAAAGCTCGCATTGCATTATCAGCTTATCGGCAAGACAGTAATCGGGCCTGGGCAGCGAAGACGACAGCACTATCATGAGCTTGTCTATGTTTGCCGCAGCCGGGCGGATAAGCAGATTTTTGCGCGTCAGTATCTCGGTAATGCAGCCTTTGCCGTCGTCGCCCGTCTCAAAGCGGCAGTAGTCCCCTGGCACCGGCGTTATGCCCTCCTTGCGGAATCTCCCTCGTGCCTTGCAGACGAATTCACCGTTATCGGTGAGCAGGGTATAAAAGCTGCCCACTCCTTTGATTATTCTTCCGGTATATTCCATATGTGGCTTATCTCAGCGTAAATTTGGCTTCTATGCGTTTGACCTCCACGCCATCCACGTATGCCACGCACTCATACTCGCCTCCGTACCTCATGGACGCTGTAAAGGCAACAGCTTGCTGCGTGCCCTCTTTTACCCTGCCCTCGTACAGCACTATCTCTACTCCATCGCCCATGACGGCGGTCACAGCGACGGACCGTTCCTTATCCGGTATATCCAGATTCACCGCGATATCGGAACAGTAATTGCCGGGATTGCTGCGGTTAATCCAAAGCTCGACGAGGGTATTTTTGCCGGCGCTCATGTTCGCCGCCGGAGATTGCTGCTGTACCGTCTCTTCAGCCTCTCCTTCCTTTGGCTGCACCAGTCTTATCCACACCTTCTCGAAGCCGCTGCTGTTCAGCATCTTTATTACGGTATCGGTGCTTTTGCCTACTAATGAAGGCATCTCGATCTGCTGCGTCTCATTGCCGCTTATCCATATATCTACCGCTTCAAACTCGGACAAACGGGTATCCACGGCGGGTTCCTGGCGAATTATCTGTCCCTCCGGCTGGTCAGATGTAGGATCGTAGCCCACATTGCCGACGCTGAGATTTTCCTCGGAGAGCATCAACGACGCCTCCTGTATGGTTCTGCCTGTAAGATCCGGCACTATAGCATAGCCGCTGCCGCTGCTCACCTCGACCTTTATGACGTCGCCCTCCTGCCCCTTCGCCCCGTTTGCCGGGTTCTGCCTCGTCACCCTGCCGGCGGGGTACTCGCTGCTTATGACGTAATCTCCCACCTCCAGCTTAAAGCCCCTAAGTTCTGACAGGCTTCTCGCCTCCTCAAGCGACTTGCCCACAAGAGACGGAACAAGAAAGCCGCCGTCATCGCTCTTGGTAAACAGGCCTGTAAGCATGGAGACAATCGCAAATACGGCCGACACTCCGAATATAGCTACGGATATCATCATTATGCTGCGGCTGCTCCGCTTTTTGCTTTTCTCTTGGTTTGGGCTGTTGAGCCTTGCAAATCTGCCATGAGGCTCACGCAGCGCACGCTCAAGGTCCTTCTTCATGGCGGCAGCCGAGGGGTATCGCTTCTGCGGATCCTTCGCGGCGCCCTTGACCACCACATCCGACAGGGCGGGGGGTATCTTTGGGTTGACCTCTATGGGAGGTATCATTTCCTCCTGTATATGCTTGAGCGCTATGGCGACGGTATTTTCGCCCGCAAAGGGTACCGTGCCCGTCAGCATCTCGTATATCATTATGGCACAGGAGTATATGTCGCTTTCTGCCGTCACCTCTTCACCCTTCGCCTGCTCCGGGGAGATATAATGAGCTGATCCTATGACGTTTGTACCAGCAAAGGTGCGTGTAGTGGACGTAGCGTCCCTGGCTATGCCAAAGTCCGTGAGCTTGACCAGCCCATTGTCTGATATTATGACGTTCTGGGGCTTTACGTCACGGTGGATTATCCCCATTTCGTGAGCATGGCCCAGCGCATCCAGCACCTTTGCGGCTATGTCTACCGCTTCCTTTGGGCTGAGATACGTCTTGGACTTTATATAGTCCTTCAGGGTCTGCCCGTGTACGTACTCGAGAACTATAAAGCTCACGCCCTTTTCGTCCACGCCTACATCGTATGACTGAACTATGTTTGGATGGGACAGCGTTATGACTGCCTTTGCCTCCCGCTCGAAACGGCGCAGGAATTCCGTATCCTCCCTGTGCTCCGCCTTGAGCATCTTTATGGCTACAGTGCGGCCCTCCTGTTCGTCGTAGGCCTTATATACGTTTGCCATGCCGCCGGAGCCTATCAGGCTTTCAATCCGGTACTTTCCGGCGATTACCGCTCCTACCATCATTCCTCCTCGTTGAGAATCAGCACTGCGCTGATATTGTCAGTTGAGCCGCCGTAAGCGGCCTCCATTACCAGCCTTTCGCAGGCCTCGTCAAGCTCGGTTTCTTCTTTAAGTATCCTGCACATATCCTCGTCGCTCAGCGTGCCTGAAAGGCCGTCGGTGCAGAGCATGAGTATATCCCCCGCCTTCCAGCTCTCGCTGAAGATATCCGCCCTTTCTCTGGGCGATGTGCCTATAGCGCGTGTTATGACGTTTCGTCTGGGGTGTACGGCGGCCTGCTCCCTGGTGATGTACCCGGCCTCTACAAGCTCAGCGACATACGAATGATCGCGGCTTATCTGCCGCAAAACGCCCTCTGAATAGTGATACAGCCTGCTGTCCCCCACGTTTGCTGCCACATAATATGTCTTGAAGGGCATGGCAAGTACAAGCGTGGTTCCCATACCCCGGCAGTCATCGCTGCTCTTTGAAAGGTCGAACACGGCGGCGTTGGCAGCGTCTATAGCGCGGCCGATAAGCTTCTCCGGGCTTCTTTCGCCCCCGCGACATATATCCTTTACCATAACGTCAAGGGCAAGCGAACTGGCAGTGCTGCCAGCCTTATGGCCTCCCATGCCGTCAGCTACGGCAGCAAGGGCCACCTCGCTGTGTTTGGGTATAAAGAAGCTATCCTCGTTATGCTCCCGCTTTCCCTTCTCAGATAAGGCACAGTATTTCATGCTTTATCTCTCCTTTGCCGCTTTCCTTTCTCGTTGCAGTGTCTTGCGCCTGAGCTGTCCGCAGGCGCCGTCTATATCGCTGCCCATCTCCCGGCGCACCGTGGCGGAAGTGCCGTAGCCCTGAAGCCAGCTGGCAAACTGCTCCGCGTCCCTGCGGGTCACACCCGTGAGATGGCGCTCTTCAACATGGTTCAAAGGTATAAGGTTCACATGGCAGTTTATCCCCTTGAGGCGTGAGGCAAGCTCTTTTGCGTCCCTCTCTGAGGAATTCACGTCTTTTATCAGCGCATATTCGAATATGACCCTCCTGCCCGTCTCCTCGGCATAGTACTTGGCTGCGTTTAGAAGCTCAGCCGTCCTGTACTTGCGGTTTATGGGCATTATCTTATCCCGCGTCTCGTCGTTTGGCGCATGAAGGGATACCGACAGGGTAACGTGGGGCGCTTCCTTCGTGAAGCGCATAAGCTGCGGCACCAGGCCGCAGGTGGATATAGAGATATTTCTCGGGCTTATGTTCATTCCCTCCGGCGCGGACACGAGGCGCAGAAATTTCACTACCTCATCGTAGTTGTCCAGAGGCTCTCCGCTGCCCATGAGCACTATATTTGTGACGGTGCGCTTTTTGTCGTCCCCATGGGGTACGTCCTTTTCGGCGCAGGCGATAAAGCTGAGCATCTCCCCCGCCTCAAGGTTGCGTATGCACCCTTCAAGCGTGGAAGCACAGAATGCGCAGCCCATGCGGCAGCCCACCTGAGTAGATATGCACATGGTGTTGCCGTAGTGATAGCTCATAAGCACGCCCTCGACTATATTGCCGTCCTCAAGCTGAAACAGGTACTTTATAGTACCGTCCTTAGCCGACACCCTTTTATCATATATGCTTGCGCCGCCGTAATGGAGCGTGTCCAGCTTATCCCTGAGCTCCTTTGGCAGATTGGTCATTTCCTGAGGCCTTTTGCCCCTGGATATCCATTCAAATACCTGCCTTGCACGAAATTTAGGCTGCCCAAGCTCTTCCATGAGCCCGGCAAGCTCGGGTATTGACATCGATGTAAGTCCGCACATGCTATCTCCTTATCATCTTCGCTAAAAAGAATCCCTCTGTTCCGTCGGTATGAGGGAACAATTGCAGCATAAAGCCTTCGTAAAGCCTTTTCCACATATCCTTTGGCAGGCAACCGGAAAGCTCCCCTTTTTCAAAGCAGCCGTTCCGCTCCATAAATGCCTTTGCCTGCTCCTCGTTTTCCCGCTTGGAAATCGTGCATGTTGCATATATCAGCACACCGCCGGGCTTTACATAATCCGCACAGGCATCCAGAAGCTTTTTCTGTATACCTGCTATCTCGTCTATTATTGCATCTGTCTTCGCATAACGTGCGTCAGGCTTGCCCGGGACGCCCAGACCGGAGCAGGGCGCGTCTATCAATACCGCGTCGTATTTGCCGTAAAGCTCGGGGTGCCGCACTGTGCCGTCCATGACTTTCACATTTGCCCTTACGCCGAGACGCTCAAAGGTCCTTTTCATCAGCTCCGCCCGGTGGGTGTGCAGCTCCCATGAATCTATAACAGCGCCGCCTTGGGTGAGGCTTGCCATATACGCCGACTTGCCGCCCGGCGCCGCGCACACGTCAAGTATGTGCATTCCCTCTTTAGGCTCCAGCGCTCTGCATACCAGCATCGCGCTTTCGCTCTGTACGGTTATCCTGCCCTCCGTAAACAGGGGCTCTTTTGTAACGTCAAAGCCCTTTTCCAGCTTGAAAGCATCCTCGACTATCCTCCCTCGGGAAAACCCTATACTCCGCTCCTCCAACGCTTTTTCAAGCTGCTCTGAGGTGTATGGGTACTGTGCCCTGACAGTCATGCAGCCGGGATCGCTCATTGCGGAAAGCATGGCTTCGGTAAAGCCCGCGCCGTACTGGCCCATATACTCCTTTGCCAGGTATTCCGGATAGCTGTACTGTATTGACAGCCGCTTTACCGGCTCCCCGGGCAGAGGCGGCGGATTATCCTTATTGCGGCAGATATTGCGCATCACTCCGTTTACAAAGCCGGACAATGGGCCCTTGCCTATCTCCTTCGCCAGCTTCACGCTCTCGTTGCACGCGGCGCTGTCCGGCACCCCCATGTACAGAACCTGGCATACTCCGAGGCGCAGTATGCCGCGTATCTGAGGCTTTATGCTGCCCTTTGTATAGGCGGCTATCACGTGGTCGATGTATAGCAGGTGACCAAGCGTGGTGTACACAGCCGCGCTCACCCATTTTGCGTCCCGCTCCTCCAGTCCGCGCAGCGCTTCCTTCAATGTAAGGTTTGCGTATGCCCCCTTGTCGGTTATCTCTGTAAGCGTCTCAAGGGCGGTGCGTCTTATGCTCATTATTCAAACACCTTGCCAAGCAGTTGATGGCCCAACAGTGCGGCCTTTGCCTCCATGCGCTTGGCGCCGGGAAACTGTATCTCTTTTATCTCTATAAGCTTATCGGCCGTACGCACAAAAAGGCCCTTCTTTGGATCGGCTATCACACATTCGCCCGTCTTTCCGCCTCCCTGCTGCTCAGTCATGCGGGTGGCCCATATTTTGACGGGCTGACCATCCAGCATTGCAAAGGCAACAGGCCATGGATTCATTCCCCTGACCTGATCGTGTATCCTCTGGGCCGGCCTGTTGAAGTCGATCCTGCCGTCCTCTTTTTTTATCATGCCGCATTTGGTGGCGGCTGCTTCGTCCTGCTTTATGGGCTTTAGCTCGCCCTTTTCAAGGCATTCGATAGTCTCTTTGAGAAGCTCCGCGCCTATTGCCGCAAGCCTGTCGAAGAGCTCGCCTGCGGTCTCGTTTTCGCCTATCTCAACTTCGCGCCTGAGCAGCATATCGCCGGTATCCAGACCCACATCCGTAAGCATTGTGGTAACTCCGGTTATCTTTTCGCCCTCAATTATGCTCCACTGTATAGGCGCGGCGCCTCTGTACTTAGGCAGCAGGCTTCCGTGCACGTTTATGCAGCCATACTTGGGTATACTAAGGTTCTCGGCCGAAAGTATCTGTCCGAACGCGGCCGTCACCATAAGATCCGGCGCAAATGCCCTGAGCGCTTCAACTCCCTCGGGGCGGCGTATCTTTTCAAACTGGTATACGGGTATGCCGTGCTTCTCGGCAAGCACCTTTGTAGGGGGCGGAGTAAGCTCCCCCTTCCTGCCCTTGGGCTTGTCCGGATTTGTAAAGAGTGCAAGCTCATGCCCTTCGTCTATGAGCATCTGAAGGGACGGTACCGCAAAATCCGGCGTCCCGCAAAAGGCTATGCGCATCTATTTTTCTTCCTCCGTATCGTCCTCTGGCTCTGTATACTCAAGCTCCTCTTCCTTGTAGCCCTCCGGCGGATCGGTAACGAGACGGGTATATATAAGCCCGTCAAGGTGGTCATTTTCATGGAGTATGGCGCGGGCAAAAAGCTCCTCGCCCTCATACTCATACAGATCGCCGTTGCGGTCGTATGCCTGCACCCTTACGTGGTTGGGACGCACGACGTAGCCCTGCTTGCCGGGGAATGACAGGCAGCCCTCCATGCCCCCCTGTTCACCGGAGGTTTCGATTATTTCGGGATTTACCATCTCCACGAGGCCGTCGCCGCAGTCTATGACGAATACCCTGCGCAGTATACCTACCTGAGGGGCGGCAAGGCCAACTCCGTCCGCCTCGTACATGGTATCCGCCATATCGTCTATAAGGTCGGAAAGCTTCTTGTCGAACCTTTCCACCGGCCTGCATTTCTTGTAAAGGCACTCCGCGTCGTTCTTGAAAATCTGTCTTATTGCCATAGCGTCCTCCGGTTTATCCAAAGCTGATGTATATACCTGCAAAATTATATCAGTTTATTATATCCCCCGTGGGGCTCATCGCGCAATAGCAGGAGCATTTTGTATGTCAGTCTTTCGTCCAATTTTTTAAAACATATCTCCCGGGTTGAGCTCCAGCGAACAAAAATACTCGCTGCGATGAGCGTTTGAATAGCTGTAAATAGCGTCCACCGCTTTAGGAGTGTGCTTTGTGCGGGCAAGCTTCAGCACTATCTGCCGCCGGTACTTTCCGTCTATGCGCTTTATGGGAGCTTCTCCCCATACCATAAACAGAAGCTCCCTTTCGTCTGCCCCCTGAGCCTTCAGTGCTTGAAGTATGGCGTCCTTCAGTCCCTGAGCAAACCTCTCTTCCGCCTCGCACAACGGCGCCTGATCCTCATGTATGAACAGCACCCTGACAAACAGCGCATACGGCGGAAACAGCGCAGCACGCCGCTGGGCTATCTCGTATTCATAAAAGCCCTTGTAGTCGTGGCGCGAGGCCAGCACCACCGCCGGGTGGTCAGGAGTGTAGGTCTGTATCACTACTCTGCCGTTGCCGTTTGCCCTGCCTGCCCGTCCGGCCACCTGAGTAAAAAGCTGAAACGCCCGCTCGCAGCTTCGATAATCCGGTATATGCAGCGAAGCGTCGGCGGCAACTATACCCACAAGGGATACATTTGGCATGTCCAGCCCTTTGGCCACCATCTGCGTCCCTATGAGGACCTGGGCGTCTCCCCTGGAAAAACGTGAAAGTATATCATAGTGGGCGTTCCTGGTCTGGGTAGTATCCATGTCCATGCGCAGCGACTTTACGCCGGGGAAGCTATCGCGAAGCTGCTCCTCCACCTGCTGTGTGCCTACGCCAAAAAACTTTATGTGAGGTTTGCCGCATTCCGGGCATACCTTTGGTATATTCTTTGTGCGTCCGCAGTAATGGCACTTCATAAGCTTATCTATTTTATGATAGGTCATGGATACGTCGCAGTTGTCGCACTTGAATACATAACCGCAGCTCCTGCAGGATACGAAGGTGGAATACCCACGGCGGTTTATGAAGAGTATCGCCTGCTCATTTCTGTCGAGGCAGGCTTTCAGCTCATGGTACAGCCGTCCGCTGAATATGCCGGTATTTCCCGCAGCGAATTCCTGCCGCATATCTACTATGTCCACCTTGGGCAGCGGCAGGTCGTTTATGCGCTCCGGCAATTCAAGAAGAGCGTACCTGCCCCGTTTTGCCCGAAAATAGCTTGTTACAGACGGTGTGGCGCTGCCCAGCAGCAGCACGCCGCCGTTTAATTTACACCGTTTCTGGGCCACCTCTATGGCGCTGTAGCGGGGCGTCATCTCGGAGGAGTAGGATTGCTCGTGCTCCTCGTCCACCACTATCAGCCGTATATTCTCAAGAGGGGCAAACACCGCGCTCCTTGCCCCGAGCACTACCTTTGCCTTGCCCAGGCGTATGCGCCGCCATTCATCATATCTCTCGCCCGGCGACAGCCTGCTGTGCAGCACCGCCACCTGTTCGCCGAATCTTCCGCGGAATCTGTCCATTGCCTGTGGGGTCAGGGATATTTCCGGCACCAGCACTATGGCGGAGCCGCCCTCGTCCAGCACTTTGGCGATGGCCTGCATGTATACCTCAGTCTTTCCGCTGCCCGTAACGCCGTGAAGGAGCATGGTCCCCTCCCGCCTGTCCATAGCTGCGCTTATCTTTTCCAATACGTCAGCCTGCGCCGCTGAAAGGGTCAGCGGCATCGTCCTGGGCGGTATCCGTCCGGCATACGGGTCCCGATATGTCTCCCGGCCTGCCTCTGTTATATAGCCCTTATCTATCAGCGCCTTTATGGCGGAGGACGCACCGGGAATAAAGGCACATATATCTGCCGTGCTCATCTCCGCATTTGACTCTGACAAAAGGTCGAAAACCTCTTTTTGCTTAGGTGATTTGGGGCTGCCGTCCTTTTTCAGCATGCCCGCCCGTATGAGCTGGGGATCGACGCCATCGGCAAGCTTCACCGTGCGCACCCGCTTCTCCTTTACCCTTCCTCTCCGGAGCTGCGCAGGTATCATAAGGCGCAGCGCGTCCACCAGCAGGCAATTGTAGCTTTGCTTTATCCAATAAGCCAGCCGTATCTGCTCATGGGTCAGCACGCTGTACGGTTCCAGCGGGCGTATTATGCTCTTCAGCGCGATATTGCCCTCATAGCTCTCGCTTATTCCCAGCACATAGCCCTCTATGGGTTTGTTTCCGCTGCCAAAGGGTACGAGCACCCGTTGGCCGAGGATAATGTTATCCTCCGCCCGGTAGGTAAAGAGCCTGTCTACGCCGCTGTTGGCTATGTCCACTATCACCTGTGCGAACAAATCCTGCCGTCCTTTCACAACTCAAATTTATTTATTAAAAATTATACCACAAAGGCTCTTATACCGACATACGCAAAAAGGAGGGCATGCCCTCCTCTGTGACTGTCGAAAAAGTGGCTGAACGCCACTTTTTCGAGCTTTTACGGGTTTTGCCTCTCGCATTAGCTCCCGGGCGGCAAAACCCGCAAAGTACGAAAACCCCTGGGTTTTCATCCGTTCTGACGCACATGTCGTCAGAGCCGGATTCAACATAAGGGGCTGCGGCCCCTTATCAACCCCGGGTTTTTTTTGACAGACTGAAAGGAGGGCATGCCCTCCTTTCATTATATCGTCAGTTTATTTTACCAGCCTGTCCAGAAGCCAATCAGCAGCCTCGCGCTTTGTGACCATGCCGCTGTGTTCTCTGGAGCCGTCCGCGCCGTACAGCGTGATTATGTTGGTGTCAGTGCCGAAGCCGGCGCCCTCAGCCGTAACGTCGTTTGCAGCAATAAAGTCCAGCTTTTTACGCTTGAGCTTTTCTATGGCGTTGTTTTCTACGTTATGGGTTTCCGCCGCAAAGCCCATGACCTTCTGATTTGACTTCAGCGGGGCGATGGTCTTTAATATGTCCCTCGTGGCCCTGAGGTTAAGCGTAAGGTTGTCTCCGCCCTTTTTGATCTTCTCGCTTGAAAACTCGGCAGGAGTAAAGTCGGCCGGGGCCGCCGCCATAACGAGTATATCGCAGCCCGGAAAGCGATCAATCACACTGTCGCAGAGTTCGTCCGAGGAGACTATATCCACGCGCTTTACTCCACCGGGAGTCCTCAGGCTCACCGGGCCGCTTATGAGGGTCACATCAGCGCCCCTCTCGGCCGCAGCTTCAGCTATGGCATAGCCCATCTTGCCCGATGAGCGGTTGGTAATATAGCGCACAGGGTCTATGGCCTCCCGTGTGGGGCCCGCAGTTACCAGCACGCGTTTGCCCTCAAGATCCCGCTTTACGTTGAGCTTATCCAGAACTGCGCGGACTATATCTTCCACCGCTGCAAGCTTGCCTATGCCCTCGTCCCCGCAGGCCAGATGGCCCGTGGCGGGAGCTATGAACTCACAGCCACGCCGCTTCAAAGTCTCGATGTTGGCCTGCGTGGCAGCGTCAAGGTACATATTGGTATTCATGGCGGGAGCTATCATCACGGGAGCGGTGGTAGCCATCACCGTAGTAGTCAGCATGTCGTCCGCTATGCCGGACGCCATCTTGCCAATGAAATTCGCGGTAGCCGGGGCCACGAGAAACAGATCCGCAAGCTTGGCAAGCGATATATGCTCGACCTCAAAATGCCTGTCGCTGTCGAACATATCCTTTACTACCCGATTGCCGCTTATGGTCTCGAGTGTCAGCGGAGTGATTATCTCCGCCCCTGCATGGGTCAGTATCACGTGGACGTCCACGCCGCTTTTACGCAAGGCGCTTATTATATCACATGCTTTATAGGCGGCTATGGAGCCGGTGACGCCCATTACCACATGCTTCATTATTTGCTGTACTCCTCAGGGGTGATTATCTCGAGCTTATCGTTGTAGAGTTCGTCTACCGCCACCGATACCGGCTTGCGGTCGCCCAGCTTTTCCGGATCGTCCTGAAGCTGGCGTGCGCGCTTGGCAACTGTGGTAACAAGCAGATAGCGGCAGCCCGCCTTTGCCTGAAGATCGTTGAGGGGAGGATAGTTCATCATAGCGGTTTATTCTCCTTTAAGAATGTTGATCAGCTTGGGATTGTTTGATACGTGCAGCCTTTCGGATACAAGTATGCTCTCCGTATCGTTCACAGCCTTATCCAGGCTGTCGTTAACTACTATATAGTCGTACTCGCCCGCTGCGGCCAGCTCCTTCACGGCCTCGGCAAAGCGGCGCTCTACCGCCTCTTCCGTTTCCGTTCCGCGGCCTACGAGACGCTTTTTCAGCGTCTCCATGCTGGGGGGCGCTATGAATATCATGACTGCGTCAGGGCAGCGCTTTTTGACGTTCAGCGCGCCATTGACGTCTATCTCCAATATTACGTCGTTGCCCTGGGCCCTCTGCTCTGCAACGTAAGCTTTGGGTGTGCCGTAGTGGTTCTTGCCGAACACGCACATGTACTCCAGAAACTCGTCACGCTCTATCATATCCTGAAACTGTTCTTCTGAGCGGAAAAAGTAGTTCACGCCTTCTATCTCGCCGGGACGCGGCGCACGGGTGGTCACCGATACGGAAAGCTTAAGCTCCTTCCGCCTCTCCAGCAGCTTTTTGCAGATAGTGCCCTTTCCTACGCCGGAAGGGCCGGAAATCACAAACAAAAGTCCTTTTTTATCGTTATCCATCGGTTTTCTCCCTGAATACTTACTCTTCGCTTTCAGCGTTTATTCTGCCGGCTACAGTTTCAGGCTGGAGGGCGGAGAGTACGACATGCATGCTGTCCATAACTATTACCGCCCTGGTGCGCCTGCCGTGGGAAGCGTCCACCAGACGGCTCTTTTCACGGGCCTCCTGTATTATGCGTTTTGCCGGCGCGCTGTCAGGCGAGGTTATGGATATTATCCTTCCTGCGGATATTATATTGCCGAAGCCTATGTTTACGAGCTTTACAGACATATTACCTCTATTCTATATTCTGTACCTGTTCGCGTATCTTCTCTACCTCGCCCTTGCCTGCGATAACGAGATTGACTATGTCGCCATCGTTGGCCTTGGAGCCGATCGTGTTGAACTCACGGTTCATTTCCTGCACTATGAAGTCCAGCTTTCTGCCTGACGGCTCAGCGCTGTCCAGCATAGCTCTGAACTGCGTCACGTGGCTGGTCAGGCGGACTATCTCCTCATCTATGCCGGCTTTATCCGCAAACAGCGCAACCTCGGTAGCAAGCCTTGCCCGGTCAACCTCCACGCTGCCCAGCATCTTCTCTATGCGTTCCGTAAGCTTTACCCTGTACTCCTCCACTACCTCAGGAGCACGCCGGGCTATCCTGTCCTTTATATCCTCTACAGTGCGGGATTTTCCGTACAGATCGTCATACAGCTTTGCGCCTTCCCTTGCGCGCATGGCCTTGAGCTCGGCACATGCCAGACGGCAGGCCTCCGCTGTTATGGCGCATACTGCGTCACGATCCTCGTCCGCCTCTACTATCTCGGTAACGTCAGGCAGTCTAAGCGCGGCCGAAAGGCCCACGTCGTCGCGAAGAGAGAATTCCTCCGCAGCGGCCCTTGCGGCCTTGAGATACTCGCCGAGGAGGTGTGTATCAACGTTTACCCGTCTCGCGTCATCGCGATTGTTTTTATAGAATACGAACACATCCACGTGTCCGCGGCTTAGCTCGCCGCCCAGTACCCCGCGTATAGTGTCCTCAACAAAGCCTATAGCTCTGGGCATTCTGAACCCAAGATCCAGATACCTGTGGTTTACGCTCTTGAGCTCCACCGTTATCTCACGGCCGTCCTTCTCTACGCATGCACGGCCGAAGCCCGTCATACTGTTTACCAATGTATACCTCCTGCGGCGAAAAGCCTACAAAGAATATGGCATGATGCAACTTTTTAATTATAGCACCTTTTTGCCTGCAAACAAATAATTTTCTGAAAAGCCTTATATAATCTTATATAATTCGTCCGCCTCAGGGGCCGGTATCTCAGTTCCGTCAGCGGTGCTCACGCCAGACTCTACCGCCTTGCCTATAACCGCGGCAGGTATGCCTATGGCGGCAAGGCCCTTCACCATGCCTTCGCCGTCGTCGCAGGCAATAAGCATGCTGCCGCTGGATATCAGCCTGTAAGGGTCGATGCCGAACTTCTGGCATATTTTTTTGGTTATTGGATGCATAAGCACCTTTTCGGGATACAGCACCATGCCGCAGCCGGAAGCCTCGGCCATCTCCCACGCGGCGCCGAACACGCCGCCTTCGGTTATGTCGTGCATGGCGGTGGCGCCGTGCTCTGCAGCGTAAAGTCCCTCTTTGACTACGCTTACCATGGACATAAAGCCCCGTGCTTCCTCCAGTTCAGCATCTGTCAGCCCGGTACGCCCGGCAGCGTCTGAGGCTATAACTGCCGTCCCCTCTATGCCCGCCATCTTGGTCATGATTATATCCTGCCCTGCCTTCATGCCGGCGGGAGTGATAATGCCGTTTTTGCCCGCCCGGGCTATTACTGCAGCACAGGTGACATAGCGGGTCACCGAAGCGGTTACCTCGGTATGGCCGCCGATTATTTCTATATTCGCAAGCTTCGCAGCCTCGGCCAGCTCTTGGGCTATATGCTCTACCTCCTCTTCCGTGCCATGTGGCGGTATAAGGAGCGTCACCAGCAGACCTATGGGCTCGGCGCCGGCCGCCGCCGCGTCGTTGCAGCTCACATGTACCGTAAGGCTGCCTATATTTTTATCGGCGGCCGTTATTGGGTCGGTGGACAGCACAGCTATCCTGCCCCCAAGGTCTACCGCCGCGCAGTCCACTCCCACATGGGGGGAACAGACTACTTCTTTCCTCATATGTCCGAATTTGCTGAGTATCAGACTATCCAGTTTATCGTTGCTCAGCTTTCCAAGCTTCATCTTTTTGTTTCTCCGATCAGTTCAAAAAATTCCTGTTCGTTCAGCACCCTTACCCCCAGCTCTCGCGCCTTGGTAAGCTTGCTGCCGGCGCTCTCGCCTGCGAGGACGTAATCCGTCTTTTTGCTGACGCTGCCCGCAGCCTTGCCGCCAAGGGATTCAATAAGCGCCTCCGCCTGCCTCCTGTCCAGCTTTTCCAGCGTGCCGGTCACTACTATGGTCTTGCCGCTTATAGGGCTATCCTGCTGTACTTCCTCCGGCCGTGGCTTTACGCCATGGGCAAGCAGCCTGTCCACCTGGGTGGCTATGGACGGATCCGCAAAGAACTCAACAATACTCCGCGCCACTATTTCACCTACATCAGGCACTTCTGTAAGCTGTTCCACAGTGGCGCTTCTCAGCGCCTCTATTGTGCCGAAGCGACGCGCCAGATCCTTTGCGGTCTTCGCGCCCACGTTGGGTATGCCTATGGCAAATATGAAAGCGCCCAGAGTGCAGTCCTTGCTGCGCTCAATGGCGGCCATAAGGTTGTTTATTCTGCGCTCGCCGAAGCCCTGCAGGCCCATGTAGTCCTGCGGGCCAAGGTCGTACAGATCCGGTATGCTCTTGAGCTTCAGCTCCTCCACGAAAAGCGCCGCCGTCTTTTCCGAGAAGGTATCGATATCCATGGCGTCCCTGGAGGCGTAATGGGCGAGCCTTCCCGCTATCTGCGGCGCGCAGGAAAGGGAATTGGTACAATAGAGGTGCACGCCCCTGTGCTCCACATGCGCCCCGCATGCCGGGCACACCGTAGGCTTTTCCACCTGTCTCTCCGGCACGTCGCCCTCCACCGCCGAAAGTATCTCCGGGATAACGTCATTGCTTCGGCGTATGAACACCCTTGAGCCTATGCCGACCCTTTTGCGCCGTATATCGTCGAAGTTATTGAGCGTTGCGTGACGTATTGTCGCTCCGGCAAGCTCAACCGGATCAAAGCTTGCTCTGGGCGTAAGCTTTCCCGTGCGGCCCACTTCCCACGTTATATCCCTGACGGTGGTGGTAGTCTCCTCCGCGGCGAACTTGAACGCCATCGCCCAGCGGGGAAACTTCTCCGTGGCGCCCAGTGCCTCCCGGGTAGCAAAGTCCCTGACCTTGACCACCATTCCGTCTATCAGGAAGTCCAAATGGGGGCGCGACTCCTCCGCTTTATCTATCTCGTCGCAGACGGTCTCGATGTCGTCGCAGAACACCAGATAGTCGCTTACGGTAAAGCCGTTTTCCCTGAGGAACCCCAGCATCTCGTCCTGGGTTTCCAGTTTCTTGCCTTCGATATAGCCTACGTTGTAGCAGTAGCAGTCAAGCCTGCGCTTGGCGGTAATTCGCGGATCCAGATTGCGCAGCGCTCCCGCCGCAGCGTTCCTTGCGTTTTTCAGCTTTTCATCGGTGGTCTTGTTTATCTCGTCCAGCACCGACAGCTTCATATAGCATTCGCCCTGCACCTCCATCTTGCCCTTGAAGGGTATGGTGAGCGGCACCGTGCGTATGGTCTTTATCTGTGGGGTTATATCCTCGCCTACGATGCCGTTGCCCCGTGTAGCGCCGGTAATCAGCCTGCCGCCCTCGTATGTGAGGTTTATGGTCAGGCCGTCGAACTTATATTCAAGAGCGTATTTGACCCTTGGAAGCTGCTGCGACTCCGCAATCCGCTCCACCCTTCTGCCCCAGTCTATAAGATCCTCCCGGTTGCGCACCTTGTCAAGGCTCCATAGCCTGTGTATGTGAGTATGGGGCTCAAAGCAGGGCAGCGGATCGCCGCCTACGCGCTGGGTGGGAGAGTCCGGCAATATGATGCCCGACTGCTCCTCAAGGCGCAGCAGCTCGTCATACAGCTCGTCGTACTCCTTGTCGCTTATCTTTGGCGCATCCAGTACATAGTACGCCTTGGAATATTCGTTGAGCTTATCCACAAGCTCCCTTATGCGCTGCTCCATTCCCGCATTTTCCCTTCAGATGAGATTATTTTCTGTTATTATTCTACCGGCTTTATGGGCGCGTATGCTGCCGCAAAGCGCTTTACTCCCGCCGCTCCAAAGTCTATTGACACCAGCATGGAGCTGCCGGAGCCCGATATCTCCATTACCGTGCCTACGCCGAATTTGTCGTGCTGTACCTTTTGATACTTTTCAAAGGTCTTGGATACAGGCGTCGCGGCAGGCCTTACGTCCCTCGTTCCATCGCCAAGGGCGTGAGTATCCATGGCATAGCGGTGGAAGTTCTTGCGCTGACCCCTTGTGTGCTCGGCCTGCTCTCTGGCATCGGGCTGTTTGACCGGGTTATCTGATACGGTCAGCTCGGCCGGTATTTCCTCGATAAAGCGGGACTTCCGGTTATAGGACTCGTTGCCGAATATATTGCGCTGGCGGGCGTTGATAAGATACAGCTTCTGCTTGGCGCGGGTCATACCCACGTAGCAGAGCCTCCGCTCCTCCTCCATCGCGTGGTTGGACATATCGTTTCTGGCCCTTGAAGTGGGGAATATGTTCTCCTCCATGCCTATCATGAATACTACCGGAAATTCCAGTCCCTTGGCGCTGTGCAGCGTCATAAGGGCTACCGCGCCGTTTCCGTCGTTCATGGAGTCTATGTCGGATACCAGGGAGACGTTTTCCAAAAATGCCCTCAGCGCATCCTCACCCTCGGAAAGATCCTTCTCAATTTCTTTGATATTGCCTATCAATTCCCGGAGGTTATCCATGCGGGACTCCACTTCGCCTCTCTTATCCTCGGCCTTGAGGTAAGTCTCGTATTCCAGCGCGCTTATCATGCCCCATGTAAACTCGGAAAGTGGCATGGTGCGGCTGAGGGCTATGAATTCGCCCATGGTGTCCGCAAAGGGTTTTATCTTCTTCATGGCCCGAGGGTCTATGTTCTCGCTGGTCAGGGCTGCCACCAGCATGGACTTGCCCTCCTGCTCTGCCACGCGGGCAAGCTCGGCTATGGACGCGTCGCCTATGCTGCGCTTTGGCACGTTGATTATGCGTTTCAGGGCTATATCGTCAAAGGGATTGTATATAAGGCGCAGATACGCCATTATGTCCTTTATTTCCTTGCGCTCATAGAAGCGCTGGCCGCCGTAGACCTTGTTGGGTATGCCGTAATTCACCATGGTAGTCTCAGGTATACGGCTCTGGGCATTCATGCGGTACAGCACTGCGAAATCGCCGTAGTTCATTCCGTTGCGCACGCCCTCCATTATCTTGCGGCATACGAAATGGGCCTCGTCCCGCTCGCTGTCAGCGGTGAAGGTCTCTATCCTGTCTCCCCTGCCGTTATCCGTCCAGAGCTTCTTGCTCTTGCGGCCCTGATTATTCTCTATTACGGCGTTTGCGGCGTCCAGTATATTTGATGTTGAGCGGTAATTCTGTTCAAGGCGTATTACCTTTGCGCCGGGGAAATCCTTTTCGAAATCCAGTATATTGCGTATGTCCGCTCCGCGCCAGCCGTATATGCTCTGGTCGTCATCGCCCACTACGCAGATATTGCCGTGCTCGCGGGCCAGCAGCTCGACAATATGATACTGCATTACGTTGGTATCCTGATACTCGTCCACAAGGATATATCTGAACTTACTGCGGTACTTTTGCAATACCTCAGGGCAGCTCTGAAACAGCTCAAGCGTCTTTCCCAGAAGATCGTCAAAATCCAGCGCGTTGTATTCCTTCAGGCTACGCTGGTATTCTCTGAACACCTTAAGCACCGATTCGTCCAGATAAGGGTTATCCATCAGGAACTTCTCCGGCTCGGTGGACTTGTTCTTCGCCTCGCTTATGTGCTCCTTTATCTGCCGCTTGGTTATATCCTTGTCGTTTACGCCGAGGCGCTTCATTATAGCGGCTATGAGCGAGGTCTGATCGTCATCGTCGTATATCACGAAGTTGCGGTCCCTGCCCAGCTTATCTATATCGCTCCTGAGTATCCTTGTGCAGCAGGAATGGAAGGTGGCTACCCACATGTCCTTTACGCTGCCGCCTAACAGAGCTTCGGTGCGCTCCCGCATCTCTCTGGCCGCCTTATTTGTGAATGTCAGCGCCAGTATGTTCCATGGGGACACGCCGTGATCAACCAGATTCGCTATGCGATATGTCAGCGCACGGGTCTTGCCGGAGCCTGCTCCCGCCAGTATAAGCAGCGGGCCGTCCAGTGTATCCACCGCCTGCCGCTGCTCTTTGTTAAGTGTTGAAAGATCCATTTTACTCTCCGTTTCCGGTAAGCCACATTATATCAAACAGGCTGTACTGCATATTTTTACATGTACATTTTACCACAAACTTCGCGCAATAAAAAGTCCGGAATAAGCCAAGCTCCCGCATGAGCTTCCAAAAGGCCTTGTGGCTCGCAAAAAAGCCGCCGCGCTGTTCTTGGAGCACAAAAAATCCCCTATTTTTAGACAATACGCCATACTGTCTGACAAATAGGGGCAGTTTATCCTACCGTGCTGATTTTTTATGCTTTGTATTTTAGTCCTCGCCCTTCTCCTTTGAGAAGTTTATGCACTTACTGGGATCGTCGTCCCAAAGGCGCTCCATATTGTAGAACTCCCTCTCCTCCGGGTGGAATATGTGAACCAGTATATGTCCGAAGTCCAGCACTATCCAGCGCGCCTCGCCGTAGCCCTCCTTGCGAAGCACCGTAAGTCCCATATCAGCGGCCTTATCTTCCAGCTCGTCGCACAGGGTGCGCACCTGTGTTGTAGCGCGTCCTGAGCATACTACGAACCACTCGGCTATTATGGTCTTATCCGCAACGTTCAGGGCGCGGATGTTAAGCGCCTTTTTGTCGTATAGTATCTCGCATATTTTCAGTACCTGTTCTTTAGCGTCAGTCATTATTGCCCTCCAAGCTTTTCTTTATCTCGTTCAGTGCGATATAGGTCTCAGGGGTTATCTTCCCTTTTTTTTCCCTTTCAACATGGTCTATTGCGTGCTCTATGCAGCACACCATGCCGCGGTCCAAATCCTCATCCGTCTCGCGGCGTATATCCTCCACGCCGTCGTATATCCTTCCCTGTTCTATTTTATCCGCAAGGTACACTATCTTGTCAAGTGCCATCATGTGGCTCTTGCAGGTAGTATGGCAGCCTATAGCGGAAAGTACATCATTATCCGTAATGCCGAATACCCGCCTTGCCCTCACCGCGCCGAGAGGACCGTGTATTATAGGCTGCGCCATGCTTGATACGTCCAGGCCGTACTCCTTTGCCAATTCGTACTGTTTTTCGGGCGACAGCTTGGCGCAGTCGTGCAGTAACCCCGCAAGGGCGGCCTTTTTTCTGTCCACATCGTATTTGTCAGCCAGCTCTATAGATTTCATCATCACCCGCATGGTGTGGGCATAGCGGGTGGGTTTAAGATCGGCCTTAAGCCTTTGTCGAATCTTCTCCGTATCTTCCGGGAAATACAACCCATTCTGATATATGTACTCCGCTACCTTCAGCGGCACAAGATCCGTAATAGGCCGCCAGTCTTCCACCCTCTCGCGTATGGCGGTGGAGGATATGTCCGGCCCTATTATCCCGGAAATGTATACCTTCGCACCATAGTCGGCCTCGAGTGCCTTTACCTTTTCGTTCATAGCTGCCTCTCCGCCGGAATCCGGCCTGCCTACCGCTATAAACTCCGCCCGCTTGAGAAGCTCCGGGGCGTTGTACCATGTGTCTATGCTAAGCAGCATGTCTGCGCCAACTATGCAGAAAATTCGGTCTTCCGGGTACATCTCGTGCAGTATTTCCAGCGTATCAACAGTATAACTCTTACCCTGGCGCTTCAGTTCAAGATCGCATGGCTCCAAATCGCCATGGTTCTCCAGAGCGAGCCTCGTCATCTCATACCGAACGTCCGCCTTTACCCCGTCCGCGATTTTTTTATGGGGCGGGTCGTTGGCTACCATGAACAGCACCCTGTCGAGGCTGTATTTTTCCCGTACCTCTGCAGCTATATCTATGTGTCCGTTGTGTATCGGATTGAAGCTTCCGCCAAACATGGCTGTACGCATCGCGTGATTACCTTTCAAAATAAAATTTCACAAAAGAATTATACACCGGTTTTGCCATCGTGTATAGTTCGGCCGTCCGTCAGGAATAATAACTCCAAAGAGCGAGGTGTATTTTCGATGAAACAGAATAAACAGCTCATACGCTGCCTAAAAAAGAAGCTTTACGGCGGTAGGGGACTTTTTTCAAGGACTGTAGACTACATAGCACTGCGCGCCATAGTGTTCATGGGGTGCTATATGTGGTTTTCAGCCATGGTAGCCAATGGCGTGGCCAAGGCAATGCTCAGCCTCGCCTCCACCGGATTCATATCCGTAGGGCTGGATCTTATAAACAGCCTTCGCCTCGATTCGCTCATACGCGCGGAACGCAGGCGCGTATCCGCCGCAGCACTGAACGACAGGCTGCTTCTTATGACTGACGATGAGCGCAACAGGCTCATCGCAGAGCACATCTCAAAAAAAGGGAAGCAGGCGGACAGACTGATATGCTCCGTTCACCGCTCCGAAGGCCCTACCCCGGACGATATGCTGAAGGCCGCCCGGGCCGCCCGCAAACGCGGCCTAAGCAAGGTCTCCGTATATTACGGCGGGCCGCTGCAAAGCAACGCAAAGGCCACAGCCTCCGCCTGCCCGGATATCACGTTTACGCTGACGCCTTTAAGCTCTCTGCTCACAAAGGAGCAGCTAAAGGAACTGTCTCCCTCCGCCCAGGAAGCCGATGCCGCAATACTTGCGGAATTTGAGCGTGAGCGGATAAATAAAAAAGCCGCCCGTACTTCGGTATTCGCAGCGGGACGGCTGAGGGGCTATATAATAGCCGCGGCCTGCCTTACCGGGCTTTCCTTCTTTGTGGATAACGCCTTGTACTACAGGCTCATGGCTGCCGCCTGCCTTTGCTTCGGCGCCACCTCCTGGTGGCTTGGCAAGACAAGCGCCGAGGCGTAAAGCTATATCTCTATCTTTTGGTTTTCCCTGCTGGGCCTGTACAGCACCAGTTTTCTGCCTATGCACTGTACCGGCTCGGCGCCCAGGGCTTCGCAAAGCTGATCCGACGCTTCCCGGGCGGTTATGTCTGCCGTCTCGAGTATGCTTATCTTGATAAGCTCCCTCGTCTCCAGCGCCCCGTCTATCTGCTCTATGAAGTTATCGTTTATGTTGCCCTTGCCTATCTGGAAGATGGGAGCAAGGGTATTCGCCATGGATCTGAGGTTGGCCCTCTGCTTGCTGCTGATCATTATTTTTCTCCCGTAAAATTATTTATTCTATAAAGTCGAATTCCCATTCACCCATGCGTATGGTGCTGTCATCTGTGGCGCCCCTTTCGCGCAGAGCGTCTATTATTCCCTCTTTTATAAGGAATTGCTGGAAGCGGCGCATGGATTCGTCATCCTCGGCATACGTGGTGTCGAGAAGATAGTCTATAGTGCCGCCGGTAAGGGTATATACTCCGTCGTCGCCTACTGTTATCTCATAGCCCGGCTCGTACTTATAGCTTTCCACCAGCTCGTCCTCGTCGTATTCGAGAGGCTTGGGAAGAGTGGCCAGTGTCTTTACTATCTCATCCAGAAGAGCGTCAAAGCCGGACACCGTCGCCGCGGATACGGGGAATATCTTGACGGCTGTATCGCCAAGCTCCATTTTGAAAAGTTCGAGGTTGTCCTCAGCTCCGGTTATGTCCATCTTGTTTGCGGCGATTATCTGTGGGAGCCGACCGAGGCCTTCGCTGAATTTGGCAAGCTCGGCGTTTATCTGCCTGTAATCCTCCATGGGATCCCTGCCCTCACAGCCGGACATATCCACCACGTGAACCAGCATTCTGGTACGCTCGATATGCCTGAGGAAGTCGTGGCCCAGACCGGCGCCCTCCGCCGCTCCCTCTATAAGCCCCGGAATATCCGCCAATACAAAGCTTTCGCCATAGCGTTTCACAACGCCAAGGTTGGGAGTAAGGGTGGTAAAGTGGTAATTTGCTATTTTGGGTTTGGCGCTGGTTAGCACGGAAAGTATGGTGCTCTTGCCCACGTTTGGCAAACCTACGAGGCCCACGTCCGCGATGGTCTTTAGCTCCAGCTCCACCTCGTGCTCGGCGGTCTTCTGGCCGGGCTGCGCAAACTTTGGGGCCTGCCGGGTAGGCGTTGCGAACCTGGCGTTTCCCCTGCCGCCCCTGCCGCCATGGAGAACTATGCGCTCACGGTTGGGCTTGTTCATGTCAGCCACTATCTTGCCCGTCTCGACTTCCCTTACGAGGGTGCCCACAGGTACCTTTATTATCACGTCCTGACCGTTTTTGCCGCGGGACATTTTAGCCTTGCCGTTCTCTCCCCGCTCCGCCCTGAAGTGGCGGGAAAAGCGGAAGTCCAGCAGCGTGTTCATGTTTGGGTCGGCGAGGAATACTATGCTTCCTCCCCGTCCTCCGTCGCCGCCGTCCGGGCCGCCCTGAGCCACATATTTCTCGCGGTGGAAGCTGGAGCAGCCGTCGCCGCCGTCGCCTGCCTTTATGAATATTCTCGCTTTATCTACGAACTGCATACCGTTCCCCTTCGATTTTTTCTCTACCTTATATCGTTATCCAAATATGCCTTACAGTACTCCCTTACGGAGCAGGCCTCGCATTTAGGCTTTCTCGCCGAGCATATCTGTCTGCCGTGGTATATTATCCAGTGATGGGCCTTTGACCAGTCCTCTTTGGGTATATTCTCCATGAGCTGCCTTTCCGTCTCGTCCACATCCTTTGCTTCCGCAAGGCCTATGCGGTTCGACACCCTGAAAACATGGGTATCCACGGCTATTGCCGGCACACCGAAGGCATTTGACACCACGACGTTCGCGGTCTTGCGCCCTACCCCGGGCAGCCCCATGAGCACATCCCGGTCCTTCGGCACCTCGTCGTTGTACTGCTCGTGTATTATCCTTGCCGCAGCTATGAGGTTCCTGGCCTTGGTGTTGAACAGGCCGCAGCCGCGTATGTAGGATATTACCTCTTCCTCGGTGGCGTCAGCAAGCTTTTGCGGAGTTCCCAGCGCCGGAAACAGCTTTTCTGTGACCATGTTCACCCGCTTATCCGTGCACTGGGCTGAGAGCATTGTAGCCACCAGCAGCTCAAAGGGATTGGTAAAGTCCAGCTGGGGCCTGGCGTCAGGATATGCCGCCTGCAGCGCCGCCAGCGCGTTTTTTATGCGCAGCTTTTTCGCCCTTGCGCTCTCCTTCATACGTATTCTCCGTCCTTTTCTTATTTCTGCCCCTTGCGATATTCTACAACATAACCCGCGCTTTTTCCAGATATTATTGTCCTCTGCCGGTTTTCTCCTTTTCGCAGTAGCTTTTTACGAAATCCATGAATAATTTAAGCGCCGGCGCGTTTCCGCCGTTTTCCGGCAGCGCGAGCCCAAGCACCCTATGGTATTCCGGCTCGAAGGGCCTCAGCACTATTCCCTCCGGCCTTCTGGAGAGCACCAGCTCCGGCGCTATGGATACGCCGAGCCCCTTTGCTATCATGGATTGTATGGCCTCGTCCCCCCGCACCCGGAATCTGACGTTGGGCTTTAGCCCCTCGCTGTTCAGCACCCGGTTTGCGTCCTCGTCAGAGCCCTGATGCTGTAATATAAAGGGATACCGCACAAGCTCGGCGGGCTTTACCGTTTTTTTCTCCGCCAGAGGATGGCCTTCGGGCAATACGGCATATATGGCGTCATTAAACAGCGGCGTAAACTGAAACTCCTCCGGCACGGGCAGCGACATGAAGGCAAGGTCTATCTTGCCCTGATACAGCCACCGGCATATTTCCCCATGCTCACCCACATACAGCTGCAATTCTATGCCGGGATACTTTTCCGTGAATTCCGCGACTATGCTTGGCAGCAGATGTATGGACAGGCTGAAAAAGCAGCCTATGCGTATCGTTCCCACGTCCGCGCCGTGTATGCGGTTCACTTCTTCCTTCAGCTTTTCCTCGCCGTTGACTATCTGGCGAAGGTATACCATAAGCTTCTCCGCCTCCGGTGTGGGAGTCACGCCGTTTTTACCCCGTATCAGCAGCGGGAAGCCGAACTCGTTTTCAAGTGAAAGTATCATATGGCTAATGCCGGGCTGGGTATAATTCAGCTTCTCGGCCGCCTTTGTCAGGCTTCCCAGGTCTATGGTCTCCACAAGGGCCTTGTATTTTTTCAGGCTCATACATAACCTCATTCAATACTTGAATGTCTCGCATTACAAACATTCAGTTTTATTATGACAGATTTAATTGTATAATATTTAACGCAGATATGCAACTTTTCTAATTATATTTATGGACTATTTTTTAGCAACGTTTGCAATACTGCCGTTTTTCGGAGGATAATTCAAATGAAACAGCCACTGATAACCAACATACAGCGCTACTCCATACACGATGGGGACGGCATACGCACCACAGTGTTCTTTAAGGGCTGCAACATGGCCTGCCGCTGGTGCCATAACCCTGAAACACAGGATTTTTCCGCCGAGCCCATGCGCAACCCGGACCGCTGCTCCGGCTGCGGAAGGTGCGCAGAGCTTTGCCCCGAACACGCCATATCCATAAATGACGGCGGCATATCCGTCACTGACCGCGATAAGTGCGTCCGCTGCGGCGAATGCGTTGACGAGTGCTACAACGAGGCACGCACAATATCCGGCAGGGCGTACGGGATACCGGAGCTTATAAAGACACTGGAAAAGGACAAGATGTACTGGGAGGAATCCGGCGGCGGAGTCACTCTCTCCGGCGGCGAGGTGATGGCTCAGGATATAGATTACATCGTTGAGCTCGCAAAGCGTCTCCACAGCAAGGGCTATTCCGTATACATCGACACCTGCGGCTTCGCGCCATATGAGAACTACGAAAAGATACTGCCCTATGCCGACGTTTTCCTATACGACATAAAGGCCATAAACGACGACGTTCACAGGTCCAACACCCGCGTCAGCAACAGGCTCATACTGGACAATCTTGCAAAGCTTGGCAGGGCTGGCGCAAGGATATATATCCGCATGCCCCTCATAGCCGGTCTTAACGATTCCGAAGAGGATATGCTGAAGGTCATAGCCTTTCTTCGCGACAACAGCATACCGGTACTTCAGGTAAACCTGCTGCCCTATCACGAGCTGGGCCAGGATAAGCTGGAGAAGCTGGGCAAGGAAAGGCATGACTACGGCTTCAACCCGCCTTCAAAGCAGCACCTGAACGAGCTGGTACAGCTCTTTAACCAAAACGGCTACAACAATACAAAAATAGGAGGATAAACCATGGAAGAACGCGGAATGAACGAAAGAGTCAGAATGCTGCGCAGGCAGAGCGTCGAAACTCAGCCCCACATCTACATGGAGCGCGCAAAGCTCATGACGGAAGCCTATAAGCTTTACGACGGTTCCATGTCCGTACCCGAGATGAGAGCTACCGCCCTCAAGTATTATTTTCAGCACAAAACCATAGAGATCGCGGACGGCGAGCTCATAGTGGGCGAAAAGGGCGACACCGCTCAGGCCGCCCCCACCTTCCCGGAGCTGTGCTGCCATACGCTTCAGGACATGCACGTCATGAACGACCGCGAGCTCATCAACTTCTCCGTCACCGATGAGGACCTCAAGCTTCAGGAGGAAGTTATAATCCCCTACTGGGAGAACCGCAGCACCCGCCACAAGATATTAGAGGCCATGACTCCCGAATGGAAGCTGGCCTATGAGTCCGGCATATTCACCGAATTCATGGAGCAGCGCGGCCCCGGTCATACCGTAGGCTCCCGCAAAATATTCGAAAAGGGCTTTCTCGACTACAAAAAGGACATCGAGGACGCCATAGCCAAGCTGGACTTTCTCAACGACAAGGAAGCATACGAAAAGCGCTGCCAGCTCAACGCAATGGCCATAGACTGCGACGCTATCATAATCCTTGCCAACCGCTACGCCGATCTGGCAGAGGAGATGGCCGCGAAGGAGACCGACGAGAAGCGCAAAGCAGAGCTCCTTCAGATAGCGGAAAACTGCCGCTGGGTACCCGCCCATAAGCCCAGGACCTTCTGGCAGGCAATACAGCAGTACTGGTTCGTGCATATAGGCGTTACCAGCGAGCTCAACCCATGGGACGCTTACTCTCCGGGCCGTCTGGATCAACACCTTAATCCCTTCTATGTCGACGACGTGGAGAACGACCGCATTGACCGGGACGGCGCGCTGGAGCTTCTGGAGTGCCTGTGGGTCAAGTTTAACAACCAGCCCGCTCCCCCAAAGGTAGGCATCACCCTCAAGGAGAGCAGCACCTATACGGACTTCGCCAACATCAACACCGGCGGCATAACCGAGGACGGCAAGGACGGCGTAAACGAGGTCAGCTACATGATACTGGACTGCATGGACGAAATGAAGCTGCTCCAGCCCTCCAGCAACGTGCAGATAAGCCGCAAGACCCCCCGCAAGTTCCTCAAGCGCGCCTGCGAGATATCCCGCAAGGGCTGGGGCCAGCCTGCCTTCTACAACACCGAGGCCATAGTATCCGAGCTTATGAACGCCGGAAAGTCCTTGGACGACGCCCGCATGGGCGGCACCTCCGGCTGCGTGGAGACCGGCGCCTTCGGCAACGAGGCCTACATACTTCAGGGCTACTTCAACCTGCCCAAGATACTTGAGCTCACCCTGTACGATGGCTACGATCACGTGGGCGGCCATCAGTTGGGCCTGCACACCGGCTTTGCCAAGGACTTCAACAGCTATGAGGAGTTCTTTGAGGCTTACAAGAAGCAGATAAAGTACTTCGTGGATATCAAGGTCGCCGGCAGCAACGTAATCGAACAGATATTCGCCCAGTACATGCCCGCCCCCTTCCTCTCCATACTGACCAACGACTGTATAAAGAAGGGCAAGGACTACAACGCGGGCGGCGCAAGGTACAACACCAACTACATTCAGGGCGTCGGCATAGGCACCATAACCGACAGCCTGGCCGCCATCAAGTACAACTGCTTCGATCACCATAACTTCACCATGGAAGAACTGGTGGAGGCCATGGATCATAACTTTGAGGGCTATGACCGCATCTATCACCTCGTTACGCACAAGACGCCCAAATACGGCAACGACGACGACTATGCGGACGATATCATGAAGGATATCTTCACCTACTACCGCGACTGCGTGACCGGCAGGCCCAACACCAAGGGCGGCTTCTACCGCATCAATATGCTGCCCACCACCTGCCACGTCTACTTCGGCGAGGTCATGAATGCCTCCCCCAACGGCCGCCTTGCACACAAGCCTGTATCCGAGGGAATATCCCCCGAAAAGGGCGCAGACATCTACGGTCCCACCGGCGTTATCAACTCCTGCGCCAAGATGGATCAGCTTTCCACAGGCGGCACGCTGCTCAACCAGAAGTTCACGCCCTCAGTCCTTGCGGGCGACACCGGACTCGACCAGTTTGCCAACCTTATCCGCGCCTACTTCAACATGGATGGCCACCACATCCAGTTCAACGTCATCGACCGCAAGACGCTGCTGGCTGCCCAGGCCAATCCTGAGGAGTACAAAGACCTCATCGTCCGCGTTGCAGGTTACAGCGATCATTTCCGCAACCTGAGCAAGGAGCTTCAGGACGAGATAATCAACCGTACCGAGCAGAGCTTCGACGATTACAGCGACGCCGACTCCGAGTATCCCAAGAACGGCTGCGGCTGCTAAGCACATGCACTACTTTAGGGGGGCTATGCCCCCCATTGTGCTTTTTTACACTATCGTTTATTATTAAATTAACTAAAATATTCAGGAGGACATCATTATGAAGATTGGTTTTCTGGGTGCAGGCGCGATGGGAGGAGCGATACTCTCCGGCGCTATAAACGCGGGCGTTCTCGACCCCAAGCAGGTATATGTATCCGATATGTCTGACAAGATAAAGGAAAAATACGCTGCCCTTGGCTGCAATATAGTCAAGGACAACGAGGAGCTGGGCCGCGCCGCCGACATAGCGGTATTGGCCGTCAAGCCCCAATATGCGGCCCCCGCCCTTGCAGGTTTCGGCAGCACCATGGACGGCAAAGCAGTCATCTCCATCATGGCCGGCGTTACCGTTGAGCGCCTCCGCAAGATGATAGCGGGCAACATCCGTGTGCTTCGCACTATGCCTAATACCCCCGCTCTCGTAAATGCCGGCGCCTTCGCTCTATGCAGCGAGACCGACCTCACCGCCGATGAGAAGGCTTTTGCAGAGAAACTCTTCGGCTCCATAGGCATCGTCGAGTGGATGAACGAGCATCTGATCGACACGGCATGCGGCCTCTCCGGCTCCGGTCCAGCCTTCGTTGCGGAATTCATAGAGGCGTTGGGCGATGGCGGCGTCCTGGAAGGTCTTCCCCGCGCAACCGCTTACCGTCTGGCTGCCCAAACTGTAATGGGCACCGCCAAGATGATACTTGAAACGGGCATGCACCCCGCACAGCTTAAAGACATGGTATCCTCCCCCGGCGGCACCACCATCACCGGCTGCCAGGTATTGGAGGAGATGGGCTTCCGCGCCGCAGCCATAAATGCCGTGCAGGCCGCTACCAACAAGTCCAGAGAGCTGTAACAGCAGAATCTTCGCAGGAATGATAACATGAGTGCTGAAGGAGCGGCATCGAGCCACTTTTTCAGCACTTTTAATTTATATGTTCCATTTTATTTGAGCTTTACCGAAAGGTACCGGCTGTTTTTATCCACGAAGCGCCACGGCATTGCTTTATGCTCCGCGGCGTATTCTACGTTTATCCGCGGCGTGGCGGCTATCTCAGGTACATCGTCCGGCTTCTTCGGCAGTATAAAAAGCCTGTCCCGGGTAAGGTCTGTGCCATACTGTTCCCGGCTTATCCCCATGGCCTGGCACAGCTTGCCCGGGCCGCTGCAAAGGTCGGTAAGCTTTTCCCTTCCCCGGCGTGAGCGCATCAGCTCGATGCCCTCTAAAGGCTCCAGCGCCCGTATCAGCACACACTCCGGAACGCCCTCAGGACCTGTGGATACATTAAAACAGCTATACATACCGTATATGAGGAATACATAGGCATACCCACCCTGTCTGTACAGAACCTCCGTGCGGCCGTCCACTCTGCCCCGGAAGGCGTGAGCGGCAGAATCCGCCTTGCCGAGATACGCCTCCGCCTCGACTATGCGCCCGGCCGTAGTGCCTTCGCCGCTGATCGATACCAGCGTGCAGCCTATCAGTTCCCGCGCTATGCTCAGCGTGTCCACAATGTAGAATTCCCTTTCCAGTTTTTCCGTGGGCGTATCCTCCTTTTACAGTATCCGATGATATTATAACCTTTTGCCCTACAAAAGTCATAAAGTTAACTTATTATTTATAGAATTATGTCTGATGCTGTTGTATAATGTAATGAATAAAATTTTGAGGAAAGCTGAACCATGGAGCACAGGAGAAAAAAGAAGGGCAGTTCAAAGCTGCTGATAATTATGGTAATAGTACTTGCGCTGCTTGCAATAGCGGCGATTTTTGCGTTAAAATTCTACACGGACATAAATAACCCTGAAAACCTCTTTGAAAGCACACTGCCCGAGGGTACCCCCGCGCCTGTGGAAACCGCTCCCGCTCCTGCCGATGAGGAAGCGCAGCCATCCCCCACTCCGGATCAGGAGTCGCTTCTTTCCGGTCAGGCGGACGCCGAGTTCATGTCCAACCGCACCAATATACTGCTCCTCGGCATCGACGAGAGCACCGAGCGGGAGAATTGGGGGACCTTCCGCACGGATACCATGATACTCGTATCCATCGACTTCTCAAACAACGACGTATGCATGGTTTCAATACCACGCGACAGCTATGTCAAGATTTACAATGCCAACGGCAACGTAGCCAACCCCAGCAGCCCCTATTCCAAGATAAACAACGCCTTTTCGGAGGGCGGCGGCGCACAGAAGAAGGGCTTTGAGTACTCCATAGCGACGGTTGAAAAGCTGATGGGCGTAAATATAGGCTACTACTGCGGCTTCAATATGAACGTCGTAAAAGAAGTAGTAAATGCCATGGGCGGCGTGGACTACGACGTGGATATAGAGGTAAAGATGAACGGCCGGGAGCTTCACCCCGGAATGCAGCATCTGGACGGGCAGGGCGTGCTGGACTACTGTCGCCAGCGTAAGGGTTCCTCTGATATAGCACGTATAGACCGGCAGCAGCGCATGCTGACCGCCATACTCAAGCAGCTCAAGGATACCGACCAGATAGCCAATATACCCTCCATCTACTCCGCCGTTGAGGCCAACATAATGACCAACCTCAGCATAAAGCAGATATCCTCTCTGGCGCTGGTAGCCCTGCGCATGGATATGAGCCAGCTTTCCCGCTATACTTTGGAGGGTAAAGCCATGGATATATTGGGCCGGGACTGCTACTGCCTGTATGTATCCCGAATAGAAAAAATAGTCAGGGAAGTCTGGGGGCAGGGCGTAAATCTGGATTCCGAGAATGACGTCAGTTTTATAGAAGAGCAGGTAGAGGCCAACCGGGCACTCATAGCCGACGAGCTCAACCGGGCCAATATCGCTTACAGCAAGGCTTACAGCATAATGAACAACTGCCGCGAGCTGATAGACAAGAGCAGCTACGATACCCTCAAGGCTGCCGCCAAGGAGCTTCTGGACGCCATACAGAAGGAAAACAAGGAAAACCTCGACGCATACACTCCCTATGTTGAGCAGCTTTGCGACAGCATTTGCAGTCAGTACGGAATTTCGATATACTGATAATAAACTTTTGGAGGAATATATATGTCCGTCGATAAGGTCAGGGAATACCTCAGGAGCTACGGCCTTGAGGACAGGGTAATGGAATTCGGCATCTCCACCGCCACCGTTGCGGAAGCGGCCGAGGCAGTGGGAGTCATACCCGCCCGCATAGCCAAGACCCTCTCCTTCCAGAGCGAAGAATGCGGCTGCATACTTGTGCTCATGGCCGGGGATGCAAAGGTGGACAACAAAAAATACCGCGCCCGGTTCGGCGTAAAGCCCCACATGCTCACCCATGAGGACGCGCTGCAGTACACCGGCCATGCGGTTGGCGGCGTATGCCCCTTCGCAGTGCCGGACAGCGTCCCCGTATATCTTGACGTCTCACTAAAACGGTTCGATACCGTATTCCCCGCCGCAGGCAGTGCCGCAAGCGCGGTCAGGCTCACCTGCGATGAACTTGAAAGGGCTTCCCGCTCAAGGGGCTGGATAGACGTATGCAAGGGCTGGGAGGAAGACCAGTAGTCTCCCCGCCTTATATATCGGACAATAGCAGCAATAATATTCAGGAGGAACAGCATGGAGTACACTAATCTCGGCAGCACCGGCTTGAAGGTTTCCCGCCTCGGCTTCGGCGGCATACCGATCCAGCGCATCACACAGGAAGAGGCCACTGCCCTCATACGCAAGCTCCCGGAGTACGGCATCAACTACATAGACACCGCCCGCGGCTATACCGTAAGCGAGGAATACCTCGGCATAGCCATGGAAGGTATCCGCGATAAGTTCGTTCTCGCCACCAAGAGCATGGCCCGCACAAGGGAAGCAATGGAAAAGGATATCGAAACCAGCCTTAAAAACCTCCGCACCGACCATATCGACCTGTATCAGGTACATAACGCACCCCCTGCCCAGATGGATATAGTCACCGGCGAGGGCGGCGCGCTGGAGGCTCTGTTGGAAGCAAAGGCGGCTGGCAAGATAGGCCATATAGGCGTCACCGCCCATGAGGTAGCCACCTTTGAGATGGCCCTTGATATGGACTGGGTGGAGACTATCATGTTCCCCTATAACTTCGTAGAGCTTCAGGCGGCTGACCTCATCAGAAAGTGCGCCGAAAAGGGCAAGGGCTTTATCTGCATGAAGCCGCTGGCCGGCGGCGCTATAGAGAACGCGCCCCTCGCCATGCGCTTTATAGCCTCCAATAAGGACATAACCGTCAATATACCCGGCATGGCAAGCGAGGACGAGCTAAAGCAGAACGTTGCCGCAGCCTGCGATCCTGCTCCCCTCTCGGAGGAGGAGCTCAAGGAAGTGCAGAACATACGCGACACCCTGGGCAACCAGTTCTGCCGCCGCTGCAATTACTGCCAGCCCTGCACCATGGGCATAAACATCTCCTTCTGCTTTACCATCAACGGCTATCTCACCCGTTACGGCCTGAAGGACTGGGCCATAGGCCGCTATAAGGGAATGGCCGTAGAGCCTAACGCCTGCATTGAATGCGGAATGTGCGAGAGCCGCTGCCCCTACCACCTCCCCATAATCGAAATGCTCAAGGACGTATACAGCAACTTCCAGAAGGAAATGAAGTAAGGTATATAATGCCGGACGGGGCCGCCGCGCAAAGCGGCAGCCCCTTGTTTTGTTATGCCCTTTGCAATATAATAAAGCGATGAACTAAGGAGAGATAACATCTTGAAAACAAGCGACTTTTTCTACGACCTGCCCAAAGAGCTGATAGCCCAGTCCCCTGCGGCTGTCCGCAGCTCATCGAGACTGCTGGTCTATGACAGGGCGAATAAGACTATACGGGACGGTGTATTTACCGACATACTGGATTACTTCAGGCCCGGAGACGTTCTGGTGCGCAATATCACCCGGGTCATACCCGCGAGGCTCCACGCCTATCGGGAGGATACCGGCGGCGCAATGGAGTTTCTGCTGCTCCGCCGCCTCGACGAAAACCGCTGGGAATGCCTTGTCCGCCCCGGAAGGCGGGCAAAGACCGGGCTCACCTTCAAGATAAACGACGAGCTTTCCGCAACTATCCTCGATAGCACCGAGGACGGGGGCAGAATAGTACGCCTGAACTACGATGGAGTATTCGAAGAAATACTGGATCGGGCCGGCGAAATGCCTCTGCCTCCCTATATAACCGAGCGAACCGCCGGTAAGGAGCGCTATCAGACGGTATACGCAAAAGAAAACGGCTCCGCCGCTGCTCCCACGGCCGGGTTGCACTTCACTACCGAGCTTCTGGATGATATACGCAAAAAGGGAGTAACCATCGTTGACGTGCTGCTGCACGTCGGCCTCGGCACCTTCCGCCCCGTATCCGAGGACAACGTGGAGGATCACCACATGCACTCGGAGTACTATGAATGCAGCGAAGAGGCGGCAAGGACGATAAACGAGGCGCGGGCCAGGGGCGGCAGAGTATTCGCCGTGGGCACCACATCCTGCCGCACGCTTGAAAGCGTTACGGACGACGAGGGAATAGTGCACGCCAAAAAAGGCTGGACCGACATATTTATCACTCCAGGTTACAAATTCAAGGCAGTGGATAAGCTCATAACCAACTTTCACCTGCCCGAATCAACGCTGCTCATGCTGGTTTCCGCCCTCTGCACAAGGGAAGAAATGCTGGACGTCTACAAGCATGCCGTAGAGGAAAAGTACCGCTTTTTCTCCTTCGGAGACGCCATGCTTATACTATAAATGACAACGGAGCTTACACATGCAAGATAAATTCGACTTCAAATACGAGCTTCTGCACGTTTGCAAGCAGTCCGGCGCCCGCCGCGGCAGGCTTCACACCCCGCACGGAGTAATAGAGACCCCCTGCTATATGCCGGTAGGCACACAGGCCACGGTAAAGGCCATGCTTCCCCGGGACGTCAAGGAAGTGGGCTCTATGATAATACTGTCAAACACATATCACCTCTTTGAGAGGCCCGGTCACGAGCTTATAAAAGAGGCGGGCGGCCTGCACGAGTTCATGCGGTGGGATAAGCCCATACTTACCGACAGCGGCGGCTTTCAGGTGTTCAGCCTCGCCTCCGCCAATAAAATAAAAGAGGACGGCGTGGAGTTCCGCTCCCTTCTGGACGGACGTAAGCATTTCTTCACCCCCGAGCTTGTAATGGAAATAGAAGAGGCCCTTGGCGCGGATATCGCCATGGCGTTCGACGAATGCGCCCCTTATCCCTCCGACCGGGAATACACCATAGCTGCAATGGAGCGCACCCATCGCTGGGCGGTGCGCTGCAAGGCTGCCCATACCCGCCCGGATCAGGCGCTCTTCGGCATAGTTCAGGGCGGCATGTTCGCAGACCTCAGGATAGAGAGCGCTAAGTTTCTCGCTTCCCTCGACCTGCCGGGCTATGGCATCGGTGGTCTTTCAGTGGGCGAGCCCAAGGAAATGATGTACGATATGCTGGAGCAGATGATGCCCTATATGCCCGCAAACAAGCCCCGCTACCTTATGGGCGTGGGCAGCCCCGACTGTCTGGTGGAGGGCGCTGTACGCGGCATAGACATGTTCGACTGCGTACTCCAGACCCGTATAGCAAGGAACGGCCTTGCGCTCACGGGAAGCGGCAAAAAAATGCTGCGAAACGCCTCCTTTGAGCACGACTTCACGCCTATCGAGGAGGGCTGCGACTGCTACGCCTGCAAGAACGGCTTTACAAGGGCGTATATACGCCACCTTGTAAAATGCAAGGAGATACTGGCGGCACAGCTCATAACCACCCACAACCTGCGCTTTTCCCTCAGGCTCATGGAGCAGATACGCGAGGCCATAGAGCAGGACAGACTGCTGGACTTCCGGGAAGAGCTTAAAGCGAAAGGAACATTCGATTGATGGAGCTTACCCTTGAAAACATAAGCGAGCAGGACACGGCCCGCATAGGCAAAAGCATGGCGCCGCTGCTTTTCCCCGGAGCGTTTATAGCGCTGTTCGGCGATCTCGGCTCGGGCAAGACCACCTTTACAAAGGCTGTCGCCGAGGGGTTGGGCATAGACAATATACAGAGCCCTACCTTCACCATAGTCCGTGAGCACGGCGGCAGGCTTTCCTTGCTTCACTTTGACGCATACAGGCTGAGCAGCGAGGACGAGCTTTATGCCATAGGCTTTGACGACTATCTCTCCCGCCCTGCCGTTATAATCATGGAGTGGTGCGAAAACGTACCCGGCGCGCTGCCAAGTGAGCGGCTGGAGCTGCACATCACAGGTTCAGGCGCCGAAGCGCGGACGTTCACATTCATACCCTACGGCAAAAAATACCAAGAGCTTCTGGAGAATATAAAATGCTGATGCTTTCCCTTTCCACCTCCGGCCCTATAGCCTCAGCCGCTGTTATAAAGGACGGCCAGGTATTATCCCGGGAGGTCGGAGGTCATGGCCGAACACATTCCGAGACAATAATGCCCCTCTGCGAAAAGGCATTGCAAACTGCCGGCTACACCCCCGCAGATATGGACGCCTTCGGCGTGGATGCAGGTCCCGGCTCGTTTACCGGCGTCCGCATAGGTATATGCGCAGCCAATGCAATGGCCGCGGCCTTCGGCAAGCCCGTGGCGGCCGCAAGCTCCCTCGAAGGGCTGCTGTACGGCATCGATAACGCCTGTGCCCTATTGGACTGCCGCAATGGCAACGGCTATGCCATGGTGAAGTACGAGGGATTTTCGCCGGAACCCATGGCGGTGGTGATAGACGATCTGCTATCCACCCTGCCGGACGGCATACTCATGGCAGGCGACGGAGCCGTCATGCACCGCGAACGCATACTCAATGCCTTACCCAATGCCCGCTTTGCGGAGGGCAACGACATAATAGCGGACAGGATAGGCCTTGCGGCATATGACAAGCTCGTACGGGGCGAAACCGTTATTGAGGCGCTGCCCCTCTACCTCCGCCCCTCTCAGGCCGAACGTCTCGCAAAGGAGAGGAACAAATGATAGCCTTCAGGCCAATGCAGAAAAAGGACGTTCCCCGCATAGCAGAGCTGGAACGGATATGCTTTCGCTCCCCGTGGTCGGAAAGTTCCCTTTACGGTGAATTGCGCAACAGCATCGCCCATTACCGTGTAGGCGAGGAGGACGGCCACGTGATAGCCTACGGAGGCATGTGGGTAATGTTTGGCGAGGCCCATATAACGAATGTAGCTGTTGATCCCGAATACCGGGGCCGCGGCTACGGAAAGTTGCTCATGCTTGAGCTAATCAGCACTGCTCTGCTGCATCATGCGGACAGCATGACGCTGGAGGTGCGAATAAGCAACACCGTCGCCCAAAACCTCTACGCTTCTCTCGGCTTTGAAGTAGCGGGCAGGCGCAAGAGGTACTACATGGATACCGGCGAAGACGGCCTTATCATGTGGAACCGGCATCTGAAGAAAACTGCCGCTGTCCATAGTTGACAGGCCTAATCGGTCGGTGATACCATTATTTTACCAATTAAAGATCACTTTTCGTTACATAATACATAAATCAAAAGGAGAACTCCCATGAAAAACATCATCAAATGCGATAGCGCCCCCGCCGCCCTCGGCCCCTACAGCCATGCCTGCGAAGCCAACGGCTTTATATTCACCTCCGGCCAGCTGGGCATAGATCCCGCTACAGGCAAGCTCGCGGAAGGCGTTGAGGCTCAGGCCCATCAGGCTCTTGTCAATATAGACAACGTTCTCAAGACCGCGGGAGCTACCATGAAGGACATCCTCAAAACCACCATATTCCTGGTCGACCTCAACGACTTCGCGGCCGTGAACAGGATCTACGGGGATTACTTCGGCTCTGAATTCCCCGGCCGTTCCTGCTTCCAGGTATCCAAGCTCCCCGCCGGCGGCCTTGTTGAGATCGAGGTCGTAGCCTACAAGGGCTAATCCGGGCATTATGGAGACGCCGGAGCACGTTATCTTCCATTACAGGCCCATGGTCTGCATGGGCTTGGGCATAGCTGTGGGCATCTTCCTCTCCGGCAGCGTTTCAGGCACAGGGCTTATTATGGCCCTGTGCCTTTTTCCCCTCTTTTCGGGTCTCGGCATCTACTTTGGCTTCAAGGGCGCCGCACTGTTTGCATTCGGCTGCGCAGCGGGACTTTTGCGCACGCTGTTCGGCCCTGTAAGTCTGCCCTACGGTCTGATGTATCCCTTCGAGCACATGCGCGCCGGGCTTTCCTCTGCGTGCGCCTCCCTGTTCGGGGAACACGCGCCCCTTCTCAACGCCATGCTCTGGGGCGTAAAGGGCAATATATCGGATTCTGTATACGACGCCTTCCGTTCCTGCGGTATTGCCCATATACTGGCTCTCTCCGGCCTGCACGTTTCCTTCGTGGCAGGCGCGCTAAACCGGCTCACACGGCGGGCGCTACCCAGGGTGAAGTTTTATACTTCGATTGTAGTGTTGTTTGCCTATTGCGCCATTGCCGCCTTTCCCTCCTCTCTTATCCGCGCCAGCGTGATGAGCCTTTGCAGCCTATATGCGGCCGCTGCCGGCAGACGGTATGACATGCTCTCCGGAATCGCCTTCAGCGCCATAGTCATACTCCTTGCCGACCCGACCGCGCTGTACAGCATAGGCTTCGAGCTTTCCTTCGGCGCGGTGATAATGATATCCCTTCTCATGCGCCCGGTGACGGAGCTGCTATCCTTCCTTCCGCTGCCAATAGCTCAGATGGCAGCGCTGTCCGTTTGCGGCACCCTCGGCACTTTACCGCTATCCGTATACTATTTCGGCACGATCCCGGTCCTCGGGCTTTTCGCCAATACTCTGATACTTCCCATGGTGCCCTTCGTATTCCTTTCCGCCATGGCTGTGAATCTCATAGGCATAGCCATGCCCGCCGCGGCAAAGGCGCTGTCCTTTATCCCGATGTTTCTCACCGGCGTAATGACAGAAGCGGCGAACGCCATATCCTCCGTGTCATTTGCGGTAAAGCAGGCCGCCATAACGCCGCTTGCATGCTTATTCGTGTATCTCGCCTGCTTCGCGGTATCAGACCAGCCGCTGGTTTCCCCCTCAAAAAAGTACGCCGCATGCGCCGCATCGCTGTTTGCGGCTGTGCTGTGTATGCTGTAGTTTTGATTTATGATATAATGCTCATATGGATTATATGACTTTTTTCAAGAGCATAAAGACCGGTTCGCTAAAGGGCGCATATGCCTTGCACGGCGAAGAGGAGTTCGTAAAGGAAAGCGCCCTTAAAAGCCTTACCTCATCGCTTGATGAGGCCACGCGCGACCTGAATCTGCAGGTACTCGAAAAGGCCGAGGCCGACGACATTATCTCCGCCTGTGAAACGCTGCCCTTTTTCGGGGAGCGGCGCGTCGTCGTCTGCAAAACACTGCCCGCCGACAGCGACGCCAGAAAGCTGACATCATACCTGCCGGGCATACCCGACTACACGCTCCTTATATTTTTTATTCGGGGCAAGGCCAACGAAAAGCTCGGCATAGTCAAGGCCCTGAAGGCCGAAAACCGGCTGGTAGATTTTGCTCCATTCAGGGAATATGAGGCGGCAAAGTGGGTATATCAGCAGGGCAAGCGGCTCAATGTGACAATAACAGAAGCCGCGGCAAAACACATCGTAAGCCTCGCCGGCACTGACATCGCCACCCTGAACAATGAGCTTACAAAGGCTGCAGACTACGTTGGCCGTGGCAACGAGCTTACCCGCGAGGCCATATCCGCCTGCGTCACCCGCAGCCTCGAGGTACGCATATTCGACATGCAGGACTATCTACTATCCGGCAAGGCTCAGGACGGCATAAGGGCATACCGCCAGATGCTCTCTGACGGCGAAAGCACCTTCGGCATTGCCGGATTCATGGAAAAGTGCTTCCGCTCCATGCTCACCGCCCGGACGTATATAGATCAGGGGCTTAACCGCGAACGCGTCCTGCGGCTCACCGGCGATAAATATCCGCAAAAAAAAGCTTATGAGGCAGCTCTTCGCTACTCAAGGGCAGAGATAATCAAAAACATGAGAAATTTCGCGAATATCGCCTATTTAAAAATAGCCGAGCAGCAGCCCGATACGCTGACGCTGGAAAACGCATTGATAGAATGTATGCCGAAGCGCCGCTAAAAGCGGCGCTTATATTTATATATTTTTTTATAATATATTCATAAATTAGTATATGCATGGTTATTCATAAGCTCCATATCATTCTCTCCTGCGAAACCACATGACGCAAATCCTGCAAATTTGTAGCTGCATTCTCGTATCACGAATCTAATATCCAGTATTTTCAGTATTTTTTAACGACTCATTTCCTGCATTTAGTCATGTTGATTGCAGCAAAAATTCTTTTTTACTTCAACAAATATTATTTTTTCTGTATTTTTCTATCTGATTCACGTTTTGAGTAAAATTCTTTATGTTGCATATATATGATATGTATGTTAAAACATAGACATAACATATAATTTCTCATTATCGCGGAGGTGTATGATGAGCTCAGGATTTGATTATGCCCTGCTTGACAGGATACTGGAAGCGCACGACTGCGCGCCGCGGAATACCATCGCTATCCTTCAGGATGTACAGGAGCACTACCACTATCTGCCGCAGGAGGCTTTCCCCTATATGGCAAAACGACTCAACGTAGGCGAGGCGCGGCTTTACAGCGTCGCTACGTTTTACGAGAACTTTTCCCTCGAGCCAAAGGGGAAATACGTCATCAAGGTTTGCGACGGCACCGCCTGCCATGTAAGAAAGTCCATTCCGATACTGGAGCGGCTTCGCAATGAACTGGGCTTATCAGAAAGCAAGCACACTACAGACGACCTGATGTTCACTCTGGATACCGTGAGCTGTCTCGGCGCATGCGGTCTTGCTCCGGTGCTTACCGTAAATGACACGGTGCACCCTTCCATGACCCCTGACAAGGCCAGCGAACTTATAGCCGGGCTCCGCAATAAGGAGGATTAACATATGTATAGGCTAAAAAGCAGGATAGACCTTATCTCAGCACGGAGGGCATACTCCGCCGCCTTTTCTTCGCAGTCACTAAAGATACTCGTCTGCGCGGGCACAGGCTGCGTCGCAGGCGGTTCACTGGATATTTACGCCAGGCTCAAGGAGCTTATAGACGAAAAGGGACTGTACTGTCAAGTCGAACTCGATCATGAGCATCACAGTCACGGTCATGACGGCTGCGATAGCAGAAATGCGAAGACCGTGGGCCTTAAAAAGAGCGGCTGCCACGGCTTCTGCGAGATGGGTCCCCTTGTGCGCATAGAACCCTATGGCTACCTTTACACCAAGGTAAAGCTTGAGGACTGCGAAGAGATAGTGGAAAAGACCGTAATGAACGGCGAGATAGTCGAACGGCTCAGCTATCATAAGGACGGCGTAAGCTATCCCCGTCAGGAGGATATACCATTCTATAAAAAGCAGACCCGTCTCGTGCTGGAGCACTGCGGCCATATCGACGCCACCTCGCTTCCCGAGTACCTTGCGATCGGCGGCTATTCCGCCTTTGAAAAGGTGCTTTTCGATATGACTCCGGATTCCGTGATAAAACTCATGGAGGATTCAGGTCTCCGAGGCCGCGGCGGCGGCGGTTATCCTACGGGCAAAAAATGGGCGCAGGTAGCCCGTCAGAAGGCGGAACAAAAATACATAGTCTGCAATGGCGACGAGGGGGATCCCGGCGCATTTATGGACCGTTCCGTTATGGAGGGCGACCCCCACAGAATGATAGAGGGCATGATGATAGCAGGTATAGCCTGCGGGGCTACCGAAGGCTATATATACGTCCGCGCCGAGTACCCATTAGCAGTGGAGCGGCTGAAGATGGCCATCGAGCAGGACACCTCCGCAGGACTTTTAGGCGACAATATCCTCGGCTCCGGAAAGCGCTTCCATCTCCATATAAACCGCGGCGCAGGCGCCTTTGTCTGCGGCGAAGGCAGCGCCCTTACCGCCTCAATAGAAGGCAAGCGCGGAATGCCACGCGTAAAGCCCCCGCGCACCGTAGAACACGGCCTCTTTGACTGCCCCACGGTGCTGAATAACGTTGAAACCTTTGCCAACGTAGCTCCCATAATAAACAACGGCATCGAGTGGTTCCGATCCTTCGGCACCCCTACCAGCCCCGGCACCAAGGCCTTCGCCCTCACCGGCAATATAAGCAATACCGGCCTTATTGAGGTGCCTATGGGCACCACCCTAAGGGAAGTCATATTCGACATAGGCGGCGGCATGCGCGGCGGTGCGAAGTTCAAAGCAGTACAGATAGGCGGGCCCTCCGGCGGCTGCCTTACATTTGCTGAAGACCACCTGGATATGCCTCTGGACTTCGATTCCCTCAAAAAAGCGGGCGCTATGATAGGTTCCGGCGGCCTTGTGGTAATGGATGACAGCACCTGCATGGTGGAAGTAGCGCGCTTTTTCATGCACTTCACTCAGAACGAAAGCTGCGGCAAGTGCGTGCCCTGCCGCGAAGGCACCCGCCGCATGCTGGAGATACTCGAGCGCATAGTCGCGGGCAACGGTCGCGAGGAGGACATAGACCTGCTTCTGGAGCTTGCGGACACAATATCCTCCACTGCCCTCTGCGGCCTGGGCAAGACCGCAGGCAACCCGGTAGTAAGCACCATCAGGAATTTCCGCGAGGAATACCTTGCACACGTGCGGGACAAATACTGCCCCACCCACAACTGCTCCAAGCTCAGGCGCATATACATCGATCCTGAGGTATGTAAAGGCTGCTCCAAGTGCGCGCGCAGCTGCCCCGTAAACGCCATATCCGGCGTCATAAGGCAGCCTTTCACCATAGACGCCGCCAAATGTGTCAAGTGCGGCGCCTGCATAGAAAACTGCAGCTTCGGCGCTGTAAAGGAGGCGTAACCATGACCGGAAAGTTTATGACCATAGACAACATACCCATCGAGCTTACCGGCGAGGAAAAGAACCTTCTCGAAGTGATACGCAGGACAGGCATCGAGCTGCCCACCTTCTGCTACTACTCCGAGCTTTCCGTATACGGCGCATGCCGCATGTGCATGGTAGAGGACGACAGGGGCAATATACACGCCGCCTGCTCCACCCCTCCCAAGGCCGGAATGACAATATACACCAACACATCGCGCCTGAGGAAATATCGCAGGAATATACTGGAACTGTTGCTTGCAAATCATTGCCGCGACTGCACCACCTGCGAAAAGAGCAGCGACTGCAAGCTCCAGCAGCTTGCACAGCGCTTTCACATAACCGGGGTGCGCTTCCCAAACGCACAGACAAAGCCCGACCCGGACTGTTCCTCCCCCTGTATCTCCATCGATCACAGCAAATGCATACTCTGCGGCGACTGCGTAAGAATGTGCAATGAGGTGCAGCACGTGGGCGCCATAGATTTCGCATACCGCGGCGCGAATATGGTAGTCTCCCCCGCCTTCGGCAGGCCCATGGCGGAGTCCGGCTGCGTGGGCTGCGGCCAGTGCGCCGCCGTCTGCCCCACCGGCGCTATCGTCGTAAAAAAGGACACCGAGCGGCTATGGGAAGACCTCGCGGATAGTAATACGCGCGTAATCGCTCAGATCGCCCCTGCCGTACGCACAGGTGTAAGCAAGACCTTTAACGAAAAATACGGCGACCTTGCCATGGGCAAGCTTGTAGCCGCCCTGCGCCGCATGGGCTTTGACGAGGTGTTCGATACCTCCACCAGCGCCGACCTTACGGTGCTTGAAGAGAGCAGTGAATTCCTTGAGCGCCTCGAGACAGGCGGCAAGCTGCCCCTCTACACCTCCTGCTGCCCGGCCTGGATACGCTTTGCGGAAATCCGTCACCCTGAGATATTGGAAAATATTTCCACCTGCCGCTCTCCAATGGAGATGTTCGGTTCCGTAATAAAGGAATACTTCGGCAATTGCGGAAAGCGGGTTGTATCCGTCGCCATAATGCCCTGTACCGCCAAAAAATTCGAGGCCATGCGTGACGAATTCAGGGACAAGAACGGCACGCCCTACGTAGACTATGTAATAACCTCCCAGGAAATAGTCCAGATGATACGTCAAAGCGGCATACGCTTTGACGAGCTGGAACCAGAGGCCGTTAGTATGCCCTTCGGCATGAGCAGCGGCGCCGGCCTGATATTCGGCGCGTCAGGCGGCGTTACCGAAGCGGTGCTAAGAAGGATCTCCGATGACAAATCCGCAGGCGCGATACGTTCCATTGCCAACTCCGGCGTCCGCGATATAGCAGGCCTCAAGGAGTGCAGCATCACCCATAACGGCGAGGAGATAAAGATCGCCATAGTCAGCGGCCTGGAAAACACCGATAAACTCATCCACCGCATAGAAGAGGGCGAGGTCAGCTACCACATGGTGGAGGTAATGGCATGTCCCGGCGGCTGCGTATCCGGCGCAGGCCAGCCCTTCGCAAAATCCGGTGAGCGAAGGCAGCGCTCCGAGTCCCTGTACCGAAACGACAGAATGTGTCTCATACGCCGCTCGGAAGAAAATCCCCTCATGGAGGAACTGTACAGCGGCATACTTAAAGACAGGACACACGAACTGCTGCACGTGGATTATGTAAAATAACAGTATCAGCCCATCGTCCACCCCGATGGGCCACTTTTTTTTGCAAATGATCAGCGGTAAATCCGGAGCGAAAGTGCGTCCTTGCTGGAAAATACATTCAATATAGCATACCTGTAGTTATGCAGGCCGGAACTGACGGACGCTTTCACAAATACTCCGGCATGCAAGCGCCTTTATGCCCGGCGCAGAGAGGCCACCGAGCTTTTTTTCAAAAAACCCCATGCTCCAATGCGGAACATGGGGTTTTCGATTAGCCAAATCATCAATACCTCTGGCTGCGCTGCTTTTGTATTACGTTTCTACCTTACTCCGAACAGTAGCTTTTCGTATGTGGGAAATGGCCAGTACTTCTCAGCCGTAAGCATCTCGGCCTCGTCGCACACTACCCTGAGTTCGGCCATTTTGTGCAGTATAACGTCCCGTATATAGTACGATGCTTCCGCAACGTCGTTTATGGTCTTTAGCCTGATGGCGGCGCTGTCAAGCTCCTCCGCCGCAGCATCTATCTCATCCACAAGCCCGGAAAGCTTTGCTATAGTCCTTCTCTCATACCTTCCTGTAAGCTCCGGCAGCATCTTTAGCTTTGCCTCGAGGGTATCCGCCAGATCCTTTTCGTATGCGGCAACTGCGGGCAGTATCTCCTTGCGCGCCATGTCTACCATGGTCAGCGCTTCAATATTGACAGTCTTGCAGTAATTCTCCAGAATTATCTCGTAGCGCGCCTGTATCTCGGCCCTGGAATAAACCCTGTGCCGCATCAGCATATCCACGTTCTTCTTCTCCAGCATGGCAGGCAGTGCATCCGGCGTAGTCCGAAGATTCAACAGTCCGCGGCTTTCCGCCTCCTTCAGCCATTCATCGTCATAGCCGTTGCCGTTGAACAATATCCGCTTGTGCTCCTTTACAGTGCTGCGTATAAGGTCGTGCAATGTACCCTCAAAATTCTCCGCGCCTTCCAGCTTATCGGCATACTGTCTCAGGGACTCCGCAACGGCGGCATTTATCATGATGTTGGCGCAGGCTATGCTGTCAGATGAGCCCAGCATGCGGAACTCGAACTTGTTGCCCGTAAAGGCGAAGGGAGATGTACGGTTTCGGTCCGTTGTATCACGTATGAACCGGGGCAGTGTATGCACGCCCAGCTTCATGACGGTCTTTTCCACTCCGCTGTAGGGTTCGTCCTTCTCTATGGCATCCAGCACCGCCGTGAGCTCATCGCCCAAAAACATGGAAACTACGGCGGGCGGCGCCTCGTTTGCCCCGAGCCGATGATCATTTCCGGCTGTAGCTACAGACAGCCTGAGCAGGTCCTGATAATCGTCCACCGCTTGTATGACGGCTACGAGGAACAGCAGGAACTGAGCGTTCTCATGGGGCGTTTCGCCCGGGGTGAGAAGGTTCACCCCGGTATCGGTAGCTATGGACCAGTTGTTGTGCTTGCCGCTTCCGTTTACCCCGGCGAAGGGTTTTTCGTGCAGCAGGCATACCAGGCCATGCTTGGAGGCCACCTTCTGCATTATTTCCATGGTAAGCTGGTTATGGTCGGTTGCGATGTTCGTGGTGGTATATATCGGCGCAAGCTCATGCTGTGACGGGGCCACCTCGTTGTGCTCTGTCTTTGCCAGTATCCCAAGCTTCCACAGTTCCTCATCCAGCTCTGCCATATAGGCAGCTACCCTGGGCTTTATGGCCCCGAAGTAATGGTCGTCCAGCTCCTGCCCCTTAGGCGGTTTTGCTCCGAATAGGGTCCGCCCGCAGAATACCAGATCCTTGCGCTGCTCATACATATCCTTATCTATGAGGAAATACTCCTGCTCGGGGCCTACGCAGGTGCGCACACATTTGACGTCTGTATTGCCGAAGAGCCGCATTATCCGCATGGCCTGCTTATTCAGCGCCTGCATTGAGCGCAGCAGCGGCGTCTTTTTATCCAGCGCCTCGCCGCCATAGGAGCAGAAGGCCGTTGGTATGCAGAGTGTCTTATCCTTTATGAATGCGTATGAGGTAGGGTCCCACGCTGTATAACCGCGGGCCTCAAAGGTAGCGCGCAGGCCCCCTGAAGGAAAGCTCGACGCGTCAGGCTCGCCCTGTATGAGGTTTTTGCCGGAAAATTCCATGATTACGCCGCCGTCCGGCGATGGCGCTATAAAGCTGTCGTGCTTCTCGGCAGTTATACCGGTAAGGGGCTGGAACCAGTGGGTAAAATGTGTAGCCCCGTGCTCCACGGCCCAATCCTTCATTGCGTCGGCTACCGCGTTGGCAACATCCGTATTCAGGTTGGCCCCCTCGTCGATGGTCTTTCTGAGCGAATCGTATACTCCGAAGGGCAGCTTTGCCTTCATCGCCCTGTCGTCAAACACCAGGCTTCCGAAATAATCCGGTACCGAATTCATACTCTGTTTCTCCTTTCATCTCTAAACCTTTATATACCATCAGTTGACAAGGACACACAAGGTTTTAGGAGCCAAACAGCACGGCATAACTGTGTCGTCCTCATTTGAAATACAACCAGTATTTCTGCACTCGTCCTCCTTGTTCTGCCATACTCTTTGACTTCTAAAACTCAAAGACCCTAAAGAGCTTGTTTTGAGGGCGATCCAAGGCCGAGGAGCGCAGTACTACTGGATGTAATACAAGCGACGAGAACGCAGGAGCGTCCCAAAACAAGCCTTTAGGGCTTGTGTGCTCTTGTCAACTGATGGTACTAAAAATTTAAATAACAATAATAAAAAGGCGTCGCGGAAAACACTCTCCGAGACGCCTTTGCCTTTATAAAAAAGCATTATACCGCATATGCGTCAGATGTCAATACCGATTTGAAATTTTATCCTTACAGCCAAAAAAGCATTGACGCGGGTCAGGGATTGTGCTAACATTCCGATATTAATGGGCAAAGGCGTTCATTCATATCCAAGGACAAGGTGTCCCAATATGAATGAGCGTTTTTCACTTTTTAAGGAGGGCTTATGAAGTACACCGCAGACGAAGTGATGCAGTACGCGGCAGAAGAGGACGTAAAGTTCGTGCGCCTTGCCTTCTGCGATATCCGCGGCAGGCAGAAAAACATAGCCATACTGCCCGACGAGCTGGGACGCGCTTTCAGGTACGGTATAGCCATCGACGCCTCAGCCATAGCGGGCTTTGGCGGCGAGGTGCATTCCGACCTTTTCCTGCACCCGGACACCTCCACCCTAACCTTCCTGCCCTGGCTTTCAGAGCAGGGCAAGGTAATAAGAATGTTCTGCCACATAACTTACCCTGACGGCACTCCCTTCGAGGCCGATACCCGCTCCATACTCGCCAAGGCTGTAGATTGTGCTCATGAACAGGGCGTGTCCTTCGCCTTCGGCTCCGAGATGGAGTTTTATCTTTTTAAGCTGGATGAAAACGGCGAGCCGACGAAGCTGCCATACGACAACGCCGGCTATATGGACATTGCCCCTGAGGACAAGGGCGAAAACGTCCGTAGGGAGGTATGTTTCACCCTGGAGCAGATGGGCATAAAGCCGGAAAGCGCCCACCATGAGGAAGGCCCCGGCCAGAACGAGATAGACTTCCGCTACTCCGACCCCGTGATCTCTGCAGACAACGCGGTGACTTTCCGCGGCGTCGTGAATACAGTCGCCGCCCGCAACGGACTTTGCGCCGACTTTTCGCCAAAGCCCCTCGAAAACCGCTCCGGCAACGGCATGCACATCAATATATCCGTCAGGTCGGAGGACGGCGGCGATGCGCTGCCTCAGGTGATAGCCGGCATACTATCACACATATCCGATATGACGGCATTTTTAAACACCGCCGAGGATTCCTACCTGCGTTTCGGCAGCAATAAGGCTCCCCGGTACATATCCTGGTCCAGCGAGAACCGTTCACAGCTTATACGTATACCTGCGGCAGAGGGCGAATACCGCCGGGCAGAGCTGCGCTCCCCCGATCCTGCCTGCAACCCTTATCTGGCCTTCGCGCTGATAATATACGCAGGGCTTGACGGAATTCGTCAGGATATGGCGCTGCCCGAGGCGGCGGACATTAACCTCTATACAGCACCTGAAGATGTCAGGGCAAAATTTGCAATGCTGCCCAGCACTCTTAAAAAGGCGCAGTCAACCGCAGCGCGCAGCAGCTTTATAGCGGCAAGTCTGCCTCAAGCTATAATCGACTTTTACACAAAATAACCGCACTTTAATTATTCAGGGATAAGGAGGATGCGCAAATGGAATTTACCGAGCGCCGTTACAGCGTGCTGCTGGTGTCCTCATCTCCCAAATTCAACGAGTCCATGCTGGCGCTGCTCCCGGAGAGCCGCTTTTATCCGGTCGCCGCTGTATCCGACGTTTCCAGTGCCCGGCGGCGCCTTCTCGAAAACAAATACGACATAGTCATAATCAACGCCCCGCTACCCGACGATTTCGGCACCCGCCTTGCCCTCTACATATGCGAAAACAGCGGCGCAGGGGTTCTTCTTTTGGTAAAGGCGGAGCATTATCCCGATATAAACGGCCGAGTATCCCCTTTTGGCGTGCTGGCGCTCCCGAAGCCCACCACATCACAGGCAGTGTCCCAATCGCTGCAGCTCCTTTGCGGCACAAGGGAACGCCTGCGGCGCATGGAACAAAAAACCGCCTCCATAGAGGAAAAGATGGAGGAGATACGCATAATAAACCGCGCGAAGCTGCTGCTTATGGAGCAGCTGAAGATGACGGAAAAGGAGGCGCACCGCTTCATTGAAAAGCAGGCCATGGACAGGTGCGTCACCCGAATAACCATAGCACAAAGCATACTTTCCACATACAAGTAGAGGAGGAACAGCAACCATGACTAAATACATCTTCGTTACCGGCGGCGTGGTATCCGGCCTTGGCAAGGGCATCACCGCGGCATCTCTCGGCAGGCTGCTCAAAAACCGCGGTCTCAAGGTAGCGGCGCAAAAGCTGGATCCATATATAAACGTGGATCCGGGAACCATGAGCCCTTATCAGCACGGCGAGGTATATGTAACGGCGGACGGCGCCGAAACAGACCTTGATCTGGGTCACTACGAGCGTTTTATCGACGAAGATCTGAATAAGTATTCCAATCTTACCACCGGTAAGGTATACTGGAACGTGTTGAATAAGGAGCGCCGCGGAGAATTTCTTGGTTCCACAGTGCAGGTCATACCCCACATAACCAACGAAATAAAGGATTTCGTATACCGTGTGGGCAAGCAGACAGACGCCGATGTGGTCATAACCGAAATAGGCGGCACCATAGGCGATATAGAGTCCCAGCCCTTTATAGAGGCTGTGCGGCAGATATCCCTGGAGGTAGGCAGGGAGAACAGCCTTTTCATACACGTTACCCTCGTCCCCTTCCTCCGAGGCTCCGACGAACACAAGTCCAAGCCCACCCAGCATTCCGTAAAGGAGCTTCAGGGCATGGGCATAAACCCCAACATAATAGTCCTCCGCTGCGATGAGCCTCTCGAGGATTCCATATTCAAAAAGATATCCCTCTTCTGCAACGTAAAGCTGGACTGCGTCATAGAAAACATCACTCTACCTTGCCTTTACGAGGCGCCGTTGATGCTGGAGCAGTCCCACTTTTCCGAGGTCGTCTGCCGGGAGCTTGGCATTGACGCGCCTGCGCCTGACCTTGCGGAATGGGAGAACATGGTGCGGCGCATAAAATCCCGCGAGAAGGAAGTACGCATAGGCCTCGTAGGCAAGTATGTACAGCTCCACGACGCATACCTTTCCGTTGCGGAGGCCTTGCGCCACGCGGGCTATGCCCTCAATACACATATCCGCATACGCTGGATAGATTCAGAGACGCTCACCGAAGCCAGCTGTAATGAGATGCTGGACGATCTGGACGGGATAATCGTCCCCGGCGGCTTCGGGGGCCGCGGCATAGACGGAATGATACTTGCGGCAAGGTATGCGAGGGAAAATGGCATCCCCTATTTCGGCATATGCCTCGGCATGCAGATAGCCGTCATAGAGTACGCAAGGCACGTTGCAGGCATTTCAGACGCACATTCCGGAGAATTTGATGAGCTTTGCAGGCACAAGGTCATAGACTTTATGCCCGGACAAAGCGAAAATATAGATAAGGGCGGCACGCTGCGCCTTGGGGAATACCCCTGCGAAATAGCCCCCGGCACCACCATGGAGCGCTGCTACGGTACAAGCCGTATATCCGAGCGCCACCGCCACAGATATGAGTTCAATAATGACTATCGGGATGTCCTTACCAGGGCGGGGCTTACCCTTTCCGGTATGTCCCCGGACGGCAGGCTGGTAGAAACGGTCGAGCTTACCGGCAGGCCCTTCTTCGTGGGCGTGCAGTACCACCCGGAGTTCAAATCCCGCCCCAACAAAGCCCATCCGCTGTTCAGGGGGTTCATCGCGGCGGCTCTGGACAGAGCGGAGCATAAGCGGTAATATTATTATATTGCGTAATATTATTTAAAGGAGGCAATAAATGGCAGCACAGACGGTACTGATACTTGATTTCGGCGGACAGTACAAAGAACTCATCGCCCGAAGAGTAAGAGAATGCGGCGTTTACTCCATAGTAAAGCCGGGAGATATTTCCTTGGATAAGATACGGGAGATAGACCCCATAGGCATCATACTTACCGGCGGCCCCAACAGCGTATACAAGAAGGAATCCCCCCACTGCGACAAGGCCATATTCGATATAGGCATACCGGTGCTCGGCATATGCTACGGTATGCAGCTGCTCTCCTGGTCTCTCGGCGGCGAAGTAGCTCCCTGCTCCTCCAGCGAATACGGCAGGACAAAGATGCAGGTAAGCACCGATTCCCCGCTGTTTGCCGGGCTCGACCCCGCACAGATCGGGCTGATGAGCCATACCGATCAGGTGACAAAGCTCCCTGCGGGATTCAGATCTGTTGCTCACACCGTCTCCTGCGAGAATGCGGCAATAGAAAATGCCGCTAAAAAGCTCTATGGCTTCCAATTCCACCCCGAGGTTGAAAGTACGCCCAACGGAACCGCCATGATACGCAGCTTTCTTTACTCGGTTTGCGGCGCAAAGGGAGATTACGACCTTAAGAACCTTGAGCAGCAGCTCATCTCTGACGTCAAAAAGCAGGTGGGCGATGCACATGTGCTGCTTGCCCTTTCCGGCGGCGTGGATTCCTCCGTATGCGCGGCGCTGCTTTCCAAGGCGCTGCCCGGCCAGCTCCACTGCATATTCGTGGATCACGGTCTCATGCGCAAAGATGAGGGAAACGAGGTCGAGGAGGCCTTTAAAAACCGCGATCTGGACTTTATCCGCGTGAACGCCCAGGAGCGCTTCCTAAAGGCCCTTGCAGGCGTTACTGACCCGGAACAGAAGCGCAAGATAATCGGCACGGAATTCGTGCGGGTATTTGAAGATGAATCCAAGAGACTGCCCAACGTAAAATTCCTCGCCCAGGGCACCATATACCCCGACGTTATAGAATCCGGCGGCAATAAGGCAGCGACCATAAAGAGCCACCACAACGTGGCCGGCCTGCCCAAGGATATGAAGTTCGAGGGCGTGGTAGAGCCCCTCCGCGGCCTCTTTAAAGACGAGGTGCGGGCGCTTGGGCGTCAGCTTGGCCTGCCCCGCCGGTTCGTGGAGCGCCAGCCCTTCCCCGGCCCCGGCCTCGCCGTCCGCGTGATGGGCGAAATAACCCCGGAGAAGCTGGAGATACTGAGGAATGCGGACGCCATATTCCGCGAGGAGATCGCAAAGCGCCGCATAAAGGCGGATCAGTACTTCGCGGTATTGACAGACACCCGCTCCGTAGGCGTAGTTGGCGATTTCCGCACATATAACTATGTCATAGCCCTGAGGGCCGTCAAAACCTCCGACTTCATGACCTGCGAATATGCGCCCATATCCCATAAGGTGCTGGGCACAGTATCCTCCCGCATAGTAAACGAAGTCAAAGGTGCAGGCCGCGTGGTCTACGACATAACCGGCAAGCCTCCGGCAACTATAGAATGGTGCTAAACTGATTATTGAGAGGGCTTCATTATGCGAGATTATAAAAAAGAATACGAAGAGCGAGTGGCCTTTATAAGGAATCTGCTCGAAAAAAGCGGCGCCAAAGGCATAGTATACGGCAACAGCGGCGGCAAGGACTCCGCCCTGGTGGGCATACTCTGCAAGGCGGCCTGCGACAATACCGTTGGCATAATAATGCCCTGCGCATCCAAGCGCAACTTCGGCCAGGATGCGGAGGATGCGCGTATCGCCGCCGACCAATACGGCATAGAGACCCGCTTCATCGACCTTACTCCGGTTCGAGAGGCCGAGATGCAGCAGCTCAGCAGCCTTACCGAAGTCACACCCGCGGCGGTCGTAAACATCGCCCCCCGCCTCCGCATGACTACGCTGTACGCGGTGGCTGCCAGCGAGGGAAGGCTGGTTGCCGGCACAGGCAACCGCAGCGAGGCCTACGTGGGCTACTTCACCAAGTGGGGTGACGGCGCGCACGATTTCAATCCCATATCCGATCTTACAGTGACCGAGATATACGAGTTCCTGCGCTATCTGGACGCTCCGGCATGTATAATAGAAAAGGCCCCCTCTGCCGGCCTATTTGACGGGCAGACAGACGAGGCTGATATGGGTCTCAAATACGCAGACCTTGACGAGTACATACTTACCGGGCACACAAACGAAAAGGCAGCCGCAACAATAGAGCGGCTGCACAGAAACAGCCGGCACAAGCGCGACGGCATAGCAAGGTTCAGCAGGTAAAATGATCCCGCCGGTATAATACCGGCGGGATAGTTTTTTCGTTTTACTTTCCCAGTCCCGCCTTTTGCAGCGCGGCTATTGCGTATTTTGCTGCAATTCCCGTAAGCGTACCTGTGATTACGGCGGATATCATGAGCACCGGCAGGTAGCCCAGCACCGCCCGTGATTCCACCACCATGCAGGCCACGGCTATCTGGCCGATATTGTGGGACACCGCGCCGCCTACGCTCACGCCTATTATCCCTACGTCCTTCAGCCTGCTCAGCAAAAGCATGACACAAAGGCTCAGTAAGCCCCCTGCCAGGCTGTAAAGCATTCCGGAAAGTCCGGCGAATAAAAACCCCGACAGCACAACCTTGGCCAGCATAAGCAGCATCGCGCTTTTCGCCCCCATTAGGTATACAGCGTAAAGCAGCACCGTATTTGCAAGGCCCAGCTTTACCCCCGGTATGCCGGGAGCTACAGGTATAAACCGCTCGAAGTAGCCCAGTACCAGCGCCATTGCGCAAAGCAGACTGAAGCGGGCAATGCTTTTAGTCTTCATGGCTGTTCCTCCGGCGCAAGCTCTACGGAAACCTTGTTTGGCAGGCATATTATCCAGTTGCCCAACGCCCTGCTGCCGGCGTTTTCAGGCGTTACGGTTCCCTGCTCGATGCAGTCCTGGTTCCGGCAGGTGGATTCCTGCATGAACACGCCGCCATTCTCTATGCGTATCACATTTTTACAGTCCTGCTGCTCTATTATGACTGTTTGGTCTTCGCTAAGCGATATTTCTTTATACAGTTCGTCACCGACGTATATCTTCACCCTATCGCCGCCGCCTTGAGCGCCAAAAAGCACGTACGCCACAGCGCAAAGCAGCAACGCCCCGCCTATTATAAGCATGTCCTTTTTGCCGGTAAGCTTCATAAAAGAGCCCCCGTATGCTTTAGAAATTTGCCTTTATGTATTCCGCAACGTCCTTGAGGTTTGTACCGTGGGAGGCCTTTACGAGCACCGTGTCCCCATCCCTCAAGCAATTATCCAGGGCGCGCATTATATCCTCGCTGGTATCGAAGTGCATGGTCTCGATGCCCGCGCGCTCCGTCTCTTCGCAGGCGTTCTTCATTAGCGGCCCTTTGCCTATCATTATATCCGCACCGCACTCCACTGCCTTTTTGCCCATATCCCTGTGGTATTCAGCGCCCTTTTCGCCCAGCTCCAGCATATCGCCCAGTATAAGCACTGTGCGGCCGGAAGCACGGCAGGCTATATTTATGGCGGCAGCCATTGAGGTAGGGTTAGCGTTGAAGCTGTCGTCGAGGAGGGTAAGCCTCTGTGTTTTAATTATCTGCATGCGGCCCTCTACCGGGGCGTAGCTCTCTATGCCCTGCTTTATGAGTTCCGGCTCTATGCCGAGCGTCAGTCCCACCGCCGCGGCGCAGAGGGAGTTCGTTACCATGTGTATGCCGGGAGAGGGTATGGTGGCGGTTATGCGTCCGCCGCCGTATACGATATCGAACCTCATGCCCTCCAGGCCCATATCCTTTACGTTTTCGCCGCGAATGTCGTTATCCGCGTTAAGGCCGTAGGTGAGCACGTTTTTGAGTTTGCCGCGCAGTGTGCAGAGCTTATCGTCGTCGCCGTTGACTATGGCGCGCCCGCTTTCGCCTATGTATTTGAATATATCGGATTTTTCCTTCAGTATGCCGTCGCGGGTGCCGAAGAATTCTATATGAGCCTCGCCTATATTGGTTATAACGCCTATGGTGGGGCGTACTATATCCGCAAGGGCGGCTATCTCGCCGGGGGTATTGGTACCCATCTCTATCACCGCCACCCGGTGTTCTTGGTTGAGGCGGAGCAGCGTCAGGGGCACGCCGGTATGGTTGTTGAAGCTTCTCTCGTTCTTCAGCGTATTGAACTTCTGGCTCAGCACGTTAGCCACAAGCTCCTTTGTTGTGGTCTTGCCCGTGCTGCCGGTTATGCCCACCACGGGTATATCGAATATGGCGCGATAAGCCTTTGCCATGGCAAGCAGTGCCTTTATGGTGGAATCCACATATATGACCGGGCAAGTATAGCTCTTTTCGTTTTCCGCAAGCACGGCTATCGCGCCCTTATCAATCGCCTGAGGAATAAAATCGTGGCCGTCGAACCTTTCGCCCACTATCGGCACGAAAAGGCAGCCTGATTGTACCGTCCTGCTGTCTATCGTAGCGTCCTGTATACGCCTGTCTAGCAGTTCCTTTGGGCCGGAATACCTTCCGCCTGTGATGCCTGCTATTTCTCCCAAGGTAAAGCTTATCATTACAAAATTACGTCCTTCCTTATTTATTGTACTTTTCCAGCGACAGCTCGATTATCCTCATGCAAAGCTCCGGGTAGCTTATCCCCATGGCCTTCGCCTCCTGGGGAAGATGGCTGGTGGGGGTCATGCCCGGAAGCGTATTCGCCTCCAGACAGTAGAAATCCCTGCCGTCGTATATGAAGTCCATGCGCGCATAGACCTCCAATCCCAGCGCCCTGAATACCCGCAGCGATATATCCTGTACCTCCGCCGTCACCTCCGCCGGAAGCTCCGCAGGGCATATCTCGGTTATAAGGCCGGACTGGTACTTATGCGCGTAATCGTAAAAGCCGCCCTTGGGTATGACCTCCGCCGGGGGCAGCGCCGTGTCGCCCAGCACACCGCAGGTTATTTCCCTTCCGTTCACAAAACTTTCTATAAGTATATCGTCCTCGTACTTGAATGCCTCCTCAACGGCGGGCAGTACGTCCGCCCTGTCAAGCACCCGGCGCACGCCTATGCTTGAGCCGCCGGAGCAGGGCTTTACTATGCAGGGCAGCGGCACATCGGGAAGCGGCTCGCCCCTTTTGAGCATTATGCCCTCTGCGGTATTTATCCCCCTGCTTACGAGTATATGCTTGGTCAGCGCCTTATCCATGGCCACGGCGCTCCCCCGGTAGCCCGCGCCGGTATATTTTATATCCAGCATATCCAGCATAGCCTGCACCATACCGTTTTCTCCCGGTTCGCCGTGCAGCGCCATAAATACTATATCCGCAGCCTTGCAAAGCTCTATTACGTTTTTGCCTATTGTGCCGTATGGCCTGCTGAGGCTCTCCTCCCTCAGCCTTGAAAGGTCGGGTACCGCGCTTTCTATCACATACGGAGGCAGCGGCGTCTTATCCGCAAAGAAGCTTTCCATATCACCGGGCAACCCCTCCACGCCGTAAAACAGATCCACGAGTATGGAGTCCTGCCCCTTTTCCCTGAGCGCGTTGCACACCATGGTCCCCGTGGAAAGGGATACCTCCCGCTCCGGGCTCAGTCCCCCGGCCAAAACCAATATCTTCACAAGCGGTCTCCTATCATTTCAAAAAAACAAAACAGCTTGTGATATTATATCATACAAACCGTCCCGTGCGAACCTGTGAAGCGTGTCCCCCCATACTCTATGTGTTTTTTACTACTGTAAAAGCAGCTTTTGCAACAAAGAACGCCTGTCCGTTATCCGGGCAGGCGCTCTTTGCTTTTTTGTCAGTATATCCTGTTCATCTTGCTGTGCAAATCATACAGACTCTGGTCGTAATTTTCGTTATGCGCGGTGGCGTCCTTTATATCCACATCGACTATGTGGTTGTCGTGTATGCCGAGAGCCCTGTTGCGCACGCCCTCATGTATAAGCTCGACGGCCCTCGCCCCCAGGCGCGTTGCGAGCATCCTGTCTGCGGCGCTGGGCGCGCCGCCACGCTGTATGTAGCTTAGCACCACCGGCTTTATCTCAACATCGGTATGCTCCTGAACGAACTTCGCAAAGTCCTCCGCCTTGCCCGCGCCCTCCGCGATTATCACCATGCTGGTGAACCTGCCCATGAGCTTATTATGCATGAGTTGACTTGCGGCCTCGCCCCAGTCCCTGGGTGATTCAGGGGTGAGCACTATGTCGGCGGGGGCCGTCATGGCCGACCAGAGCGCGATATCGCCGCATGCCCTTCCCATCACCTCGACTACCGCCACCCGGTCATGCGAGCGCATTGTGTCCCTTATCTTTTCCATCTCGCCCATGACGTTGTTTACTGCGGTATCGAAGCCTATGGTAAAGTCGGTATAGCCTATGTCGTTATCTATGGTGCCGGGTATCCCTATTACGTTCATGCCCAGCTCCGCAAGGGCCTGCGCGCCGTGGAAGCTGCCGTCGCCCCCTATCACTATGAGCGCGTCCATCTCGTATGCCGTCATGAGCTGCATGGCTTTGGCCTGTCCCTCAGGAGTGCGGAAAACCTCTGAGCGGGCCGTACGCAGTATGGTGCCGCCTCGCTGTATTATGCCGTGAACATCTGAGGACTGGAGCTGCTTCACGCGACCGTCCATCAATCCTTCGTAACCGTGATATACGCCAAGCACGACATCGCCAAAGCTGAGGCCACGCCTCACCACCGCACGAATGGCGGCGTTCATGCCGGGGGTATCCCCTCCGCTGGTCAGTACGCCTATTCTCATTACCGACATATCAAGCACCTCCGTCTGTGTGATAAGCATAAAAAACTATATTTTGATTATACTACTCATTTATCGCGGCGCACAATCAGAATACGAGTCTTTTGTATTGCAAATCCTTATTTGTTGATATATATTTATACGGTTGGCTAATACCTTTTTTCAACCCTTACTGGAGGTCGTATGTTTAAAAAATACTTTGGCGATATGGGCTTCTGGCGCATCGCGCTGAAGCTCGCCTTTCCTGTGGCTATGCAAAACCTGCTTACCAGCTCCTTCATTCTGGTAGATACCATAATGGTGGGGCAGCTCGGGGATCTTTCTCTTTCCGCCGTAGGGATGGCAGGCCAGTTCGGCTGGTTTTTGAATATGATAACCTTCGGAATGTGTTCGGGAGCCGCAGTTTTCATATCCCAGTATTGGGGCGCAAAGGACACTGCCGGTATACGCCGCACCTATGGAATAGCTGTGGTCTCAGTATGCCTTATATCCGCGCTGTTTTTCGTAATAGGCCTGCTTTTCCCGGAGGGTGTGGTCAGGATATTCAACCGCGAGCCGGACGTAGTAGAAGCGGGCGCCGCATATCTGCGCATCGCCTGCTGGTCCTACCTTGCCACCGGCGTAAATATGGTATTCTGCATAGTGCTGCGCTCTACCGAGAACGTAAAGCTGCCCATGTATGTGTCTCTCGTCACCACAGTCCTCAACGCATTCATGGACTATGGCCTCATATTCGGCGCGTTCGGTATGCCTGAAATGGGCATACGCGGCGCGGCGCTGGCCACCGTCATATCCGCATGGGCCGGCCCGGTGCTTATACTCGCGGTATCGGCTATACAGCACAACATGCTCATCTCCCCCATAAAGGAGCTGTTCGGCTTTAATAAGCGTTCCATTGCCGAATACTACGAAAAGGCCACCCCCGTAATAATAAACGAGACCCTGTGGGGCCTCGGAACGCTTCTGTTCAGCGTTATTTTCGCCAACCTTGGCTACCAGTACTACGCTGCCGTAACCATATTCCGCACCTTTGAAAACATCGCTTTCGTATTCTTCATAGGCCTTTGCAACGCCTCCAGCATAATGGTGGGCAAAAACGTGGGCGCAGGCCATATAAAGCGCGCGGTGGAGGATTCCCGCAGGTTCGTGCTGTTCGTCTCCCTTTGCTCGGTACTTACGGGCGTGCTGATAATAATATTCCGCTTCCAGCTTGCCAGCGTCTTCAATCTCAGCGGCAGCATAACCCCGGAGACGCTTAAGCTCACAGCCTCGCTGCTCCTTGTTTACGGCATTGAGCTGCCCGTGCGCAACCTGCCATACATACTTATCGTAGGCACATTCCGCCCCGGAGGAGACACCCGGATAGGCATGAAGCTGGATCTGCTATCCCTCTGGCTCTGCTCGGTTCCCCTCACCACTCTCGCGGCCTTCGTGTTCAAGCTGCCATTTATCGCGGTGTTCGCCATAATGTACGCAGCGGAAGACTATCTGAAGGCTATCCTCTGCGTGAAGTACTATTTCACATACAACTGGCTGCGTCCCGTAACAGATCAGGGCATAAAGGGGCTGGAGGAATTCTACGAAAGCAGTCGTAAAAAGCCGGCGGATCATTAAGCCCACGCATATAAACAGCCTTATCCCACCGTGTACGGTCGTACCGCGGGATAAGGCGATTTTATTATTCTGTTTTTTTCTCCTCCTGAAGCTGCTTTTCCAGCGCCGACTGCCTTGCCAGAATGGCGTTGACCTTGTCATACAGATCCTCTATCATTATCTCGGTCTTTAGGTTGACCTTATAATCGTTTTCGGCTCTGCGACGATCCTTTTCCTCCTGACGGTTCTGGCTCATCATAATGAGCGGCGCCTGAATAGCCGCCACGCAGGACAACACCAGATTCAGCAGTATGAAAGGATACGGATCAAACGCTTTCAGCGCCAGCACCGCATTGACGATCATCCAAAGCACAAGAACTCCCGTAAAGGAAAAGATAAATGCCCAGCTTCCGGCGAATTTTGCAATAGTATCCGCCGCGCGCTGTCCTAACGTATACTTTTCCCTCGCGTTTTCCGGCTTGACCGAGATCTGTCTGCCTGCCAGCAGGCTAAGCACCTCCTCGTCGGTCATGTCGTGCCGAATGTCCTCCAGCACCTCTTTAAGCAGTTTTCTGTTTTCCTTCATTACAGCGATCACTCTTTTCCTTTGATTATATCTTATACATCACCCGATCCCGAAACTCCTGAAGCTTGCCGTCGTTCCAGTTGTCGATGGGCCGGTAGTAGCCTGTGATGCGGCTGTAAACATCGGTATGGGCGCCGCAGACGGGGCATATGGGTTGATTGCCCATAAGATAGCCGTGCTTCTGGCAGATAGAAAACGTGGGAGTAAGGGTAAAGTAGGGCAGCCGGTAATTTTCGGTGATCATGCGCACTATCTCGGCGGCACGCTGCCAGTCGGGCAGCGCCTGCTCCGTAAACACGTGGAACACCGTACCCGAGGTGTACATAGTCTGGAAGTCATCCTGAGCGTCCAGCGCCTCGAGAAGATCATCCGTAAAGTTCACCGGCATATTGGTGCTGTTGGTATAGTACGGCGTGCCGTTCTTTGACGCGGTTATGATGTCTGCATAACGGGCCTTATCCTCCCGCGCCATGCGGTAGGCGGTGGATTCGGCGGGCGTCGCTTCGAGGTTGTAAAGATGCCCTGTGCTTACCTGATAGGACTGTATACGTTTGAGCATGTGCCTTAGCACCTCCCTGGCAAAGCGGCGGGTACGAAGGTCGGCAAGGCCGGCGCACAGCCATGAGGCGTTAAGTCCCGCCTCGTTCATTCCCACTATGCCAATGGTGGAAAAGTGCCTGTCAAAATTCTGTATATAGCGCTTCGTATAAGGGTACATACCCTCGTTCATGAGCTTTGTTATTATGCTGCGTTTAACTTCGAGTGATCGGGCAGCCAGATCCATAAGCTTGTCCAGCCGCCTGTAAAAGTCATCCTCGTCATCGGAAAGGTATGCGAGGCGGGGCAGGTTCAGCGTAACGGCCCCTATGGATCCGCTGTTTTCTCCGCTGCCGAAGAAGCCGCCGGCGCGCCTGCGTAGCAGGGACTTATCCTCAACGTCCCTGAGCATATCCCGGACGTCTGTCTTGCTGAGGCCGCTCTTGTTATAGTTTGCAAAATATGGCGTACCGTACTTTGCCGCCATGCTGAACAGCAGCCGGTTATTGAGCTTATCCGACCAGTCGAAATCCTTATCTATTGCATAGGTGGGTATGGGGTAGGCAAGGCCGCTGCCGTTGGCGTCGCCCTCCGTCATTACCTCCATAAAAGCCCGGTTAACGGTATCCATCTCGGCCTGACAGTCGCCGTAGGTGAAGTCAGCCTCCCTGCCCCCTATTACGGGGTGCTTATCCTTCATATCCTCCGGCACCGTCCAGTCCAGCGTTATGTTGCTGAATGGGGCCTGCGTGCCCCAACGGCTGGGAGTATTGACGCCGAACACGAAGGTCTCTATGCAGTTCTTTACGTCCTTATAGGGCAAATTGTCGGATTTTACAAAGGGTGCAAGGCAGGTATCGAAGGAGCTGAAGGACTGCGCCCCCGCCCATTCGTTCTGCATGACCCCCAGAAAATTTATCATCTGGTTGCAGAGGGAATAAAGGTGCTTGGGGGGTTTGGAGTCTATCTTGCCCATCACGCCGCCCAGCCCCTCTTTTATCAGCTGCTCAAGGGACCAGCCGGCACAGTAGCCGGTAAGCATGGTAAGGTCATGGAGGTGCATTTCGCCGCTTCGGTGAGCGGCGGATATCTCGGCGTCGTATATTTCGGAAAGCCAATAATTGGCTGTTATCGCGCCGCTGTTGGAGAGTATCAGCCCACCAACGGAATAGGAGGCAGTGGCGTTTTCCCGCATACGGAGATTTTTTTCATGGACGTAATTGTTTACCGTTTCCTTATAATCCAGTATTGTGGACTTGAGGTTGCGAAGCTTTTCGCGCTCCCTTCGGTAGAGTATGTACGCCTTTGCAACGTCGGAGTGTCCCGACTGTATAAGTACCTGTTCGGCGCTGTCCTGTATGGCCTCCACGCTTATGAGGTCGTCCTTTATCTTATCCTCAAAGTCCGCAGTGACCTTCAGCGCGATGAAGTCTATATCGTTGGGATCGCAGGGCTTGTTCAGAGCGCCGAATGCCTTGGCTATCGCCCCGCTTATCTTGGCTATATCGAATTCGGCTACACTCCCGTCCCGCTTTATCACCTTATACATCCGGCTTCCCCCTGAACCCCGTTGAATTTATATTACTATACTATATTTCGTGCTGTCATTGCAAGGACTCGCACAATATATTGTTATGTTTCATATTTCATGGCATGGTCATAAATTTTTATAATTGCGCGGCGGCCTTTGTGGTATAATTCAAGCATGAATGGAAGTATTTTTTCGGATATTATAGCTGTGCTGTATCTCGCGGCGTTCATCGCCGCGGGGCAGCTGCTGTCCCGTTGGGTATTCTGCCGCAGCCCTAGGGTAGTGCGCATCACCCTGGGCGCCGCTTTGAGCCTCCTTATGCTCATGTGGCTGCCGGCGCTTTTTTCCTTTGGGCTGGGCTTTACGCTGCTTTCGCAGCTGCTGGCTTTAGCCGCTGCTGCCGCCACAGGCTTCATCTCTGCAAAGAAGGCCGTAAAGCCGCTTATGGCTGTGCGCGAGCCTGAGCTCAGGCCGTATCTCTGCTGCGTGATACCGGCCGTATTACTGCTGTGTGGGCTGACGCTGTCGCATACCCTGCCTCATATGCCGGACGGCGGCCTCGGCTCGGGCCAGAGCACCTACGGCGATATGTGCATGCATCTGGGCATAATCTCCTCCATAACCCGGCAGGGCTTCTTCCCGCCGGAATACTCCATAATGGCGGGGCAGCCCATGAGCTACCCCTTCCTGTGCGACAGCGTATCCTCCACCTTCTACACCCTCGGTGCGTCACTTAGGCTCAGCTACATACTTCCCATGATACCGGCATTTTTCTCGGTAGCATCCGGGGTATACCTTTTCTTCGAGGACTGGTTCAAGCGGGCGGACAAGGCTGTATTGGCGTTCGTGCTGTTTTTCATAGGCGGCGGCTTTGGTTTTGCCTACTTCATGGACGGGCTGAGGGCAGACCCCTACAACTTTACCCGCATATTTACCGAGTTTTATGAGACGCCCACAAACCTGGTGGGTGAAAACGTGCGCTGGGTAAACGTGATAGCTGATATGCTGGTTCCCCAGAGGGCTACGCTGTTCGGCTGGAGCGTACTTTTCCCCTGCCTGTACCTGCTGCGCCGGGCGGTGTTCGATAATGACGCCGGCCTGTTCCTTCCGCTGGGAATAATGGGCGGCTGTCTGCCGCTTATACATACCCACTCGTTTTTGGCCCTCGGCCTTGTCAGCATACCGTGGTTTCTCAGGGCCGTATATAAGAATAACAGCATAACAAAGTTCGCTTTGTACGGCGTCATCGCGGTAGCGCTGGCAGCGCCCCAGCTGCTGTTCTTCACCTTCCGTCAGGCGGGCAGCTTTCTCACAGTCAACCTCAACTGGGCGAACGACACAGATACCTTTCTCTGGTTTTATATCAAGAACCTTGGGCTTATATTCGTATTGCTGCCCGTGGCATTTATCGCCGCAAAGAAGGAGGATAAAGAAACGTGGCTGGGCGTGCTGCTTCTATGGGTACTCTCCGAGATAATACAGTTCCAGCCCAACCCCTATGACAACAACAAGCTGCTGTTTATATGGTTCGCCTTCTGCTGCGGCCTCGTCTCCTCTCTGCTCGTTGAGATATACGCAAGGCTCTCTGATATTAAAGGCCGGCGGCTGCTTGCCGGTATAGTGGTAACAGCCATGACGCTATCCGGAGTGCTTACGCTGGGCCGTGAGGCGGTAAGCCAATATGAGCTTTTCCCAAAGGGTGAGATAGAAGCGGCGGAGTTCATCGACAAAAACCTTCCTGCGGACTGTATAATACTGACCGGCGTTCACCACAACAATGCCGTAGCAGCCCTCGCCGGGCGCAATATCGTCTGCGGCTCATCCGCCTACCTCTATTACCACGGCTTTGACACATACGACCGCGAGCAGGACGTAGCCGCTATGTTTGAAAATCCGAAAAACTCCGGAGAATTGTTTGAAAAATACGGCGTGGACTATATCTACATAGGCATAAACGAGCGCTGCAATTACAGCATATCGCCCGAAAGCTTTGAAGGTCTTGAAAAGGTCTTTTCAAACGGCACTGCGACATTGTACAGATACAACCAATAGCAAATGAATAACGGCGCTGCTTATGGGGCAGCGCCGTTATTGTTAGATTAAAAGGGTTTTTCTTTTTTAGCCCGCATAAGCCAGCTCTTCGAACCACTCGCTTTCGGGTACGCCGTCTATCTTCCATGTGAGATAGTCGTACTCATCTTCAGAGGCTTGGATGGTTATCTTTGAGGTGGTGCCGTCCTCTGCCATGAGATCCGCGTAACTTTGCATATCGGTGCCCATTATGAGGAATTTTTCGCCCTTCTTGCCCTCGGCGGTGCTGCCGTCGCCCATGGTGAGCTTCAGGCCGTCGCGGCTGAGCTTGAGGGCGGAATAGTCCCACGCCTCGGAGAAGTTCTGGTATACTACGGTGTAATCGCTGCTGCGCACGAAGGCAAAGTCGTCGCCGGAATCGCCGGTAGAGAGCATAAAGTCGCAGGTAGCACCGTGAGTACCCAAAATGTCTATGGTAGTCTCTACGCTTACGCCGCCGTTGCCGTAAACGCTCTGCACCGTGCCGGTGATAAAGGCCTTCTTTAACTCCCCGTTATGCACGCGGTATACGAAGGTGACGTAATCGTCGGAGGCCGCGTCGCCGGTGACGTAAAGCTCAGTGTAGCCATCGCCAACGACGGTATCGCCCACGTGTACGCAGCTTTCGTCAAGGCCGAGTGGGCCCAGTTCATCGGTGCTTTCCTTGCCGTTTATATTGAATTTTACGGTCACATTGCCGTCCTTATCCTGAACCACGGTGAATTTGACGGAATCGGCCTTGCCGTCGGCGGAGAGGGAGTCCTCGCTGTTAAGCTTTACGTCCTTCCACTGGTATATACCCAGCTCGTTTTCGTTTACGGCTGCTGTTACGCAGTACTTGAACTGGCCGGCAGTATCGCACTTTTCAAGGGTGAATACCATTCCGCCCAAGCGCTCGCCGCTGCCTAAATAAAGCCCGGTGCTCACCTTTACGGCGCTGCCGTCAGGTGTGATGCTATCTATCCTGGCTATTGTATCGCCCATATCGGAGGGAGCGAGTCTGTAAGCCTTTGCAGAATCGTCAAAGGTCACCGACTCGGCAAAGGAAACGGCTATCTTCGGAATACTGCGGTCGCCGCCAAAGGCAGCGGCAGCGTAATCTTCCATTGTGGAAGCGGGCACTGTCACATATCCCTGTTCGTCGGTAGTGACGGTAGGCTCCGCAGTTTCCGGCTCTATGCTCATGCCCCAGTTCACGCCGGTAAGGTACAGCACAGACCATATGAGGTCTTCGCTCTTGGCGTCGTATTTGGTGTCGCTGTCTATGCCTATGGAGCGAACTATGGAGTCCATTATGGGCAGCATGGCGTTTATGTTCCTTCCGTCTTCCTCGGATATGAACCCACCGGAAGCGTCTGTTCCGGCGGGCGCAGTCTGGCCGCCCTCGGTACCGGGAGTTACGGGATCCATGGCGGTCTCCTTGGGCGCGCAGGCCGCGGCGCACAGCATTACGGCAATTATTACAGCTAAAAGCTTTTTCATTGTTTCCTCCTTAACAAAAACAAAAGATGAAGGGGACGCCTTCATCCTGCATTATAGCACCCTAAGCGGCGGCAGTGTTTTAATAATCCGTTAAGAGTTGGGCAGTTTTTCTATCGCCTTTTTGAACTGCACCGAGAACAGTATGGCGGTGAAGGTAACGGCAATAAAATCCGCGGCGGGCTCCGCCAGATACACAGCCATGGCCTTATCCGCCGGGAACAGGGCGGGCATGAGGTATATAAGGGGCAATAGCAGCACGAATTTGCGCACCACCGCAACAGCTATTGAGGACTTTGCGCTGCCTATGGCGGTAAAGGTCATCTGGCAGGCTACCTGTATGCCGAACATGAACATCACCGCGAAGTAGCGCCGCATCGCCGCCTGAGTAAATGCCGCAAGCTCCGCGTTTGGGGTGAAAAGGCCCGTAAAGGCTTGCGGGAACAGCATTATTATGAGCCACAGCGCCCCGGCATATATCAGGCTGGATCTTAGCAGCAGCTTGAAAGCGCCGCGTACCCGCCCTGCATCCTTTGCGCCGTAGTTGTAGCTCACTATGGGCTGTGCGCCCTGGCCCAGGCCCTGAAGGGGCAGCATGGCGAACATATTGATGCTGGAGAGTATAGTCATGGCTCCCACAGCTATGTCGCCGCCGTATTTAAGCAGCGACGTATTAAAGCTTACGGATATTATGCTTTCGCTGGACTGCATTATGAAGGCCGCAAGGCCCAGCGCGAGGCAGGGAAGTATGACCCCGGCCTCAAGGCGCATATTTTCCTTTTTGAGCCGCAGTATGGTTTTTTCGCCCCTAAGAAAGAGCAGCACCCATAAGCAGGATATGCACTGGGAAATGACCGTGGCCAGCGCCGCGCCCCGCACCCCCATATCAAGGCCGAATATGAACACGGGGTCAAGGATTATATTGGATACGGCACCTATCAGCACGGTGTACATGCCGGTCTTGGAAAAGCCCTGGGCGGTTATGAATGCGTTCATGCCGAGGGTGAGCTGCACGAATATCGTCCCGAGGGCGTATATGTCCATGTACCCTGCGGCAAAGCCTATGGTATCCGGGCTCGCGCCAAAGGCGAGAAGCAGGTCCCTATCCCATATCAGGAGCGCCGAGGTGAGTATAGCCGATATTATTATCTGCAATATAAAGCAGTTGCCGAGTATGCGCTCTGCGGCGCTGTTGTCGCCGCGGCCCATGGCGATGGATGCCCGTGGAGCGCCGCCCATGGATACGAGGGCCGCGAAGGCGGACACCACCATTATGATGGGCATGCACACGCCCAGGCCGGTCAGCGCGAGAGAGCCGCCCTCCGGCATGTGGCCTATATATATCCTGTCTACGATATTGTAGAGCATGTTGATTATCTGGGCTACTACGGAGGGTACCGCAAGTTTAAAAAGCAGCTTGCCCAGAGGCTCCGTGCCGAGGTATTGATTGTTCTTTTCCATAGTTCAGTTCTCTTTTCTCTTTAAATACACAAATAATTATATTCCCAAGTCTGCCGCTGTCAAATAAAGTTCCAATTTGGGAGCATCAAAAAAGCCCGGAATGCGGCGCTTTTTTTATAAAGTGGACAGAACTGGGCCACATAACTTTCACAATTAATGATTTGTTAATTTGATTTAAAGCGGATTACGTATTACAATGCAAGATAAGCCATATATGGCATAATGAGGAGTAGAGTGCGATGGAAAGCATACCCGCCGAGAAGAAAACGACCGGGCAGAAGCCCATAATTGACCTTCGCAGCGTTACCAAGGTATACCGGGTTGGAAGCGTTGACGTCCATGCCCTGAGGGGAATAGACCTGCAGATAATGCCCGGGGAATTCTGCTGCATAATAGGCCGAAGCGGCAGCGGCAAATCCACCCTTTTGAACATGCTGGCGGGGCTTGAGCCCGTGACCAGCGGCGAGGTAGTCATAAATGGCAAGCACCTTGAAAGAATGAACCAGTCCGAGCTTATACTTTTCCGGCAGAAGTACGTGGGGTTCATATTCCAGTCCTTCAACCTCATGCCTTACTACACGGCCCTTGAAAACGTGGCGTTTCCGCTGTCGTTTCGGGGAGTGCCTTACGATAAGCGCATGAGGCTCGCAAAGAAGGCGCTGAAGGACGTAGGCCTTGAAAGCCACATGAACCACATGCCGGGGCAGATGTCCGGCGGACAGCAGCAGCGCGTCGGCATAGCGCGGGCGCTGGTCACAGACCCGGACATAATATTCGCCGATGAGCCTACCGGCAACCTTGACTCCAAAACGTCGGACGACGTGATGCGCAGTATGTGTGATACGGTAAAGAGCCACGGCAAGACCTTCATAATGGTCACCCACGACCCCAATATGGCGGCATATGCGGACAAGGTAATAAACATACTTGACGGCCGCATAACGGATATATACTTCAATCGCCACGAAACCGTAGGCGACAAGGCCGAGATCAGGGAAGAAATAAAGAAGGAAGCTTAACACGGAGGAGAACAATGAAGCGCGTTATTACTATAATACTTGCCATGGCTATGGCGCTGTCGATATGCTCGGTTGCGTATGCGGAGAATGGGGAAGGCAATAAGCCTTCCGTCACATACCCTGCAGACGCACCAACACCAGACAACTGTTCTATTACAGCAAAAGCGAATGACCGTGCTTTCCAGGAGAACGCAGGCTCCGTCAATATGACCATAAATATCAAGAATGATAGTACAAATTATGATGTTATCCTCGCCGCAATACAGCCAAGCGGAGGCTGCATAATATCTGCCTCCGGAAATGATACCATTCCTAAAAACAGCACAAAGGCCGTAAATATAACGGCAACGCTTGCGTCGTCAGGCAATGCGGCCGGTATTCTCACGCTTATTTTTAACGTGCCATACGGTGACAGCAGCAATCCTTCATACGGGCTGGTTACAGCCGTTTGCGATGATTTCTCCATCGTCCGCGCCCCTTCCGCTACCGAAGCGCCCAAGAAGGAGGACAGCGAGTTCCGTATCCGCACATCAAGCGTTGACAGCAACGGCGTGTGCGTGCTTACGCCATCAGGCGATTACGGCGACCAGCTGGAGGTGCGGCTGCCCCTTACCTGCACCAACGGCTATGTGTATGACCTCAAGGTAACGCCGGTACTCAGCAACGACATAGAGAAGTTCCCCTTCGACATAGACCTTGTGGACTATACCCTCTCCTACCCCGGCTCCATAGGCAGGGGGCAGGTGGTTGAGTTTCTGTATCATCTGCGTCTGAGCAAGAAGGCTACCGTAGGCGTAAAGCAGGTGGACTTCAACGTCACCTACCGCAATGACGAGGGCGACCTCAAGAGCGGCACGGTGAGCCTTTTCGTAAACGTCCGCAAGGGTCTGTCGCCCACCAGCGACAAGGATACCACCACCTCGGTGCCGAAGCTTATAATCGAAAGCTACAAGCTCAGCTCGGACAAGATATACGCGGGCGAGACCTTCGATCTGGAGTTCACCATAAAGAATACATCCGACAGCACCAACCTGCAAAACGTGCAGATACACATAAAGGACGCGGGCGAAACGGCGACCATAGTTCCCGCCAGCGGCGGCAGCAATACGCTGTATATATCCAAAATTGGCAAGGGCCAGAGCAGCAGCCAGAAGGTATCCCTCCAGACCGCGCCCGACGCGACGGCAAAGGCATATACCCTCAATGTGGATTTCAGCTATGAATCCGCCAGCACCAACGCGGCCCATACCGCCAACGAGACTATAGCCGTGCCCATACTGCAAAAGATCAGGCTCAAGTGCGACGAGCCTACGGTATATGACGATGTGTCCTATCTGGATTCAAGTACCAGCATGTCCATCAAAATGTACAACATGGGCCGCTCCAGCGTTTATAACTGTATCGTCGATGTGGAGGGGAATGGCCTCAAGCTTGAAGAGAGCTACTTCGGCGGCACCCTCAGCGCCGGCTCCACCCTTGCGGCGGATATATCCGTAATACCGTCTGAGGCAGGGGATATACAGGGCACCGTAGTAATATCCTACGAGGATGTATACGGCGAGCCCGGCGAGGAGCGGCTTCCCTTTACGCTCCACGTGGAGGACCCCAATGCCGGTATGGAAAACATGGAAGGCATGGAGGGCATGGGAGGCGAAGGCATGGAAGGCGGCATGACAGACCCCGGCATGGAGGGCGGCTCCAAGGGCTTCCCCTGGTGGGGCTGGGCAATAGGCGCGGGCGCGTTGGGTGGAGGCGGCTTCTTCGGCTTCAAGAAGCTCAAAAAGCGCAGGGCGCGCAGCCTGGAGGACGATGTTTAAATGCGTTTTACCGATATTTTAAGGACCGCCTTCATGAACCTGTGGCGGAGAAAGCTTAGAGCCGTGCTCACTGTGCTGGGCATGGTCATCGGTGTTTCCTCTATAGTCGTCATGATGAGCCTTGGCATAGGCATAAAAAAATCCACAATGGAGAGCTATGCCAGCATGGGCAGCCTTACAAATATTACCGTCAGCCGCTGGAGCTATAAGGAAACCGCTGCCGGAGGCACCAGCACCGAGAAAAAGCTGGACAAAACGGCGGTCGAAACTATCAAAAAGATACCCGGCGTAAAAGCCGTTATGCCCCAGATACAGACCTACGGCATACTTAAAAGCGGCAAATGGATGGCCGATTGCAGCATACTGGCCATAGACAGCTCTGTGGCGGAGGAGTTCGGTTTGGAGCTTTCGGAGGGCCGCTACCCCAAGTACAAGCGCGGCAGCTCCAGCTATGAGATGGTGCTCAGCCAGGATGTGCTGAACTGGTTTTACGACCCCAATACCGGCAAGCAGGCGGTGGACCGCGACGGCAATCCCAAGGTCACAATGGAGTCAAAATTCCAGCTCACCTTCGACTATAACAACGTTTACAACAATAATAATCCGGTTTTGCCGGGCGACGGCGATAGCCAGCCGGCCCCCGGCAAGACCTACCGCGTAGACCCCATAGGCATCGTATCCCCAAGCAACAACGAGTTTTCGTGGTACTGCCTTATGGATATAGAGGCGGTGCAGAAGCTCGCCAAGGAAAACAGCGCCTACATGCAGCTTGACACCAAGAATTACAACCGTGTCATGGTAAAATGCGAGAACACGGATGTCGTCTCCGAGGTCAAGGCCGCCATAGACGATATGGGGTACGGCACCAGTTCCCTTCAGGACGCACTTGAGCAGGCTGAAAAGCAGATGCAGCAGATACAGTACCTGCTGGGCGCCATAGGCGGCGTATCGCTGCTGGTCGCAGCCATAGGCATAATGAACACCATGATGATGAGCATATACGAGCGCACCAAGGAGATAGGCATAATAAAGGTGCTGGGCTGCCGTATGGACAACATAGCGGAGCTGTTTCTCACCGAGGCTGCCTATATAGGCTTCTTCGGCGGCGCTGCGGGCTTGGGCATAAGCTATGGTCTTTCAGCAGTAATAAATCACTTTGTGGGCGAGAGCGGATTCAAGAGCATAATACCCTTTTATCTTGCGGTAGGCGCAGTGCTCTTCTCTGTGACTGTGGCGATGCTCTCCGGCCTTTATCCGGCCATCAGGGCAATGCGGCTGAGCCCACTCAATGCAATAAGAAACGAGTAAAGGAGAAATCTTATGAAAAGCGTAAAGCCGGGCAGAGGGCCTTCCGGGATGAAATTTATTGGCTCTGTATTCTCAATAGTATTCGGCATATTCTGGACGATAATGGCGGCCAGCATGGGCGCGCCGGCGTTTTTCCCCATATTCGGCGTAATTTTCATAATAATGGGCATAGTGCAGGCTGCCTACAACTACAAAAACGCCACCGGCAAAAACCGCTACTCTTCCTTCGACATAACCGATGAAGGAGAGGAGCCTGACCCGCTTGAGCAGCGCTTTGGCGGCACCGAATACCGTGACGACACCGCGCAAGGCAGCGGCTTCACCTCCTCCTCTTCCTTCTGCCCCTATTGCGGCAAAGAGGTGGACGGCGGCTTTGAGTACTGCCCGAAGTGCGGCAAGAGACTGCCCAAATAGCAGCCTCGACAGCTTACAGAGATAATATTTGAATCAGACTGAGCAGACCCGCAGTATAGCTGCGGGTCTGCTGTTTTTTTACTTGCGGTGCGCCTGTATGGCGCGGTCGATGAAATTCCCGGTGCCTTCGCCGCCGGCAAGGTCTATATTATCGTTTATTTCCCCGCCGCCGGAATATACCTTGCCAAGGCCGCCCAATATACTATCAGAGCACTTGTAAAAATGCTCGGTTATGTAACCCTGAAGCTTATTTACGAGCTGCTGCGCCGCATCTCCTGCAGGATCGGTATCCTTTATTGCGCCGAACTCCGCCATTATATCCATGAGTCCCTGATTTAGCTCGTCCCGTTCCGCGCTACTCCTGTCCTTATCCTTCTCCTGAAACTCCTTGTACTCCCTGGTATTGCCGTAGGCTTCCTTTGCCTTTCTCGCGTACTCGTCTATCTTGGACGTATCGAATGCCTTAAAACTCAAATTTCTCACTCCTGTCGCTTTTATTCCACGGGCAAAATTGATCAGATTGTCAAGATGCTCCCGCTTCAGCTCAAGCAGCTTTATCTGCTGCTCAAGAGCCTTCCGCCTGTCGAAGCCCGAGCTGTCCATGATATTCTTTATCTCCTCCAAGGGAAATTCCAGCTCGCGGAAAAGCAGTATAGCCTGAAGCCGCTCCAGCGCCGCATCGTCATACAGCCTGTACCTGGCCCCCGTCACCTCGGTGGGCTTCAGCAGCCCTATGGTGTCATAATAATGCAGCGTGCGCACGCTCACACCGGCCAATTTGCTTACTTCCTTTACCGTCTTCATCTTCTCAACACCTCCCGTGCGAATACAGCATAACGTATTACGCAGCGTCAGAGTCAATAACAAAAAATAAAAACCGGGTAAAAATTTTTGCCCGGTTTTTTATCCGTCAATTACAGCCCCAGCACTTCCCTGTAAGCATATACCCCGGGCTTTTTGCCCTGAAGGAACAGTATCCCATCCAGCGCGCCCTTGGCAAAGGTGCCGAAATCATACGACCTGTGGGTTATCTCTATGCGCTCTCCCTCCATGCCGAATATGAGGGTATGTGTGCTGGAGATGTCCCCCGCCCTTACGGAATGGTAGCCGATATGATCCTTTTCGCGGAGCCCCCGGCCCTTGCGTCCGTAATCCGCAACATCTGCGAGCTTTTCGCCGCGAACTCCCGCGATTATCTCCCCCAGCTCCTTTGAGGTGCCGCTGGGGGCGTCCAGCTTCTTGTTATCGTGCATTTCGATTATCTCGATATCAGATTCGCCGCCTATGGACTCCGTGAGCATACGCGCTATCTCGTATACCAGATTAACGGCCTTTGACGTGTTGTGGGCGATGAGTATGGGGATGGTCTTGGCGCACTCCTCAAGCTCAGCCATCTGCTCCTCTGTAAAGCCGGTAGTGCCCAGCATAAGGGGTTTTCTGTACTTTACACAAGCCCGTGCCACTTCCATGGCGCCCTCAGTGGTGGAAAAATCAACTACGCCGTCGCTCATGGCAACTACCTTTTCCACGTCGTCATAGGTGTTTGCGCCTACGAAGTCTGTCTTTGCGGCAACGCTCATGTCACAGCCTATGTAGTCCCTGCCCTTGGGGCCTATGCCGCCCACAATCTCAAAATCGCCGGACCGCTTCAGCGCTTCTCTAGTCACAAGCTTGCCCATTTTTCCCCTCGGCGCACTTATCGCCAGCTTCATAAACTCATACCCTCCGTTTTTATTTTTTATACTACTTCTATCGCATGCTCTCCCTTGGCCTTTATGCAGCCTATTATGGCAGCATCAGGCGTATGAGCCTTTATATCGTCCAAAAGCCTGTGGGCCTGATTTTCCGGCAGGCTTATAAGCAGGCCGCCGGAGGTCTGCGGGTCAAACAGTATATCGGACACCGCTCTGTTTACCGTCTCGCATATGCTTACCTTGTCCTCTATGAATTCCCTGTTGCGATATGCGCCCGCAGGAATTATGCCCATGTTGGCAAATTCCAGCGCGCCGGGAAGTATAGGTACCGCGTCCGCCTTTATCTCGGCAGTAAAGCCGCTGCCCTCAGCCATCTCCCGGACGTGGCCCATAAGGCCGAAGCCGGTTATATCAGTGCAGGAATTCACCTCATATTTCAGCATGGATTGCTGCGCCTTTGCGTTGAGGGCGGTCATGGCAGCTATAAGGGACTTTTCGTACTCTCCCGAAAGGAGCTGTGCCTTTGCGGCAGTAGTGAGCACTCCACTGCCTATAGCCTTTGTAAGTATGAGAAGATCGCCCTCCTTTGCTGAGGAGTTGGAAAGCACCTTATCTGGTCTTACAAATCCTGTCACGGCAAGCCCGTATTTCGGCTCCGGGTCCTCTATGGTATGGCCGCCGCAGAGTATGGCGCCCGCTTCCAGCACCTTATCGGCGCCGCCCGCAAGTATTGCCTTTATGGCGTCCTGAGGCAGCTTCTTTGACGGAAAGCAGAACAGGTTGAGCGCCAGCTTGGGCGTACCTCCCATAGCGTATATGTCGCTTAGGGCATTTGCCGCCGCCACCTGTCCGAAGGTGTACGGGTCGTCCACCATAGGCGGGAAAAAGTCCACGGTCTGTATTATGGCCGTGTCGTCGTTTATCTTATATACCGCCGCATCGTCAGCCGTATCAAAGCCGACTATCAGCTTCGGATCGGAATTTTTCGGAAGAGTGGAAAGCATCGCGTCCAGTACCCCCGGACCTATCTTAGCCGCTCACCCCCCGCAGGAGGTCATAGTAGTCAAGCGCACGTCGTTGGACATTATTTAGTACGGTTCCTTTCGCATTCTAATAGCATTATACACCAATATGGTATATTCCAACAAATATAATTATAAAATGCGCTAAACAATAAAAGGCCCCGTATATGAGGCCTTTTGTTGCAGTCGGGGATAACTGAAATTCAGTTGGGTGGGGAAAAACGTTAAATGGCACTTGTTTTTTCTTGTAATTTATTATAATATAAAATACAGCATAAGTAAAATGAATGTTTCTATAAAGTAGTATGAGCATTTTTCATTTCTAAAAGGAACGGAACATCAGGTATGGATATAAAAAAACTTGAAGTCCTTCTGAAAGTCATAGAGACCAAGAGCCTTACCGCCGCCGGAAACCAGCTTGGCTTCACCCAATCCGGCGTCAGCCACCTTATCAAAACCATAGAGGACGAATTCGGCTTCCCGGTGCTGATACGCGGCAAGGGCGGAGTGCGGCTGACCGAAAACGGCCGGGCGCTGCTGCCTGCCATACGGGAGATACTAAATGCCAACGACCATATGGACCAGATAGTTGCCAACATCCGCGGTATGAGCTTCGGCAGGCTTCGCATAGGCACTTTTGCCAGCTCGTCTGTGCTGTGGCTCCCAAAGATAATAGAAGAATTCAGCCATGACTACCCCGGTATACAGATAGAAATAATCGTAGGAGGCAACGACTCCCTTATAAGTCAACTTGACGAATCCTGCATCGACTTCGCCATAATGAGCAACCCGCCTCAGGGCTATGAGTGGATACACCTTGCCTCAGACCGCATGCTCGTGCTGCTTCCCCCCGGACACAGACTGGTAGACAAGGACAGAGTTACCCTCGACGAGATTGATGACGATCCCTTCATACTCTCCAACGAGGGCTTTGACTACGATGTTTCACAGATAATCAAAGGCAGCGGCATAACTCCCCGCCTCTCATTTTCCACCATGGAAAACCGCGGCATAATCGCCATGATACAGCACGGTCTCGGCGTGACCGTGATGCCGGAAATGGTGTTGGACAGTCTTGAATCCAACGTAATAACCAAAGAGCTTGCTCCCTGTGAATACCGTCACATGGGTATAATAGTAAAATCCGTCCATACCGCATCGCTGGCGGCCAAGACCTTTATCTCCTACGCTAAACGCATAATAAGCGAGCTTGGCACATACCCGCCGATAGATGGAGAATTAAACGCATAAAAAAACAGCCTGCGGTATTGCAGGCTATAGTCTGTCAAAAAACCCCGGGGTTGATAAGGGGCCGCAGCCCCTTATGTTCAATCCGGCTCTGACGACATGTGCGTCAGAACGGATGAAAACCCAGAGGTTTTCGTTCTTTGCATTCGGTGCTGACCGCGCCATAGGCGCAAGCACCGGATGAAAAAAGCTCGAAAAAGTGGCGTTCAGCCACTTTTTTGACACTCTGCAGCCTGCGGTATTGCAGGCTATCTCTTTTTGATAAAAAATCAATAATTCTCCTCGCGCACCTCGAAGTAGCTCCTGGGATGGCTGCATACGGGGCATATCTCGGGAGCGGCCTTACCCACTACTATGTGGCCGCAGTTACGGCACTCCCACATGCGCTCTCCCGCTTTTTCAAATACAGCGTTCGTTTCGACGTTGTTAAGCAGGGTGCGATAGCGCTCCTCATGGGTCTTCTCTATTCTTCCAACCGCACGGAACTTTTCTGCAAGCTCTTTAAAGCCTTCTTCCTCCGCTTCCTTTGCAAAGGTATCGTACATGTCGGTCCATTCGTAATTTTCGCCCTCTGCAGCCGTCTTAAGATTCTGGGCGGTATTGCCTATACCATCCAGATACTTAAACCACAATTTTGCGTGTTCTTTCTCGTTTTCGGCAGTCTTAAGGAAAATCGCGGCTATCTGTTCATAACCTTCCTTCTTTGCGACGCTTGCAAAATAGGTGTACTTATTCCTTGCCTGGGATTCGCCCGCAAAGGCGGCCATCAGATTTTTCTCGGTCTTTGTACCCTTAAGCTCCATTTGTGTTATCTCCTTTATGCTAATTATTATATTAAGAATGATTCTTAATCTTATTATATTCTTTTTGCCACACCTGTCAATATCTTTTGCATATTTTATTTTTGCCCCTCGTATGTTATTTTATCCCGCGTGGGATCCGTGTATCATTTACCTAAAAGGCAGCATAAAAGCAGACGACAAAAAGAACGCCGACAACGCATAAAAGCATAATGCTGAGACTGGTTTTAGGCGTTTTTCTAATTCCACAATCCACCTCAAATCATTTTGTATGAGAGAATTTTTCTACTGTTCTTCTGTTTCCGCCGTCTCCTCAATATAGCCGTCCGGTTGGGGTATCTCGGCAGGTATTTTTGAAGCATCGTCCACAAAGGTTATCCTGCCCTTGCCATTCTCAACGCGAGCTTCCGGCTTGCAGCTGCCGACAGCGTACATATTGGAATGCTGCTCGGTTATGAAAAGTCCAGTTGCTTCGCTGCCGCCGGCGGCATTTATGCTCACAGCACCTTCAATTGCGAATTCATAAATTTCAGCGCCGTGATACCTGCCGCGATTTTCTACGGTAAGCGCAGAGCCGCCCGCCATTGAAAGCTGTCCATCGCATTTCAGTGCATTGTAGTTTTCATCGGTATACGCCGCAAGGGACGCGCCCTTTTCCAGAGTTATATCCGACCTGGAGTTGACTCCGCCCAGTACTCCCTCCCCGGATACGCTGGCTCCGGCCTTTATTGTTATATCCTCGGCGTCTATTCCCCGGCCGTTGCTGCCCTTACATACAAGGCTGCTTCCCTCGGATACGATAAGCTCATCGGCGCAGAGTATTCCGTCCGACACGCCTATTATGTTGGCGTTTTCGCCGCCTATCTCAGCTGAACCAAGGCAGCCGATAGCCGTTGATCCGCTGTGTACCGTAATATCGTTGAGCGTAAGCTTGCAGCCCTCGTCAAGGCGTATTATGCAGTCCCCAGTGCCGCTTAGGGTATAACCATTGCCATCTATCGTAATGGAACCCCGCTGTGCAGTAAGCTTGAGCATGGTATCCTCCATGCTGAATGAGGCCGCAAGCACGGCCGTGTCGTTCTCGCCGTATTTGAAGAAGGCCTCAAGATCCGCCGCGGACAATATTGAACTGCCGCTAAGCGGGTCAGTCAGGTCTATCCTTTCATTGTTGGCGGAACAGCCTATGAGCAAAAGTGTCATAGCCGCCAATATGGCTGTTATAATCATTTTCTTCATCTATCCCGCTCCTTTACATCGGCCGGAAAATGGCCATTATGCGTTCCGCGGCACGCATGCCGTCCACTGCGGCACTTACTATTCCTCCGGCGTAGCCCGCTCCCTCGCCTACAGGGTATAACCCCTTCATGCGGGTAGCACAGCCCTCCTCGTCGCGCTGTATGCGAACCGGGGAGCTGGTGCGGCTCTCTACCGCAGTAATAACCGCATCGTCCATATCAAAGCCCTTTAGTCTTCTTCCGAACGCCGTTATTCCGGCGCGTATTCCTTCCGACACAAAGTCCGGCAGACACTGGTACAGGTTGCTTCTGCACACGCCGGGCCGGTAAGTGGGCTTTACGCTGCCGAAGGCCTTAGGGGCAGCCTTCCTCAAAAAGTCGCCTACGCGCTCCGCAGGGGCGGTAAAATCCCCGCCGCCGGCGTAATACGCTGCCCGCTCTATTTGCTCCTGAAAGTCCAGCCCACCAAGGGGGCCGACTGTATAATCCCTGCTGTCTACCTGAACAACTATGGCCGCATTGGAATTCTGCTCATCGCGTGCATGGCGGCTCATGCCGTTTGTCACCACCTGCTCAGGCCCGGACGAGGACGCCACCACCACGCCGCCGGGACACATGCAGAAGCTGTAAACTCCCCTGTTTCCAGCCTTATCCGCAAGATGGTACTCCGCCGCGCCCAGCCTCGGGTGCGATGCAAACTCTCCGTACTGTGATCTGTCTATAAGCTCCCTTGGGTGTTCTATGCGTACACCCACAGCGAAAGCTTTGGGTAAAAGCTCAAGCCCTATATCGTACAGCATATGGTAGGTATCCCGTGCGCCCTGGCCTGTGGCCAGTACACATGCGGAACAGGGTATCCTTTCCCTCTCACCGTTTTTCTCCACGGTTACAGAGGTTATATTATCTCCGCTGTCCTTCTCCAGGCCCACGAGCTTAGCAGAAAACCTCACATCGCCGCCCATGCGCACTATATCCTCGCGTATGCTTCTCACCACTTTGACCAGTATATCCGTGCCTATGTGCGGCTTTGCAAGCAGGCGTATCTCTTTCGGCGCTCCATGATCCGCAAGTATGTCTATCACGTCGTGAGCGCGGCTGTCCTTTATGCGCGTGGTAAGCTTGCCGTCCGAAAACGCTCCTGCCCCTCCTTCTCCGTACATGAGATTGCTGTCCTCCCTGAGCCTCCCGCCGTTCCAGAAGACATCGACATCGAGGGTACGCCTTTCTATTGGCTCGCCGCGCTCTATCACTATTGGCTTGTAGCCGTGCTTCGCCAGCGTATACGCCGCAAAAAGCCCGCCCGGACCCATGCCCACTACTATGATAGGCTTATCCAAGGGTATGCTGCCGGTGGCCATCTCGCGTATTTCCCGTGCCTCCGCCTCGCATACCGTGGGCAGGCCGCGCTTTAATATTCGCCTTTCGTCCCTGGGATCAAGGCTTATCTCTACGGTGTATATGAAGCAAATATCGTTTTTTTTGCGTGCATCGAGGGAAATGCGCTTTATCGCAAGCCCCTTTACGGCGTTTTCCGGTATGCCAAGAGTCTTTGCCGTCACCTTTGACAGCAAAGACTCCTTTTCATTCAGCGGAAGCTTTATATCCTTTACCAACAGCGCCATTATATGTGCTTATTCCTTTATGGTTACTGTGACCTCAGGCAGGGACACCGTCCATCGGAGATCCGTCTGCATCTCCTTGGAGGCAAGAGATACCATGGGCGTAATTTTGTATGTTCCGGCGGCAAGGCCTGTCAGATCCACGTATACCGATACATCCTTGCGCTGGAGCAGCTTCATAAGGCTGGTGCGGCCGGTTATGTTCACATCGCACTCCGCAGCGGAAAGCTCCGCCGTGAGCTTCTTTGCCAGGCCCTTAGTCTCTACCGGCACGCCCTTGAACTGCACACTGTCCTGCTTTTCCCTTATGCCCACATATACCGTTATATTCGGGTCGTCCAACAGCGTAGTCCCCTCCGGCGCAGTTATCTCTATGTTCTGCTGCACGCTTGAGCTGCTGCCGGAGACGTCGATATTTTCGATCTGTATGCCCGTGAGGCCGGATAACGCGCTCTCGGAGCCCACTACCCTTACGGTTGGCGGCGTCGCCACCACATCGTATACCTCATAGTTCGCCGGCAGCGCGTCCGCGCCGAGCACGGCCTCCGCAGCGTTTATAGGCAGTTCAACTATGCGCAGCACATCCATCTTTACAACGACGGACGGCAGCGTATCGAGGAACAGCGCGGTATCTATCTCATCGCCGTTCTTATCCACATATTTCAACAGTATCGCCTCGTTATAGGAGGTGGTCCTGTCCTCAAGGTTTATGGTGCATATAGCTTTGGATATGGTGGATACGTCATCTCTTGGGCCGCTGACCTTTATGGACTGAGAAGCAAGCGTGGGCTCGCTTTTCCAGTAACCTTCCGGCAGCTCGCCGGAGTACTCAACGTCTATGGGCACGAGCATGGTAGCCAGTTCATCTACCTCTATGGTTATCTCGCTGGGGCTCACCGTTTCCACCGTGCCGAGACTTGATGTAGCGTCTATTTTGAGCTTATACGTATCCGCCTTGTTGACCGGACGCAGGCTTACAGATGCGGATATATCCGATGCGTCGAGGCCAGTATAATCCGTAAGCTGCACCTTTACCCTTACCGTTGCGTTTCCGAGTATATCGTCCCTGTCGCCGCGCACGGCAAGGCCGCGATCATGCAGCGAGCTTTCGCCGGAAAAGCTTATAGGAACGTCCGTTATGGTCTTTACCCTCTTTGGATTGACCTCTACCATAACATAGCCCCATATCAGCATGGCAAACAGCAGCGATACTATCTTCAATGCGAGATTTTTCGTAAAGAAACCCTTCAGCCAGTTAAGTATGATGGTGCCTATGTCGTTCTTTGTCATTTCTGATTGCCCTTCCTTCTTCTGAAGCTGCTGAGGGAAGGCATCTGGAATTCCCTTTCCTTATGGATAAATATGGATTCAAGAAGGTTCCTTAGCGCCTTGCTGTCAATGTAGCGCACCAGCTTGCCGTCCCTGGCCATGGATATGACGCCCGTCTCCTCGGAAACGATTATGGTGATGCTGTCGGACACCGAGGATATGCCCAGTCCCGCCCTGTGCCTTGTGCCCAGCTCACGGGCCACTGCTATATCCTCCACCAGGGGCAGAATGCAGGCCGCCGCGACGATTTCGTTGTTGCGTATTATCATGGCGCCGTCATGCAGCGGAGTGTTGGGCTCGAATATGTTCTCTATAAGAGGGGCGGAAATGCGTCCCTCTATAAGCGTGCCGGTATTTATTATATCGCCCAGGCCGGTACGCTGCTCTATGACTATCAGCGCGCCTACCCTGCGCTTGGCAAGGTCGGTTATAGCCTGATGCATTTCACGCACGGTATCCTCGGAGCCGTTGTCTATTATGCTGCCGAAAAACTCGCGCGAGAACAGATTGCCGCGGCCAATATGCTCCAATGCACGGCGAAGCTCCGGCTGGAACAGTACCACAGCCAATATAATGCCCACAGAAAGCAATGAATTGAGCAGCCAGCTTATAGTTACCAGCTGCAATACATCGCTCACCAGCGCGGCTATGAATACAATGCCTATGCCCTTTAGTACCTGAAACGCCCGGGTCTCCTTAGTCAGCAGTATCAAATGATATATGAGCACGGTTATTATAGCTATGTCCACAGCATCGCTCGCCCGAAACTGCTGGATACCGCCGGAAATGGTTTTTACCAGTACATTATATGCCAATGGCCCGCACCTGCCTTTCGCTGCCGTTTTTATGCGGCAAAAAGCTTGCCGCATTCTTTTAGCATATTGATTATACTACAAGCCCGGCATGCTTTCACCGCATGCGGGCTTCTGTTAAACAAATATTTACAAAGGAAATGAATACTATTTCCCGCCCTCGGCCTTTGCCTTTTCCATAAGGGACATTACCGCCTGGACAGACAGGACATAATCGTCCATGCCGCGGTTTATGTCACACACCCGGGCGCTGGTCAGCGTGCCGCTGCTGCGGTACTCATCGGTTATCTCCTGCTCCGCTGTGTCCATTATCAGCTGATACTTTGCAGCCATATCCATGGCACTTTCCATTACCTTCTTCGAAATGCCGTTCTGGGCATCCTTACGTAGGGCTTTGGCCTCCGCTGTTGCCTGATCGAGTATTTTCAGTATATCTTTATCGCTATCGTAACCCTTCGTCACGCAATATCACCCCTACTATATGATATGCTGTTATTTTAACACAATATACCGATTTATTAAACAGCTTTTTCATATTTCCCCAAAACTAAGCGATTATCGCGAGCAACACCGCTGAGAAAGCCGCAAGCAGTCCCAACGCCATCGCGCTCGTCCCGCTGCTTCCCTTTCCTTCGCTTATACAATACGCGCCATACAGCACGCAGTATGCTGCGCCCGCCGCGCACAGCGCCAAAAACACCGTTTCCATAGTTTTTACCTTTACTCAAGCCTTGTGGTCACATTTTCATCCGCCAGCTCCAGCTTAACGCTGAATTCCGCCTCCATAAGAGGATATTTGCTCTTCCAGTCATATCCCTCCCAGCTCACGATGTCGGAAAACTGAGTAGACGCATATTCCCCGAACCCAAAGGCGTCGCTGTTCAGCTCGCGGCATATGTTGAATACCCTGGCTATCTCGTTCGATATAAGCTGCTCCGCCATCTGCTGCAATCCGCTTTCCCACTCGTCTGATCTGGCCGCTCCCTTGTATTTCACTATGTTGCACGCCATCTCCAGCTCCACCTCCGCCCGCGGCACGCCCGACAGAGTCAGCTTTACCCTCGGAGGCTTCTCGTCCTTTATGTAAAGCACCGCCCACTCCTCATTATGCTGTACCTTCAAGGCTCCCTTTTTCAGTTCCCCGCGCCCCAGCAGCAGGAACATGGTATCGTAGCCGCTCAGTGTGCCCTTCATATACCAGCCGTCAAACAGAGCCGTACCGGCTACATAAGGGCTCATGCCGCCGAGCCGCCGCACCCCGCCGGTAGTGTATTCCTCCTGTTCTTCCTGCTCATCGTCGCTTCCTTCGCTCTTTTCGCCCGCGCCCGTCATTTCCTTCGCAATGGACTCCTGTTTTTTTACGGCGCTCACATCTACGCCGCCCAGCATCATCAACGGATCCGACCGCCGTCCTCTTATGCTCTCCAGCATTCCGGCGTAATTGGTTATGACCGTAATCCCCTCTGCGGCGTAATCCTGAAACACGCTGAATTGCAGCTTGGTTATATTTGGCACATCTTCCAGGCAGAGACCCTGCATGAGCCTTTGCGCTGTGCCGAGGCATACCATGAGCTTTGCCGACTGGCGTATCTTCAGCGCGTTAAATGTTATGTTGGAAAGCTCCTTTATACGGCCGCTGCGAGCCACCTCCTCGCCAAAAAAGAAGGTATTCGCCCGAGAGAAATTTATCCGAAACGGCACTCCCGCGCTCAGTACGGTTATTGCGTCAAAAAGCGTGTCGCCTTCGGCAGATATTATCTCAGCGCCGCCCGTTGATGTCTGCTCGGACCCGGACACGTCCTTTTGTACCAGAAACGTAACATTGAACCTGTACTGAGAACCCTTGTCAAAGCCTATGCCCACAACGTATATATAATCGTCCGCCTGAACGGCGCCAAGACAGCCGCTCATATTCATGCACAGCACAAGCGCAAGTATCATCAAGGCTGCCTTTTTCATACCTTGCCGCTCCTGACTGCCATACCGCGTCTTACGCTCAGTACAGCCGCCGCTATCAGCGGCAGGGATATTACCGTCCAGCCCCATCTGCCCACATTATAATAGAGCATGCGGAACTCATCGTAATGTCCTTCGGACTGCATCACTACCGCGCAGCCTGTCATAACCGTAAACGCCACTACTCCCGGCCGTGTGTCCTTCGGGCCGAAGCACCTGCACCACAGCATCGCGCTGCCATAAATGTAATATGCCGCCGTGGTTATGCCCGCCATGAGCCAAAAGAAGAGCGAGAGATTGTCCATTCTGAAAAGATACCCCTCCTCCACCATTATCATCTCCATCCGGTAAAGCGGAAAGAGCATATCTGCAAGGTCTATATAATCGAACGCCATCGCTATTGCAAACTGGGTCAACGCGGTAAACGCAGCCGCGCATACCGCGCCTATAAGGCAGGAGCTCCTTGCAAACCGCATTCCGCAAAGCTTATCCGTAACTGTAAGCAGCGCCATCATCGCCCCAAAAGTACGCAGCAGGTTATGCAGCGTCAGCCTGCCCATATCCCCCAGCGAATTGCCGGGAAATGGCGAAAGCCTGTAAATCGCATAGCTCTTATAGGGTATCAGGAGCGCCGCGAGCACCGCTGCCGCGAACATGGGCAATATGAGCAGCGTAGTACGTGATATGCATTCAAGACCCATAAAGCTGAGCAAAAGCGACGTGAGCAGCACCCACAGCGCGATCTCCCAATATCCGGAATTGTAAAACACAAAGCTGTGTATCATGTTCACAAAGTCTGTAAGTATGAAGAACGCGCTTGCGATAAACAGTAAAATAAGGGGTATTGCAGCTATACGTCCTACTACTCTGCCAAAGGCGGCCGTAAAAAGCTTGTCCAGCGTATCCGCACCGTTTTTTTCCATGGCCGACATTATCACCATCACCGCAGCGAGAGATACCAATATGGAAAGGGGCATCCATATATAAGTACTGTTTCCGCCGCTGTACGCCTGCTGTGAATCCATGGCAAAGACCGTGGCGGTGAACAGGGATACGCCTACCATCGCGGCGCTCTCCTGCCTTCCTATCCTGCTTGGGCCTATATTCAAAGCAGTTCCCCCTCTCTGGTGTTTATGTAGTCGTCGGTCTTTGCGTGCATGGTTATTCTGCCCCGCACTATAGCGGGCCGCTTGCTGTATGTCTTGGGCGATGCCGGGGTAAGGAATGGTATGCCGAAGCTTTTAAGAGACGCCATGAGAGCGAAGAAGGCTACCAGCATGCAGCTCATGCCAAGAAGTCCTCCAATCCATGCAGCTATCACAAATGCTGCCCTTATATACGAAGCGGATATCTGCGTGGCATAATCCGGTATGCAGAAGTTGCCAAGCCCGGACAGGGCCACAACTATCAGCATGACAGAGCTCGCAAGATTTGCGCTTACCGCCGCCTGACCCAGTATAAGGCCTCCTATTATGCCGATGGCCTGGCCTATGCTGCCCGGCACCCTAAGGCCAGCCTCCCGTATAAGCTGGAACACAAGCAGCAAGAACAGCAGCTCAAGGCCCATCGGCGCAAATACCATTTTTCGCGAGGCCACAACGGTGCTAAGCGCCTCTGTTGACATCATTCCCTGATGGTACAGCACCAGCGATAAGAAGTATCCCGGCAGAAGTATGGATATCAACGCCCCAATATAGCGCACCAGCCGCACCACCGTACCCTGCATCTGCCTCAGATATACGTCCTCCGAGCTGCTCATAAGCGTAAACAGCGTTGTAGGCATTATATTTGCAAATGGACTGCCGTCCAGCAGCACAGCCACATACCCCTGCATTATGTGCGACGCCGTTCTATCCGGCCGTTCTGTGGTCAGCACCTGCGGGAACGGCGACAACGGGTGGTTTTCGGTAAGCTGCTCCAGTACGCCTATATTTGGCATCATTCGTGTCTGCACACCGGCGATGCGCCGCTTAACCTCCTGCACCAGTGCCGGGTTTGCGCTGCCGTCAAGGTAAACTATTGCCGCCTTTATGTGATTCTGAACGCCTATCTCTCGTATCTCGCACACAAGATCTTCCCGGCGTATCATGCGTCTCAGCAGAGTTATATTTGTCCTCAGGTTCTCGTTAAAGCCTTCCTGCGGCCCCCTGACCACCTTTTCGTTTTCCGTGGTTCCTACAGAGCGATGCTCGTAACCCCGGGTATCTATTATTGCCGCCCGTTCCTCATCTCCTACGAACATCACGGTCTGCCCGTCTGTTATAGCCCGTTTTATCTTATACCAGTCGCTCTCCATTGATACGTCGCCGGCGGTCAGCACGTTTTTAATCATATAATCTATGTACGGAGGCTTATCGGGCAAGGGCTTTTTCATTGTCTCCCGCAGCACATAATCGTTTATGGTTTCCGCGTCCGCCATGCCGTTCATGAATACCACCGCCGCCTCCACCCGCCCGCCTGCGGCAAAGCGGCGTATTATTATGTCAGGATTTATATCCGCCCGAAAGCTTTCTTTAATTCGGCCAATGTTTTCGGAAAACGAGGGAGCTACTGTCTGTTTTTCTTCCTTCTTCTGCTCCTCCGCGTACCGCCATCCGCCAAAAAAGCCCGGCGCCCCCTTTTCGGTTTCCAGCAATTCAAACTCGCTGCGCTTCCTAGTGAAGCCCAGCGCCAAGGCTATCTTCTTTATTCCGTTCATACCCTGCCCTCCCATGCAAAACTTCTGCGATATATATAGAAGTATCTGCCATAGGGGACAAAAATATGCAATACAGGCAAATATCCCCTGAGAACGCAGCGCGCCCTCAGGGGATATTCAGATTAAATTATGCTGTTTTTATTTTGCTTTGCCAGCCCGATAAGCCTCCTGCACGCAGGCCTGATGTCTCGGGCATGCCTTGCTGTTGGCGTGCACCTTAGAGTTAAGCAGGTGTATGCAGAAGTGGCCGTCAAAGCCGTTGCTCTTGGTAGGATTCGCCATATGAGGCATGGTATGCATGCTTGCAGCCACAGTCTTGCCGTTGTATGTGACCCATATGGGGCGCCTGTTCCACGAAAAGCCCTCCAGGCTCTTCATTACGGCGGTGTCTTCTTTTGTTATAGGCTCGCTGTCCGCGTGATACCAGCCGCCAAAGCGCCTTGCACGGAAGCTTTTGCCGGTACGCACATCAGTCACCGTAAACTTGGCGCCCTTGTTCAGCCATTCGCTGCCGCCCTTGAACCAGTCCAGCAGCACTACGCTGCCCTTGAGCTTGGTAAACGTGGCGTTTTCCTTTGTGAGCTTGTTGGTGCTGTCGAATACGGAATTGAGCGTCTCAGCTCCGGCGATACCATCCGCCGAGGAAAGCCCCGCTTTTTTCTGGTATTCCAGCACGGCCTTGCGGGTAGCGCTATCGTATACGCCGCTCATGTCCCGCTTTGACATAAAGCCGCGATCGTATAGCTTCTTCTGCAGCCGCTCCACCTCTTCGCCCTCCATGCCGGTGCGGAGCATGCTTCCGGACGCGGTGTTGGAGCCGGTGAGCGTCAGGTGGGTGCGGTAAACATAGCCCGTGGCGTCATCGGCAACCACATAGAACCACTCGCCAAACACCGCCTTTATGCGCACGCCCTTGCCTGCTGTTAACTGCTTTACAGCGTAGGTATCCTCGCTGGGGCCTCCGCGTATATATGTGCCGTCGTCCAATACATACGCGCCGCGGCTGCCGGAAGAATTTGAAAAGATGTAATCCTGGCGGATATAGCCCACGGTTCCGCTTTTGAGCATTATCCTGTACCAGCCGTTTTCCACCGCCAGCACCTCTACTTCGCTGCCCAGCTCAAGCGTTCCAATGGCGTTGGATTCCTTATCAGGGGATTCCCTGAGGTTGACGCCTTCAGCCGTGATTATACCGGTATCCGCTGCCAGCGCCCCTGTGCAGACCGCAAGAAGCAGCAGCACTGCGGCAGCGCCTGCCATGCGTTTAAGCTTCATCGTTCCTCCTCCGCTCTTATCATTTCCCCCAGCCGCCCTATATCCTCCGCCAGCGTATCAGCCAAAGCGCGGTTGTAAATCACGCTTGCGGGATGATACTGTGGCGAAAGCAGCATTCCTTTTTCTTCTATGGTCACGCTTATGCTTCTGCCGTGCAGTTCCCCTATAGTACGTATTTGTTCACCTGCCAGCGTCAGAATGGCTTTAAGGGGAGTATTGCCGAGGGTAACTATTATGCGCGGCGAAAGCAGGCAAAGTTCTCTTTTCAGGAGCGGCAGCCCCGCTTTCAGCTCCGCGCCCGTGGGGGTACGGTTGGATACGCTCTTAGGCTTTACATTCACGGGGCGGAACTTTACGGCGTTGGTAATATATACCCGGCTTCTGTCTATGCCCGCGCCGCTTAAAAGAGCATCGAGCTGCCTGCCCGCTTTACCTACAAACGGCCGCCCCTGCTTTGCCTCGTCTCCTCCGGGCGCCTCGCCTATCAGCATCACCAGCGGGTTCACCGGCCCCTCCCCAAATACCGGGTGGGAATAATCACCACGGCCGTCGGCTGTTTCAGCTATGCGCAGCCGCTCTTTTTCGTAAAGCTCAACAAGGCCCATATTACCACCCTGCGCCTACGGGCGGGTTTTCCTCGTATATGGCATCAAAGTTGAGCCGCAGCTGCTCAGTAGCCCGCTTAATATATTCGGTAAGTGAGGCGTTCACGTAATCCTCGAGATCCTGCATTCCCTGTATGAGGGTATTCCTGTCCGTATCCGAGATATTCTGAACGTTGTTCAGGTAGTTCCCTATCTCCCTTATGAGCCGCTGCGCCTCCTGTTTGGCATTTTGCAGATCCTCATTGCCTCCGCCGTAGTTATACCACGAAGGCGTATGCAGCGAGCAGGTCGCTCCCATACTTCCCCCCTCCATCGTCATTGCGTACTCCTCGGAGGTAACGCCGGTATAAACGGCATTTGGTATGTACTGTTTGACCAATATGGGATCAATGTCCGCATACATTGAGTCATTGTGAATCAGCACTACGGAGCCCGATATGACATTATAACAATAGGGCGATGCAAGCTGGCCGCTATCCTGACATATGCTGGTCTGTACGTGCATATCGCATACCTCGGCAGGCGCCGCGTCCTTTGCGAACCAGTCCGTCACTGGAAGATGTCCTGCGGAGTCGGCATAGCAGGCGTCGGTGGCCAGCTTGCCGGATATGGAGCAGACGGTGCACTTTTCAAGCCCTATCTCATTGGGTGATTCATCGATTATGGGTTTATTCTGCAAGCCCTCATGTATCTTTGACATAAAGGTCTTCCACAGGGGCGCCGCGTATTTGCCGCCTGTGGACTTGCTCTTGAGCTTTGGTGTAAAGTCATCGTGGCCTATCCATACGGTAGCTGTATAGTAGGGGGTCATACCTGCAAAGTACACGCTGCCGTAATCCGAGTTGGTACCGGTCTTGCCCGCCACTGTCATGCCGGATATTTTCGCGTTGGTACCAGTGCCGGAGTTTACCGCCTCTGTGAGTATATCCACCAGCATATAAGCCGTTGACTTCTTAAATACGGTATGCTTTTCCCTTATCTCGTCAGCGTCGAGTATGACCTTGCCGCTTTCGTCCACTACCCTCGTAAAGGACAACGGCTCCTGATACTCGCCCCCGTTTGCAATCGCTCCGTATGCCGCCGCCATCTCTATGGGGGTTATGTTCGTGGTGCCCAGCGCCATGGCGGAGCCCGTCTTCGATATGCGTGACGGATCTACCCCCAGCAGCTCAAGATAATTTGCGCTGTTGTCAAAGCCCACGTGTTCAAGAAGCGTCCTCGCCGCCGCCACGTTGAGGGAATTCACCACACCCTGCCTGAGCGTCAGAGGGCCTATGTAACTTTCACTGCCTATGTAGGGGTAGCCCTTTTCGCTGTCCCATCCCTCGATCGGGCAGGGGAAATTTTTAATTATGGTAGCCGGGGAAGCCCCCATATCCAGCGCCGGCCCGTATACCGCCAGAGGCTTTATGGATGAACCTACCTCCGACGGGCTCTGCGCCCTGTTAAGTCCCTTTTTTATGGTGGGGGTGTCCCTTCCGCCTACTATGGCCCTAAGCTCGCCGGTGTGGTAATCGAGCACCACAGCCGCTGCCTGAGGCTCGATAGTAGTTATGGTGTTGCCGTCGGCGCCGGTCTCTGTCTTTGTTGCCGTGCTGGGGTCTGCAAGCTGGGGATATTTCTCCCATGTGGAGAGGGTATCCTGTACCATGTGCTGCATCTCCGTATCCACAGTGAGATAAATATGGTATCCGCCTGTGCGCAGCTCATTCTCTATTGCGGAACGATTGGCGCGGGTATCCAGCATATCCCGCTGCTTGAGGAGATGCGTAACTATGTCACGAATGCCGTATTCAACGAAATAAGGCATATCGTACAATTCTGTGCTGGCGGATTTTTCCTTTATGTTCACCCTCTCGTTCAGCGCAGCCTCGTACTGCTCATGGGTTATGAAGCCGCCCTCGTACATGGCCAGCAGCACCACATTGGTGCGTCTGTCGGTGACGTACATCTGGTTGTTATTTTCGAGGGAGTACTTATACTGCTCCTCGGTTATGCCCTTGGAATTATGCAGCTCCTCCAGCTCCTGTCGCGCAGAGTCGCTCAGCGTCCTCGTATAGGTATTGGAGCGCGGGTTGGTATAGTAGGGCTTTTGCACCATTCCGGCGAGCATGGCGCACTCGCGTATGGTAAGCTCGCTCATCTCCTTGCCGAAATAGTCCTTGGCGGCAGTCTTAAAGCCGTAGTTGGAGGCGCCCAGGTATACGTCGTTCATGTACGCCGCAAGTATCTCATCCTTATCCATGATATCCTCGAGCTCCATGGAAAGGTAAGCTTCCTTTATCTTGCGCTTGTAGGACTGCTCGTTGGAAAGCACCTTATTCTTTATAAGCTGCTGGGTTATTGTGCTGCCGCCGTGGGTATCGGTATTGCGCAGGGTATTTATAACGGCGGAAAACAGCCTCTTGTAGTCCACGCCGTCATGCTTGTAGAAGCGCACGTCCTCTATGGAAATCAGGGCATTCTTGAGCATATCCGGTATCTCGCCTATATCCGCCCAGTCCCGATATTCCATGCCGGCGTAAGTGGTTATGAGCTTGCCGTCCTTGTCGTATATGTAGGAAGTCCTGTCGCTCTTGGTGAGCTGTGCAGGATCTATGTCCTCGGTAGTCTCGATGTATGCCTTGGCTACACCGGTAACGAGACCCAGCCCCGCGCTTCCGGCGATAATTACGGTCACCGCCATGACCTTGAGCACGGTAAACAGCAGCTCCAGAATAAAGCTGCGGCTGCCTCTGCGCTCGGTAAACAGCTCCTCGTCCGCCTGCTTTTCACTTTTGCGGCCAAGCAGCTCCTTAATTTTATTTATGACGGACTCTATCCGTCCCGCCACGTCCCGCTTTTCCCGCTCCGGCGCGTCCTCGGGCGCTTCCTCCCGCCTGTGCCGCCTCGGCATATCTATACGGGTGGTGCCGCCTTCCTGCTCCGCCCCGTCAAAGCCTCTGTCCTTATTCTCGAAATCTTCCATTTATATCGTTTGCCTTTCATAAAACGGCCCGGCCCATGGGCCAAGCGCTGCTATCTTCATTATATTTGGGTGTATTATAGCATATTTTACTGTCCTTTCTCAATACGCCACGGCCGGCATATAATGAATTAACAATCAGTTCATGACTTTTTATGTCGAAGGACAAATTTCAAAAGGAGCGGCAATATGGAAAACTGTGGAGATATATCTTCGAGGAAGCGCAGGAAACCATACATAAGAAAGCTCTGCCTCGCCCTTGCAATGCTGGCTGCCGTTGGCATAGTATGGCTCATCATATCCGTAAACAACCGTATGCGTCCCGCCCTCGCAAACCTTGCGGAGACCCGCATAAATTCCATTGCCACGGAAGCCATGAATCAGGCTATAACCGAAAGCCTCAACAGCGGCTCAGACTATGACTGCCTCATAACCTCATATGACAACGGCGAAAAAGTCTATATGCTCCAGGCTGACGCAAGACGCATGAACCTGCTGGCATCCGAGTGCTGTGCCGCAGCACAAAAACGCATAGCAGAAGTTGGGGAGCAGGGCGTATCCTTGCCTCTGGGCACCGTGTCCGGGATCACCTACCTTACCGGCCGCGGACCCCGGATAAGGGTCACCTTCACCCCCGCAGGCAGCGTATACAGCGAGTTCTGCTCCACTCTTTCCTCCTCAGGCATAAACCAGTCCCTGTACAGGGTAAACCTAAGGCTCACCGCAAGCATACGGCTTATTATGCCCGGCATATCCCGGAGCATAAAGGTAAGCTCCGAGGCGGCCATAGCCGAAAGCATAATCGTAGGCGAGGTTCCGCAGGTATACACCAACGTAGAGAGCACAGATGATATGCTCAACCTTATACCCACAGAACCGCTGGATTGATTTTACATTTACACATATGGCGCACGGGACTTGCCCATGGTATAATTGTGCCATGAAAAAGCTGACGGTATTTATACTTACAATATGTGTGCTGTTTACGGCGGCAGCGGCCAATGCGGCGTCGCCCTCACCGGCGCCGGACGTTACGCCCTCGCCCACACCTGCTCCAAACCCGGCCATAACGCCTTATTCCGGCAACGTGCCCGCCTTTTCCGGCCTTATCGGCATGAACTATTCCGGAGACGACGTGGTGCGTGTGCAGATACGCCTGCGGGACCTCTGCTACTTCAATTTCAAGCCCACCGGAATTTACCAGAGCATGACCGCCAATGCGGCAAAGGCCTTCCAGCTCAAGCACACCACCGATGACGGCGTGCCCATGATATCAGACGGTACCATAGGCGACCAGACCATGACCATACTCTTTCGCCACGGTGTGAGCAGAGCCGATATAGCGGCCAATATACCCATAGGCACCAGCCAGGTAAAGGACGGCGCCGTAAAAGGCGAGGCCATGGTATGGAGCGATGTGAAGGCCGCCCTGTCCGTAGGCAGTTCCTATCTCGTTACCGATTACAATACCGGCTCCACCTTCTACCTCCAGTACGCAGGCGGTGAAAACCACGCCGAGATGGAGGTCAGAGATTCCCAAAGCTCCGCCGCTGTGAGAGAGGTGTTCGGCGGTGAGTTCAATTTTTCAAAGAGGGCTGTAACTGTCACCATAAACGGCAAGCAGATAGCCGCGTCGCTTCAGGGCTGGCCCCACGGCAGCGATACCATACCTTCCAACGACATGAACGGGCATATCTGCCTTTACTTTGACGGCAGCCTTTCCCACGTAGGCTCGCTGCCAGATGCCGAGCATCAGGAGCTTGTATACAGAGCTTCTGGCCAAAGCTGATCTTTAAGCGCGCAAAAGCCGGGAATATTTCCCGGCTTCAGAGTGTCAAAAAAGTGGCTGAATGCCACTTTTTTGAGTTTTACGGGTTTTGCCTCTCGCATTCGCTCCCGGGCGGCAAAATCCGCAAAGTACGAAAACCTCTGGGTTTTCATCCGTTCTGACGCACATGTCGTCAGAGCCGGATTAAACATAAGGGGCTGCGGCCCCTTATCAACCCTGGGGTTTTTTTTGACAGACTGAAGCCGGGAATATTTCCCGGCTTATTATTAATCTCTTAAGCCCGCCCTGGCATCAAGTTCTTTATTGAGTATATCCGCCGCCTTGTCTATCACTGCTATCTCCTCCGGCGTGAGCTGCTCCAGAACGTTCCGTGTTATGGTCCTTACATTTTCCTCCAGCATGTCGCTGTAACCGTAGAACTTCTCGGAAAGCTCAAGGTTGTATTCCCTGCCGTCCTCTTGCGAGGGCTGCCGTATTATATATCCCTTTTTCATGAGAGAATTGACCTTATATGTGGCGTTCGACTGGGATATTCCTATGAACCGGGCAAATTGTCCTATTGTTGGTCTGCCCAGAGCGTATATTATCTCAAGCGAAAAAACCTCCATGGCACTGAGGCTCCCATCTCTTTCCCTTACTCGGGTAAATATTTTGCGATAGAATTCCAGTCTCAGCTTTTGAAAGGTCTTTAGCATTTTTTCAAGCATCATTCAGATTACGGCCTCGTATCCGGGCGAATCGCCCTGTTATCATGTATCTTAATATATCACATTAGGACTTTATCATTTTTTCCCATTCCTGTCAACGCGGCCTTTTTCTCTCTTTTTTCCTTGTATTTCATATATGTAGCCATGCCGCCGCGCATATGCCGCTCGTCCTTGTTTTTTTGCAGCACTTCGCGTACCTGCTCCGCCACATTGGGGTCGATATACCTGAGACGCTCACTCATATCCTTGTGAACTGTAGACTTGCTTATACCGAACTTCTTTGCGGCCTGTCGTACTGTAGCTCCGCTCTCGACTATATAATTCGCAACTTCCAATACCCTGTCCTCTATATATTCGTACATTTAGCCTTACCCCCAATATGCTTTGGTAAAGCTTATGAGCGGCATACGCCATGTATGCGGGACAGGGCTGCAATTATTTTTTGCAGTCAAAGGGAATGCATCGCGCCCGTTGTTTTTGATATGTTTTACTTTTTCGGCAGACTAAAAGAAGGCCTTACGGCCTTCTTTAAATTTACTGCATTACTTGTTTTCCTTGATAGCAGCCTGTGCTGCCGCAAGGCGAGCTATAGGTACGCGGAAGGGGGAGCATGATACGTAGTCCAGACCTACCTTATGGCAGAACTCGATGCTGGAGGGATCTCCGCCGTGCTCGCCGCAGATTCCCATGTGAATGTCGAAACGGGTCTCACGGCCCATCTTGGCGGCCATTTTTACCAGCTTGCCAACGCCCTTCTGGTCGAGCTTGGCAAAGGGATCGTTCTCGTAGATCTTCTTGTCGTAATAGGCGTTCAGGAACTTGCCCGCGTCGTCACGGCTGAAGCCGAAGGTCATCTGAGTCAGGTCATTGGTACCGAAGGAGAAGAACTCGGCTTCCTTTGCGATCTCATCGGCAGTAAGCGCCGCGCGGGGGATCTCTATCATGGTGCCTACCTTGTAGTCCAGCTTGAAATCGGCCTTTTCCATCTCTTCGTTGGCGGTCTTGGTGACGATCGCCTTGACGTATGCAAGCTCCTTCGCATCGCCTATGAGAGGGATCATTATCTCAGGTACCAGGTTCCAGTCGGGATGCTTCTTCTGCACGTTGATGGCTGCGCGAATGACCGCGCGGGTCTGCATCGCAGCGATCTCGGGGAAGGTAACGGACAGGCGGCAGCCACGATGACCCATCATGGGGTTGAACTCGTGGAGGCTGGCAATAATGGCCTTTATCTGCTCAACGGTCTTGCCCTGCGCCCTTGCAAGCTGCTCAATGTCTGCTTCCTCGGTAGGAACGAACTCGTGAAGCGGGGGATCCAGGAAACGGATGGTTACAGGGTAGCCTTCCATTGCCTCATATATGCCCTCGAAGTCGCTCTGCTGCATGGGCAGCAGCTTTGCAAGAGCAGTCTCGCGCTCCTGAACGGTATCGGAGCAAATCATCTCGCGGATAGCCTCGATGCGGTCGCTCTCAAAGAACATATGCTCGGTGCGGCAGAGACCGATGCCCTCTGCACCCAGTTCGCGGGCTTTCTTAGCATCGTGAGGAGTATCGGCGTTGGTGCGCACGCTGAGCTTGCGGTACTTGTCCGCCCAGCCCATGATGCGGCCGAACTCGCCGCTTATGGAAGCGTCAACAGTGGGAATAACGCCGTCGTATACGTTGCCGTTGGAACCGTCGAAGCTTATCCAATCACCCTCGTGATAGGTCTTGCCAGAGAGGGTAAAGCACTTGTTTGCCTCGTCCATTGTGATGGCAGAGCAGCCAGATACGCAGCACTTGCCCATTCCGCGGGCTACTACCGCAGCGTGGCTGGTCATGCCGCCGCGCACGGTCAGTATGCCCTGTGCGGCCTTCATGCCTTCTATGTCCTCGGGGCTGGTCTCAAGGCGTACCAGTACAACCTTCTCACCCTTTGCGGCCTCAGCCTTTGCATCTTCGGCAGTGAATACGATCTTGCCGGAAGCAGCGCCGGGAGATGCGCCGAGAGCCTTACCTATGACTTCTGCCTTCTTGGCCGCTGCGGCGTCAAACTGGGGATGGAGCAGAGTATCAAGGGTGCGGGGCTCTATCATGGCCACAGCTTCCTGCTCGCTTATCATGCCCTCGTCCACCAGATCGCAGGCGATCTTCAGTGCGGCGGAGGCGGTACGCTTGCCGTTGCGGGTCTGGAGCATGTAGAGCTTCTGGTTCTCTACGGTGAACTCCATATCCTGCATGTCGCGGTAGTGCTTTTCAAGTATATTGCAAACATCTTCAAACTGTGCAAATGCCTTGGGGAACTTCTCCGCCATCTCGCTGATGGGCATAGGAGTACGGACACCGGCCACAACGTCCTCGCCCTGAGCGTTGGTCAGGAACTCGCCAAACAGCTTCTTTTCGCCGGTGGCGGGGTTGCGAGTGAATGCAACGCCTGTGCCGCAGTCATCACCCATGTTACCGAAGGCCATCATCTGTACGTTTACAGCGGTGCCCCAGGAGTAAGGTATGTCGTTATCCCTGCGGTATACGTTAGCACGGGGATTATCCCAGCTGCGGAATACGGCCTTTATGGCATAGAGGAGCTGATCCTTGGGATCGTCGGGGAAATCCTTACCTATCTTCTTCTTGTATTCGCCCTTGAACTGATGGGCAAGGGTCTTGAGGTCATCGGCCGTGAGCTCGGTGTCCATGGTGACTCCGCGCTCTGCCTTGAGCTTATCTATGAGCTGCTCAAAGTACTTTTTGCCAACCTCCATAACTACGTCGGAATACATCTGTATGAAGCGGCGATAGCAGTCCCATGCCCAGCGGGGGTTGTTGGACTTCTTTGCTATCACCTCTACCACCTGCTCATTGAGGCCCAGATTAAGTATGGTATCCATCATGCCGGGCATAGAGGCCCTGGCGCCGGAACGGACGGATACCAGCAGGGGATTCTCACTGTCGCCGAACTTCTTGCCGGTGATCTTCTCCAGCTTTCCGAGGTATTCGAATATCTCAGCTACGATATCTTCGTTGATCCACTTTCCGTCCTCATAGTACTGAGTGCAGGCTTCGGTAGTCACGGTAAATCCCGGAGGAACAGGCAGACCCAGGCCGGTCATCTCGGCCAGGTTTGCGCCCTTGCCGCCCAGCAGCTCACGCATCTGGGCGTTGCCTTCGCTAAAAAGGTATACGTACTTCTTCTTACTCATTTGTTTCCTCCATACTAAAATTTTTATATTTAATAATTTTTAGCAAAAATAACATTACCTAATCATTTCAGGCAATATTGTATTATACTCTTTTTTTCTTTAGGAAGCAATAAAAAATATGACGATTTTGACGGAAAAATTGCATTTTTATTTGTTATTTATAAGACAATTGACGGCATTGATGCATTTTTACATGGTGTCTATCCTATAAAAGGACTTCATTCTCCGTTCCAGTATGTGTTCTGCGTAGCCGCCGGCTGCTTGGCGCAGCTCAGCGCGCACCTTCTCCGGAAGCGCCACCCTGTTCATCGCGTCATCCCCGAGCAGCAGCATTCGCCGCATGGCCTCCAATGACAGAGGGCTTATTCGTTTTGAGTCGCCTATCATGCAGTCGCTGCAAATGGCCCCGCCCGCCTCAGGGTCAAAGCCCATGCGGACATGGCCGCGAATATCCTGCCCACAGCATGCGCAGGAGGTTATGGCCGGAGTATAGCCCAGCAGCGCCAAACACTTGATAGTAAAGCATATGGCGAGATCCATGGGGTCTTTATCGGTAAATGCCATATAGCTCAGCGCATAGTATAAAAGCTTGAGCAGGCCGCCGCTCTTTTCACCCTCTGGGGCAAGATCATTCACCAGCTCCAGCGCATGCATACCGGCGGCAAACCTGTCCATATCCTGCCTCAGCGGGTAAAAGCTCTCCCGCACCTCGCAGGAGTCCACGGTATATTTGCCCTGCCGCTCAAACAATACGAATTCGCCGTAGACAAAAAGCTCGGCGGCGCTTAAAAGGGGGCTGTTCTGCCTCCTGCACCCTCTTGCCGCCGCGCCTATGATGCCGTTATCCGTCATTATGTTGACCATTCTGTCATTATCCCGGTAATTCGCATAGCGGGTGACTATGCCCGAGACCTTCTTTGATGACATATTCGCCCACTCCTTCCATTAATTATCCGGCTTGCAAGACGACCAGATGCAGATACTAAGCTATAATCAAAAACAGGACGGTCGCATCACATGAAGCAGAACGATACCAGCAAAAGTATCACCCAATCCAGGCACGACTCACCATGGCAGAGGTTTCTCCGCACAGGCAGCGTGGAGGATTACCTCGCCTATAAAAAAAGCCTTACGGGGCGGCCGTAAAGCCGCCCCGAGATTTATTCGTAGCCCAGCTCCTTCATTACTGAGGTACTGTTGCGCCAGTCGTTCTTTACCTTTACCCATAGCTGAAGGTTTACCCGGGTACCGAGCAGCCACTCCATGTCCCTGCGTGCCTCGCTGCCTATCCTTTTGAGCATACTGCCCTGGCGGCCAATTATTATGCCCTTGTGGCCTTCCCTCTCGCAGTATATGGTGGCCCATACGTCGTACATGCCGTCGTCCCTGAGAGCCATCTTGTCCACGCCGACGCCTATGCCGTGGGGAACCTCTTCCTTGAGCAGCGTCAGCGCTTTTTCCCGTATTATCTCGCCGCATATAACACGCTCCGGCTGATCAGTGACCATGTCCTCCGGAAAATACTGAGGGCCTTCCACAAGGCAGGCCTTAAGGGCTGCCTCCAGCTTGTCCATGCCCCTGCCATCGGCGGCGGATATCTTGATTATCTCTTTTATGAAGCCCTCTTTTTCAAGGCGCTCCCTTGCGGTCTCGATATTATCCAGCGTAGCTGCATCCGCCTTGTTTATGGCGGCTATCACCGGCGCCCTTGCCGTACGCAGCTTTTCTATTATGGCCTCATCTTTTTCGCGTATGCCGTTCACGGCGTCCACCATGAAAAGTATGGCTTCCACCTCGTTGAGCGAATCGTAGGCCACCTTTACCATATATTCGCCCAGCTTGTTTTTGGGCAGCGTAACGCCGGGCGTGTCCAGAAATACCATCTGATACCCCTTGCGGCTGACCACGCCCATTATCCTGTTACGGGTAGTCTGCGCCCTCTGGGAAACTATGGACACCTTCTGCCCCACAAAACGGTTCATCAGGGTGCTTTTGCCTACGTTTGGGCTGCCTATTATGGTGACAAACCCGGAAAGGTACTTTGGTTCAGCCGTCATTTGAGATTCCTCTTTGTAAAGGCCTCTGGCAGCAGCGTGCTCAGCTCCATTATCTTATACTCGCCTTCTTTATTTGCGCATATTACCGGCATATCAGGCGCACAGAATTCAGCCAGAACCTGACGGCACACTCCGCAGGGCACAGCGTAGTCGTCACCGTCCCATATTATGGCCAGCGCATCGAATTCACGCTCTCCCTCGTATACTGCCTTGAACATGGCTGTACGCTCGGCGCAGTTGGTAGGGGTATACGCGGCGTTCTCTATATTGCAGCCAAGATAATAGGCGCCGTTCTTTGCCTTGAGGCAGGCGCCCACATGAAACTTTGAATATGGCACATATGCCCTTTCCCTCGCTTCATTCGCCATGCGGATCATGTTCTTTATTTCGTAATCGTGTATCTCCATCATCTTTCTACCCCGATATAGTCAAGTATTTCGTCCTGAAGGGCAAACATGTTCTTTGAATCCTCATCGGTCATATGGTCGTATCCAAGGAGGTGCAGCGTACCGTGCACAGCCAGAAAGCTCAGTTCCCTCCTTATCGAGTGACCGTATTCTTCAGCCTGAGCAACAGCCCTCGGGTAGGATATCACCAGATCTCCAAGAAATCCGTCAGGGGGTGCTATTATCTCCTCACCCTCCTCTGACGGAAAGCTTATCACGTCGGTAGGCCGGTCAACATTGCGGTATTCCTTATTGATGCCGTGTATGGTTTCGTCGTCCACAACCGTTACCGAAACGCCGCCCTCTCTATGCTGTTTTTTCAGCGCGCCCTCTATGGCGGCCGATATTATGTCCGCCGCTTCATCCGGAACGTCGGTCCGTATTTGTATCTCCGTCATTCCTTCTTCGCCTCCTCAGGATACTCTATTCTGTCGTGCATAAGCCCGCCGAAGGTGCGCAAAAAGCTCTTTTCTATGCTGCTTATATCCGCCAGCGTGAGCGGTACCTCGGAAAGCTGGTTTTCGCCGTCAGTCAGCTTGCCCCATATTATCTTATGCACCATGGCTTCCCGTGCCTCCCTGGTACAGTCTCCAAGGCTCCTTACAGCCGCTTCGCAGCAGTCCGCCAGCATGACTATCGCCCCCTCCCGGGTGCTGGGCTTGTTGCCGGGGTAGCGGAAGCCCTTGGGGTTTACGTTGGGGTCGGTCTCCGCCGCCTTGCGGTAAAAGTACGTCATCATGGAATTGCCGTGATGCTCTGCCGCTATGCGCACCACCGCGCCGGGCAGCTTGTTCTTTGCAAGTATGGTCGCCCCGTCCTTCTGATGGGCGATTATTATCGAAGCGCTCTCCTGCGGCGACAGCGTATCGTGTATATTCTCGGCCTGCTGGTTCTCCTTGAAGTACTGGGGCCGCCTGAGCTTGCCAACGTCGTGGTAAGCCGCTCCAACCTTTGCCAGCAGAGCGTTTGCGCCTATCTTTTCCGCCGCGCCTTCGGCCAGCGCCGCGACGTTCATGCAGTGCTGATAGGTACCGGGCGCATCATACATGAGCTGCTTTAAAAGCGGGTTGCCGGTATTAAGCAGCTCGTTGAGCCGCGCCGGAGTCGCTATATCGAAAAGCTCCTCCCATATCGTCAGCGAGCCTGTGACGAACAGTCCCGAGAACAGCGCCGAAAACAGTACGCAGCCGGCGTATGTGAGTATTTCCCTTACAGTCGCGCCAAGGGCGATATATATCGCCGCCGTAACGGCAGCGCCTGCCGCTCCGCCTATGCCGGAGGCAGCTATCATTCCGCCTCTGGTATTGATGCGCTTGAGCGCGAACACCGAAGCTGCGCAGGAGGCTATGTTTGCCGCCATCATAACTGCGGCTGCCGTTGTAAATAGGCCCTCCGTCCCTCCCGCAAGCACTGCGGATTCGAAGCCGAGAAGCACACCTGCCGCCAGCGCGGTTTTGTGGTTCACGAGCTCGGCTATGAGCAGCGCCGCCATCACCATCGGCGTAACGTGAGGTTCAAGCATATTTCCAAGCACCTGCATCCACGGCATCAATGCAAGCTGTATACATACCATGGTCATAAGCTTTGCGCCGTCAAAGGTATCCCTCTGGTATACCGCCATGTAAACCGCGAACAGTATATAGGCTGCCGCTACGTATATCATGCTGCCTATCTGAGCCTGTGCCAGGTTCATCTCGGTGCCTTTCAACGCCTTACTTACAGCTACCGCCGCGCCGAGACAGGACAGCACCAGCGCCACAAGCAGTACCAATGCCGAAAGCGCGGCCCTCTGCCGCGACTCGAATGAGTTTTTATAATCACGCTGCTGCGACAATACTTTCGCCTCCTTGTGCGGTTTATTCGTATGTATATATGTATCAATCCCTGCTTCTGTGCTCATATTTATCGTAGGCAGTAATGATCTTTTGTACCATTTCGTGCCGAACCACGTCCTTATATGTTAGGAATACCCGGGCAATACCGTCCACTCCCTCCAGCACGTCCAGCGCGTGCACAAGGCCGCTCTTTTTGTCGCGTGGCAGGTCAATCTGGGTTATATCTCCTGTCACCACTACTCTTGAGCCCTCGCCAAACCGGGTAAGGAACATCTTCATCTGTTCCACGGTGCAGTTCTGCGCCTCGTCCAGTATTATATACGCATCGTTCAGGGTGCGGCCGCGCATGTATGCAAGAGGCGCTACCTCGATCACGCCCCGCTCGCTGAGTGCGTGGAAGTTCTCGCTGCCCAGGAAGTCGTACAGCGCGTCGTACAGCGGTCTCAGATACGGATCCACCTTATTTTGCAGGTCGCCGGGCAAAAATCCCAGCTTTTCGCCGGCCTCCACGGCAGGACGGGTAAGGATTATCTTTTCCACCTCTTTATTTTTATACGCAAGCACCGCCATGGCAACTGCCAGATAAGTCTTGCCGGTGCCCGCAGGGCCTACGCCAAACACAACAGTATTACGCTTCAGGGCGGATATGTACTTCTTCTGGCCCAATGTACGGCACTTTATTTTGCGGCCCTTATTTGTAAAGGCCACCACGTCGTCTATCAGCTCCAGTATGAGATCCGCGTTGCCCTCCTTTGCGAGGTCGATGGCGTACCTTATGCGGCTCCTGTCTATATTTTCCCCCTTGCGGAGCATGGCAAGCAGCTTGTCCAGCACCGTCTCAGCCAGCGCCGCGGCTTCCTCCGGCCCCGTTATGTCTATGCAGTCCGCCCCCGCCTTTATTACGGCACCCGTCTCTTCCTCTATCACCTTGAGGTTCTCATCGAACACGCCGAAAAGCCGTATGACCTCATCCATACTGTCCACGGCTACGGTATGCTTCTGCTCCTGTAAGGTCAATTCCTGCCGGTCCTCGTTCATTTACTTATCATATCTCCGATAACGGTTATATTTTGCTCCGCCACGATGTCCATGACACAGATAATTCCACCCTCGTCTGAACTGTATGCGGTCTTTTTTGATATTATACCCGCGTCCTTGGGCAGTTTCGCCCTGGCAAGCTCCTCTGCTCCCCTGAGCGCCGCAGCCTTTAATGTTTCCTCATCGGCCTTTGCCCGCTTATACACGAGTTCTGAATACTCCGCACGGCAAAGCGTTATAGGCAATATAGCGGCAAATCCGAAGCTTTCAGCCGTGCCTGTTTCATACTCCTCATATGGCGCTACACACGGAATTATTGTTTTTCCCTTCAGCTCTATCCAGAAGCCTGTCTGTTTTCTGCCGCTTGACATCAGCATATCCTGCATCTCGTCCGCTCGGTATGAAAACCTGTGCAGCACCTCGGCAGTTACCTTGCCGCGGGCTTCCGTATATATGCCGTTGCCAAGGTCGCCGGATATCAGCAGCTCCCCCTTTTCCACAGCGTCGCCCGCGTTGTGGTTAGCCTTTCCGGAAAGGGCGGTTATGGAGGTTATTATTCCGCTTTCCGCCGCGTATATGCTGCAGGGCTCGCCCGGAGTATACACCGGCACGTCCTCTTTTGCCTCTTTTACAGATATCTGCAGCACTACGCCCGTGAGCTCGGCTCCCGCCCATGCTATGCGGCTGTCGGAATTCTTTACGCCTTCGGCTATAGCGGCAGTATCGAGCTTCCCGCGCCCCGTTCCCGGTGATACGCCCATCTTATCCAGAGTCTTGTCTATCTCGCTCTGCTCTATCCTTCCGCAGCCCTCTATATCTATTATCCACATGAACCGGGAGGCTATAAGCACAGCCGATAGCGCTATCACCCAGCCGAAGGCCATAACGTACCTGCTGCCCATATGGCACAGCGCTACCGTCAAACCGTGCTTTTCCACTATCCTTATCCGGCAGGGGTACTGGCGCAGTATGGGCCGAAGGCTGTAAAAGCCCCCTATGCTTACGCTGAGGCGTATACTGCCGCGCCTTCGCGAAATATCCCATATCTCGATACCGCTTTTGGTTATGCTGTTTATAAGCCTCTCAAGATATGCTCCTTCGATATCAATAATAACATATCCCGCAATAGAATTCCAGATATTCGCCGCCACTGAGCTCCCTCCCGCCGGCCTTTTTGCCCTTTAATTCACACTTTATTCACTTATTTGGTGGGTTCATTCATAGGTCACTCCGGTAATGTACCCCTCTACCAGCATCTGCTCCCTGTCCAGCTCCCTTATTTCCAAATCTTTTCCATATACCGACAGCATACCTTCAGGCCCGGTCAGAGTAATGCCCTTCTCCGTATAGGCGTACACGCCGCGATGATTCTCTATCAGCGCCAGCCTGTGCCCAAGCATGGTTACCTTTGCTGTGGAACCGTCCGTCTCCATGGGCAGGCCAACCGCCAGCATCGCGCCCGCAGCAGGATCCCTTCTTCGCCGCTTTTTATGTTTTCGCTTGTCATTCAGGTTCTTTTTCAAGGCATATTTCCCCCGTAAGGCATTCTATGCAGCATACGTCTCCATGATTACAGACAAGCAAAAGCCGCCGCGGTATGCGCGGCGGCTTTATCGTTACCATTGCTCTGCCATATCAAATCCCGATTCTGCCTTATATCCTTCTCTTTTGTATGTTTTTCCATCGAAAAGGCAGTATTCGCTGCCCCCTCCGGTATCCGCAAAGGAACAATCCACGTAATACTTCTCTCCATCTATCTTTACCATGTTCCAGGCATGACCCTCGCCGCCCTGCTCGCCTACTATCACATAGCACTCCAGGTCGAGGTAATCACACAGCGCCTTATACGCCATGGCGTATCCCGAGCAGACGGTCTTACCTTCTATCAGCGCCCCGTAGGCAGAGCGGCCTATGCGCATCTCCTTTGTAAGATTCTCTGCCTTGGTTGCATCGGATATGCCGTTATCATAGCTGGCGGCAGATATGACCTCACGGTACGCCGCTCTGTAGAGCTTTTCCGTTTCCTTGTGCTTCGCCATTATGCCGTCCCCGCGCCGGGCTATGTCCGCCTTCAGCTCCTGGCGAAGCTCGGCAAGCTCGCTCCCTCTCACCGGCAGCTCCAGCCGGCCAACTATTATGCGGCGGCCATCCTCCTCTGTGTATTGCTTATACCATATTTTATCCGCCTCGCAGGGCAATTCAGCGCAGTTTATGGAGGCCAGGTTCAGAATATCCAGCAATTCCCCTTCCGTCATGCTGGCTCCGGTATACAGGACAGCCGCCTCCTTCTCGATATCCGTGCTCCATGCCTCTACCATGGCCTCGTACAGGGACCTTTTATCCACGGCTTCCGCCATCTTGCCCAAGGGTACGGCCCCTTCAGTATAATCCACCGTAAGTTCCAGCTCGGTCACGTCGCCGTAATCCGTCATCACCCAGCTTATCCTGTCGGTAAGGTATTCACAGGCATAGTTTTTCTGCTGTATGCCCACTATGGCGTCGTATATAAATTTGTCGAACTCTTGGATTGACGCCGCGCTTTCGAATAGATACAGCGCCTTTTTGCCGCCCCTTTGCAGCATATCCATAACGCAAAGCTCCGCGTCGTCCTCCGTTCGCCGGTATATCGTCAGTGCCGCGCCGTCTCTCGGCATTGCAGCAAGCAGATCAGCGTCCTTCAGCGCAATGTCATAAGCCGCGCTGAGATACCCTTTATACTGCTCGTATTCGGCGCTCACGCCGTCTACGAACCGCCAGCATACATATCCCCTGCGCCAGTCCTCGTTATATAGCGGATCAAGGCCGGATATGCGGCCGAAGTACAGTGTTTCCAGCTTATTTTCGCCATTCAGGACCGCATTTTCGATATTTGCGGCGAGGCTATCCGTCCTATACTCCTCCGGGTATATTCCCTTTGCGGCAAGCTGCTCAGGGGACACGCCGCAGCCCGTTAGCAGCACCGGAACAATTATCGCAATTAATAGTATTTTTACCCTGTTTTTCTTCAATTTTCCTCCGCTTCGATATGGCGCTACATCACCCTGTCGGCATTTATCTCCCCGCAGTAATCCCATGCCATCATCTGCCTCACCTTATCCATGTCGTGGGTATGCCCCAGCACCCACATCAGCTTCGTCACCGCCGCCTCGGTGGTCATATCCGCCGCGGAGATCACGCCGGAATCCCTCAGCGTATGGCTCACCTCGTATATGTCCGGGGAGCTGGCCTCGTAAAGGCACTGTGATGTCAATACCACGGGGATGTCCTCATCTATCAGCTTCTTCAGGCTCATCGCGTGGTCGCGGCGGAAGTTATGCACCCCGCCCAGGCCGAAGGCCTCCACAACTACGCCCTTTATTCCGCAGCTGGCTACGCTTTCGAGGAAGGCCGGGCTGGTGCCGGGTATGAGTTTTATGAGCACTACCCGAGGATCGATATCTATAAAGCAGGAGAATTCCCCCCTCGGCTCCGGCCTGACGAAGCTTATAAAGCCGCCGTTAGCAACAGCGCCGATATATGGGTAATTTATAGATTCAAAGGCGTTAAGTGAGGTCGTGCGGGTCTTTACCGCACGGCAGCCCTTTATTACCGCGTCCCCGAAGGCTATATATACGCCGCCGGTCAGCTCGCTGGCGGCCATTATGGCGTTATGCAGGTTTTTGCGCCCGTCTGAATCCGGCCTGACTATGGGATACTGGGAACCTGTAAGCACCACGGGTATATCTATATCCCTGAGCATAAAAGAAAGCATAGACGCAGTGTACGCCATTGTATCCGTTCCGTGGGTTATCACTATGCCTGAACAGCTTTCCCGGGCTTTTATCACCGCCTTGGCCATCTGCTGCCATTCCTCAGGCTGTATGTTCGAGCTGTCCATATGGAACAGGTCGGTATACTCTATCTTATGTCCGCCCGGCACGTATTCAAGCAGCTCCTTTGCACCGAGTCCCGGCATAAGCCCATTAGGTGAAGGTACGCACGCGATGGTTCCACCGGTAGCGATGATATGCAGCTTTTTCATAGTGACAGCCTCCGAAACGAAATTTTTGACGTGTCCTGTTCTGTTACCTTGATTATAGCTTTTGCCGCATCACTTCGCAACGGCAATATTGCAAGCTATGCACCGCATGAGTTATAATTGTTAAGGAAACACAGGCATATCCAATAAAATTTCCGCCCAGAGGTATAGCTTAAATGAAACTCAACAGCAAACGCACCTTTATCATCGGCCTGGCATTCTTTTCCATATGTGCTTTCTGGCAGATGTATGACAATATTGTACCGCTCATTTTAAAATACCGCTACGGCATAAGCGACGGCATATCCGGACCCATAATGGCTCTGGACAATGTATTGGCACTGTTCATGCTGCCGCTTTTCGGCACGCTCAGCGATAAGAAGGGCGCGAGAATGCCCTTTATAGTCGTCGGCACGGCGGGCGCGGTGATACTCACGGTGTGCCTTTCCTTCGCAAAGACATTTTCAATGTTCTTTACGCTGCTTGCGCTGCTGCTGGTATCCATGAGCATATACCGTTCTCCGGCCGTTGCACTGATGCCTGACGTTACGCCCAAGCCCCTGCGCAGCAAAGCCAATGCCATAATCAATCTTATGGGCGCGCTTGGCGGCGTATACACACTGGCCATGACAAGCTTTCTTGTCAAGGGCTCTGCGGTGGACGACCCCAGTTACCTGCCGCTTTTCATAGCTGTCGCGGCGCTTATGGCTATATCGGTAACCGCCCTCGCCCTTTCCGTCAACGAAAAGAAGCTCAAAGCCGAGGCCGACATAATAAATGACAGGATCGATGCCGAAACGGTGGCCAAACTCGACCTTTCCGGTAATGAGGGGCACAGGCTGTCCCCGGAAATGTTCCGCAGTCTCATGCTTATACTCTTCTCCGTTTCCTTCTGGTACATGGGCTACAATGCCGTGACTACCGCCTTCACCCGCTACGCCACCGAGATGTGGGGACAGGATGTGGGCGGCGCCTCCACCTGCCTTATGATAGCTACGGTAGGCGCGGTAATATCCTACATACCGATTGGCATGATATCCTCAAGGATAGGCCGCAAAAAGACTATACTCATAGGCGTGGCGCTGCTTGCCGGCTGCTTTGCCCTCGGCGCCTTAATGGCCGCCACCTTCTCCCCCCTGCTCTATGTCATGTTCGCCCTGGTGGGCTTTGCATGGGCGGCAATAAACGTAAACAGCTATCCTATGGTGGTTGAGATATCCACCAGCTGCGATGTGGGCAAGTATACGGGATATTACTACACCTTCTCCATGGCAGCCCAGATAGCCACACCCATAATATCCGGCCAGCTCCTTCAGCACGTGGGCTACAATACTCTTTTTCCCTACGCAGCAATCATGGTATCTATATCCTTTATAACCATGTCCCTCACCCGCCACGGCGACAGCAGGCCAGAGAAAAAAGGCAAGCTGGAGTCCTTTGACATAGAGGATTAGGCAAAAAGTCCGGAGGCCAAACTGGCGGTTGAGAGCTTTTCAACCGCCGGTTGAAAAATGTTTTTTCCCTTTGAAACGAATGGGTTATAGCTTAACCGTCGCATTTATGGCATAATCCCGGTGTAAAAGCAATGAACGAAAAGCAAAAGGAGAAAAATATGATCGACAACACCGAAACCAACAATACCGATACTTTGGGCAAGCGCATAATGGCGCTGCGCAAGGCCGCGGGCATGACCCAGGAGCAGGTGGCGGAGCGGCTGGGCGTATCCCCTCAGGCGGTAAGCAAGTGGGAGAACGACGTATCCTGCCCCGACGTTACCATGATACCTCGCATAGCCCAGCTGTTTAACGTATCCACAGACGAGCTTCTCGGCCTCAAGGCAAGCACCGTCAGGCCGGCCGATACTTCTTCATACAGCCATGGAAACGGCGGCTGCTGCAAATCCTCCTCCGCAACTCAGGGCATAGGCTTCGGCCTGCTGCTCATAGTGCTGGGCATAGCTTACCTTGTAAGCCGCAGCACGAACGCTTCATTTAATATATGGGGCATACTGTGGCCCACAGTGCTCCTCGGCCTCGGCGTTTCCTCCGCCATTAAGCACCGTTCCGTTTTTTTCCTTGGCGTCGCGGGCATGGGCTTTTACTATCTCCTCTTCAATCTGGGAAATAAGATGCCCTTTGAAATGAGCTGGAGCATCGTCATACCCTTTGCACTTATACTGTTCGGCATAGACACGGTACTGAAAAAGCTATTTCCCTCCTTTTGGGGCAGGGATGACGGCGGGCATTGGGACGGCGGCAAAAGAGCCGTGCGCAGCTTTTCCTGCGAAAACGGCTTCGTATCCTGCTCCACCGTATTCGGCGAGAACATACTCGGCGCTGAGCCCTGCGACATAACCGGAGGGCGGATAAAGACCACCTTCGGCCACTGTGTGCTGGATCTTTCCGCATGTACCTTCGCCCCTGAGACTCACTTCAGCATTGAGACCTCCTTCGGCAGTCTCGAGTTGATTCTGCCGCGCAATGTTCGGGTGAATTCCAGCGTTGAAGCAGCCTTTGGCGGCGTTGAAACAAAGGGGCATCCGGACAGTGCAGATGCCATACTCAATCTCTGCGGCAGCACCGCCTTCGGCGCAACTCAGATAAGATACAACTAAGGCAATATGGTCATATAAAAGGGCCGCCGGAATACCGGCGACCCTTTTCAGTTGCTTATCTGTTTACAATCCTGTTTATCCAAATGTCTATAAGAAAATCCGCGATGTCGTTAACCGTATCCACCTTCCGTTACATCTGGCCCAGCTCGGTGCTTTCCACGTATTCGCTCTTGAACTCCCTCATTTTGCGCATGTGGTCGCTCTGAAGGTGTATCTGCTGGTCTTCCCTGCTCTCCCATACTTCCAACAGAAAAAGCTCATCCGCCCTGTCTATGGGAAGATAGTACTCGTACTTTATACAGCCCTGCTCCATGCGGGTATGCTCCGCTATCTTTTCCCTGAGCAGACGCTTTACAAATTCGTCGCGCTTGCCCTCTTTAAGCTTATAATTAACCGTAAGAATAAGCACATTTCCCTCCAAATATCCATGGATTATCATATTCTGACCCATATTATACCATAACAAATCAAAATGCCAATTACGGCTAAACTTTTATGCTATTCCTTGGTCAGTCTATCTTTACTGCGTCTTCCGGCGGCTTGTAGTATTTGGGGCTGGCAGTTCCCCTGCGAGCTTCTTCGTCGTTGCCATTGTAGGTATCGGTATACAGCAGCTTGCTGCCCTCGAGCACCCCGTTGACATACTTGTCCTGATACGCTTCCGCCTTATAGCCGTCCCTGCGTTCCACCGTGACCACCTTGTATCCTCTCGGTATGGTATCATCGTCGGTATAGTGTACGTTCTTTCGGCGTATAGTCTCGACTATCTTGCTGCGAGTCGCATATGTCACACCATCCTCCAGCTTTTTGCCGTATATCTCCACGGTTACGGTATTGTGCCTGCTGTCCGAGCCCTCGCCGGTATGGGCAAATATGAATATAGGGCCTCCCGTATCGTTCATGAACTTCAGGTCCTTGTTGGTTATTGAATCCACCGTGGCGTCAAGCCCCTTAGGAACATATGACGACGGTATGCTGTGGGAACGCCTTTCAGTTATGGTTATATTGCCGCAGAGCAGAGCGTTGTACAGCGTAGTGCTGACCTGGCATATGCCGCCCCCGGCCTGTATGCTGTAGCTCTTACCGTCCGCTATGCCGTTTGCGCCCTTCCAGCCCGTCTCATAGGTGCGGGGACCTATGAAGCCATTAAAGCTCCACTCCTCCCCCGCCGCTACGGTTATACCGTTAATAAGCCCCGCCGCTTTTTCGATATTGAACACGCGGTTCTGCACTACCTCGTTGTCGGTGCTTATGGCGTATTCCGTAGTGTACTCTGAACGCTTGCCGAAATCCCCCTGAAGGTCGGCTGCGGTAAAGGAGGGGAGTATATCCTCATACTTCACGTCCATGTCGAACTCAAAGCTTCCGGCGTTGAACTGCTTCTCAATGTATTCAAGGTTCTCGGCAACTTTGAGCTTTCTGCCAGGCACTCCCTCTACAAAGCTCAATGATATGGTGCCATCCCCATTCTGAGCAGGGTTGGCCTGGGCCTCGATAGCGTTCTGATCGAACTCGCCTGCGATATCCTCCAATTTCATTCTGAGGGTGGTGCCATTCCATGTAAACACGTCGTTTATCTGGCCCGGCTCGCCGCTTGCAGTAACGTCCACCACGCCGCTGTCGTCAGGCACGTATGCCATAGCCCTCTGTATTGCAGCGTCAACGTCGCAGGAGAGGCTTATATCCTCCCCGGTGAGCTTGTATTCCTCGCCGCCGCAGCGCAGCACGACACAGGAGGCGGCTATTATCTCCTCCGCCTTTTTTGCCACGGCGTTCCTCGCTTCGGTCTTGGTCTTGCCTCCCACATTTATACCCAGTATGGACACGCCGTCAGGCAGGTTTTGCTCCTGGCCTATGACGAGCTGCCCGCCGTCGCTGCCGATGTGCTTCACTGCGGCGATGCTTCCGACGGCTATCAGCACCAACAGCGCGCATATGGTTATGAGCCGCCTGTAATTCACGCGTTTTCTTGGCTTGCGCTGCTGTGGCTGCCGGCGCTCCTCGTGCTTGGTCTTTTGAGCCGTATTTGATTTCCGGTCAGGCTTTGGCTGCGGGGCCGCCTTGGTTCTTCCCTTACCGTCCATATATCCCGGCAGCTTGAGCTCCCTGTCGTTATTGCTGGGCATTACTTATCTCTCCGAAAAATGCTCTACCTGCCAAGGGCCCTAAGGGCAACGTCAGGGCAGTTCGTTATGACGGCATTGGCGCCCTTTGCGGCCAGTGCCATTACGTCCTTTTCTTCGTTTACTGTCCATGGATTCACCGCTACGCCGTTTTTCACGCACCCTTCCATAAGGCCGGGGCAGAGCAACGCCGCCCTGTAATTTGGGTGTATGGCGTTGGCGTTGAGATACTTTGCATATACCCACGGGTCTACCATGGCGTTGGCGTACAGCAGTCCTATCTCGGCATCGGGATCAAGCTCGCGCACCTTTTGCAGCACGTAATGGTTGAAGGAGGAGTATATTATCCTTCCTTGCATGCCCATCTCCCTTTCCAGGCTTATCACCTTATCCCAAATGCCCGGATATATGACCACATCGCACTTTATCTCCACGTTTACGGTCATTCGGCTGTCCTTTATCAGTCCGTATACCTCCCTGAGGGTAGGTATCCTAACATCCTTATAGCCCGGCATTCCATTGGAGAAATCCAGTTTTTTAAGCTGCTGGCATGTCATATCAACCACGCGTCCTGTGCCGTTTGATGTGCGGTCGATTCTCTCGTCATGTATCACCATCAGCTTGCCGTCGCTGCTCTCGTGAACATCCAGCTCCAGCCCGTCCGCGCCCATCTCCATGGCCATTTGGAAGGCGGGAATGGTGTTCTCCGGCGCATAGGCACTCGCGCCCCTGTGGGCCCATACTTTTGTCATATCAATACTCATGCGGAAGTAAATACCTCCTTTTCATGCCTATTTATTATTATAGATAGTATATTATAACATAACTGCTTTTGTTTTACAAAAAACATAATGTGAATAAATATGGTCAGTACGGCGCATTCTACGCCGTATGACGGACTTTTTGCTTTGCTTCCTGCTGGGCGGCGCCGGATATGTGCTGATAGAGCTTTTATGGCGCGGCCGCAGCCACTTTTCAATGTTTATAGCCGGCGGCTTCGCCTTCGCCCTGCTCCATGCCCTGTTCCAACGGTATGCCCTGCCGCTGCCGGTAAAGTGCATAGCCGGCGCATTGGTGATAACCGCAATAGAATTCATCGCGGGGTACATAGTAAACCTGCGCATGGGGCTAAACGTATGGGACTATTCAGGCAGGCCGTACAATCTTTACAGACAGATATGCCTCGGTTTCGCGCTGCTCTGGGCTCTGCTTTCGCTGCCCATAGCGCTGCTGTGCGATCATATAAAATAGGCGCCTTTCCCGGCGCCATTTATCTTTATCTGTAATATGTGTTGCCGCCTATGAACTCCCGCAGTATGGATGTTGGCGGTATCTCGTCCTCTATGTCCGCGTCCAGTATGTAATTCAGGAATTTCACTATATCCCGGGCCATGGCATAGTACTTGCTCTCAGGCGGCACCTCCTCAAGAAGGGGATAGACGTACTTCTTAAGCACGGACACCTCATAGAGTAGAGTAGTGTTGAACAGCGCGTCCGCATTCTCCTGATATGGGAATATCCACTTTTCCTCGCCGCGGCGCACGCTCGCCCACATGCCGAGGGTGTGCTCCATAGAGGCGTTGCGGGTCATATAATCCCGCACCAGGCGGCGCAGTATGCGTATATCCGTAGTGCGTATCCTGTTGTGATCGTCCAGGTTAAGTGTAGTAAGGGCGCTTACGTATATCCTGAATATCTTGCTTTCGTCCACCTCGGGGCTTAGCAGCATGGGATTCAGTCCGTGTATGCCCTCGATTATCACCGGCTCATCGTCGTGGAGCTGCAATATCCTTCCCTCCGGGGCACGCTTGCCGTTGGTAAAGTCAAACCTCGGCACCTCTACCTTCTCGCCCCGTATAAGCGCCGCAAGGTCGCTGCCGAAGCGTTGTATATCCAGAGTATTGATGTTTTCGAGGTCAATCTCGCCGTTTTCGTCCCGTTCTATCTTATCCCGGTCGATGTAGTAATCGTCCAGCGACAGCATGACCGGATGACAGCCCTGCAAACGCAGTTGCGTGGATATCCTATGGGCAGAGGTAGTCTTTCCTGAGGAGGAAGGGCCCGCCACAAGCACCGCTTTTGCGCCCTTTTGCACTATCTTATCCGCTATATCCGCATAGCCCCTGTCGTGCAGCGCCTCGTTTATGCGCACCAGCTCCCGTATGGTGCCGTTCTGTATGTGGGTATTCAGGTCGTTCACCGTGGCGCATTCCATGAGCTTTCCCCACTCGTCGCTCTGGTGGAACACCGCATGAAGCTTTGGCAGGTCTACGTAGTCCGAGGGCACGTCCGGAGCGTCGCTGCGTGGCATGAGCAGCACCACTGCTCCGTCATGGACGTACTTTACCCGGAATACATCGGCATATGACGTATCCGGCGCCATCTCACCGTAGAAGTAATCCATATAGCCGTCTATCTGGTAAACGTCAAAGTAGCTGAACCTGCGCCACTTGAGCAGCTTCGCCTTGTCTGCCTGTCCGTCCTGTTCGTAGAAGCTCAGCGCCTCTTTTATGGATATGCGCCTGCGCTCCAGCGGCAGCTTGAGCCGCACCAGACGGCGCATCTCGGTTTCCACCTTGAGAGCCGCTTCCTCGTTGAATGGCTCCTCCATGCCGTCCACGGTTATAAACAGCCCTGGGCCGAGAGAGTACCTTACGCATACCCTCGCCCTTGGAAATTCCTTGCGCATGGCCAGAATAAGCAGAAACTGCAATGTGCGCTCGTAAACCCGCCTGCCCATATCCTCGCCATAGCGGAGAAGATGTATCTGGGTATCCTTTTTGGGCGTGAAACGCAGATTGAATACCTCGCCGCCTATCTGAGCCGCCAGCGGCCTGTCGGACAGCATTATGCTGTCAAGTCCTTCCTTTTTTACCGCATCCAATATGGACCGGCCGCTTTCCAGTTCGCAGTTCCTTCCGTCTATGTCCAACCTCACGGCTATTCCTCCCGGTACTGTTTCAAAATAATTTCGTATATCATACCATCAGCTGACAAAGGCACACAAGGTTTTAGGAGCCAAACAGCACGGCATAACTGCGTCGTCCTCATTTGAAATACAACCAGTATTTCCGCACTCGTCCTCCTTGTTCTGCCATACTTTTTGGCTTCTAAAACTCAAAGACCCTAAAGAGCTTGTTTTGAGGGCGATCCAAGGCCGAGGAGCGCAGTACTACTGGATGTAATACAAGCGACGAGAACGCAGGAGCGTCCCAAAACAAGCCTTTAGGGCTTGTGTGCTCTTGTCAACTGATGGTACCAATGTGTAAAATTCCATATTTACGTTATTATACTATATCCTTATCCAATTGAACATGTGCTCAATGAAAACTTTTTGTTTAATCAGCATTTTCTCACGCACTGAGCCGTAAATCTGATATAATAAGTAAATGTATGTGCCGGTTTCGCTTATCCGCTGCGGCCGGCGAGCAAAAACTGACGGAGAATGCAAGCTTATTTTATGGAAAAGAAAAAGACCTCATTCGTACAGGGCGCGGCTGTGCTCGGCATAGCCGGACTGCTGGTAAAGATAATAGGTGCGGTATTCCGCATACCCCTCAATAACGCCGTAGGCCCCATAGGCATGAGCTACTATGAGGTAGTCTATCCCTATTACTCCGGTCTTCTTGTGATATCCTCCTCCGGCCTTCCCACCGCCATATCTAAGATGGTATCTGAGCGCGTGACTGCAGGAGACTATCGGGGCGCACACAAGGTGTTCGTCACCGCAATGCGGCTTCTGGTATGCCTCGGCCTCTTCACCGGCCTTCTTATGTTCTTCGGCTCGGAAAGTCTTTCCGCCCTCTCCTCACAGCCCGAAGCGCACCTTTCCTTTAAGGTGCTTTCCCCCGCCCTGCTGGTAGTTTCCATAATGTGCGCATACCGCGGCTATTTGCAGGGCATGCAGCGCATGACGGGCACAGCCCTTTCCCAGATAGTGGAACAGGTAGGCAAGCTGGCCATAGGCCTTACCTTAGCCATAAAGCTGCTGCCCAAGGGCCCCGAGTACGCCGCCATGGGCGCGCTGATAGGTGTTACCGCATCGGAATTTCTGGCCCTGCTTACCATCATATTTGTATATAACCGCTACCGTCCTTCCATAAGGCGGCATATAGAACAGAGCGCGCCCTACGCTCCCGCCCCCATAGCTAAAAACCTCATACTGCTGGCCGTGCCTATAACCCTGGGCGCTTCCATAAGCTCCCTTTCCGGCATGGTGGACAGCGCCATGATAATCCGCATACTGCTGAACCTGGGCTACTCCAAGGATACCGCCCAGACCGCCTACTCCCTGCTGCGCTCCAACGTGACTACACTGACCAACATGCCCGGCGTGCTGACCATGGCTCTGGCCATGAGCCTCGTGCCTGCCATATCCGCAAGCGTTGCCCGCAGAGATAAATCAAGCGTTCAGAATATATCCCGCCTCGGCATGAAGCTGGCCCTCATAATCGGCCTGCCCTGCGCCGTAGGTCTTTTCGTGCTGGCTAAACCCATACTGGGCATGCTGTATCCCCGCCTTACCGAGGCACAGCTCACCCTCGCCGCCGACCTTATGCATACCGCCTCCATAGGAGTTATATTCCTCTCCTTGGTTCAGGCTATGACCGGCATAATACAGGGCTTGGGCAAGCCCAACGTACCGCTGTTCAACCTGTTCATAGGCTTTATACTCAAGGTGATAACGCTGATAGTGCTCACCAACATACCCTCTATCAATATACAGGGTGCGTCCATATCTACCGTGATATGCTACGCCTTCGCCGGCATCGCTGATACGGCCTACGCCGTGCGCAAGGCGCATATCAATATGAATTTATGGGACGTTATACTAAAGCCGGTTCTCTCCTCCGCAGTGATGGGCGCAATGGTGTACATGTGCTTCGCTTTTATGAATAAGCTTGGCCACGTCACCCTCGGAGTTCTATTATCCGTGACTCTGGGCGTATGCGTATACGGCATCCTTGCAATATACCTCCGCATGTTCAGCCGCGAAGAACTCAACTACATACCCGGCGGCAGAAAGCTTAAAAGGCTTATTTACGGCAGCGAAAAGTAAATAAGGAGAAATCATATGACTAAACTCACCATAGCGCCCCTTTCCGTACCCGGAAGCATCACCACCGCTTCCCAATCGGCAATAGAGCATGCCGGCAGGCTGTTCCTTCAAACTGCGGATTCACCCTGCGCCAGATGGATAACAGATGCGGGGCTGCCATATGTCTCAATGGACGACCTGTACGACAGCAGCTACGATTACGACGAGCTGAACCAGGCGATAGCAGCACGGCTAATGTGCGGCTGCGACGCTGTTTATGCCGTGTCCGGCCGCGGCATAGGCGAAAGCCAGCTTTCCGCCATTCGGGAAGCCGCATCCAAAGCCGGCGCCACCGTAAAGGTGCTTCCCGGCATAGGCTACTCTGACGCTGTGCTGGCCGACCTTCCCTTTACCTTATCCGACAGGCGCGTGATATGCGCCGCCAACGATCTTCCCGATACCATAGACCCCTTCCTGCCCCTCTGTGTAGAGGAGATGGATACCCGGCTCTGCGCGGGCGATGTAAAGCTGGCGCTGCTCGATTATTACCCCGATGAGCACGCCGTGTACTTCTGCGATATGGGAGCAGACGGCGAATACCGCATAAAAGAGATACCCCTTTTTGAGCTGGACAGGCAGAATAGCTATTCCGCCGCCACCTGCTGCATAGTGCCTCCCGCCGTGTCTCAGGACAAACTTGATCGCGGCGATATGAATGGCCTAATGGCGGTGCTGCGCCGGCTCCGCGCCCCGGGCGGCTGTCCCTGGGACGCAAAGCAGACCCACGAATCCCTGCGCTCCGGCCTTATCGAGGAGGCCTATGAGGTAATAGACGCCATAGACAGCAGCGACCCCTTCGCCCTCTGCGAGGAGCTGGGCGACTTACTGCTTCATGTCGGAATGCACACTGTCATAGAGGAGGAAAGGTCTTCCTTCACCCTCAGGGATGTAACCTCCGGCATAATCAATAAAATGATATACCGCCATCCCCACGTATTCGGCACAGCAGAGGCTGACACGCCGGAACAGGTACTCAGTAACTGGGAAAAGCTCAAGAAGAAAGAAAAGCACATGGAAAGCTACTCCGCCACCATGGAGGCTGTTCCCAAGGGCTTCCCCGCCCTCATGCGAGCTGCCAAAATACAGAAAAAGGCTGCCAATGTGGGCTTTGACTGGGACAACGCCGATCAGGCGCTGTACAAGCTGCCAGAGGAAGTCAGCGAACTTACCAAGGCCATGGCGGAGGGGAACCACGCCCATATCGATGAGGAGCTGGGCGACGTATTTTTCGCCGCAGTGAACGTGGCGAGGCTTCTCAAGCGTGACCCGGAGCAGCTCCTTAATGCCGCCACTGACAAGTTTATAACCCGCTTCAAGGTCATGGAGGAGTTAATAACCGCCGATTCCCTATCCCTCGAAGATATGACCCTCGAGAAAATGGACAGGTACTGGGATAAAGCCAAGAAAAAGTTAAAATAAATTAGAAATTCAGGCAGTTTTTTGATTTTTCATCTTGCGTTTGCGGGACATGCTTAGTATAATTGTAAAAGTCCGCGTTATGCGGCATACTAAAGCCCAACAATAATTAGGAGGATATAATTAAATGAATAAGACTGAACTCATCGCTGCAGTAGCCAGCAAGTGCTCCATCTCCAAGAAGGAGGCCGAGGCTGTAGTCCTCGCTACCTTCGACAGCATTACCAACGCCCTCGTAAGCGGCGAGAAGGTACAGATCGTTGGTTTTGGCGGCTTTGAAGTACGCGAGCGTCCCGCTCACAAGGGCCACAACCCCATGACCGGCGAAGAAATTGAAATCGCTGCCAGCAAGTCCCCCGCTTTCAAGGCCGGCAAGGCTCTCAAGGAAGCTCTCAACTAAACCTTACTTATCCTTATTAACATAAAAAAGCAGGCCGTAAAAAGCCTGTTTTTTATTATTTCGATTTGCGTTAACCCCTTATCATACATACGCTTCTCGCAGTTATGCACTCCAGGTTTCCCTCCGGGCCGGTATGCTCCGGCGTGGTGGCCTTTGCGCTCACAATGCCCACATCGCACCCCATGGCATCGGCTATATTGCGGCGCATATTATCTATATACGGCGCAAGCTTTGGCTCCTGGGCTATCACCGTGACGTCCACCGAGCATATCTCATAGCCGGCCCCGCGTACCATCTGCCATGCTCTTTTAAGCAGTATGAGCGAGTCCATATCCTTATATTCAGGGGAGGAGTCCGGGAACAGCCTGCCTATATCACCCATGGCAGCAGCGCCCAGCAGCGCATCTATTACGGCGTGTATCAGCACATCCGCATCGGAGTGACCCATAAGGCCCATCCTGTACGGTATCTCCACACCGCCTATGACCAGCCTTCTGCCCTCTGTCAGCCTGTGGGTATCCTCGCCGTAGCCTATCCTCTCTCTTGCCGTAACCTTTTGGAACAACTCAATATCCTCCTCAGTGGTAAGCTTCTGGTTTATCACACCACCCAGTGAGTAATGCACGCTGCCATACAATCTTTTATACAGGGCGCAATCGTCCGTTGCCTGCACGCCGTCGTCCTTTGCCTGCCGGTACGCCTTCATTATCCGATCATACTTAAAGGACTGGGGCGTCTGGGCCAGCATTACGCCGTTTCTGTCTACCAGCTCGCCCTCCCGCCACATGGTATCCCGGGCGGGTATGGCTGCAACGCCGCTGCCGAACTCGGCGGCGCACCTTATGCTGTCCCGTATTATTTCTTCCGATACAAGGCAGCGCGCCCCGTCATGTATAAGGGCTATGTCGCAGTCGGCAGCCCTAAGGGCGTTATATACGGAATCTCCACGGGTCTCGCCGCCATTAACGGTCCTGAGACCATACTGTGCGCAAAGCGCCTCCGCCTCCTGCCGCGTGGCGTCCGACACGGCTATTATTATATCCTCAACACCCCCATTGAGCAGCGCCTCTGCGGAGCGGCGCAGCACAGTCCTGCCGCCCAGGCTTATGATAAGCTTATCCCTGCCCATGCGCCGGGAAGCTCCCGCCGCCAGCAGTATTCCAGTTACCTTCATTCGAGATCTCCCCGGGTGATCATTTCATACATCTCGGCGGCAGCCGCCTTGGTCGTGAACTCCTGTACGCTGATAACCTTCACCACGGTATGCTTGCCGCCCATGAGTATATCCAGCATATCGCCCTCCTTAACTTCGCTTGAGGGCTTCGCCACCTTGCCGTTTATCTGTATTCTGCCGATGGACGCGGCCTCGCTGGCAACCGACCTGCGTTTGATTATCCTTGAGACTTTAAGGTACTTATCCAGACGCATATACGTCCTCCAAAATTCATTTTTCTAAAGCTTACCACATATGTGGCAAAAAAACAAACCGGGCGGTTCGGGCGGTGTTCGTAAGACAGTAAAATATATGCAAAAGGCGTGACTTTCGAGGTCACGCCTTTTGCCTTGGGGGGATAGCCGCTTTCACGGCGCAAGGGATGCAATCCCTTGTTCGTAACGCAGCGACGCAAAACGCCCCGGACATTCAGGCGCCTGGGGCGTTCAGTCTCCCAGAGCGCACATACGGGGCTTATCCCGTATAGAAGTGCGCACTTGTGCCTGCTCGACAAACATGAATTTGCTTAATTGTTCTTTTCATTTTGATGCAATTTAATATGTTCAACAGTAGATTCAGCAGAGTAATAGACAACAAGGGATTCGTTTTCTGTGATTGACCAGATGTCACCATAGAAACCAAATAGCGAACCATCTGGATTCCCCCATTTTTGTACAAGTTCCCCTCGTGTACATCCTTTGAATTGGTTTAAAACGAATTCTTCGTTTTTTTTATCCAACTGTAACTGCAGGGATACAAGTTCTATATTTGGAATTTCCGTTTTTAAATTGATAAAGTGAATTGCAAAAGCAGTTGCCACAAGAACAGCAATCACAACTGCTGGGATTACAACTTGCTTTTTCAAAATAAATACCTCCTTGTCAAGTTCCGATTTGTAGGTCTGTTCGGTCCCATATTACCGCAAAACAGTATAAAATACAAGAACAGACACAGCAGTGTATACTACTGTGTCTGTTAACTGTCTTATGACCGCCGCCCATTCACGCCCGGTCTATGTTTACCTATTAACCCACTGAAACGGGACTATAAGTGACGCTGCGCACCAGTTCTTCATTGAGGGATACGCTTTCGTCGTTCTTCCAGGTCTCTAACATCTGGTTCCATTCATCTTCCTGAACATCTAACATCAGTATTTCCTTTATCTTGTCCTTTACGCTGTCCAGTCCTACTTCGCCTGCGGGCTCATCGGAGAGGTAATAAAGTATGTGCACTCCCTCGTCGTCCTTTACGGCCTCGGTATACTCGCCCTGCTTTATCTTTGCAAAGGCGTCCTTTACTTCCTTTGACCAGTCATAGCTGCCGGAATGCTTTACGCTTATGAGCAGGCCATTTTCGTTTCCCTCGGTATCGGGGGAATATTCCTTAGCAACCTTTGAGAATTCCTCGCCGGCCTGAAGCTTCGCATAGGCTTCCTTCGCCTTTTCCACAGAGGGAGCAAGGTGCTCGTCCTTCAGCTTATCCGCCTCGGCCTTCAGCTTGTTGTACTCTGTCTTTATCTCGCTGAGCCTGTCTGCCCCCTCGCCGCCCTCTACGTTCACGGTAAAGGCCAACTCGCCGTACTCGCTCTTGAGATCCTCCATCTCGGAAAGCTTCTCGCTGTACTCGTCAGAGATGGCATCCTCGGGGGTTATGAGTATATGCAGCACACGGCTGTAGCCCTCGGGGGCATACAGCACGGGGTCGCCGCCGTAAAGCTCCTCGGCCTCCTTATCGGCCTTGTAATTCTCGGGATTATTGTCATAAGTCTCCTGCTGGGTCTTGAGGTTCTCGTCATACCAGGATTTTATTTCCTCGTCGCTTACGGTAACGTCCTTGAGCATAGCCTCCTTGAAGGACTCGCCTATAGCGCTCTCGGTGCTGTTTTCCAGTATCCACTTGCCGTACTCTTCCGCAGTCATGCGCTCACCGGTATAGGCCTCCGCCTCGTCCGCTATGTACTCGGCAAGGCGCTCCTCAACGTCTATGCCGCTGTCCGCCTCGGCGTCGCTCTCCGCCTGCTTGCGGTATTCCTCCACTATACTGTTAAGGTCTGCCGCCGCCTGCTCCTCTATCTCGGCAAGCTTTTCATCGCTGAGCTTATCATAGCCGGACTGGGCCGCCTGATAAGCGATTATCTCGTTAACTACAAGCGCATCTATGATGCTGTCCTGAAGCTGCTTTGTACCTTCCTCGTCGGCGGATATATCGTAGCCCATCATGGCGTAGTACTGGGCATAGGCGTCAAAGAGCTGCTTGTACTCTCCGAAGGTGACCTTACGGTCGCCTATGGTGGCTACAGCCTCGTTGCTGTCGACAACTGCAGTATCGCCTTCACCTGCGGAAGGAGCAACGCTGCACCCTATTATGGAAAGTGCCAGCACCAATGCCAATGCAGCTGCAAATATCTTCTTCATTATGTTTTTTTCTCCAATCTGTGGGCGTTTTAGCCTAAGGGCCGGCCCGTATTCACAACCTTGATTATACCCGCATTCACTTTATGATGCAATCCGACAGCATGTAAACAATCTGTGTCAGCTCACTGCACAGTTTTTTCACATCGGACTTGGGCCGGCGTATGACTATTGTGGGCACTTCCTCGGGCAGCATGGCCGCGCCTGCTATGTTGTTTGCGGCTGCAAACAGCCTGGCGCCGTCCATGGGCGCCTCCGGGTCAAACACTATACGCACCTCCCCGTCCCGCACCATAAGCCGCTGTATATAGGCCCGCTGCGCTTCCGCCTTGATAAGGGCGATGAATATGAGGTTCTGCACCTCCTCGGGTATGTCTCCGTAGCGGTCGATTAGTTCGTCCTGTACGTCGTACACGTCTGCCTGTGCCGCAATGAATGCGATGCGCTTGTACATGGAAAGCCGCTCCGCTTCCCTCGGAATATAGCTCTTTGGAATATTGGCGGAAATGGGTATATCCACAACTGTATCTATGTCCTTTGGCAGCTCCTCTCCCTTTGCCTCCCGGACTGCGCTGTCAACTATCTTGCAGTACAGATCGTAGCCTATCGCCTCCATATGGCCGTGCTGCTCCGGTCCCAGAAGGTTTCCTGCTCCGCGTATCTCAAGATCCCGCAGCGCTATCTTAAAGCCGGAGCCGAACTGGGTAAGCTCCCGTATGGCTATAAGGCGCTTTTCCGCAGTCTCGCTCATGGCCTTGTTCGGCCTGTATGTCAGATAGGCATAGCCGAGCCGCACCCCGCGGCCCACGCGGCCCCTGAGCTGATAAAGCTGGGATAGGCCCATGGCGTCCGCGTCGTATATTATTATCGTGTTCACGTTCTGCATATCCAGTCCGCTCTCTATTATGGTACTGCAAAGCAAAACGTCGTACTTGTGATCCATGAATTCCAGCATGGTCTTTTCAAGCACCCGCTCGTTCATCTGCCCGTTAGCAAAGCACACTCTGGCCTCCGGCACCAGCTCCCTGAGCCTTCCCGCGAACTGCTCCATACTGCGGACGTTGTTATATACGAAGTATACCTGCCCGCCGCGTCCAATCTCCTTCAGTATGGCCTCGCGTATTACAGAATCGCTGTATTCCATCACATACGTCTGCACGGGATAGCGCTGGGAGGGCGGCGTCTCTATCACGGACATATCGCGTATGCCCGTCATGGACATGTGCAGCGTCCGCGGGATAGGCGTGGCGGAAAGCGTCAGCACGTCCACGGACTGGCGTATGTTCTTTATCTGCTCCTTATGGCCTACGCCGAAGCGCTGCTCCTCGTCTATTATCAGCAGGCCCAGATCCTTGAACTTTACGCTCTTTGAGAGCAGCTTATGGGTGCCCACCACCATGTCCACGCTGCCGCTTTGCAATCCCTCGATTATCTTTTCCTCCTCCCTGGGGGTCTTAAAGCGGGAGAGAAGCTCCACCTTCACCGGGAAGCCATCGAACCTGGCAGCTATGGTATTGTAATGCTGCTGGGCAAGTATAGTTGTAGGCACAAGCATTGCGCACTGCTTGCCGTCCATCACTGCCTTAAAGGCAGCCCTGAGCGCTACTTCGGTCTTACCATAGCCCACATCGCCGCAGAGCAGGCGGTCCATCACCTTGTCGCTCTCCATGTCCGCCTTTATCTCCTGAATGCTTGTGAGCTGATCCGGCGTAGGCTCATACGGAAAGCTATCCTCCAGCTTTCTCTGCCAAGGGGTATCCGGCGAAAACTTAAAGCCTTTGCGTTTCTGCCTCTCGCCGTAAAGGCGCACAAGGTCGAAGGCCAGCTTCTTTACGCTGTCGCGGGTCCTGGATACGGTTTTCTGCCATTCGCCGCTGCCCAGCTTTGAAAGGCGCTGCGTACCCTCATCATCTCCGCCGCCGATGTACTTCTGCACCCGGTCCAGCTGGTCCGTAGGTATGTACAGCTTATCGCCGCCGGAATAGACAAGATGCAGATAATCCTTCTGTACGCCGCCTACCGTGAGCGTCTCAACGCCTACGAACCGACCTATGCCATGAAGCTCATGGACCACAAGGTCGCCCACGTTCAGCTCGCTGAACACCAGCTGCGGCTTCCTGCGCTTTTTCTTATTGTCCGCAGGCCTTCGGTTTTCGGCTCCGTAAAGCTCGTTTTCCGTGACTACCGCAAGGGAAAGCTCCGGGTACTCGAAGCCGTGGTTCAGCTGCTGCTCTATTATCAGCACCTCCCCCGGCACAATGTCCCGGTCCAGCTTTTCCTTTATAGGTACTATGTGGTTTGAATCCAGCAGTCTGTCCTGAAGCCTTTTGGCGTGGGTACCGGCGTATATCAGAACGCTCGTATGGCTCTTTTTCCACGCCTCTATATCCTCGGCCAGCAGCTCCTCCCGGCCTACGTATCTCGAAACCGGCCGGGTATCGAATCTGAATATGCACCTCTGCCCTATAAGGCCGTAGCTGCGGGTCAGGGCGAACATCATGGCGGTCCTTCTGGTATCCATGCGCTTGATGGTTTCAAGGGGGGATACCGTAAGGTTGGCCTGCTCCGGCTGTATCTCTCCCGCCTGCATAAGCGAGGATACGCCCTCGAGGAACTCCTGATAGGCTATCTTTCCGCTTTCCTCAAGGCGGGCCGGCTCGTCTATGAGTATTATCCAGTCCTTGTCTATATAGTCAAAAAGCGTGGTTTCCCCGGGGTAAAACAGAGGCAGCAGGGCAACTGAATTATCCGGCCTGCTCCCCTCCTCCAGCGCCGAGGCCAGTTCCTCCGCCTTGCGCTTTTTGAGAAGCTTCAGTGCTCGTGCTCTTGCCTCGTCTGTTATGGGCATCTCGGTAGCCGGAGGGACGTCTATGTGGTCCACATTATCCACAGAGCGCTGTGTAAGCGGATCGTATATCCTGAGCGTATCTATCTCATCGCCAAAAAACTCTATACGCACAGGATTTTCAGCGGCGATGGGATATACGTCAACATAGCCGCCGCGGAGGCATACCTGCCCCGGCGCCTCGCATACGTCAACCCTCTCATAGCCCGCCATAACAAGCTCCGATACCATATCCCGGGGTTCTATGGTCTGCGCCGCCTCATAGCTGTGCAGGCTGTTTTTGATTATCTCCGGGGCAACGGTGCGCTGCATCAGCGCCTGTATGCATGTCACCACCGTCATGGTCTTGCCGGCGGCAAGTGCAGACAGCACCGCTACCCTTCGTTCCTCTATGCTGTCACGGGCGGCAAAGCCCTTGCCGGACAGGGGTATCTCCCTGGTCGGGAAGTGGGCGCAGGGTATATCGTAGCAGGCGATGTCGTCATGCAGCTTTACCGCCGCCACCTCGTTTGGCGCAACCAGCAATACCGCCCTGCCTGTTGACAGCGCGGCGGCTATATGCCCCTTGTGGCTTTCTCCAAGGCCGAATACTCCTGCAGGGCCTTCGCCATTTACCATAGCGTCCCGCAGCCTTGTGTATTCCGGATGCCTGTCAAGTATTTGTATAAGCGGGTTTGTCACTTACTTCTGCTCCTCTTTGTCCTGCTTCCCGGCCTCATCGGCCTTTGTTTCTTCCTTTGGTGGCTTGGGTTTCTTTGGGCGCCTGTTGAATCTGGCCTGCGCCTCGAGAATTTCGCCCTTTACGATCATCTCTGCCGCGTCTGCCGCGTCCTTTATGGCGGCGATAAGCTTTTCCCTGTCCTCGCCTTCAGGCGCGCCCAGCACGTGGGCTATAAGTCCCTTCTGGCCGTCCGCGTGGCCTATCCCTACCCTTACGCGAGGGAAATCGTCAAAGCCCAGCTGGTATATGACGCTGCGCATGCCGTTGTGTGTGCCCGAGGAACCGCCGCCCCTTATGCGTATAGTGCCGAGAGGTATGTCTATATCGTCGTATATGAGCAGCAGCTGGTCATGCTCGGGCTTGTACCAGTTGCACAGCTCCATTACGCTCCAGCCCGAAAGGTTCATATAGGTTTCCGGCTTGGCCAGCACTACCTTTTGGCCGCCTATATATCCCTCGCCGAATACCGCCCTGAAATTGTGCCGCTTCACTTCTATATTGAACCTGTCCGCCAGCATATCCACGGTCATAAAGCCCACGTTGTGACGGGTATTCTCGTACTCCCTTCCGGGATTTCCAAGGCCCACTATTATAAACACCTTTATTCCTCCATGTACGCCAATATGCCCTCATACGTAATCCGTATGGGGGTAAAATGCCGTTATTTTTCTCTTTTCTCAGCCTATTATAAGGCAAAGCGCAGCCCCTTTTCAAGTGCGGCAGGCATAAAAAAGCGGCGTACACCCAGCACGCCGCTCTTATTTTCTTTTTCCTTTATCTTCCCTCGAACCTTGCTATGGCTCGCTTCAGCGCCTCGTTGAAGCACTGAAACTCATGCGCCCCCTCGAGCTTATCGAACTCATAGGGTATACCCATCTTATCCAAAGCGCCTGTAAATAACTCGTGCTCCTTCATAAAGGCGTCGTCCTTGCCGCAGGTGAGATATATCCTCGGCAGCTTGTTTTCCGCCTTGACCTTCACCAGCATATCGAGTATTTCCGCATCGTCGGTAAGCTCTAAAGCATCGCCGTATATGGCCTTGAAGTCCTTTATGAGCCTGGGGCCGAACCGCTCCGCATAATCCGGCAGGTCGCCGTATTTCTTTATCTCCTCCATGCCCGCATTTGCAAAGAGCGGCCCGGATGAAAAAGCCCCCACAAAGCCATAGCTGTCCGGATGGGTAAGCGCGCAGCGCAGTGCGCCATAGCCGCCCATAGAGCAGCCCATTATACCCGTATCCTCACGGGCAGCGGATATGTTGAACATATTCCGGCATATTACAGGAAGCTCCTCGGTCACGTACCTTTGATAGTCGAAGCCGTACTTCATGTTGGAGTAAAAGCTTCTGCCCGCATCCGGCATCACATAAACAGTATCGCCCTTCGCGGCGTAGGCGGGCAGCATCGAGTAATCCAGCCATGAGCGGTCGTTTCCGCAAAGGCCGTGCAGCAGGTATACTACCTTGTACTTGCCCTCCCTGAGCTTGTTGGGCGTAACGATAGTCAGGCCTGTATCCATATCCATGATACTTGAATAAACCGAGCCGCTCAGCCGCATTATTTTTTCCTCCTGTATCCAAATCCCGGCCCGCATATGCGAGCCGGGACTGTATTATTCATTGCTGTTGTTTGGTTTTATATTATCTCTCGGGCTCTATGAGGCCGTAGTTGCCGTCCTTACGCTGATACAGAACATTTACCTCGCCGTCCTCCGCATTCTCGAATACATAGAAGGAATGGCCCAGCAGCTCCATCTGCAGCACCGCCTCTTCCACGTCCATGGGCTTTATGGCAAAGCGCTTTACGCGGACGACCTTATGTTCCTCTTCTTCCTCGTCGTCAACCGCATAGCTCGCTTCATGGGCGGCAAACGCCTCTGCCCTGAGATTCTTCTCCAGCTTGGTGCGGTGGCGCATTATCTGCTTTTCAACCTTGGCAATTACGGTATCGATGGAGGCATACATATCTCCGCTGACTTCCTCGCCGCGGATAATGCCGCCGGAGTAGGGAATGGTGATCTCTACGATGTGACGGTTCTTCTCTACGGAGAGGGTGACGTGAGCCTCCGTATCTTCAGGGAAATACTTATCCAGCTTGGAAACCTTCTTAGTCACCAGATCGCTGAGATAATCGGATACCTCGATGTTTTTTCCATTGATAGAAATACGCATATTCGTTTCCCCTTTCCCGCGCAGTGGCATCGTCCCATGCTGAACCGATACGCCGCGCTTTTCGCTTTTTTTAATTATAACATATTATGCCCAAAACAAAACGCATAAATTTGTGAAAAAACCGGGGCTGTCCAGCTGTGCCGGAAAAGCCCCTATAATATAAATATAGCTTATTTCTTTTTTCCCTCTTTTTTTCCGTCACATTTCCCGCTGTGGGGGCAGCCCGTGCAGCCGCACCCGCATCCGCCCCTTTTGCGGTTCTTTATCCATTTATATATACAGAATCCGGTCCATCCCATTATGAGTGCTGCCAGAATATACCAAACGCCGTTTTCCATATATCCTTACCTCCGTCAGACCATGAACAGTCCACATACAGTATATACTACAAACGACATAACGTATGCTATAAGTATCTGGTAGCACACGGCAAAGGCCGTCCACTTGCGGCTGCCCAGCTCCCGCCTCATAGTGGCCACCGCCGCCATGCACGGGGTATACAGCAGCACGAATACCAGAAAAGCGTATGCGGAACGGGGTGTGAATATTCCCGAAAGCGCGCTCTGCACGGCTCCGCCCCCTGCGCTGAGGGAGAAGCCGCAGAACATGGCGAGACTGGATACCACCGCCTCCTTGGCGATTATGCCTGTAAGCAGCGCTACCGCCGCCTGCCAGCAGCCGTATCCCATTGGGCTGAATACCGGAGCTATGAAACTGCCCAGCCGGCCCAATATGCTCGTTTCCGCGCTCTGCACCATGTCGAAGGACAGGTCAAAGCTCTGAAGGAACCACAGCACAACGCTCATGGCGAATATTATTGTGCCCGCCTTCTCTATGAAGTGGCTTACGCGCTCCCATACGTGGGTAAATACATTCTTCGCAGCAGGCAGCCTGTATGTGGGCAGCTCTATCATGAACGCTGCATCGTTATCCTTAAAGATGGTCTTGCGGAACAGATAGCCTGACAGTATTCCGACTATTATACCGATAAGATACAGGCTGAGTATTACCAGTGCCCTGCCCTTTGCAAAGAAGGCCCCCGCCATAAGGCCGTAAACCGGCAGCTTTGCAGAGCAGCTCATAAATGGCAGCAGCAGTATCGTCATGCGCTTGTCCTTCTCGTTTTCCATGGTGCGCGTGCCCATAGCGGCAGGCACGGTACAGCCAAAGCCCATCAGCAGCGGTATGAAGCTCTTTCCGGAAAGCCCGAAGCGGCGCATTGGCTTATCCATGATAAATGCTATACGGCTCATGTAGCCGCTGTCATCCAATATGGAAAGGAAGAAAAACAGTATGGCTATCTGGGGCAGAAATGTCAGCACGCCTCCCACGCCTGTGATTATGCCGTCGCATATGAGACTGGTCAGCCATTCCATTGCACCGGCATTTTCAAGCGCGGCTCTCACATAGGGCGTCAGCACATCGTCCATAAATATGCTCACAAGCTCGGACAGCCACGCGCCCACAGTACCGAAGGTAAGCGCAAATATCAAAAGCATTATGCCTATGAATATCGGAAGGGCAAGATACTTGTTGGTGAGCACCCTGTCTATCTTGTCCGATGTTGTAAGCTGGTCTATTGGGTGGCCCCTGCGAAGAGACGCAGCGCACACCCGGGTAACGTACTTATATCTCGCGTCCGCTATCATGCTCTCGCTGTCGCCAAGAGGTGCGGAATCCGAATATTCCTTTACTATCTTATCCACCCTCTGCTGCACGTCCTCTGGCAGGGCAAGCTCTTTTACGGTTTCGCCGTCGCCCTCCATGAGCTTCATCTCCGCCCAATGGAGGGGCAGGCCGGCCTGCTCCGCGTATTTGCCCACAAGATCGCCTATTTGGTGATGCAGCGCGTGGGTATAGCCGTTGTATATATCGTCCGGCTCTATATTAAAGCCTTCGTGAAACTCGGCGTGGGCAGCGTTGATGACGCCCTGTATTCCGTTTATAAGCTTCTCCACGCCTTGGCCGCTGCGGGCTGATATGGGTACAACAGGCACGCCAAGCTCCAACGAAAGCTTATGCACGTCTATCTCGTCGCCCCTCTTTTCCACCTCGTCCATCATATTCAGTGCGATTATCATAGGCCGCTCCAGTTCCATGAGCTGAACCGTAAGATAGAGATTGCGCTCGAGGTTTGTTGCATCGACTATGTTTATTATAGCGTCAGGCTTTTCTACCGTAATGTACTTCCGTGCCACAATCTCCTCCATAGAATACGGGGAAAGGGAATATATGCCCGGCAGATCTACCAGCGTCATATCGTGGCCGTAGGTATAGAGGCCGGTGTCCTTTACCTTGCCTTCCTTCTTCTCAACAGTTACGCCGGGCCAGTTGCCTACGTATTCCCGGCTGCCCGTCATGGCGTTGAAAAGCGTAGTCTTGCCGCTGTTTGGGTTGCCCACAAGGGCTAAGCGCACCTTTTCCTTGCCGTCATGTCCTTCCTGCGTCCCGTTTTTTTCGCAGATGGGACATACTCCCTCCTCGCGGCAGCCTGAGCAGCTTCCGGGCTTACATCTGCCCTTTAGCATTATTTCAGTTATCATTGCTGCACGGCGGTGATAAGGCGCATCCTCGTCCGCACTGTGGGTAAGGCTGTCCTTCGCCTTGAGCTCCAGGTTTCTGGCGGAAAGTACGGCCTTCTCCCTGAGCTCTTTCGCTTCACCGTCGGTAAGCAGCTCTATGCGCTGTGCGTCCTCGCGGCGGAGCGACAGGCTGTAGCCCCTCATCGCTATCTCTATTGGGTCCCCCATAGGCGCGGCTTTTATTATCTTTATCTCGGTGCCGGGGGTGATGCCCATATCAATTATTCTTCTTCGGCGGCAGCCATCGCCGTTCACTATGCGTACATAACCGCTCTGCCCTATAGAAAGATCTGCCAGTGTCCTGCTCTTTTCGCTCATTCGAGGTTCCTCGTCCCTTCTCATTTAGTATTATCCAATTCATTCGTTATAATGTTACTATCTTCTTGTGCATTTATCAACAATTAAGAATTACTGTTGCAAAACCCTTTTTTATTTGGCCCTTTGCCTTGCAACGGGCTCGGTTTGGCCTTATAATCGTACAAGGCTCAGTGCCGCAACGCATCTTCAAGGAGTTTGATTTTACTATGATGGAAATGGAAAAGGTTTACGAGCAGGCCTCCGCCGCCATAGACGAGCTTTTCGCCGCGGCGGATACCCTAAAAAGGGGCGATATACTGGTAATAGGCTGCTCCACCAGCGAGATAGTGGGCAAACGCATAGGCTCCGGCTCCTCCGTCGAGGCCGCGAAGGCGGTAATGGACGCCGTGCTGCCCAAGATAAAGGCAAGGGGGCTGTACCTTGCGGTACAGTGCTGTGAGCATCTGAACCGCTGCCTGGTGGTAGAGCGGGAGTGTATGGAAAAGTTCGACCTTCAGCAGGTATGGGTAAAGCCCCAGCTGCACGCCGGGGGTGCGTTTTCCATGGAGGCTGTCGCCCGCTTTGACGATCACGTCATGGTAGAGGATCTTCGCGGCAAGGCCTCCGCCGGTATGGATATAGGCGGTACGCTTATAGGTATGCACATGCATCCCGTGGTAGTGCCCGTACACGCCGTTACCCGGCACATAGGCGAAGCCAATCTGGTCATGGCCCGCACCCGCCCCAAGTATGTAGGCGGCCCCAGAGCCGTATACGATGATCCCACAGTGCGTTAATAGCCCGTTTTTTTCTGTATTACAGGGAAAATCTTTTAAAAATCAGTTGTAAAAAGCTTTTGTGTGCGTTATAATTGTTTCTGGTTATCCGGGTTATCGGGTCTGTGGTTGAAAGTCGATGCTAGTCGCAGGCGAAACGATCCACATAAGCGGGCGCAAAGCTGCCCGTGAGCATGGTGCGGCTTAGATGTAAGTCCGTCCGGGGCGATTCCCCGAGAGGATCAGTAGTGGGCGGCGTAATTGCTTAGTAGCGAACCTTCCAGGCGGCGAGTGTGGGGGCAAAGGCCAGGTCAGCCGAAGCCACGGGTCACTAAAAATAAAATTATACAAGGGGATTGTAAACAAGATGTTCGAAGACAAGACTTTGGTATGCAAGGATTGCGGCGCCGAATTCATTTTCTCCGCAGGCGAACAGGAGTTCTATGCTGAGAAGGGCTTCCAGAATGAGCCCATACGCTGCAAGGCATGCAGGAACGCTCGCAAGAGCCAGCGCAACGGCGAAAAGGAAATGTATGACGCGGTATGCGCACAGTGCGGCGCTCCCACCAAGATTCCTTTCGTTCCCAAGAACGACAGGCCCATCTATTGCAGCGCTTGCTTCCAGGCTCGCAGGGCAAACCACTAAAAAACGCATCGCTTTCCCATGCAAGGGCTAATGTCCCCTATTACCGCCAAGCGGATATATCGGTGAATTAGAAAAAGCAAAAAAAGGCTTCACAGAAACCCTGTAAGGCCTTTTTTCATGCTTTATTATTTTATCCCGCCAGTTTGTTTTTCTTGACAGCAGTCGGTATTGTGCTATAATTAGATTAAGAATGATTCTTATAGTTAGGTGATATTAAATTTATGATACGATCCAAGCAGCGAGATATGATACTGGATACCCTCAGGGCATACCCTATCCATCCTACCGCCGAGGAGCTTTATACTATACTAAAGGACACGGTAGAAGCTACGGTAAGCCTTGCCACGGTATACCGCAACCTCGGTCAGCTTGCGGACGCGGGCATGATACTCCGCATATCCGTGCCCGATTCCCCCGACAGGTTCGACGGCACCATATCCCCGCATCATCATATGCGCTGCGATAAATGCGGCCGCGTTACCGACATCCCCGCGGACGCAGTGCCTGAGATATGCTCCTGCGCCGCCAAGGCCACCGGGCTTCGCATAACGGGGTGCAGCATACTCTTCCACGGCGTATGCCGGGACTGCGAACAAAACTAAAGCGCGATACCGCGCTTTTTTCGCCTTACATCATCTGTAGCATTTCGGACTTCAGCAGTTTGATTATGTGCTTTTCCAGCCTGCTTATATAGCTTTGGGATATTCCCATCATGTCTGCAACCTGCTTCTGGGTGTACTCCCTGTTGCCATATAGACCGAAGCGCAGCTCCATTATCTTCTTTTCTCTCGGAGTGAGCTTCTTCATGGCGAGAGACAGCAGCTCCTTATCCACCTCGTCCTCTATGCCCCGGTATATGGCATCTGCGTCTGTGCCGAGTATATCCGAAAGCAGCAGTTCGTTGCCGTCCCAGTCAACATTCAGGGGCTCATCGAGGGATACCTCAAGCTTCAGCTTGCAGCTCCTTCTCAGGTACATCAGTATCTCGTTTTCTATGCAGCGGGAAGCGTATGTGGCAAGCTTTATGCGCTTCTCTGCGTCAAAGGTGTTTACCGCCTTGATAAGGCCTATTGTACCTATGGATATAAGGTCCTCAACGCATACGCCGGTATTCTCGAACTTTCGGGCTATGTACACTACCAGCCTGAGGTTGCGCTCGATGAGCGTCTGTTTGACGTCCTCATCTCCGGCGCGGAGCTGCTCCATTATCTTTGCTTCTTCTTCCCTGCTCAGGGGCGGCGGCAGCGCCTCACCGCTGTTTATGTAATATATATCCCCCCCAAGAAACGCATACAGCCTTGCGAGCACATCCTTCACTATGCTAAGCATGGTATTTCCCCTCCAGCCTCGTTATTTTCAACTCATCGCAGAGCGCCGCGGGCGGTATAAGCGCGGCCTTGAGCGGCCTTTTTGACACTGCCACAAGTATATCCATATCGCTGCCGTCCAGCCGTGCGCTGTCCGGCCTGAATGCGTACAGCACGCTTCTTTCGTTCACCGTGCCAACCGGTATAGGTATATCTCCCGTCTCAGGCAGCCATGCCACGGCTACCGGGCGGCCGCTCACAGGATCGTACAGGCTGTTGCCGCTGTCCACCATGGCGTCAAGCTCATATTCCTTATCTCCCCGCTTCAATAATAGAGTATGTCGGTTTTGGTTATCCAGCCTTTTGCCCCGCACCCTTCTGGCAATGCCCGGCATTATCGACGCCGCAAACGCTATGAGCAGCATCAGCCTTAACGGTATGCCGTCTCCGAGGCTTCTTACATTGCCAAAGGCGCATATCATCAGAAACCCGAGCCCGCCTATCGTCAGCGCCGCCGCCAATATCGCAGTGAGGCCGGTAATGTAGCCGCGCAGGCCCTCATACGGGAATACCAGCGCCATGGCAAGGCACAGGATAGTTTTACACGGGAACATAGAAAGCACCGGCACATACATTGCGGCAGCTCCGTATACCGCGCCGCCCAATGAGAACAGCAGCACCCGCCCCAGCCTGATGCTTCTTCCGCATACCGCTCCCGCCAGCACGCATATTACGGCATTCATCAGCAGGTTATCCAGCAGAAACACCTCTATGTACATCTCAGTCACCCCCGGCGCAAGCAAATGATACCACAGGGCGGCAGTCGCAAATTGTAGAAGCGGTGATAAATATATATGCGAATATTGGTGGAAATATCACGTATAAAAAAACCGCCCCGGTAGGAGCGGTTTTCGCGATATTGGTATTTTTTAGAGCAGCGTCACGCCAGCCTTTTCGAAGCAGTCTATGGTATCCTGATCCCATACGGAGGACTGCACCTCGCCGATGTGAGCCTTACCCAGCAGCAGCATGCAGAGACGGGACTGGCCGATACCACCGCCGATGGTAAGGGGCAGCTCACCGTTGAGCAGCATCTTATGAAACGGCAGCTGACGCCTGTCATCACAGCCGGCCTTGGTAAGCTGCTCGTCCATGCTCTTGGCGTCTACGCGGATACCCATGGAGGATATTTCCATCGCGCAATCCAGCACGTCATCGTAAAACAGTATATCGCCGTTGAGCTTCCAGTCGTCATAGTCGGGGGAGCGGCCATCGTGCTTTTCGCCGTTTGAAAGCAGATCTCCTATCTGCATTATAAATACCGTCCTGTGCTCCTTGGTTATGGCATTCTCCCTCTCCTTGGGGGTCTTGTCGGGGTACATATCGAGCAGCTCCTGAGTGGTTATAAAGAACACGTCGCGGCTCAGCTCTGTCGTAATAAAGTTATAGCGGGCCTTGAGTACATCCAGCGTGTTGCATACGCAGCCAACTATGGCAGTAACAGTGTTCTTGAGGGTAGTAAGGTTGCGGGTATCAGGGGTTATGACCTTCTCCCAGTCCCACTGATCCACGTATACGGAGTGCAGGTTGTCCAACTCTTCATCGCGGCGTATGGCGTTCATATCGGTATAGAGGCCGTTGCCTGGGTGGAAGTCGTAGCGGTAAAGCGCCATGCGTTTCCACTTTGCGAGAGACTGCACTACCTGCGCATCCTTGCCGGTAAATGGGATATCGAAGCCTACCGGGCGCTCATAGCCGTTCAGGTTGTCGTTGAGGCCTGTCTCAGGCTGTACGAACAGAGGTGCGGATACGCGTTTGAGGTGCAGTGCCCGCGCAAGGCTGTCCTGAAATTCACGCTTTATGAAGCTTATAGCGTCCTGAGTTTCATAAAGTGACAGCGTGGGCTTATAGCCCTGTGGGATAAAGGATTTGGTCATGGTTTTTCTTTCCTTTCTGAAAAATAAAAATATAAACAAAACGGGGAAACGCTCCTTTGCGCTTCCCCGTCTTATTACTTAAAAAAGTGTACACCGGGCTAAGCGCCCGCGTCTTTTTGATTTAATCGTTTCTTCTCAAAAATGCAGGCACGTTAAGGTTATTAGTATTATTGTTTCCCTTGGCCTTGTCTGCCTTGGGCAGGTCGTCCATGGTAAAGTGAGGGGTTACTTCCTCTCCTTCCGGAAGAGGGGAGCTGTACTGAGGAGTTCTGGTACGCTCACGCTCCCAGAATTTCACGTTTGCGCCATTCCAGCTGCTTTCCTGATCCTTCACGTCGCGTATGGTCGGCCTTCTGGGGGGCTGGCTGTTCTGTACGGCGTTTACGGCAGCCGTGGGATGCTGGCTCTGCTGAGACCTTGCGCCGGGTGCATCGAAGCCGGTAGCTATTACGGTTATGCGCACACCGTCGCCCATATCCTCGTCGATGCCCGCGCCCATGATGATGTTTGCCTCGGGATCCGCGTACTCCTGAATGATAGAGGCCGCTTCGGAAAGTTCCTGTATGCCCAGATCCGCGCCGCCGGTAATGTTTAGCAGCACGCCCTTTGCGCCGTTTATTGTAGTTTCAAGCAGCGGGCTTACCACAGCCTGCCTTGCAGCCTCGGCGGCGCGCTTGTCGCCGGTGGCCATGCCTATGCCCATGTGGGCCATTCCACGCTCACGCATTATGGTACGCACATCAGCAAAGTCAAGGTTCACCATAGCAGGTACAGCTATAAGGTCGCTTATTCCCTGTACGCCCTGACGCAGCACATCGTCAGCGATCCTGAATGCTTCGGTAAGGCTTACCTTGCCTACTGAATCCAGCAGCCTGTCGTTAGGTATGGATATAAGGGTATCTACATTTGCTTTAAGGTTGGTTATGCCGTTTACGGCATTGTTCATGCGCACCCGTCCCTCAAAGGAGAAGGGCTTTGTGACTACGCCAACTGTAAGTATGCCAAGCTCTTTTGCGCACTCCGCTACTACGGGGGCTGCACCGGTGCCGGTGCCGCCGCCCATACCTGCGGTTATGAATACCAGATCCGCTCCCTTCAGAGCCTCGGATATGGCTTCCTTGCTTTCTTCAGCCGCCTTGCGCCCTACTTCGGGATCAGCACCCGCGCCCAATCCTTTGGTGACCTTTTCGCCTATCTGTATCTTCTGGTTCGCATGGGACAGGTACAGCGCCTGCTTATCTGTATTTACGGAAATGAACTCAACGCCGCGTATGCCGTACTGTATCATACGGTTGACAGCGTTATTGCCCGCGCCGCCTACGCCGACTACCTTAAGCTGCGCAAGGTTGCCTCTTTCCATATCGAGTTCAAGACCAATAGGCATATCATTTCCTCCTGATAATTTATCTTACGTTACCAAACAGTTCTCTGATCTTTTTGATGAATCTGCTCTCGCTTACCATTCCTACCAGCCTGTCCACGCTGTCTTCTTCCTCAGCATGCATCACGAAATCCATTACCGAAAAAGCGCTGGCGTAATTTGGGGAGGAAAGTCTGGGCATCCACGGCATTCTTACCTTCAAAGGCACACCCATGAGCTTTTCCATGTATTCGCAGCTGCCCCGCATAAGGGCTATGCCGCCGCCGGTTATGTATACGGGGGGCCTTTCCTCAAGCCTTACTCCCATATCCTTGAGCATGCGCACAAGATAATCGGCAAGCTGCTTTGTGCGTTCCTCAATTATGAACTGTATCACTGCGTGATCGACATGCATGGGGCTTTTCCCCTCCATGCGTACTATATCTATGCTGTCCTGATAGTCCAGCGAATAGACGTATCTGCGTTTTACGTTCTCCGCAGACTGGGTGGATATCCGAAGCCCATAGGCCAGATCGTTTGCAAAGCTCACGCCGCCTATTCCCAGCGTCTCGCAGGCTATAAGGGCGGAGCCCCGTATGAAGCTTACGTCGGTCTGCCGCGCCCCTACGTCTATGAGCACCGCGCAGTCCGTCCTCTCCTCCTCGGGTATCACAAACAGTGAAGCCGAAAGCGGAACGCTTATATACATATCCGCTTCGAGATTCGTCCTGCTCAGTGCATCGGACACCGCTGCTCTGAACCCGTTCTGCATGTACACGTGGGATACCACGGCGCTGACCTCTTTTGCTGCCTGCCCAAGGGGCGGATCGGCGGTAACCGTTTCGCCTATTTTGAATTCCACCGGAGTGGAGTGCATCAGCTCGTACCCTTCAGGCTGCTCGAATGTGAGCGAGTCGTTTATCAGGTCGTCTATAGTGTCGCCGTTTATCCTTCCCGTGCGTGACTTTACCCCGGCAGATCCCTCATGCAGCACCAGCTTTGAAAAGCTTGCGGGTACGCCTACGGAAAGATCCCTTATGCGTACCTTTGCCTCACCCTCTGCCATTGCGATGGCGTCCACCACCGCGCTGGAGAAAAGCTGTTCGTCTATAAATCGTCCGTTCTCAAAGCCCGGATATTCCTTTACGCCCGCACCCCGGACGGTTATGCTGTCCCTTCCCTGTGCACTGCATATGAGGCATATCACCTTGGAGCTTCCAATATCGAGTATGGCGGTATTCTGTTTCATTTTTCCTCCATAGCGCCCCTACTCTCCATATGCCATGAGAATATACTTCCACCTAATAGTTGGTCTAAGCATACCACACCACTATATTTTGTGCAATAGGATACAAGTATTTTTACACTTTGTAACTACTGGAAGTTACGGAACAGGACTGGGTTCGGGCTGATTTGCTTCGCCGTCCTCGGCTTTATCCGGCGCCATTTCGCCTCCTTCGCCGTCATCTCCGCCCTCCTGTCCCTCTGTCTCCGGCTGGTACACCTCTGGCGGAGAATATACCGGATCGCCCAGCACGCCAAGGTCTATTGTTCCGCCCTCAAGGCCCATGGAAAGCACCTTGCTCAGCACGGGCGGCAGGTTTTCCAGCTTTCCCGTAAGGTTTTCGGGCTGTCCTATGTTGACCGTATAGCCGTATGTTGTAGTCATGCCTATCTTCAGGGGCTGCGACATATCTATGCTCTCTATTATGTCCAGCATTCCCTGATTGGAAAGCACTGCAATTATCTCAAGCAGCGTTTCGCTGTTGAATTCCGCATAGTCGCCGATCTTCTGGCCCACGGCGTAGCCGCCGGAGCTTACGCCGTAAACCGCTACCAGCCCTTTGTCGTTTGTCTGCGCTATCTCCATAACGCTGCCCTCCAGGTCTATCAGGGCATATGACCCCACGCCTACGATCGCTGCCACAGGCTTGCGTTCCTCTATGGTGATAATGAGCTTGTCCGGATACGCTCTTTTTATGTATGCCGAGCGTATATAGGGGCTGCTGAGCAGCCTGCTGCGGGCTTCTCCGAGATTGGCAAAGAGCATATGCTCGCCTATGTTAAGTCCGGATATGGTAAGCACCTCTCCCCGCTCCAGCTTTTCGTTGCCTACGACCTCTATGCGGTCTATTATGAGCGCAAAATAGAAGCCTATGGCTATGCCTGCCAATACGAGACCGAGCAGCAGCAGGTATACGCCCCTGTGCTCTTTCTTCTTGACATTTTGCGGCTCTTCTTCTCCAAATACGTGCAGTTCTTTTCGGGGCTCTCTTGTAGAGCGTCCGCCATAGCGCTGCTTTACCTGCTCTATGTCGACATAGGACACATGGCTGCGAGGCGGCTTTTTGCCGTCCCTGCGTCCTTCGTTCTTTATCACTCTGGTTTTTCCCTTATTGCGTACCATCTTCCCTCTTTATACAGGCTCCGAGTGAATTCAGCGTCTCATCCAGCCGCTGGTATCCTCTATCGATGTATTCCGTGTTCTCTACTGCCGTCATCCCCTCAGCACCCAGCCCGGCTATGGTAAGCGCCGCTCCTCCGCGAAGGTCCTTTGCGTATACCACGGCTCCCGAGAGCTTCTCCACGCCCCTTACTATTGCGGTCCTGTCCTTTTGGGTTATATTTGCGCCCATTTTTATAAGCTCCGCGCAATGGCGGAAGCGGTTTTCGAAAAGGTTTTCCACTATTACGCTGGTGCCGTCCGCCACGGTACACAGGGCGAATATCTGCGCCTGCATATCCGTCGGAAAGCCCGGATAAGGCAGCGTTTCTATTAGCTTTATCTCTTCAGGCCGTCCCTTTGCCCGTATCTCCAGCGTATCCCTGCCGCAGCTTATATGACACCCTGTCTCGCGCAGCTTTGATATGAGGCTGCCTATGTGCTCCGGGCACACGTCTGTAAGCTCCGCTTCTCCTCCGGCCATCGCCACGGCGCACATGAGCGTTCCCGCAGCTATCCTGTCGGGCATTATTCTGTGCGCAGCTGCTGGCACTTCTTCCATTCCACCTTTTATGTATATGGTAGATGTGCCTGCGCCACGGATATCGCCGCCTATTGAGTTGAGGAAATTCTGCAGTTCCTCTATTTCCGGCTCCCGGGCGCTGTTGGTTATCACCGTATCGCCCGGGACGGCAGCCGCTGCCATCATTATGTTTTCTGTTGCGCCTACGCTGGGATAATCGAGGTGTATCTCGCCTCCGTGCATGTTGTGCCCGTCGCAAATTATGTAACCCCGCTCTTCCCTTATATCCGCCCCCAGCGCCGCAAGGCCTTTCAAATGAAGGTCTACCGGCCTATGGCCTATCTCGCAGCCCCCCGGGTAGGCGCACACCGCCTCGCCAAAGCGTGAAAGCAGTGGTCCCAGCATGAATATGGAGGAGCGCAGCTCCTTGGAAAGGCGCTGCGGCATAGGACTGCTTCTGGCGTTTCTGCCGGAAATTTTCAGCGCGTCCCCATCATAATACGATTCCACGCCCAGCTCACGCAGGATGCTCAGCATATTGTGAACATCCCGTATTTCAGGGCAGTTGAACAGCGTCATCTCTCCCCGGCTCATGACAGTCGCCGCCAGAACCGGCAGCGCGGCGTTTTTCGCTCCCTGGACCTTTACGCGTCCGCTCAGCCTATGTCCGCCCTCTATTATGAATTTGCCCATTGCGCCCCTCCCCTGCCGCCATTGCGGTACAATCCATACTATTCAGGAAGGATGGAATGGGTTAATTCTATATGCTTTCCGTATTTCTCGAAATATTGAGCAGTATGCCTGCCGCAGCCATAAATATTATGAGCGACGTGCCGCCGGCGCTTATAAAAGGCAGCGTCTGGCCGGTAGGAGGGACAGAACTGGTGGCCACGCCTATGTTTACTGCCACCTGTATGGCTATAACGCTGGTTATTCCGGCAGCCAGCAGGCTCCCGAACTTATCCTTGCAGCGGGCGGCTATGCGCATTCCCCGGCAAACGAGGAAAAAGTACGCGGCTATTACCAGCACACAACCTATGAAGCCAAGCTCCTCGCCGATTATGGCGAATATAAAGTCGCTCTCGCCGTATGTAAGAAACAGCAGCTTCTGAGTGGAAAAGTTAAGCCCCTTGCCGAATAGGCCGCCGCTACCCAATGCGTACAGGGACTGTATCAGCTGATAGCCGTTTCCCTGAGGATCCTTCCATGGGTTTGTGAATATCACCAGCCTGTTCCAGCGGTACGTTTCCATCGACGCCGCAAGAAAGAACACCGGCACCGCCAGCAGGCAGAGGCCAACCAGGTGCCGCATATCCGCCCCTCCAAGGAACAGCATTACAAAGCCTATCATCATGACCACCATCATCATGGACATGTTCTTCTGCAGCAGCAGCAGTATGCAGATGATGCACATTATGATGAGCATGGGTACAATGCCCCGGGTAAAGCTCTTCATCTGAGGTGCCCTACGGGTCATAAAGGAAGCCATGTACAGTATGAGCACGAACTTTGCAAGCTCTGAAGGCTGGAAGGTTATCACATCAAACAGGTTCAGCCACCGCTTTGCGCCGTTTATATCCTCGCCCCAGAACACCGTAGCAAGCATAAGCAGAAGCGTCGCCATAAGTCCAACGTTCCTGAGCTTTTCAAGATAGTGATAGTCCAACCGTGACATCACTATCATAACGCCAAGCCCCATGGCCATGTACTTTGCCTGGTTCTTCAGATAGTACAATCCATCGTAATTCAGGCTCGCCTTGTTCTGTGCGTAATAATAGCTGGCTGAAAATACCATCACAAGCCCGAAGGCGCACAGCAGCAGCACGGTAACGTAGAGCAGGAAGTCCATCTGCCCATTCTTCTTTTTGGCCTTCAGCGTTTCCATGCCGCACCTCCCTTCGGGTTATTCTATGCTGGTTACAGCTTATTTACGATATCCTTGAATATCTCGCCTCTCTGTTCGTAGTTGTCGAACTGGCCCCAGCTTGCAGCCGCAGGCGAAAGCAGCACCGTGCTTCCCTTGCCCGCCATCTCTCCCACTTTCTTTATCATACCTTCAAAGTTGCCGTACCACTCCACGAATTCGCCTTTGTAGCCTGTCTTTTCGGCGGCAGCCTTTATTGCGGGTATATTGATTCCGGAGGCTATAACACCCTTCACAGTGCTGCCGAACGCCTCAAAAAGCGGCGTGAAGTCGCTGTGCTTATCGTAATCGCCTACGCCCAGCATGAGCACGGTGGGCTGGGTCATGGCCTTCACGGCCTTTATGGTGGAATCCGGGTTTGTTCCCTTGGAGTCGTTTACATAGCGGACGCCTTCCACCTCGCGAACGAACTCTATGCGGTGCTCAACGCCCCGAAAGGCGCGAAGTCCCCGGCACACCGCTTCTGCATCAAGGCCCATGCACATGGCAAGAGAGGCGGCGCACATGGCGTTTTCAAGGTTGTGATCGCCGGGTATCTGCAGTTCGTTCCGGTGTATAAGCCGCTGCTCATGGCCGTCCAGCCTCCATATCATATAGCCGTCCCGGAGGAGCATGCCGTTTTCCACGTCCTGCTTCTGCGAGAAATACAGCACGCGGGCCCTGGTGAGCTTTGCCATATCCCTCACGATGGGGTCATCGTAATTCAGCACCGCAAAGTCCTGGGGAGTCTGGTTTTCAAAGCCCCTGCACTTTGCGGCTATGTAGTTCTCCATCTTATATTGGAACCTGTTAAGATGATCCTCAGTTATGTTCAGCATGCCAAAGGCGTTGGGACGGAAGCTCTTTATGCTTTCAAGCTGCAGTGCGGCCACTTCCGCTACTATGACGTCCCCATCTTTTACCTCCATTGCCCGCTCGGTTATGGGTATGCCAATATTGCCCAGCACGAACGTGCGCTTGCCCGCGGCTTTGAAAAGCTCGCCTGTCAGTGCAGTGGTGGTGGTCTTGCCGTTGGTGCCGCTTATGCATACGAACTTTGCGCCCCTGTGGCAATAGCGGTATCCCAGCTCTATTTCGCCTATCACTTCTATGCCCATATCCTGTGCTTTCCTGGCAAAAGGCTTGAATATAGGTATAACCGGGCTGAGCACCAACAGGTCCACGCCGTCCAGCAGTGTCTCCGGGTCCTGTCCCATTGCGTTCACATACTCGATATCCTTGAGCGCTTCCTGGAGTCCGGATATCTCGCTCTTCATGTCGTTAATTATTACCTTGTAGCCGTTTTTATAGAGCAGTATTGCGCTGGCGATGCCGCTTTTGGCCATTCCGCAGATAAGAGCGGTCTTCTTTCCGTTTTGCATAATCCTGACTCCTTCCGAAACACATATTCGGCCTATATTTATTTTATAAATTATAGCACACGGGGCGTTCTTGCGCCCACTTCATGCGCGATTCTGTTAAAAAAAGCCCCCCGGAGGTGTCAGGGTGCTTGAGGCAACGAGCCACGTCCTGCCTCAAACGCCCTGCGTCCGCCTGCCGTGCCAAGCGCCAAAGAACCACGGCTGAAATACGGAACCCTGCCACCGGGCGGCAAAATAAACGCTAACGCTTTCGCAAAAATGTAATTCCATTTTTGCAAGTTCCCCGCATATGCTTAATACATATGCTCTTTATTGGAATGCCAAGAGGCATACCAGGCAAAGCAATGTGGTAACTATCATGTATCCCGCAACGATCTTTGTTTCGGAATAACCGAGAAGCTCAAAGTGATGGTGCAGCGGGGCCATCTTGAATATGCGCTTCCTGCGCAGCTTGTAGGAGCCCACCTGAAGTATCACGCTGACGGCGCTTGCCACGAAGCATGCGCCCATTATGGGAAGCAGCAGCACTGCCCGGGAGAACACCGCCATAGCAGCTATTGCTCCGCCAAGGGCCAATGAGCCCGTATCGCCCATAAATACCTTTGCCGGAAAGCTGTTGAACCTGAGGAACCCCAGACAGCCGCCCGCTACCGCCGCCGCAAATACAGCCATAGAATTGAGTTCGGCTGCGTACTGCGTCTGCCGGGCCTGTCCCATGTCCACTGGAGCATCCATTATGGAAGCCATGTAAAGGAATATCACCGTCATGGCCATGGAATATACCAGACTTACGCCGCTCGCCAGCCCGTCCAACCCATCGGTAAGGTTAACAGCATTGACTGTGCCGATTATCACGAATACTATGACGGGTATATAAAACGCGCCCAGCTCCCACTCAACCTTTGAGAAGGGAAGATAAATGCTGGTGCCTATAAAGGGACTGCGCTGTGCATATACGGCGATTATCAGGGCTATGAGGAACTGGGCGATTATCTTCTGATAAGCCCTGAGTCCGTCGGTATTGTGCTTCTTAACCTTGAGGAAGTCGTCCATGAAACCTACAAGGGCGAATGCCACTGTCATCAGCAGCGCCGGCATCACCAGCTCAGATGCCGAGTATGCAAATATCATTGTGGCCGCCACAATGCCCAGTATGAAGGTTATACCTCCCATGGTAGGGGTGCCCGCCTTTTTGAGATGGGTCTCAGGGCCAAGCTTCCGCTCGCTCTGTCCAAATTTAAGCTTGTGCAGCAGGGGTATGAGCACCGGGCCCGATACCATAGTCACTGCCGCGCTCAGCAGCAGGGCGTATATTGCATACTTCATTTGCAAACTTCCTTCCGCGGGCCTTACAGGCCCAGTATCTCCGCCACTATTTCCTTTTCGTCAAAGTGGTGCTTGCCGCCGTTTATCTCCTGGTAGTTCTCATGTCCTTTGCCTGCGAGTATTATAACGTCGTTTTTTCTGGCGTTCTTCAGGGCATACTCTATGGCTTCCCTGCGGTTTTCTATGACTACGTATTCGCAGCCCGACTTCTTTACTCCTTCAACTATCGAGTTGATTATATCCATCGGGTTTTCTGTCCGGGGATTATCCGATGTCACTATGGCGAAATCCGAGAACCGACCCGCTATCTCGCCCATTATGGGGCGCTTTGCGTGATCTCTGTCGCCGCCGCAGCCAAACAGTGTAACTATCCTGCCGGTGGCGAAGCCCTTGACCGTCTTCAGCACGTTTTCCAGTGCATCGGGGGTATGCGCGTAGTCGAGGAGCACCGTAAACTCATTTTTGCCGGTGGGCAGCGGCTCCAGTCTGCCGCTCACGCTCATCATATGCTCAAGGCCATACTTAATTGAGTCGAGGTTCCAGCCGAGGCTCAGGGCAACCGTTGCCGCGCCTATGGCGTTGAACACGCTGAAAAGGCCGGGGATAGGCACATTGAATCGGGAGGTGATGTTCTTATAGTTGAAATCGAACTGTACCCCTCTGGTGGTTATGTCTATCTCGCTGGCGGTAACGTCCGCCTTTTCCCGTATGCCGAAGGTCATAACGGGTATATCAAGCCCCTCCATCATCCTATTGGCGTAGGGATCGTCCTTGTTTATCACCGCCATCCTGCTCTGCTTGAACAGCAGCTTTTTGGCATTGAAGTAGTTTTCAAAGGTCTTATGGTAGTCAAGATGGTCCTGGGTAAGGTTTGTAAACTCCCCCACATCGTACTCTATGCCGTGTACCCGCTTCTGATCCAGCGAATGGGAGGAAACCTCCATTATCACCACGTCCACCTTCTCGTCCTTCATCTGGCGGAGTATGCGCTGGAGGTCAACGCTCTCCGGCGTGGTGCGCTCGGTGTCGATGATTATGTCGCCAATCATGTTGCGTATGGTGCCTATCAGGCCAACCTTCTTGCCCATGCGCTCTGCAATGGCTTTAAGCATGTATGTGGTGCTGGTCTTGCCATTTGTACCGGTAACGCCTATCATCTGCATTTCCCTTGAAGGATAGCCATAATACGCCGCCGCCATTTCAGCCATTGCGATGCGGGTGTCTTCCACCAGTATCTGCGGAACGTCTATGTCCAGCTTCCGCTCTACCACCAGCGCAGCGGCGCCTGCATCCACAGCCTGCTGAGCGTATTTATGCCCGTCCGCGAAGGTACCCACTATACAGCAGAACACGTCGCCATTTTTCACCTTGCGTGAATTGTATATGAGTTCCTTTACCTCTACGTCACGGCCTATAAGTTCATGTCGCGTAGGTCTGGCTAATTCACTCAAAAGCATCGCATTTCCTCCACTGGCCTTGCGGCCTCAGTTCAAAATTTCTATCTTGGAAAACTCCACAAGCACTTCTGCTCCCACGGGGACTTCTTCCCCCGCAGCCGGAAACTGCCTTATTGCTGTACCGGTCTGGTCCTCAGGCTCTATCCTGATCGCCAGTCCCTTGGCAGCAAGGGCGTCGTTTGCCGCGAGCCTGCCCATTCCTATTACATTTGGCACTATTGCGGTCTCGAGGCCGGTATCCTCCTGATCCACGTCCGTCGCCGCCGTATACAGCAATACGTCCGTACCGCGCTGCACCACCTCGTTGGTAGCCGGCACCTGCGCCGTTACCATATCCTCTTCATTATCCTGAAATTCAGCGTACAGCCCTGCTTCCTTGAGCAACGCCTTTGCTTCCAGTATGGTCATGCCCGTAAGGTCGGGCACGCTCACGGTATCCGCGTTTTCGGTTGGCAGATAGCCGTAGTGGCGAAGCGTCTCCTCCATTACCTGCTTTACATAGGGCGCCGCCACAGTGCTGCCGAATATGGTTCCTACCTTTGGCTCATCCACCAGTATCAGGCAGACGTATTTGGGGTCGTCGGCAGGGGCGAAGCCTATGAAGGAGGCTATGAGCTTGCCGCTTGCGATCTTCCCGTCCTCATACTTCTGCGCGGTGCCGGTCTTTCCTCCCACCCGGTAACCGGGTATGGAGGCGTTTTTACCGCTGCCCTCGGATACTACGCTTTCCAGTATCTCCCTCACCTGGGCGCTGGTGCTTTCACCTATCACCCTGCGCACCATGGTGGGCTCATTTTTAAGTATCACCCTGCCGTCCTTGTTTACTATACTGTCCACGACGTAAGGCTGCATCAGCTCGCCGCCGTTTACCGCCGCACATACCGCTGTGCAGAGCTGTATGGGCGTTACCGCAATGCTCTGGCCGAAGCCTATGCGGGCAAGGTTGTTCTCAGTGATGTATTTTTCATGGGTAACTATACCCGAGGTCTCGCCGCTGATCCCGCTTCCGGTAGAAGAACCGAACCCGAAAGCGTAGATGTAATCGTAAAAGGTGGACTTGCCCATGGATAGGGCCATCTGCATAAAAGCCGGGTTGCAGGAATTCTGCACCGCCTTTTTGAGCGTCTCATGGCCGTGGCCGCCGCTCTTCCAGCACTTTATCCTCTCGCCGTTCACCGTGTAGCTGCCGCCGCAATTATATTCATTGGCGGAAGTCACCTTGCCGCTGTCCAACGCTGCCGAAAGGGTAATTATCTTGAACGTGGAGCCCGGCTCATAGGCATCCGCAACTATGCGGTTCCGGGAAAGTGCGTTCAGCATCGCCACGTCGCTTCTGGGTGGGTCGTTGGGGTCGAAGTCCGGCTGAGTTGACATGGCTATTATCTTGCCCGTCTTGCAACTCATTATTATGCCCTGCGCCGTCTCGGCCTTGTTGACCTCAAGGGCTTCCTTCAGGGCCTTCTCAAGGAAGGATTCCACCACGCTGTCCGTAGTGAGTTTTATATCGTAACCGTCCTCCGGATCCAATATCTCCTGAGAACCGTAAGCTATCGCCTTATGGTTGGCGTCCGTCTCGGTTATCATTCTGCCGTTTTCGCCGGCAAGGTATTTATTGTATTTCTGCTCGAGGCCCGCCTGACCTGTGCCGTCCACCGTGGTAAATCCCAGCAGCTGGGAAAACAGGCTTCCCTCAGGGTAATATCTCTTTGAGTCTATAGCGGTGTAAACGCCGCTGCCCAGCATTCTGGACTTTATCTCGTCCACCACCTCGCGCTCCACCTGACGTTTCAGTATAACTTCTTTATAATACACGTCGTTGGAGTTCTTTTTGGTTGCCTGCTTCATCACGTATTCGCTGTCCAGATCCAATATATCCGAAAGCTCACGCACTATTCGCGGCAGGTCTTCCTGCTTGCGGCTGAGCTGATAAGGGTTGAGCAGCACCTTGTATGCCGTTCCGCTCTGGGCAAGCACTACTCCGTTAGTATCGGTTATGGTACCGCGCGCAGCGCTCAGCGAAGTATCCTGCGTCTGCTGCTCCTGAGCCATTTCAGACAGCCTCTTGCCGTCAATTATCTGTATCCAGAACAGCCTTATTATCAAAAGTATGAAAATGAACGCTATTCCACCCAGGGCAACGAACAGTCTTTTTTTGCCGGATACCGTAGGTCCTGCCATCAGCCGCCTCCAATTGTTATTGCGGCGAGCTCACACTCCCCGCGTCCGTTCCATCTATTTTAACTATCTGGGACGCGGCGGGATAGCCGAGTCCTGCAGCAAGGGCAGCTTCCCGGGCTTCATCGAGGTTCACGGCAGAATTGAGCCTTACCTCAAGTCTGTCCAGCGTCCTTTTGTTCTCCTCGATTGTGTTCTTATATTGATTTACCACCGCGTACTGTTCCGTTATAGTGGCATAGCGCACCATTATGGCCAGTATCGCTATGGCGGACATCAGTATTCCGCAAGTCACAGCCAGTCTTTGCAGCGGGCTGTATCTGGGCTTTACCGCAGGCTGGGCCACGGCTTCAGCCTGTGGGGTATCTGCCTCCGCAGGCATCCTGTGAGTATACACCCGCATAGTGGACGATCTCGCGTACACGTAGTCGTTATCCAGTTTTCTCGCCGCTACTGCCATGTTATTCAGTACTCCGTCAGGTTATTCTAAAGCTTTTTTATCGCCCTGAGCTTGCTGCTCCGTGACCTCGGGTTGTATTCCAGCTCGTCCGCATCAGGCACAATGGGTTTTTTCGTCAGTATTTCCGCAGTGGGCTTCTTACCGCAGGTGCATATGGGCGCTTTGGGGTCGCATGTACATGGATGCTCAAATATCTTAAAGGCCTGCTTGACTATCCTGTCCTCCAGTGAATGGAAGGTTATTACTGCCATGACCCCGCCGGGGTTCAGCAAATCATGGGCTCCCCGTATGGCCTTGTCCAATTCTGCAAGCTCGCCGTTTACTTCTATTCTTATGGCCTGAAAGGTCCTTCGCGCCGGGTGAGGGCCCTCTCTGCGGTTCGCCGCGGGTATGGCGTATTTGATTATGTCCGCAAGCTTAGTGGTGCTGTTAATGGGCTCCCTTTCCCGCTCGCGCACTATGACCGACGCCACCTTGGCAGCGTAACGTTCCTCGCCATAGTCTCTTATTATCCTTGTCAGCTCCCCATGACTGTATCCGTTAACCACATCGTATGCGGAAAGGCTCGCCCTGTCGTCCATTCGCATATCCAGCGGCGCTTCCTCATGGTAGGAAAAGCCCCGCTCAGGGGTATCCAGCTGATAAGACGAAACCCCAAGATCCAGAAGTATGCCTTCCACGCCGGTGACGCCCTCATTTGCCAGCAGGCTCTTCATATCGAAGAAGTTGCCGCGTATGGCCTTGAATTTATCTCCGAAGGGCTTCAGCCTTTCGCTTGCTGCGGCTATAGCCTCGCCATCGCGGTCTATTCCGTACAGCCTGCCATCAGTTAGCCGCTTGAGTATTCCCTCGGAATGTCCTCCGCCGCCCAGCGTTCCGTCCACGAATATTCCGCCCCGCTCTGGCGCTAAAAGCTCCAGCACCTCTTTGAGCATTATGGGTATATGGTGGAATTGTGTCATATGCCAAGCCCCGCAAGATAGCTGAGAGATTCCGCCATGGACTCTTCCCCGGCGTTATCCATCCTTTCCAGCTGCTCTTCCCATTTCTCGGCTCCCCATATTTCTATGCGGCTGCCCATGCCCACCAGCATGGCGTCGGAATTTATACCGGCGTACTCCCGGAGGGAGTTTGGGATAAGTATGCGTCCCTGCTTGTCCAGCTCACATTCGCATGCATTGGCGAACAGCCTTCGCATAGCGTTCTGCGCCTTCACATCGGACACGGCGACCTTTTTGAAGCGCTCCAGTATATCGTTCCAGAGTTCTACGGGCATACCATAAAGACACCTGCTGTCAGCATTGCCCATCATGTCACGGGTAATGATGACGGTGTCTCCGAGATCGTCGCGCCATTTGGCGGGAATAAAAACCCTGCCCTTGGCGTCCACGCTATGTCCGAAAGAACTTATCAACAACGCGGAAGCCTCCTCCTCAATATATTCTCACAGATATTGAGTTAAGCTTATTATAGCAACTTCCCCACCACTTTGCAACACTTTAAACCACTTTTATGTTCTTTTAATGGCTATTTACCTTTATTTTTCGCCACGTTTTGTCGCTTGAGCAGCTTTGCAAATAGTCAAAATATATGAAAACCTCCAAAAAACAAAAAAGCGGCAAAAACCGCTCTTTTATGCTTTTACGCGTTTATTAGGCTTATATCTCCGTTATCAGCTTCGGTACAAAATCCAGATGGTCGGCAGAACACAGCGTGTATTCTATGCCGTTGCGGATGCCCTCGAACGCATTGCGGCAGGCTTTGCCGTGAAGATGGCCGTATATCACCCGCTCCACGCCGTACTTCTCGAATATCTCCGTAAAGCCGCTTGGCGCCCGTTTCTCGTTGAATGGGGGGTAATGCAGCATGACGATGATGCGGCTGCCCTGTTTTGCTCCAGATAGCGACAGTTGGAGGCGAATAACCTCCCGGTCGTATATCTTCCGGTCTGTTTCCGGATCAAAGCCAGAGCTGCCAGGACATATCCAGCCGCGGGAGCCTGCTATTGTAACAGAGCCGAGCTCTACGGTGTCGTTTTGCAGCGCGTACATGCAGCAGGGCAGCATATCCCTCACCTTCGAAATAGAGCCCCACCAATAATCATGGTTGCCTCGCATTATCACCTTTTTGCCTGGTAACGCGGCAATATACTCTATATCCAGCCTGGCCTCATCGAGCTGCATGGCCCAGCTTATATCGCCCGGTATCAGCACTGCGTCCTCATCGGACACGCGCTCACGCCAAGCAGCTGCTATGCGCTCGGCATGGTTATCCCAGTTGGGCCCGAATATGCTCATAGGCTTATTCGAGCTGTGGGACAAATGCAGATCACCTATTGCGAAAAGCTTCATTCATCGCTCCATTGCCCTTGCAGTAGGAGACGGGAGGTTTCAGTTCTCCCCGTCCTCTTCTTTATTTTCCTCGTCCATATCGTCCATATCGTCTGAGCCGAGGTTGGAATCGCCTCCCAGCTCCTTATCTATCTCTTCAAGCTCTATTTCGGGGATATCATCGTCTATGGGTACTTCCAGCTCATCAATGCCGTCCATATCGTCCACAACGGAGGATCCGGTAAGATCGTCCGCCCTCTTTTCAAGATTTTCCTGCCGGCGGGCTTCCCTCAGGCACATAGCACACAGCTCGCTGCCGCGGACGGCGGGGTTTTCGCCGCACTCCGTGCATATGGTAACTACGTCGTCAGTCTCCGCCTCGCCCTTCATATGGCGCTTGCAGACGTTGCAAAGTTGTTCATCGTCACGAATATAGTTCAGTTCGCATCTCGGACACTTTCTGAGACCCATATAACAATCCTCCAAAACGGCCTTTGATATGGTCGGTTTTATAACTTTATAAATAAGCCTTTGTCAGCTAATTTACTATTATGCTGTTACTGCTGCTCTATGTCAATACCGGCGCGCAGGTTTTTTACATCTTTTACCACCTGATCCATGCGCTGAAGCACAAGCTCCCTGCCCCAGCCATCCTCCGAGGAAAAAGCTATTGCAGCGGGAGGCGCGCCGAGCTGTTTTGCCGCTGCGTTCGCCATCTGCGCCCGCTTGCTCTTTGCTATTTTATCCGCTTTTGTGGCGATGAGCGTGAATGGCAGGTTGTAATATATTATCCATTGCAACATCAGCTTGTCGTCCTCAGTAGGAGCGTGGCGTATATCTATGAGCATGAATATATGATCGACGCGTCCGGAGGAAAGGTAATCCTCCATCAGCTTTCCCCATTTGTCCTTTTCGGTCTTCGGGGCTCTGGCAAAGCCGTAACCCGGCAGGTCGACAAAGTAAAACTCCCTGTTTATCTTAAAGAAGTTTATGAGCCTCGTCTTTCCCGGGTTGGACGAGGTTTTGGCGAGCTTTTTGTTGTTGCAGAGGGAATTGATTAGGCTGGATTTGCCCACATTTGACTTGCCCACTATAGCTATCTCGGCGGCGGTCTTTTCGGGATAAGGGCTGCCAAGTCCCGCGCTGGTAACGAACTCTGCCTGCTTTATGGCAAACTCCATTTTTCTCTCCTTTCCTTTTGCATAGAGAATTGTATCAGCACTACCACAGATACGCAACAACATTTTTTAGTTAATCCATATTTTCTGCAAAGGCGAAAGTTAAAGGGAGAGCAAGAGCCCTCCCTTCAGTCTGTCAAAAAACCCCAGGGTTGATAAGGGGCCGCAGCCCCTTATGGCTTTATTCGGATTTGGCGACATGTGCGGCAAATCCGCAAAAAGCGCTTGCGCAGCAAGGCTTTCCCTGCATTCGGTGCTGGCCGCGCCATAGGCGCAAGCACCGGATGAAAAAACTCAAAAAAGTGGCGTTCAGCCACTTTTTTGACACTCTAAAGGGAGATCAAGAGCCCTCCCTTTATAAAACGCACCCTCACTGGACCGCGCTTACGCCGCTTTCCCTTTGCTCTACTCTTATACGGCCGCTGTGCTTCGGCATATAGGCCAGAGCCTTTTCCATGACCGTCATTGCATTGGAAGCAAAGTGCAGCTCCAACGCCTTCTTTATCTCCTCCGGTACATCCTCCAGATCCTTGCGGTTCTCCTCCGGAATTATTACAGCCGTCATGCCTGCCCGGACCGCCGCCAGAAGCTTTTCCCGGAGGCCGCCTATCGGCAGCACGCGGCCACGAAGGGTTATTTCTCCGGTCATGGCTACGCTGCCCTTTACTGGTATTCCAGACAGCGCGCTGGCTATGGCTACAGCCATGGTGATGCCTGCACTGGGGCCGTCCTTTGGTACAGCGCCTTCGGGCACGTGCAGGTGTATATCCTTCTCCCGGATTGTGGCTTCGTCAATGCCCAGCCTTTCGGCGTTGGCATGCACGAAGGTCAGTGCTGTCTTTGCGCTTTCCTGCATCACATCGCCCAACTGGCCCGTAAGCATAAGCTTGCCGCTGCCCAGCACGGTCTGCACCTCTATTTCCAGCGTATCGCCGCCGGCGCTGGTCCATGCAAGGCCGTTGACAAGGCCGATTTCGTCCTTATGCGCCCTGGCGTAGCTGTTATACCTTGGCCTGCCGAGATACTCGTTTATGCGCGCCTTGGTGAGACGCACCTTCTTGGCCTTGCCGTCGCCTATGTCGCATGCGGCCTTTCGGCATATGCTGCCCATCACCCGTTCAAGGCTGCGCACACCGGACTCGGCTGTGTAGCCGCGTATTATGTCTGGATACAGCGGGTCGGGTATTGTCAGCATGCTCTTTTTAAGGCCGCTCTTCTCCATCTGCTTTGGCAGAAGATGGCGCTTGGCTATCTCTATTTTTTCCGTTTCAAGGTAGCCCGGTACCTCTATTACCTCCATTCGGTCCAGCAGCGGCGCGGGTATGGCGCTTCTGTCGTTGGCGGTGGTGAGGAACATCACCTTGGAAAGATCGTAAGGCACCTCGATGAAGTGATCCCGGAAGGCAAAATTCTGCGCGCTGTCCAGCACCTCAAGCATGGCGGCCGCCGGGTCGCCATGGTAATCCCCCGCCAGCTTGTCTATCTCATCGAAAAGTATCACCGGGTTCATCACCCCGGCCTGACGCATAGCGGATATCACCCTGCCCGGCATCGCACCTATATAGGTGCGCCTATGGCCCCTTATTTCAGCCTCGTCCCGTATGCCGCCCAGGCTCATTCGGACGAACCGCCTTCCTAAAGCGTCGGCTATGGACTTGGCGATAGAGGTCTTACCTACGCCCGGAGGGCCTACGAAGCATATGACCTGCCCGTTCACCTTACCGGTAAGCCGCGCCACAGCCATGTACTCTATTATGCGTTCCTTCACCTTGTCCATGCCGTAGTGGGCGGAATCCAGCGTCTCCCGCGCATGGGCGAGGTCCATGTTGTCCGTGCTTTCCTCGTTCCAGGGAAGGTCCAGCATACACTCTATATAATTCCGCACGGAGGGCGCCTCGTGTGAGCCTGCAGGCAGGTCCCCGTAGCGCTTTATCTCGCGCTCGATTACTGAACGCACGCTGTCAGGCATCTGCTTATGCTCAAGCTTTGCCATGAATTCGTCCGCTTCGGTATCGCTGCTCTCACCCAGCTCCTTGCGTATGGCTTTTATCTGCTCGCGGTAGTAGTATTCCTTCTGGCTCTTGTCAACCTGGTGCTTTACTTCGGCAGCTATGCGTCTGTCCGCCTTGAGTATATCTATCTCGCCCACAAAGAAACTCAACAGCTTCTTCATTCGCTCTGCAGGATCCAACTCCTCCAGTATTTCCTGACGCTGCTCCGGGCGCTTCAGGACAGCGTTGGCGGCAGCGTCTGCAAATTCGCCGGGCATCAGCTTTGCCTCGATATTCGCCATGATGTCCGAGTTGAGTTTAGGGCTGAGCTGGGCGTACTCGCCGAGCTTTTTGTCTACCCTGCGGCGCAGCGCCTCCGCCTTGGCAGGCTTGCATTCCTCGTCCTCCAGCATCTCTATATCGGCGGAGAAGCCCTCGCCGTCGTCCCTTACCTTCATGGCGAGGGCACGGCACACTCCCTCTACAAATACCCTCGCAGAGTCACCGGGCATTGGCAGCACCTGTCTCAGTGCGCAGAGAGTACCGGTTTCATATATGTCGTCCGGCTCGATCTCGGATATTTTTGGATCCTTCTGGGCACTTACGAATATAAGCCCCTCCTCATCCATCGCCCTATTGAGGGCATGCACGCTTTTGGGCCTGCCCGCATCGAAATGCAGCATTTCTCCGGGCAGCACCACAAGGCCCCTCAAGGCCACAGTGGGGATATCTTTATACGTTTTTTCGTGTTCTACCATGTCTTCTGCGTTATCCTCAGTATAAATTATATATGTGATTATACTTATACCATTGGATTTTGACAACAGTGTGTATATGGTAAAAACCTTTTTTAAGCCAAATTTAAGCCGTTGTGCACAGGAAGGGCAGCACTCCGTCTATCTCCTCTTCAGCGGGTATATCGAAGGCTATGCGCATCACCTCGGTTATGTCGGCTGCTGCGACCACCCGCGCCTTCGCCTCCTCAAACTGCCTCTCGTAGTTGGCCTCGGGCACTATTACCGTATGTGCTCCCGCCTCTATGGCAGCCACCAGCTTTTCCCTCACGCCGCCTACGGGGCGTACCTGACCGTTTACGGTTATCTCTCCTGTCATGGCTATACCCGCAATGGGGGCCTTGCCGGATATGGCACTCATGAGCGCCACGGCAAATGCTATACCTGCGCTGGGGCCGTCCATGGGGAAGCCTCCGGGGACGTTATAATGTATGTCATACGCCCCGCAGTCCAAGCCGAAGCGGTTTTTGAAAGCGCTCAGCACATTCTGCGCCGATGCCATGGCAGTACTACGCCGCTCAAGGCGTTTGCCCCTCATCTCTATCTCCTCCCGCTCCACTGCGCCGCCTATGTCCAGCCGGCCAAGGGCGCCTCTCGCCCGCTCCGCCGCACACTCTATTTCCATTATCATGCCGTTCCCGCCGCCCACTACGCCTATGCCTATGGCTGTGCCGGGCAGCATATGCTCAGGCATTCGGATATCGGGCCGTTTGGGGCAGTTGCTTATTTCGGACACCCACTCCATATCCGAAAAGGTTATCCGGCGCCGGTTCTGAGTATATACCGCACCCCCGGCAAGCTGTATCATATTCACCGCGTCGCGCCCGGACATGCAGCATTGTGCGCAAAGCTCAGCTGCGGCATCATCCATATCGTATCCCAGCCGTTTCGCCGCGCCCCTGGCAATGGTCAGCATGCTTTCGAAGGACAAAGGCTTAAAGAACAGCTCCACGCACCTTGAACGCAGCGCCGCAGGCAGCTCCTCCGGCTGCCGGGTAGTAGCTCCTATGAGCCTGAAGTCCGCCGGCATGCCATTCTGGAATATGTCATGTATATGCTGAGGTATATTTGCATTGTCCTTTGAGTAATAGGCGCTGTCGAAGAATACCTTCCTGTCCTCCAGCACCTTCAGCAGCTTGTTCATCTGCACCGGGTGCAGCTCGCCTATCTCGTCCAGGAACAGTATGCCGCAATGCGCCCGGCTCACCGCTCCCGGCTTGGGCTGAGGAACCCCCGCAGAGCCCAACGCCCCCGCCCCCTGATATATCGGATCGTGAACCGAGCCCATTAAGGGGTCGGCTATGGCCCTTTCGTCAAAGCGTACGCAGGTAGCATCCACCTCCACGAACTTAGAGTTTTTGTCAAAGGGAGAATCCTTCTGCCGCCTGGCCTCCTCCAGCACCAGCCGCGCTGCGCAGGTCTTGCCGCAGCCCGGAGGGCCGTATATTATCACGTGCTGAGGGTTTGGCCCGCACATGGCGGCGCGCAGCGCCCTTATTCCCTCCTCCTGGCCTATCACCTCGTTCATTTTGGCCGGACGTGCTTTTTCAGAAAGCGGAGTATTCAGGGAGCGCTTGCGCATTTCTACAAGCTCCTTCATCTCTCTGCTCTGTTTTTGCGCGCCGCCGCGCCGCTCAGGTTCGCCCTGTATGAGCTTTCTCGTCCTTCTTTTTTTCCACCAAACATAGCCCCATATGCAAAGCTGCGATATTATCAGCAGCCATACCGCTCCTTTTTCCATACGCAAATTCCTTTCTCAAGCTGTTTTTAAGTGTAGTATGCCCGTACAGGAGCAAAAGGCGCGGTGGGAAAACCCGCCATGTATGGGTATATTTATACTTTTTTTACTTCTGCGCCCCCTGTGGGTATGTTATAATATTAAAAAGACTAAAGACTGTATCAGGAGGTGCGAAATGAAACCGAAACGCTTAGCTGCCCTGCTTCTCATCGCCTTTACGCTGCTCTCGCTGCAATCGGCCGCCCTGGCAAACGCCGCAGAGCCGCCTTCCTTCATCATTATCGTGTCCAATCCTCCCGACGGCCTTGAGCTTTCCATACCCTCCGGCGCACCGGGCACCGAGCCCTACGTTCTTCAAAAAACAGTAAAGGGCTGGGAAAGCCACTATCGGTACTTTTACGGCGGGGATCCGGATAGCGGCAGCCGGAAGGACGAGCTTACCGTAAAATACGGCGATACCCAATTCACGATCCCCTTCGCGCCTGCAAAGGGGAGATACGGAGCCCTGTACACCCTCAACGTAGCGGGCCGCACCATCGCAGAGGGCGAAAAGCCCCTTCGCACGCCGCTGCTCATAGCCATGCGGGTGCTGCTCACGCTCGCCATAGAGGGTCTCGTGTTCTACCTGTTCGGCTACCGGGAAAAAAGGAGCTGGCGGGTGTTTTTCATCGCGAACCTCGTCACCCAGACCGGTCTGAACCTGCTCTTCCACGGCATTTCACTGGGTTATATGTGGGCGATCTTCTTCTATCCGCTGGAAATGCTTATAACCGCCATTGAGGCCAAGGTATACTGCGGCTTTATAACCGAAAAGAGCAAAACGATGAGCATACTCTGCGCGGTCATCGCGAATCTGCTCAGCATGCTGTGCGGCGGATACATAATAAGCCGCTTGCCTATCTGACCGAATGCTGCACGCAAAAATGGGCTGCCCTCGCAGCCCATTTTGTAATTCCTTTATTTAACCCTCTTTTGCTATCACCCTTCCCATGAGCACTCCCATGACGGAGGCCATCATAAGGCCGCGGGTCCAGCCGCTGGAGTCGCCAAGACAGTGGAGTCCCTTTACGCTGGTGTTGAAGTCGGTATCCATCTTCACGCGGTTGCTGTAAAACTTCAGCTCCGGCGAATACAGCAGCGTTTCATAGGACGCGAAGCCGGGAACCACCTCGTCCATGGCCTTTATGAAGTTGATTATATTTATCATGGCCCTGTACGGCATGGCGGCGGTTATGTCTCCCGCCACCACATCGGGCAGGGTAGGCTTTACGTTGGACTGGGCCAGCTCCTTTTGCCATGTGCGCTTGCCGTCCAGTATGTCCCCGAAGCGCTGCACCATTATGTGCCCCGCGCCCAGCATATTGGTAAGCTCTCCGACCTTCTGTGCGTAGGCGATGGGCTGGTTGAAGGGCTCGCTGAAGTTGTGGGATACAAGTATGGCAAGGTTGGTGTTGTTGCTTTTTATGTCCTTGTAAGAGTGGCCGTTTACTACAGCAAGGTCGTTGTCGTAGTTTTCCTGGCTCACAAATCCGCCGGGATTCTGGCAGAAGGTACGCACCTTATTCTTGAAGGGCTTTGGATAGCCTATGAGCTTGGACTCATAGAGCACCTCGTTTACCCGCTCCATTATCTCGTTTCGCACCTCGACCCGTACCCCTATATCCACTGTTCCAGGCTGATGAGCTATGCCGTGATCGGCGCAGAGTTTTTCCAGCCAGTCCGCACCCCTGCGGCCAGTAGCCACAACGGTATGCTTTGCCTGTACGGCGCTGCTCTCCTTGCCGTTAGTGATATACACTCCCTTACATTCCTCGCCTTCGAGTATAAGGTCGGTGCATTCCCAGCCAAACAGCATCTCTACGCCGTTGCTTTGCAGATACTTTTCTATGGCAAGGTAAAGATCCTGAGCCTTTTCTGTTCCCAAATGCCGTATCGGGCAATCCACAAGGCGAAGTCCGGCCTTTATGGCACGCTTGCGAATATCCTTTACCTCCTCGGTATTACCTATTCCCTCCACCCTGGTGCTTGCTCCGAATTCAAGATAAATCTTATCCGCATAATCTATCGTTTCCTGCGCAACGTCCGTTCCTATGAGACTTGGCAGGTCGCCTCCCACCTCGCAGCTCAGCGACAGCTTACCGTCAGAAAACGCGCCCGCGCCGGAAAAGCCCGTAGTAATGTGGCAGTATGGCTTGCAGTTCATGCAGCGGCCGGTCTTCGCTTTCGGGCAGCGGCGGTTCTCGATAGCCTGCCCCTTTTCCACGATCAGTATGCTCTGCCCGCTTCCCTTGCGCAGCATTTCAAGCGCGGTGAATATGCCCGCCGGTCCCGCGCCGATTATCACTACGTCTTTTTTCATTGGCAATACCTCCGTCATTAAAAAATTAAGCCGGCAAAGCGCCCTTTAAAATTGGCCTTGCCGGTTGTTGACTTATGTTCCGGCCCCTGTTTTATACGCGGGGATCCTCGGTTCAGCAGGCGTCGCCCAGCTCAGGGGGCGGAAGCTGCTCTTTCTGTTTTCTGTACCCGAACACCGGAGGCGCCTTCTTTTCGATGACGTCCTTGGTTATGGTACAGCTCTTTATATCGCTCCTTGAGGGTATGTCGAACATGATGTCCAGCATTACGTCCTCAAGTATGGCTCTCAGACCTCTGGCGCCGGTCTTGCGCTCTATGGCGAGATCCGCAACCCTCTCCAGCGCGTCCTCGTCAAACTTGAGCTCCACGCCGTCCATCTCGAACAGCCGCTTATACTGCCGGGTAAGGGCATTCTTCGGCTTTGTGAGTATGTCTATCAATGCCTTGCGGTCAAGCTGATGCAGCGTGACTATCACGGGCATTCTTCCCACGAATTCCGGTATAAGGCCGAACTTGAGCAGATCCTCCGGGAGTATGTTCTTCAGTATGGAGCCCACGTCCTTCTCCACCTTGCTCTGCACGTCCGCACCGAATCCCATTACGCTCTTGCCGGTGCGCTTGGTTATGATATCCTCAATGCCTGCAAACGCGCCGCCGCAGATGAAGAGTATGTTTGTGGTGTCTATCTGTATAAACTCCTGATGGGGGTGCTTGCGGCCGCCCTGAGGTGGAACGCTGGCAACCGTCCCTTCCAGTATCTTCAGCAGCGCCTGCTGAACGCCCTCGCCGGAAACGTCGCGGGTTATGGATGGATTTTCGCTCTTACGGGCGATCTTGTCGATTTCGTCGATGTATACTATGCCCTTTTCCGCACGCTCAACGTCGTAATCCGCCGCCTGAATGAGCTTGAGCAGTATGTTTTCTACGTCCTCGCCTACATAGCCGGCCTCCGTGAGCGATGTAGCGTCAGCAACGGCAAATGGAACGTTGAGTATCTTCGCAAGGGTCTGGGCCAGCATGGTCTTGCCGCAGCCGGTAGGCCCCAGCATGATTATGTTGCTCTTTTGCAGCTCCACGTCGTCCTTCTGCTTGCCGGCATTTATGCGCTTATAGTGGTTGTACACGGCGACGGCCAGCGCACGCTTGGCGGCTGTCTGACCTACCACATACTCATCGAGAGTATCGGAAATCTCCTGGGGTTTCGGTATGTCCTTGAGGTCTGCCTCCACCGTGGAGAAGTCCTCGTCTATTATTTCCTGGCAAAGCTCTATGCACTCATTGCAGATGTACACGCCGGGGCCCGCGATTATGCGATTCACCTCGTCCTGTGGCTTTCCGCAGAATGAGCACTTTATCGTGCCGGTGTTTTTTTCTTCGTTTTTCGCCATCAATTACCTCCTAGGCGGAATTATCTCGTCTATGAGACCGTAGGCAAGCGCCGCCTCGGCATCCATATAGTTGTCGCGCTCGGTGTCAGTCTGTACCTTTTCAATCGGCTGACCGGTACGCGCGGAAAGTATCCCGTTCAGTTTCTTCTTGATTTTTACCAGCTGTTCAGCCTGAATGGCTACGTCGGTGGCCTGGCCGCGCGCGCCTCCCAGAGGCTGGTGTATCATTATCTCGCTGTTGGGCAGCGCCCTGCGCTTGCCCTTTGCGCCTGCCGCAAGCAGAAAAGCGCCCATGCTTGCCGCCATGCCTATGCATATGGTAGATACATCGCATTTGATGTACTGCATGGTATCATATATCGCCATGCCCGCAGTGACGGAGCCACCGGGGCTGTTTATATACAAGCTAATGTCCTTATCCGGATCGTCCGCTTCAAGGAATAGCAGCTGAGCCACGATAAGGTTGGCAGAATCGTCGTCGACCTCGCCGCCAAGGAACACTATACGATCCTTTAGCAGGCGGGAATATATGTCATAGGAACGCTCCCCCTTGTTTGACTGCTCTACTACCATCGGTATAAGATTCATAGTGTTCATCTCCTTTATTGTCTGAATACATCGTGCCATTCGTTATAAATGCCTCGCCGCACGGCACGGTGCGGCGAAGCAGTACAGGTGACAATTATCGGAAGATACTCGCGCCTTACTCAGCGTCCTTCTCCTCAGGCTTTTCCTCGGCCTTCTTGGTCTTCCTGGCAGAAGCCTTCTTTGCAGGCTTCTTCTCGGCCTTCTCTACCTCTACGGCGGTATCGGTCATTACTGCCAGAGTCTTGTCGACCATTATCTGATCCGCAAAGAACTTCTTGTCGTCCTCGCTGAGGCCCTTCTTGAATTCCTCGGCCTTGTCGCCGAACTGCGCGCAGTACTCGTCTACCTTAGCGTTTATTTCTTCTTCGGTAGCCTTGATGTCCTCGGCCTTAGCCACGGCGTCGATCACCAGCTGGCTCTTTACCCTGCGGGCCGCGTCTATGCGGCTCTCCTTGCGGAAGGACTCCATATCGGTGCCGGTGTACTTCATGTAATCCTCAAGGCTGATGCCCTGCATACTCAGGCGGTAGCGGATATCGTTGAGTATGGCGTCTATCTGCCGCTCTACCATGATATCGGGTATGACTACCTCGGCGTTGTCAACGGCCTTGGCTACTACGGCGTTTTCCTTCTCGGTCTCAGCATCGCGCCTGGCCTTCTTTTCAAGCTCCTCGCGCTTTGCCGCCTTAAGCTCGTCAAGAGTGTCATATTCGGATACGTCCTTAGCGAACTCATCGTCCAGCTCCGGCAGCTCCTTTTTCTGTATGCCGTTCACCTTTACATGGAAGGTGGCGTCAGCGCCGGCCAGGGCTTCGCTGTGATACTTTTCGGGGAACTTTACCTGAATATCCCTCTCCTCGCCCGCATTCATACCTATCATCTGCTCCTCAAAGCCGTCGATGAAGGTGTGGGAGCCTATCTCAAGGGTCTGGCCCTGAGCGGAGCCGCCCTCGAACTTGATGCCGGATACGCTGCCCTCATAGTCGAGGTTTACGGTATCGCCGTTCTCAACGGGGCGCTCAACATCTACCATGCGCGCGACATTTTCGCGCTCGCGCTCGATCTCCGCAGCCACGTCGTCATCCGTAACATTATACTCGCGCTTTTCTATTTCTATACCCTTATACTGACCCAGCTTGACCTCGGGGCGCACGGCAACCTCTGCGGTAAACACCAGATCCTTGCCGTCCAGTGGCAGGTCAACTATGGAAATGTCAGGCCTGTCGATCACTTCTATGTCGTGCTCCTTTACGGCTGCCTGATATACCTCGGGGTAGACGATATCGAACGCATCATCAAAGAAGGCCAGCGGGCCATAGGCGTTTTCGATCATCTTGCGCGGAGCATGTCCCTTGCGGAAGCCGGGGACGTTGAACTTCTTGCCGTTGGTATGATAAGCCTTCTCAACGGCCTCCTCAAACTTCGCCGCAGGTACCTCGATAGTGATTTTCACCTTGCCGTTTTCCAGCTTTTCCAAAGTTGCCATTTATAAACCTCCGAAACCACATATATATGTGTATCAATTTGCGGGCACACCGCCATTAGCATATAATAGCATACAACATCACCGTTTGCAATGAATCATTGTGTATAAAATATAATAAAACGGAAAACAAAAACGGCGGGATACATTTGCCCGCCGTTCTTTGTCCGTGCTTTACCTTTCGCTGCCCCAGAAGAACAGTGCGATGGTGCCGGGGCCGGAGTGGGCGCCTATCACGGGGCCGACATAGTTTATCACTATATCCTGTACGCCTGTGCGCTCACGTACCAGATTCGCCAGATACTCCGCGTCCTCGAGGCTGTCGCCGTGGCTGATGAAGATAGTCTCGTTTCTGCCTGGTAGCATAGTGGATCCCATGCTGTCCACCAGCGCCTTTAGAGAGGCCTTCCTTCCCCTCGCCTTGCCGACGGCTACCAGATGGCCTTCATTATCCATATGCATTACCGGTTTTATGCTGAGCATGGTGCCTATCGCGGCGGTGGCGGCGGAAATGCGCCCGCCCCGCTTGAGGTAATTCAGATCGTCCACGGTAAACCAGTGGCACATGTGCAGCTTTTCGCTTTCAACGAAGTCCCGCACCTCTTCTATGGTCGCGCCCTCTTCCTTTTTCTTCGCGGCATAGTATGTTATCATGCCCTGACCGAGGGACGCGGCGAGTGTATCCACGGTATAGATCTTTCTGTCGGGGTACTTTTCCCTAAGCTCGCGCGCGGCGGATTCGCCGGAATTATATGTGGTGCTCAGTCCAGTGGAAAAGCCTATATACAGTACATCCTTGCCCTCACCGAGCAGCTTTTCCATTTTTTCCTCAAAGGCAGCAGTATTTACCGCAGAGGTCTTGAGCTCCTTTCCCTCTCTCGCCAGCTTATAGAACTCCTTAAAGCCTATCTCCCGTCCGTCCAGCCAGTTGCGGTAATTTTTTCCGTCCGCCATAACCTCAAGCGGCAGCACCTCAAGGCCAAGCTGATCCGCCAGTTCCTGAGGCAGGTCGCAGGAAGAATCAGTCATTATCACATATTCTTTACTCATATAGCATCGTTCCTCCCGGTAATATTCTTTATTAACGGCAACATTATACCTTGACTTTTGGCTGTTTTCAACAAATCTGCCACAGTTCACCGATTGTTCAAATTTTAAAACTATTTATATCTATTTAAATATTTCCCTCTTGCTGAGCGCCCGGTACAGCAAATAGCCAAGCAGTCCGCAGCACACGGCCTCTCCCACTGTTACCGTCAAAAAAAAGTACAAGTAGCTTCCGGGAAAGGCGTATACGTATTTGAGCACGAATGGCACTATCAATCCATTTGACAATATAGGGAACACAGGGGCAAGCTTAGGCCTGTTCCGGAACCTGTATGTCAGGTATGCGCCTATCAGCGTCGCAAGAGAGCCTATAACCACGTCCCACGGCAGCGCGCCGGTGACGAGATTTGCTATTGCGCACCCTATGAACAGCCCCGGAACTGCGGCGCCCGTAAACACAGGCAGCACCGTCAGCGCTTCCGAAAGTCTGAACTGTATCACGCCGCCGGACAGTCCGGCCGCTGCCGACACCAGAGTCAGCACCACGTATATCGCGGCTATAGCAGAGGCATAGACCATGCCTCTTATATTACCCTTTATCTTCATCATAAGGTTATTCTCCTTTATCCCTCTCGTTTGTTTTCCATATGGGCCTTATACTTTTTGCCCACATTCGCGCCGGAGCCCATGACTGAGCCGCGCATTATGGTATCCGCGCCGAAGCGGCCGCGTATGTCGTCCACCGCCCTATCCAGCTTTCGGGCCCTGTCCTTACCTTCATCGCAGAACATACACTGCTGGGCGTATTCCTCTTTTGTCACGTTCAGCAGCCCTATGCCGAGCAGACGAAGCGGGGTATGCTTATCCCACAGCTCATCAAACAGGCTTCGGCAAAGCTTATATATTTCGTTGGTTATATCGGTAGGCTCCGTCAGCTTTTTCTGGTGGGACCTGTTTTTGAAGTCGTTGCCCCGTATGGTGACTGACACGCCGTATGCCTTCGCCCCTTCGGAGCGCATCCGGGCCGCTACGCTGTCCGCAAGGGCCAGCAGTATTTTATACGCCTGCTCCGCCGTTACAACGTCCTCTTCCGTAGTAGTGGATATGCTGTACCCTTTTGCCTCCTCCGCCTCTGTAAGCACGGAGGATTCGTCCCTCCCGTTGGCATACTCCCACACCTGCCTGCCCATTTTCTGCCCAAGCAGCGCCTGTATGCTTAAAAGGCTGGCCTTTGCCAGTGCGCCAATTGTAGTTATACCCGCCTGCTCCAGTTTTCTCGCCGTAGCCGGGCCTACCGTAAACAACTCGCCTACCCGCAGTGGCCATAGCTTTTCCCGTATCTCCCCGTCAAACAGGGTATGGACCTTATCCGGCTTTTCAAAGTCGCTGGCCATCTTTGCCAGCAGCTTGTTGTTGGCAACGCCTATATTCACGGTAAAGCCCAGGGTATCCCGTATCTCGTCCTTTATTCTTCGGGCAAGTTCTACCGGGTCGCCATAAAGTTTTTCCGTGCCCGTCATATCCAAAAAGCACTCGTCGATGGAATACTTTTCAACGGCTGGGGCGTACTTACGGCATATATCCATGAACGCTCTTGAGTTGCGTTCATACAGTCTGAAATCAGGCTTGGCAAGAAACAGGTCCGGACACTTGCGCAGTGCCATGGCCACAGGTTCGCCTGTGGTAACGCCGTATTTCTTTGCGGGTATGGACTTGGCAAGTATCACGCCGGTGCGCTTATCCCTGTCTCCTCCTATGGCCGCGGGTATCAGGCGTATATCCTGTTCGCCCTCTCTTACCCGCTTTGCCGCCTCCCATGAAAGAAAGGCACTGTTTACATCCACGTGGAATATGATCCGCTGCATGCTCGCCCTCCTTTTTATTTGCTGCTCAGCAGTTTTTTCCTCGCCTTCCAGTCAGGCATGAGCGTCTGCATCAGCGCGTAGAAATCCTTTGAGTGGTCGGGATGGACGAAATGGCAAAGCTCGTGCAGCATCACCATTTCCGCCGCCGCTATGGGGTAGGCTATGAGCCGTTTATTTATCGTTATGCGCCCCTTTGTATAGGCGCAGCTGCCCCAGCGGGAGCTCATTGTGCGGAGCTTGATCTCAGGCTTTTTTACGCCGCAGTCCCGTATAAGCGGATACATTCTGTCCAATACCTCGGAGAAAATCTCCGCGCACAACCCATCCAGATATTTTTGCATCAGCTGCCGGCGCTTACCGCCGTCAGAGATATCCTTCAGCGTGACATATAGCCGGCCGTTCTTCTGCTCAACGCCCTGATTGCTGCCTTGTATCACTGTCACCGGCAGTTCGCGTCCAAGCACTGTTATGCTTTCCCCCGCCGGGTCATTAACGGGTCTTAGCGCCAATTTCGCCCCTTCTATGGCTGACAGTATAAGTCCTGATCGGCTCTGCATGAATTTTTCTATTACCGTAAGGCTCACCGTGGGGCTTGCGGAGACATATACCGTGCCGTCCTGCCTTATGCGGAGGTTTATGTTTTTGACCTGCTTTCGCTGTAACTCGTACTCTATATCCTGCCCGTTCAATACTATGCGCCTTCGCGACAGCTCCTTGTTCATGCCCTCTTGTCTTCTATTGGCTTTACGCCGTAGGCAGCCCCTTCCTTTACGGTCTTGAGCCTTTCCACAAAGTCTTTCATGGCCTCGGATATCTTTATCTCCTGAGGGCATACCTGCTCGCAGCTGCGGCAGCCTATGCAGGCGGAGGGCTGCTTATCGGCGGGTATGGATGCCAGCCACAAAGGTGCCCTGAGCCCGCCTTGAGAATACACATGCTCGTTGTAATGCTCGATAAGCATAGGTATATCCAGCCCCTTGGGGCATTTAGCTGTGCAGTAGCGGCAGCCTGTGCAGGGCAGCGCCGTCTCGCCTATCATTTTATCGGCAATGCCCGTAAGCGCCGTCAGCTCATGGCTGTCCAGAGGCTTATCCTCGCTGAATATCCTTATATTATCCGCAAGCTGCTGCAGGTTTGACATTCCGGAAAGCACCATCGTTACCTCGGGTATGCTCTGGAGGAATCTGAAACCCCAGCCCGGTACGCTCTCGTCCGGACGCAATGCCGTGAGTTCCGCAGCGTATTTATCGTCTACAGTCGCAAGCTTGCCGCCCCTGAGTGGCTCCATGACCCATACCGGCAAACCGTATTGCTTTATGAGCTCCACCTTTTCCTTTGCGTGCTGGAACTTATAGTCCAGGTAGTTCAGCTGTATCTGGCAGAATTCCAGATCCTTGCCGTAGGCGTCCATAAAGCGGCGCATCACATCCACCCGGCCATGGGTAGAAAAGCCCAGATGCCGTATGCGGCCTTCCTTCTTCTGCTTCAGCAGGTACTCCATCACTCCGTACTGCGGATCCATATAGCTATCCACATTTATTTCGCACACGTTGTGGAAAAGATAAAAGTCAAAGTGATCCACGCGGCACTTTTTTAGCTGCTCCTCGAATATTTCCTCTACCCTGCCTATGTTTTCCCGTATATTTCCCGGGAACTTTGTGGCGAGGTTAAAGCTCCCTCTAGGGTAGTCAGCGAGTATTTTGCCTATCATCCTTTCGGAATTGCCGCCGTGATACATCCATGCGGTATCATAGTAATTCATTCCGTTTTTCATGGCAAAGTCTACCATTTCCCGCGCTTTTGCCTCATCGATGCTCTCTTCTTTGCCGTTTACGACCGGCATACGCATCGTGCCAAGCCCCAGCGCGGAAAGCTTTTCTCCCTTGAAATCCCGGTATATCATGGTCGTCCTCCCTATATGTTCTGTTCAAAGCAAATCGCGTGCATATAGATTATACTATAATCCCCATATATTTTTAACAAAAAAATACCGCCCCGGTAATTCGAAGCGGTATGAGAGCTGCTTTTTACTTTTTGTACCAGTCCAGCACCCTCAGGCTTCTGTCTGCCTTATTGAGGACCTCTGTCTCGCCCTTTTCGTTTATGCAGACGATGTTCTCAACGCGCATGCCAAAGCGCCCGCCGAGGTACACCCCGGGCTCTATGGAGAAGCACATGCCCCTTTCAAGGTGCCTGTGGTTTATCTGATTGATGTAAGGCCCTTCATGTACCGAGTAGCCTATACCGTGGCCCACGCGGTTAACAAGGGTATGTGCGTAGCCCTGCTCGTCCAGCACATCCCGGGCTGCCTTATCTATATCGGGTATGAATGCGCCTTCCCTGGCGGTGCTCTGGGCAGTCATCTGGGCTCTGTCTACCAGCTCGTATATCCTGCGCTGCTCGTCGCTTATACTTCCTACGAATACCGTGCGGCTCAGATCCGACATCATCTCGTTTATGGCGCAGCCCCAGTCCAGAACTATGCAGTCCCCTTCCTGTATGACCCTGTCAAAGCTGTTGTAGTGTGGATAGCCGCTGTTGGGGCCGGAGGCGACTATACAGTCGAAGTTGCAGCCGCCCTGTTCCGCCATAGTACCTACTATGACGTCCCTCACCTCCGCCTCGGTTATGCCGGGCCGTATCATGGCGCAGGCCTTTTCAAAGGCACTGTCGGCCACCCTTGCGGAAAGGCGCATATTTTCCAGCTCCTCATGGGTCTTGATTATGCGCACCTCTTCAAGGAGCGGCTTGCCGTTTACAAAAGTTATGCCGCAGTTTTTGCCTATATCCAGCACGTTGAAGGCCTGCGCGGTGGAGTTCACGCCGATGGTCTTTCCCTCAAGGCCCTCGTTTTTCAGTATCTCATAGGCCTTATCCATTCCCTCGTTGTCGTGCCAATGGTAAACCGGGCACTGATGCTTCAGCCCCTCGGCGACCTCATCGGCATAGAGGGTGTTGCAAAGGTAAAAGCACTCCCCGCTCTTCTTTACGAAAAGCGCCTGAAACCTCTCGCACATCATGGGCGAAAAGCCGGTAAAAAAGCGCAGCTCCTCGGAGGGGGATATGAGCATGGCGTCGTATTCCATCATATCGGCGAGCTTTTTTATGTATTCCGTTCTCATTCCTCTTTCCTTTCCTCGATTAAAAGCATAAGGGCTGCTCCGGCGAACAGCCCTTGTCCTTTTCCATTATGTTATCTGGTGGTTCCTGAATTTATCACCTGATCCCTTGCGTTTTCCGCGACGCGGGGCTCAAGGGTGAGCTTGCTCTGCTTGTTTGCCTTCCAGACATACAGGCCGAGAGAGAGTCCGATTACGCCGTATACCATGAAGGTACGGAAGTATTCGCCGAGTATCGCCTGACCGAACACGGCCTGGCCGATCTCGGGGCTGAGTATGAACATGGAGTGGAACAGCAGGGTTCCCATTATTGCCTGAGATACAGTCGCCTTGTTTACGGAGGCGCCGCCTACCAGTATCGCCGCTACGGAGAACAGGCCTATCTGGTTATGGGCGGTATAGACGTTAAGCGTGCCTATATTCTGTATGTAGATTATCTGGCCCCACGCGGCAAGCACGGTGGATATTATGGTGGCTATGATGCGGGTACGGTCCACGTTTATGCCGTTGGACTCCGCGATGTACTGGTTCTGGCCGCAGGCCCGGAAATCCTGACCCAGCTTTGTGGTCATTATCCACTTGGTGAATACTGCCAGCAGCACTATCATTATCACAGTGCCCATAGGCACCTTGCGAACCATGGTGAGCCTGCCCTTAGTCGCGGCCTGATACGCAAATACGGCAAGTATCACAACGGCAATCGCCGCGTACAGCGCGAACTTGAAGTTGCTTAGGCGGGCCTGGCCGGGCTTCAGCTTGCGTATGTACTGGCTCCATACGAGGTACAGCACCACCAGAGCAGATGCCACTATCATAAACACAGCAAAGGGTATCTGCCATATGCCTTCAAGGGCATACTTGATGGTATCCATATCCACAGTCATGCGGATTCCCACGCCGCCGGGAAGTATTATCGGATGATCCGGCTGAACGGGGATAACGCCGCCGATGAGGAACAGCACTATAAACATGTAGATGCCGGTGCCGAAATAGCCGACTATCAGCGAGGCTATCATTTCCTGACCGCGGGTCTTGTTGTAGAGCGTACCGGTGAGCCAACCGAAAAGCATCGCTATCGGAAGCGCTATCAGCATACAGAGCAGGAAGCCGCCAAAGCCGCCGATATAGTAATAGCGGACAAGGATTATGGCAAGCTGTCCGGCGATAGCGCCGACGACTATACCGAAGTTAAGCCCCAAGCCGGCGATTACCGGGATTATAAGGGACAGCACCAGGAAGGCGTTGCGGTAGAAGCGGTTGCTGAGCTCCGTGAGGAACCAGTTGAAGGTAACGCTCTTCGCGAGTGCGAGGCCCAGTATAATGAATACCCAGAAGATTATGGTAACGATATTGTCCAGCACAAAATCGCCGAGGTTGAACTTACGCTCGTTCTTTTTTACCAGATCTGACATTACCTGTCGCCTCCTTTCTTGACCTGAGTGAGGGCGTAGAGGATAACGCCGTTCTGTATGACCTGACGCATGATATCCGAAAGGTCGGTGCCGGTGAAGAGGGCGTTGGCCACGGGCATTGCAGCGGTCATAAGGCCCTGGAATATGCACACGCCGACTACGACGTTCACGCAGCTGGCTTTAGTCGCAGTAGCGCCGCCTATAAGTACGGCCGCCACGGCGGGGAACGCCATGTTCAGCGGGCCGTTGTATATCTGAGCGTAACCATAGCCCTGGGAGTAGATTATGATACCAATGCCGGCAAGCACGGTGGAGATTATGTTCGCTATTACGCGGCTGCGGTCGATGTTGAGTCCGGCAGCCTCTGCGAACTTTGGATTCACGCCGCCCGCATAGATAGCGAGGCCGGTCTTGGTCTTGAAGAACACGCTGACTACGAAGCAGGTCAGCAGCAGAAGCAATATCATACCGGTGGGTATGGTGACCTCGCCGATATTGAAGGACAGGAAGTTGGAAACTATCTTGTCCGCGGCAAAGCCGTCCATCTGTATGGTCTCGCGGAGGCCGTCGCCCAGCATCCAGCCCATTTTGCGGTTTGAGAAGGGAAGCGACAGCCAGAGTATGTTGAAGAATGCCACGATGGAGAAGCCGGTATAGGTAGCTATGGTCATTTCAGCGCCCTTGACGGCGTTCATCAGCTTGCCGTAGGCCCAGCCCATCAGGCCGCAGATGATTATCGCCAGCAGTATGGAGCAGCCTATGAGGCTCCAGCCCATAAGGTCCAGCTGCATACAGCACATGAGGGCGAACAGCCCGCCGACTATGCCGATAGGCAGCGCAAAGTTTGGGCCCACGCCGGACTTGATAGAGGGTACCATTGCCAGCACCAGTATGCCGTTCATGCCTACGCGGCGCAGTATATCGGTGAAAAGCACGGGTAATGACTGACCCATGACGTAAGCCGCTATAAGCACAACGAGGAGCAGCGCGGAAACGGCAAAGGTAGGTATACCCATTCTGCGTATCAGTTTACCCATTGTTTATGCCTCCTTTTCCTTTGATACGTGGGCGGAGGACATCATAAGGCCGTATTCCTCATCAGACGCCTCGGGCTTGAGCTCGCCTGCGACCCTGCCCTCGCATATAATGAGCACCCGGTCGCAAATGCTGCGAAGCTCCGCAAGCTCGGAGCTTGTCATTACTATGGTCATGCCCCGCTCTTCCGCAAGACTCTTAAGAAGATCCAGTATCAGCTTCTTCGCGCCTATATCTATGCCGCGGGTAGGCTCGGATACCAGCAGCAGCTCAGGCTGCTGTGTCAGCGCCCTGGCGACGCACACCTTCTGCTGGTTTCCGCCGGAAAGGGCGCCTGTGTTCTGGGCTGCGGAGGTGCAGCGGATATCCAGATCCTTTATCATCTTGTCCGCGTGCGCCCTTATGCCCTTCTTATCAGCCAGCTTTATTGGGCCATACTTCTTGAGGAACTTGCCCTCGGTTTCCATGGCCGTAAAAGCGATATTCAGATCGATAGGGCTGTTAAGGAGCAATCCTACGCCCTTTCTGTCTTCACTCACAAAGGCTATATCGGACTTGAGCGCGTCCCTGGTGTCGTTGAGGCTCAGCTCCCTGCCCTTGAATACGACCTTGCCGTCGGCGGGATAAAGGCCCATTATGCCGTTGGCGATGCCCAGCTTGCCCTGTCCAGCCAAACCGCCGATGCCCACTATCTCGCCCTTATGCACCTTGAAGCTCACGTCCTGAACCTTTTCGCCGGGCATGTTTACGCGAAGGTGCTCAACATCGAGTATTACCTCATCGCTTACCTTACGCCCGCTCTCATTGCGGTCGAGGACAAGTGCGCGGCCTACCATCAGCCTCGCTATTTCAGCGGCGGTGATGTCCTTGGTATCCTTGGTAGTTACCAGCTCGCCGTCGCGCAGTATGGTGACGCGGTCAGAAAGGCTGATTATCTCCTCCAGACGGTGGCTTATGAATACGATGCCTATGCCCTGCGCCGCCAGGCGGCGGATAGCAGCAAGAAGATTCGCGGTCTCGGTCTCCGTAAGCACTGCCGTAGGCTCGTCAAACACGAGATAACGTATGCCGGTCTTATCGATCTCGCGGGCTATCTCGACGAACTGCATATGGCCTACGGGCAGGCCGTGAACCATCGTATACTCCTCAATGTCCATCCCCATGGTATCCAAAGCCTTGCGGGCGTCCGCATTCATCTTGTCCATTTCCAGTTCCTGCAGACGCTTGCCAAATATCTTTGAAAGCACAGTTGGCTTGGTGATTTCGCGGTTGAGTTTTATGTTTTCGGTTATGGTAAAGCCGGGAATCAGCATAAACTCCTGATGTACCATACCGATGCCTTTTTCCATGGCATCATGGGGCGTCATTATATGTGCATCCTCGCCGTCTATCTCGACGGTGCCTTCAAAACCGCCCGTGTCGTGAATGACGGGCATTCCGAAGAGGATGTTCATCAACGTGGACTTACCGGCGCCGTTTTCGCCTATAAGGGCATGGATCTCGCCGGGGCGAACGTCCATATTTATTCCTTTAAGGACCTGATTGCTGCCGTATGACTTTCCCACGTTTGCAAAACGTAAAATTGATTCGGCCAAAGCTTGTAAATCCCCTTTCTATACGGGTGTGACGATTACTGATTATTGCTTATTGCTTGGGTAAGAAAAGGGGCGGCGGAGCTGAACGCTCACAGCCGCCCCGTTTTGTTAGACGATCGTCTCAGTCAGCTTCAGGATTACAGATCGAGATAGCCCAGCTGATATACAAGGTAGTTGTCGGTGACTTCGCCGGTACCGGGATCAACGAAGGGAGTGAGGGCAGCCTCTGCGCCGCAGTAGTCGGTCAGCAGGGCGCTCATGGCGTCGACATCGCAGTCGCCAATGAGACCAGCCATCCACAGGAAGGCATACTCGGTGCTGGCAACGGTGTTGGCTATGGAAGCGGGAACCGCCCAGGTGGAGAAGTGACCGGTCAGGCCGGCGTCAGCGACGTACTTCTTCTCGGCTTCAATGGTAGCCTCAAGGCCGCCCACCAGATCTTCAGGGCTCTCTATGCCGAAAGCGCTGGGGAATCCATGATAGGGGCTGGGGCAGCAGGGCTGTACATAGTAAGCGCCCGCGTCATAAACAGCCTTGATGAGGGGGACCTGCATAGCGCAGTTGGTGGTGAAGAAAGCGGTCTCCTTACCGTACTTTTCTACCATCTTAGGTACGTCTTCCAGAATGAACTGCTGGGAACCGGAAAGGCCGGTGTCGCCGGTAGGATCCGGAGCGGTGGCGTCTACAAACTCGATGCCCAGCTCTTTGCACTTGGCCTTGATTTTATCGCGGCAGCCTGCCAGGGTTACCTGAGCCATGTGGCGGGGGAAGCTGTAATGCACGAAGGTTTTGCAGCCCATTTCATTGGCCTTCTCAGCCATGAAGGTGCCCTTGCCTACTTCGTCAACGGAGATGGTGATGTCCGCACGGGTGGTAATGTCGGTGGGGTTCTCCTGGGGAGTGCAGTAGATTACCAGCAGATCCTTAAGATCGCGAACCTCGGCTACCTTATCAATACCGGGGTTGGAACCGGGGCATGCCTGGTTGATGATGATGCACTTTACATCGGGATCGGTGCCGTACTTGTTGATAACGGAGATGAACTGCTCCTGCTCTGCCATGAAGTTATCGGGCATGGTGTCGTGGATGACACGGTCGCCGTACTTTTCAACCATGGCGGCTGCGGAACGATATTCTTCTTCGTTCTGGGAAACGGTGTTGGTGATGATGGCGATCTTGCCATCGGTAGCAGCAACAGCCGCTTCTACGGACGCCTGTACATTAGCTGCATCCCACTTGAGCTCGCCGGCGGCGGGAGCTTCTTCAGTGGTTCCCTCGGCGGGAGCAGTGGTTTCGGTGGTAGCGGGTTCTTCAGCAGCGGGCTGAGAGCAGGCCGCAAAGGAAACTGCCATGACCAGAACCAGCATCAAAGCTATAAGCTTCTTCATGTGTTTTCTTCCTCCTAATTATTGTATGAACTAAACGGGCACAGCCCATTGTTCAAGAAGTGGATTTTTGTATTTGTATGTAATACAAATACAAAAGGGGACGTCCCCTTTTTGTGTATAGGATTGCACTAAATGTTAAACTGTTTCAATAATGCCAATCACGCAATACCGATCATGCCGACTGTAAGAAAAACTACACATGACAAGTAAATACCAAACATCAAATATATATTAGCAGTATGTTTTATCAATGTCAATCGCTGTTTTTGGGGGCTTTTGCTTAAATATCTTATGGGAATCCTATCCGAGCACCGGAAAAGACATTTATTTTTTTAGTTATTTAGGTTCATATGCTGTTATTTTTAAGGTGTCGAAAAGAGTTTAATATTAGTTTTTCTCATGCTGTCTATCAATAATTTTCATTTATCAAAACAGTCATTTTATTCTGCCGCGGTACGCATTTACCCTTTTCGCCGCTCATATCCTTATTCCATGAAATTCAAGCTGAAACTTATCGCCCTGTGGGCTTCGCTTCTCCTACTTTCCGGCTGCAAGGCTGCTCCCGTTTACGATCCGGATCCGGAACCTGTGCCGCTGCCTGCAATAATGTACCACAGCATACTCAAGAGCCAGTCCCGGGCCGGCACATATGTCGTCTCCCCGTCGGTTTTTCGGGAAGATATGCAGTACCTTCTGGATAACGGCTACGAAACGGTGTTTATCGAGGATCTTATCGAATACACCGAAGGGGACGACCTGCCCGAAAAGCCCGTTATGGTGACTCTGGACGACGGATATCTCAATAACCTCACATACATATTGCCCATACTTGAGGAGCTGGACATAAAGGCCGTCATATCCGTAGTGGGAAGCTATACCGTGACCTTCAGTGAAACGCCTGATCCAAACCCAAACTATGCTCATCTGTCTTACGAGGATATAAATGCAATAACCGCAAGCGGACACGTGGAGATACAGAATCATTCCTACGATATGCATTCCCAGTCCCCCCGCTTCGGCAGCAAGCGCAGGCAGGGCGAGAACAGTCAAAGCTATAAGGCCTTCTTCTGCGGCGACTGTATAAAGCTGCAGCAGCTCCTGAAGGATAAGTGCGGCATAACCCCCACCGCATACACCTACCCCTTCGGGGCGATAACGCCCGATACTACGGAGTACCTGAAGGAGCTCGGCTTTAAAGCATCGCTGAGCTGCGAGGAGAAATGTAACTACATCACCCGTGACCCGGAGTGCCTTTTCCTTCTCGGCAGATACAACCGTCCCAGCGGCATATCTACCTGGGAGTTCATGCGGAAGGCGCTGAAGGGCTCAGTAAAATAAAACCGCAATGCAGGCGTATTGATTTTTTCTCCCTTGTGGTATAATAAAAAAAGCTTACATCCCCACAGGAGGAAAACGAAATGGATTCCGCTGCATTGTTGAGAGAACAGCTTGACGCGCTGAACGGCGGCATAAGCCACGCCATGGTGACCATAGTAGAGGCGGACGGCTCTGCCCCCCGCAAAAACGGGAAGATGCTGGTTTTTGAAAACGGGGATACCATTGGCACTATAGGCGGCGGTTCCGCTGAATGTCTGGCCGCAAAGGACGCGATGGAATGCATACGCACAGGCGAGAACGCCTTCAAGATATACGACCTCTCCTCTGCTGCCACAAACAACACCGGCATGACCTGTGGCGGGCACATAAAGGTGCTTATAGAGTCCTTCCCATCAAAGCCGCTGCTGGTCATGTGCGGCGCGGGCCACGTCGGCTGCGCAGTGCTCAAGGTAGCCGGATTTATGGGCTATAGCACCCTTCTCATAGACGACAGGGCAGATGAGATAATAGATAAGAGCATAGCCGTTGCGGACAGGTTCGTCCGCGTAAAAGATTTCGAAAAAGATATAACCGAAATGGATATTCCCGCAGGGGCATTCATAGTCATAGCCACTCACGGCCACATAAACGACAGGGCGTCGCTTTACGCCGCACTCGCCAAAAAAGCCGCCTACATCGGTATGATAGGCAGCCGCAAAAAGATAGCGGGATTGTTTGAATATATGCGCAATCGTGGAGTGACGGACGAGCAGCTTGATACCGTGTTCACCCCCATAGGTCTGGACATAGGCGGCGAGACCCCGGAGGAGATAGCCGTAGCCATAATGGCCGAGGTGCAGTCCTCCCGCTACCACGGCAGAAGCTGCCGCCACCTCAGAGAGCTGCGGGATCAATAATAGGATAAGCAATATAGGCCGTCGCGTCAAATGCGCCGGCCTCCCTTTTTTATTCAGGTTTTGCCCCGGGAGCCTGAGTCTTTTCTTCTGCCTGATTTGGTTTTTTTATCACGTGTATTATTCCATCGTCGTCCAGCTGCTTTATTACGGCCAGGGCTATGGGCAACGCAAACACGCCTGCCGCTCCGAACAGCGATGCTCCTGTCACCATGGCGAGCAGCGTCGCCAGCGGGTGCAATCCCACCTGCTGGCCTACTATCTTGGGCTCGGCGATGTTCCGCACTATGGCTATTATTACATATAATACCAGCAGGCTTATACCAAGGCCCGTCTTGCCTGTCACAAGGCTGACTACCGCCCAAGGGATAAGCACTGTGCCGCAGCCCACTATTGGCAGTATATCCAGGAGCGCTATGCCTGCCGCCACACCCCATGAATTGTCAACGCCAATTATCAGCAGCCCTATGGCCAGCTCCGTAAACGTCATTAGCATTATCAGGCCGTAGGAGCGTATATACTTGCCTATGGTCTTTTTCAGCTGGCTCCAGCCGTCCTTCATTACCTCCGAGGCCTTTTCCGGCATTTGGCCGTGTATGAACTTGCCTATGGCTTCCCAGTCCAGCAGTATGAACACAGTGGACACTATACATATTATTGTATTAACCAGCTTGCCCGGAACAGACACCGCAAAGTTGCCTACTAACGCCACAGCCTTTGCGGAAAGCGTCTTTATGCTCGAATCCAGCGCTGCCAGCACCTTATCCATGGCCAAGTCTATCTCGATATCCCATCTGGCAAGGAAGGCCGTTATGCTTTCCCATATGGACCTAAGCGCGGGCAGCAGTGTGCCGCTCCACGTCCTTGGCGCCAGAACTATCATCCTCTGGACAAAGGCCGCTATCTTATCGCAGAGTATTATGCCTAAAAATGCCAGCAGCGTGTATACCAGCACTATCAGCACGATACCCATGAACTTATGCGGAAGATGGCACTTCTTTACCAGCTTATCCAGCAGCGGGTGTATCACTGCCGCCACTATAAAGGCTATGAAGAACGGCAGCAGGCTCGACATCATGTATCTGAACAGCACTACCAGCACCGCCAGAATGGCCGCGCAATACGCGAGGTTTATAAGGAATCTTCTCCGGCGCTCAGTCTTTTCCAATTAGCCCTCCGATACACCGCTTCCACGGCGTTATTATTCATTGTATCACGGCCTTGTTTTGCCTGCTGTGAACTAAATTTGAACATTGCCGTTTTTGCAGGCAATATGCCCATCTTTTCTCCCCCTGCCCGGTCGATAGGAAGCAAGGCGAATGCCTTACGCTCTCACTTCAAAATGTCACCGTTTATGCACATTTGGAGCACTCTTTTTTAATATTCTTTTAACGATGTAAGTGTTATAATTAAATATTATGATATATCGACGCCTATGGAGGGGCATTATGCGGGATTACGTAGTATTCAGCGACGTTTCAAAGTACTATCAGATGGGTCAGATGGTCATAAAGGCCATAGACCATATCAATTTTTCTATTGCCAAAGGGGAATTCTGCATAATCGTAGGCCCGTCCGGCGCCGGTAAGACCACGGTGCTGAATATGCTGGGCGGCATGGATACCTGTACCGAGGGCACCATATCCGTGGACGGCACGGTTATAAGCGGCTTCAGTTCAAAGGAGCTCACCACTTACCGCCGCTATGACGTGGGTTTTGTGTTTCAATTCTATAATCTGGTGCAGAACCTCACCGCACTGGAAAACGTAGAATTGGCATCTCAGATATGCAGGGATCCGCTGGACGCAGCTACTGCCGTGCGCGAAGTGGGCCTTGAGGACCGTATGGACAACTTCCCCAGCCAGCTTTCCGGAGGCGAACAGCAGCGCATATCCATTGCCCGCGCATTGGCCAAAAACCCCAAGCTTTTGCTTTGCGATGAACCTACCGGTGCGCTGGATTACGTCACCGGTAAGTCCATACTGAAGCTTTTGCAGGATACCTGCCGCCAGAAGGGCGTTACCGTGGTTGTGATAACCCACAACAGCGCCCTCACCCCCATGGCGGACCACGTTATACATATAAAAAACGGCACCGTTGCCCATGAGGAATACAACAACAACCCAACTCCGGTAGAAAGCATAGAATGGTAGCCGCGGCTTATAAAAAACGCAGAGGAAAGGAGACGGTACTGTGACCGCTTTAAGAAAAGATCTCATAAGGGAAATAAAAAACAGCAAAAATCGTTTTCTTTCCATAGCCATACTCATAGCTCTCGCCGTAGCGTTTCTCTCCGGTCTCAAGGCCACAGCGCCGGATATGAAAAACACCGGCGATGAATATCTGGATAAGCAGCAGCTCATGGATATACAGGTGCTCTCCACCCTCGGCCTGACCAAAGACGACATTAAAGCCCTGGGGGCGCAGGACAACATAGAGCGGGCCATAGGCGCGTACTGCATCGACGCATGGGCCGGCGACACAGTCGCAAAGGTGTATTCCGTGACCGGCGGCATGAATCTGCTCACAGTCACCTCCGGCAAAATGCCGGAAAGCCCCGACGAGTGTATTGTAGACAAAAACCTGCTGGAAAAAATGAAAATTTCGGTGGGAGACAGCATAACCATAGACCCCAGCGACGACTACGAGGACTGCCTCACACACAAGAATTTCACCATAGTAGGCACCGCCGTCAGCCCTTACTACATCAGCGTAGAACGCGGCTCCGCTTCGATCGGCTCCGGCAATGTAAGAGCGTATGTATATCTTCCCGAAGGTGCATTTGACCTGGATTACTACACCGTTGCCTACGCCAAGGTAAAGGGCGCGCAGGAGCTTACCGCCTTCACGGACGAATACGACGACTATATCGACGATGTTATGGATTCCCTCAAGGACTTCGGCGACAGGCGGGCAAAGCTCCGCTACGATGACATAATAGACGAAGCCCAGAGAAAGATCGACGACGCTCAAAAGGAGCTGGACGACAAGGAAAAAGAAGCGGATGAAAAGCTCTCCGAAGCGGAACAGGAGCTTAAGGATGCCCGCAGAAAGCTGGATAAGGGCTGGCGGGAATACCGGGACGGCAAGAAGGAGCTGGAGGAATCCCTCCCAAAGCTGTGCGATGCGGAGTGCGAGCTTGCGGACGCCCGCCAGGAGCTAATAGAGGGCGAGCAGGAATACCAAAAGGGCCTTGACGAATACAACTTCGGCTATGCCCAATACGCCGAAAACAAGCGCAAGCTGGACGAGTCCTATGCGAAGCTCTCCGCAGCGCAGCAGCAGCTTGACGCGGCAAGGAAGATACCCGACCAGATCGCCCAGTTAGATGGCGACATTTCTGATCTTCAAGCGCAGATGGACGAGCTTGATCCCAACAACCCGGAGCAGGCTGCCCAGATAGCGGCGATAGAGGCGCGGATAACTGAGCTTACCGCAAAGAAGGCCGCCCTTAAAAGCGCCAGTATGTCAGACGCCGAAATAGACGCCGCCCAGGCAAAGATAAAAGCCGGCATGGCGGAATACAACGCCGGAAAGCAGGAGCTGGACGCGGCGAAGGCCCAGCTTGACGCCGCAAAAAAGAAGCTGGACGAGGGCTATGAGGAGCTTCAGGATGGCAAAAGGAAATATCGCGAGGGCGTGGAGGAGCTTCAGGACGGCTGGAAAAAGTATTACGAGGGCATAGACGAGCTGCCCAAGGCCTATAAGAAGCTCAAGGACGGCGAAAAGGAATATGCCGACGGCCTCGAGGAATACGAGGACGCGAAGCGGGAGGCCGAGGAAAAGATAGCGGACGCCAAGAAGAAGCTGGCGGACGCACGGCGCAAGGTAGCCGATATCGAGACCTGCAAGTGGTACATACTCTCCCGCGGCTATAATCCCGGCTACACCGGCTTCGGTCAGGACGCAGACAGGATGGCAAACCTTGCCTCGGTATTCCCCGTTATCTTCTTCCTCGTAGCGGCACTGGTCTGCCTTACCACCATGACACGCATGGTGGAGGAGCAGCGCACCCAGATAGGCCTTATGAAGGCATTGGGCTACGGCAGGTGGGATATATCCAAAAAATACCTGTGCTACGGTCTGTTCCCCAGCCTTGCGGGAAGCCTTCTCGGCATCATTATAGGGCACATAGTATTCCCAACCATGATATACGTCTCCTATCAGATAATGTACGAGATGCCTAACATACGCCTCAGCTTCTACCCCGGTATCTGCATATGGGCGACCATTGCAGCGGTGGCCTGTACCACCCTTTCCACACTTTGGGCCTGTATTTCCACCCTTACCGACTCCCCTGCCAACCTCATGCGCCCCAAGGCGCCTCCTGCCGGCAAGCGTGTGCTGCTGGAGCGCATAACCCCCGTATGGCGCGCGCTCAGCTTCAACTGGAAAATCACAGTGCGCAACCTTTTCCGCTATAAGAAGAGGTTCTTCATGACCGTGATAGGCATAGGCGGCTGCACCGGGCTTATAATCGCCGGCTTTGGCCTGCGTGATTCCCTCATGATGACCATGGATACCCAGTATGGCGACATATTCCGCTACGACGCCCAGATAACCCTGAACGACGGGCTGCTGAATACCGAACATGCGGATATAAAAGCATATCTGGACAGTTCGGATAACATAAGCGAATACACTGAGATATATGCGGGCAGCGTCACCGCGGAATCCCCCGCCTACTCTACCACCGCCTATGTGGAAGTATTCGACCCGGAGGATATAGGTAAATTCGTAATTACCCGGGCAATAAGCTCGGGCGATGAGATGACCCTGCCGGAAAGCGGCGTGATAATAGATCAGAAGCTCAGCGAACTGCTGAAAGTCAATGTGGGCGACAGCATAACCATTGACAGTGACGGCCGCCACAGCGCCAAGATAGCGGGCATATATCAGAACTACGTCGCCCACTTTATCTACCTTACGCCCGCGGCATACGAGGATATATTCGGCGATGAGGCCGAAATAAACACCGTCATACTCAACCTTGAGGATAACTCCAACGCCGCCTGCGAGGCCACAATGGAGGAGATGCTGAAGCTTCACGGCGTTTCCGCCGCCTCCCGCACCGCCGACGTCAAGGACACCTATATGCACAGCATGGAGCGCGTGGACTTCGTAGTAGTGGTGGTAATACTCTGCGCGGCGGCTCTGGCCATAGTTGTTCTTTACAACCTCTCCAACATAAACATGACCGAGCGCATACGGGAGCTTGCTACTATCAAGGTGCTGGGCTTCTACGATATAGAAGTTACCACCTACCTTTGCAGGGAAAACATAATACTCACGGCGGCAGGCATAGCGCTGGGCTGCGTATTCGGCAAGTACCTGCACGCATGGCTGATACGCTCCGTGGAAATAGACCTTATGATGTTTGGCCGCAGCACCACCGCTATGAGCTATGCCTTCTCGGCGGCGCTTACAGTGATATTCTCCGCTATAGTAAACGTGATGGCCCACGTAAAGATGAAGGGTATAGATATGATAGAATCCCTAAAGAGCGCGGAATAGGCCCACCGGCCTGGGATAATATCAAAAAAGCGGCTTAACGCCGCTTTTTTGATATTTTGCTATATCGAGCCGTTATCTCATTTTCTTTTTATATGCCCGCTCAGACAGCGCTACGGAGGCCATATTCGCCGCCAGCGCCAAAGCGGCTATCGCCACCGCGCCGGGGGCAAGGCTGCCGCCTGCACTCGCTTTGTTTATGCCATCGGCTATTTTATCGCCAAAGCCCACCACAAGGAATACTATTACGCCTATCATTGCCATGAACAGCAGCCTTCCCTTTTCAACGCCCAGACGGAACATGCAGGGCAGGTTCACCGCTAAAAATATCAGCGCAAAGCAGGCCATTACCGCGATCTGTGCAATGTCCTCGCCCGATACGGCCGTTCCCTTTGCGGCGGCGGTAACATACAGCGAGCCTGCCGACAGCGCCCCCGTCGCCAGCAGGCAAATGTAGCCGAACATGTACTTGCTCAATACTATATCCCTGACGCTGTACGGCATCATGGCTGCAAGCTGATCCCACTTGCAGTTTTCATCGTATGCCAACGCGCTTATAGGCATCATGGCCGCATACAGCATGGCGAAGCTGCTCCCCGAAAAGCTGGGAATGATGGCAAAAAACAGTATAAGTATAAGGAATGCCTTGGCCTGCTTCGCTATTGTGAGCATATCCTTCATTATAAGTCCGCGCATGCTATCTCTCCTCCCTCGCCATATAAAGCATTATATCCTCTATTGTTATGCGCTCCGGCGCCATACCCGCAGGAATGTCGCTCCTCAGCATAAGCACCTCAGCCCCATAGCTGTTCTCCCTGCTGCCCAGCACGCTGCCCTTCGGCATGGCCGCAAGCTGCGCCCGGGTCATATTGACGAGCGCATAGTTTTCATAGAGCATATCCTTTTCCTCGGCAAACACAAGCCTGCCCCGGTGCAGAAAGGCTATATAGTCACATATCTTCTCCAAATCGCTTACTATGTGGGAAGATATGAGTACGCTGTGGCTCTCATCCCGGGTAAAGTCGTTGAATATGTCGAGTATCTCATCCCGCACTATTGGGTCCAGGCCTCCCGTTGCCTCGTCCAGCACCAGCAGCCTCGGGTCGTGGGACAGTGCCACGGCTATGGCCAGCTTCATCTTCATACCTCGCGAAAAGTCCTTGAAGGCCTTCTTTTCCGGCAGCCCGAATTCCTTTATGTAGCCGAAGTACTTATCCGAATCCCACTTTTTATAGGTGAGGCCCATTATCTTATTCACGTTTTTGCAGTTCAGGCTTATGGGAAAATATGCCTCGTCCAGCACCACGCCTATGTCCTCCTTGGCCTCGGCAAACTCGGGGCTTTTATTGTCCATGCCCAGTACCTCTATGCTGCCGGAATCGGGCAGTATGGCGTTCATTATGAGCTTTATGGTGGTAGACTTGCCTGCGCCGTTTTCGCCTATGAGGCCCATTATGCTGCCCTCGGGCAGACTGAGGGTAAGGCTATCCAGCGTAAAGTCACGGTATGTCTTTGATACGCCTTTAATGTCTATAGCGTTTTTCATCTGTTTTCCTCCTGAAGTACCCTGTACATTTCGATCAGCTGCCCCTCGGTTATACCGCTGGCTCCGGCAAGACGAGCTATTTCGCCCATATGCTCCTCAATTTTTTTCAAGTGCTCCTCGTATACCATGCCGGAGCTCTTTTGCGACACAAAACAGCCCTTGCCGGCGGCTGTGTATATGTATCCGCCTCGCTCCAGCTCCTCATACGCCCGCTTAGTAGTTATCACGCTTATGCGCAGATCCTTGGCAAGGGCTCGTATGCTGGGCAGCATATCCCCCTCGCGGAGTTCTCCCGAAAGTATGGCGGCCTTTATCTGATCATATATCTGCTGATATATCGGGCTGCCGCAGGAGTTGCTTATCAGTATATCCAAGGCTTCCTCCTTTCAACTGTATATAGAATTATATATACAGTATATACACAATATACGCTTCTGTCAACAGCAAAATAAAAAGCGGGTATCTTCGCCGCATAAACCGCCTTCTATCCCGCCATACTAAAGCAAAAAGGAGTTTAAGTCATGAAAAAAGCTAAAACCGGCAAATGGAATGACTATCCGGACATCTCAACCACTTCCTCATTTACCGATACTACAGGTATGATGCCCACGCCGCCCCTGACTGACGAGCAGTTTGAAGCGTATCAGGATCTTGCCGGCATGGAAATACCCAAGAAAAAGAAAACGGACAAATAACAAAATCCCCGTAATGCGGGGATTTTTTATCGCTCATTATTTGCCCTTCCCGGCTTTTGCTTTTTCAAACATATCTACAAGCACCTTGCCGACCTTAAGCGAATACTCCACCACCAGATGCTTCTGGTCATTGGGGAAATAGCGTCCAAACTCCTGTATCTCATATGTCAGATCGCCATCATAGTCTATATCGGCAAGGCCCTCCATGGCCTCCTGCCAGTTGATGCTGCCGTGGAAGGGCAGGAGATGCTCATCGCTCATGCCATGGTTGTCCTGAACGTGTATGGCGTGCAGGCGGGAACCTATTATATTGAGATTCTGCCTGTGGAATGGCCCGCCCAGATTACCGTGGCCAAAGTCGTAGCATACGCCTACATGCTTCGGATCGTTGAAGGAATCCACCAGCTCCACCAGCTCATGCACGTTGGCGCAGAATATCCTCTGGTAAGGGGCGGAACGGTACTCAAAGTCGTTCTCCAGCGCAATGCCGATGCCGCATTCCCTTGCCGTCCTTATGTGTTTGGAATAATACTCCAAATTATGCTCCAGCGAAATGTTCATATCAGGGCCAGCAGAGTAAACCGTTCCGGGGTGTGTAACGGTCCATTCCACGCCCAGCTCCGCAGAGGCTATAATGGAACGATGTATCAGCTCCTCCATGATCTTTACTTTTTCTTCGTCATTGTCGGCGAATATATCGTAATACGGCAAATGTGACTGGCGGAAAACCACGTCCCACTTTTTGCCCAGCTCGGCTATGTCCTTTACATAATCCTCCCAATCATCGTCCCTCATGCGGGAATGGGGGTTCATGGCCTCGCAGAAATTTATATCCAGCACTTTATAGCCGCCTTTGGCACACTCCGCTATGCAGAAATCAAACGGATTGCGCTCGCGTCCGGGCTGAAAGGCACAAATATTCGTAGATGTGGATATTTCCATATGGGTGCTTCCTTTCCCTGCTCTCTCTGTCCCTTATGCTTGCTTCGTCAAACTTATGTCCTTAATGAGGGAGCCCGCCGCTCAGCAGCAGGCTCCCGTTTGGGTGCTGATATAACCGCTATTACTGGTTGTTGCGAATGTACTCGTTGAGCAGATTGCTCAGTTCGTCGCTCATGATCTCCACAGTCTCGTCCACGGTCTGACCCTGCTCGAGCATATCGGAGACACACTGCATTATAGCATAGTAGAAGTCCTTGGAGGGGCCCACGGTGACGCTGCGCATGGATGCGGGGGTGTTTGTGAGCTGATCGTAAACAGTCTTATAGGCAGGTGTAGCTTCTACGGCTGCCTTATAAGCGTCAGTCTCCAGGGCGGCTGCGTTGCAGGGGATGTAGCCGGTGCCGGCGGCAAAGTCAGCCTGTACGTCGGCAGAGGTCAAATACTGCAGGAAATACCAGGAAGCTTCCTTGCGGAGGGCTTCGCCGCTGTCAAACATTACCAGACAGGAGCCGGACACGGTAGCGCCATCGGCGGCAGCATCGTTTACCTTAATGTAGTTGGATACGCCGACTTCGAACGCGCCGTTCACCTTCTCGGTAATGCTGGAAATAGCGGAAGAAGAACTGGTCATAAGAGCTACATCGCCTGCTACGAAGGCATCGGTGGAGCTCTGCTCGTTCTTCAGTGCGCCTGCATCGTACATGGCTTTCCATTCGGTAAGGAAGGTTGCCAGCGCACCGTTGTCTATACATGCAAGCTCGCTTGCGGCGGCTTCGCTGCCGTTGTCGTTATTTACGACATAGCTGTTGAGCTGGCCGATCCAGTTTGCAAGGGTGGGAGTATTGGGAACGCTCTGAAGGGCGACCTGGGACAGACCGGCAGCCTTCATATCGTTCTGAAGGGCTATTACTTCCGAAAAGGTGGCGGGAGCATGATCCCAGCCGGCCTTGGCCAGCAGATCCTTGTTGTAATAAGTGACGGTGGTAGAGGTAGCGAAGGGCAGACCCAGCTGTATGCCGGAATACTGCCAGTTGCTCAGGGCAACGTTCAGATAGCTGTCAAGGAAGCTATCGTCGGCATAGGCCTTTATGGCATCGTCAATGGTAAAAGCCTTGCCGGAATCGAAGTAGGTCACCTTTCCTGTAGCGTCAAGCTGCATAACATCCGGCAGTTCCTTGTAGTTTTCTGCGGAAAGTATGGTCTTGAGCATGGTGGTAGCGTCAGAATACTGACCCTGATAGATGGCGTTTACGGTGATGCCGTACTCGTTGTTTACATTGAAGTCAGAAACGTACTTGTCCATCAGCACGCCGGCTTCATCGGAAGCGCTGTGCCAGAAGGTGATGGTCACAGGCTCGGTTCCCAGTAAAGATTCAGTGCCGGCAGTCTCCTCGGCCGGCGTCTCGCCCTGATTTGCTTCCTCTGCGGGCGCAGCCTCCTCTGCGGGCGCGTTTTTGGCACAGGCGGTCATGGCCACCATAAGAAGTGCCATTGCCATTACCAAAAGAGTACGAAGGAACTTTTTCATGTTTTTCTCCTTTTTAATTTATTTGCCTAAAATGCGCCGGCCACAGCGGAGCAGCAGGCGCACAGACAAAGCGGTTTTATTTATCCTACCATTGCGCCGTCCACGCCGCCCTTTCGCATATTGCGCCGCATCAAGATGAACAGCAGGAAGGAGGGTATGAGCGATATGGTGGTGCCTGCCAGCACCAGCTCATAGTTGGTATCCTCCCATGAATTCAGCTTGGTTATGCCTACCATAATGGTACGCATCTCGGGGCTGCTGGCCGTAACGATCAGAGGCCACAGGTAGGAATTCCACAGCGTGATAAAGCTCTGTATAAAAAGCGTGGTTATTACGGGCTTGCATATGGGCAGCAGTACCGTAGCTATATAGCGCAGATCGCCGCAGCCATCCAGCATAGCCGCATCGCGCATATCGCGCGGCACCGACATAAACCTCTGCCGCAGCATGAACATTTGGCTGGCGGATACGAAGGAGGTTATGCACATTCCGAGATAGCTGTTGAGCAGTCCCAGCTTTGACACCGTGGCGTAGTTGGTCACCAGCAGTATATCGCCCGGCATCATCATAGTCGCCAGTATCAAAAAGAAGCAGGCATTCTTAAATTTGAATTCGTAATTGGTGAATGCATATGCCGCAAGTATGGAGAATACCAGCCTCATCACAGTGCCCAGCAGGGACACTATTACGGAGTTCAGCATATAGCGCATCAATGGCGCCTGATGCAGCGCGTTTTTAAAGTTCGCAAGATAGGTAAAGCTTTCAGGCAGAAGCTTTGACAGAGCAAATTCGCCAGGGGTCTTGAATGCGCTGCATACGCAGTATACTATTGGAAATATCAGTATCAAGCCGATCATTACGGCAATTACCTGAACCAGTGCATCGCCAATCTTTGTTTTTACTTTATTCATTATTGATAATGCACCTTCTTTCTCTCAAACATGAACGCAACCACGGTAAACCCGAAGGTAAGCAGGAAGGTCACTATGCTCACCACCGCAGCGAGGCTGTAATTTGAGCTGCCGTAGCCCGAAGCGAACATGAGGTACATAAGCGAGGTGGTGCTTCTGGACGGGCCTCCCTGTGTTATGATTATCATGGGCGCCGAGCACATCATGGCCAGCACCAGATTGGTACACATTACATAGAGTATGGTGGGGGATATGAGCGGGAGCTGTATCTTGAATATCCTTGTGAAGAGGCCCGCCCCATCCAGCCTTGCGGCCTCCATTATATGCGAGGGTATGCCCCGCAGGGCAGAGAGGAAAAGAAGGAAGTCAAAGCCTATGCCCATCCATACCGTAAGTATGATTATGGTATAAAGGGCGGTGGCGCGGCTTTCGAACCAGCCGAGCTGTGTGCCGAGCATGGCGTTGATTATTCCCAAGGTAGGGCTGAACATGGACTTAAACACCATACATGCCGCGGACATGGATACCGCCATGGGCATGGTGAAAAGCGTCTCATAGAGCGGGCTCAGCCTGCGCTTTTTGTTGGCTATCAGCGCAAGCAGTATGGTCACTACCAGCGTTATGGGGACGTTTATGCCCGTTATGATGAGGGAATTCAATATGGACTTTTTGAAATCGTTGCGCCCGAATACGTATTTATAGTTATCCAGCCCTGCAAAGCCCGTGACGTTTCCCTTCTGGTTGACTATGCTGAAGCTGTTTATTATGGTCTTTACAAAGGGATAATAGACGAACAGCACGGCAAATACAAGAATAGGCGCCAAAAACAGCGCAATTTTAATGCTCCTGCGTGTCTTGGTCCTGTTTAGCCATCCGCTTGCTCCCGTCGTCCTTGCCGGCTTATTTTTTACACCCATGCTTTCCACTATCGGCGGCTCCTTCCTGGCCCTGATGTAATTCACACTGCTATTGATCCGCACTTCATACTAAATATAGAATCGTCATTTCTGTTATCGGTATTATATCACGCGGCATTCCAATAGTCAATAACAGGGGAAATCGCGTTGATTTTGTCGTTTTTTCCCCGCGTCCTCACATATATGTGAAAATTCAAAATAATATATCAAATAAAATATATCCGTATATGACAACGGTCCCCCGGCGCTGCCGGGGGACCGTTATACTGCGTTTTAAGTTTAATCCACCTTGGGGCCGGCGTCTACCAAAGCCTTACCCGCCTCGTTGCCTTCGTACTTGGCGAAGTTCTTGATGAAGCGGGAGGCCAGATCCTTTGCCTTTGCATCCCAATCAGCGGGATTGGCATAGGTATCTCTGGGATCCAGAATGTTGGTGTCAACGCCCTTGAGCTCGGTGGGTACCTCGAAGTCAAAGTAAGGTATTTTCTTGGTGGGCACGCCCAGTATGTCACCGTTGAGGATAGCGTCGATTATGCCGCGGGTATCCTTTATGGAGATACGCTTGCCGGTGCCGTTCCATCCGGTGTTGACCAGATACGCCTTCGCGCCGCTCATCTCCATGCGCTTTACCAGCTCATCTGCGTATTTAGTAGGATGCAGCTCCAGGAATGCCTGACCGAAGCAAGCGGAGAAGGTGGGGGTGGGTTCGGTTATGCCGCGCTCGGTACCAGCCAGCTTTGCGGTAAAGCCGGAGAGGAAGTAGTACTTGGTCTGCTCCGGAGTCAGTATGGATACGGGAGGCAGCACGCCGAAAGCATCAGCGGAGAGGAAAATAACGTTCTTTGCAGCGGGCGCGGAGCTTATGGGGCGCACTATGTTCTTAATATGGTCGATGGGGTAGGATACGCGGGTGTTCTCGGTAACGCTCTTATCGGCAAAGTCTATCTTGCCGTTCTCATCGAGGGTTACATTCTCGAGGAGAGCATTGCGCTTGATGGCGTTGTAGATGTCCGGCTCGGATTCCTTATCCAGATTAATGACCTTTGCATAGCATCCGCCTTCGAAGTTGAACACGCCATTGTCGTCCCAGCCGTGCTCGTCGTCGCCTATCAGCAGGCGCTTGGGGTCGGTAGACAGCGTGGTCTTGCCGGTGCCGGAAAGGCCAAAGAAGATGGCGGTGTTCTGGCCGTTCATGTCGGTATTTGCAGAGCAGTGCATGGAGGCAATACCCTTAAGAGGCAGATAGTAGTTCATCATGGAGAAGAGGCCCTTCTTCATTTCGCCGCCGTACCAGGTATTGATGATGACCTGCTCGCGGCTGGTGAGGTTGAATACTACCGCGGTCTCGGAATTAAGCCCCAGCTCCTTGTAGTTCTCTACCTTTGCCTTGGAGGCGTTGTAAACTACGAAATCCGGCTCAAAGTTCTTCAGTTCCTCTTCAGTGGGCCTGATAAACATATTCTCTACAAAGTGAGCCTGCCAGGCAACTTCTACGATGAAGCGGATTGCCATGCGGGTGTCCTTGTTGGCGCCGCAGAAGGCGTCCACTACGAACAGGCGCTTGTTGGAGAGTTCCTTCCTGGCGATATCCTTGACGGCGTTCCAGGTCTCGATGGAGGCGGGGTGGTTGTCGTTCTTATACTCATCGGAAGTCCACCAGACGGTATCCTTGGAGGTATCGTCAACGACGATAAACTTGTCCTTGGGTGAACGGCCGGTGTATATGCCAGTCATGACGTTGACAGCGCCCAGCTCGCTGAGCTGGCCCTTTTCATAGCCCTCAAGGCCGGGCTTGGTCTCTTCATTAAAGAGCATCTCGTAGGAAGGATTGTAGACTATTTCCGTAGTGCCGGTAATGCCGTACTTGGTAAGATCGATGTTTGCCATTTTCTTTTACACAACCTCTCTGTATTATTTATGCAGGAATTGGCAGGGGATTATTCACTCCGTGCCAAATCCAAACTACCGCATGATATTTTTATGATAAGTCATGGCCACGTTAAAATCAATACAAATTGTCAGGAAATACTCAAATAAATCCTTAGTATACCTGCCTTTGCGGTAAGCTTATCTTATTCCGCAGGCAGGTTGCAAAAGCAAAAAGCAGAAGCGCCACGTTTCCTTTTCAATGTCGCTCAAACGCTTACGGCATTGCGTATGGCGTTGCCGACATGGCTTTCACACGTTGAGCACATCTTTATTACAGCAGTATAGGTTAAATGTCCTTAACCCATGTCCCTAAAATAAGCCGCCCTATTGAGCGGCGCAGGCTCTTACTTCATGTGTGCCCTCGCGTGGGCGCATATGGCATTGTAGGTCTTGTCGCTGAGGTCGTGCTCCATTTTGCAGGCGTCAGTCTCGGCAGTGATTTCGTCCACGCCTATTGATACCAAAAAATCGGTCAACGTCCTGTGCCTGTCCAGCATCTTGGAAGCTATCTCCATTCCTGATTCGGTAAGGGTTATGAGCCCCTCCCCGTCCATCGTGATATGTCCGCTGGCCTTCAGCCTTTTCGTGGTATATGTTACGCTGGGCTTTGTAACGCCAAGATAGTCCGCCACATCAATGGAACGAATATAGCCGTGCTTATTGCGCATCATCAGCATCGCTTCGAGGTAATCCTCGGTAGCTCTCATTATTTTCAAATTGTACCGCCCTTTCGTATTTTTATTGCAATATCATATAAAACTTTTGTTGGTAAAATACCAACGATGATTATATAGATGATTATATATTATACATAGGTTAGCAAACTCTAACCAAAAATGCAAGGATAAAATCTTGTTTAAATTTTCAGATAAAAAAGGTTGACAAAACCGGTTAGGGTTGTTAAACTACTCGGTAGTTAAAGTGCTTAAACCTAAACGTAAAAACGTGGACCCGCAAGTAGCACATAAAACGGAGGAGACTGAGTATGATACCACTTGATCTGGCAGATATAGGCAAAGAGAACGTGATAAAAAAGATCGGCGGCAGCCCGGACGTTAAAAAGCACCTTGAAGATCTTGGCTTTACGGCTGGCGGCCCGGTGACTGTGGTATCCGCGATGGGCGGCAACGTAATAGTAAAGGTCAAGGAATCACGGATAGCCATAAGCCGTGAAATGGCTCGCAGGATAATGATCTAACGCCTGTTTTGACATTTATTTATAGAAAGAAAGAAAAAAGGAGAGATAGGACTATGAAGACATTAAAGGAAGCCAAAATCGGCGAAACCGTCAGGGTGGTAAAGCTTTATGGCGAAGGCCCGGTAAAGCGCCGCATAATGGACATGGGTATTACCAAGGGCGTTGAGGTGTTCGTCCGCAAGGTTGCCCCTTTGGGCGACCCTATCGAGGTAAACGTGCGCGGTTATGAGCTCAGTCTGAGAAAAGCCGACGCCGAAATGATTGAAGTTGAATAAATATTTTTTTGAACCATAGTTAAAGTATATTAACTTCAAAGGAGTTTTATCATGAATAACCAAATCAAGATAGCCTTAGCCGGCAACCCGAACAGCGGCAAAACCACGCTGTTCAACGCTCTGACCGGTTCCAACCAGTTTGTCGGCAACTGGCCAGGCGTTACCGTAGAAAAGAAAGAGGGCCGCCTCAGGAAGCATGAGGATGTGGTCATAATGGATCTGCCCGGCATCTATTCGCTTTCCCCCTATACCCTGGAGGAAGTAGTCGCCAGAAATTATCTTATCGACCAGCGCCCCGACGCCATACTGAACATAATCGACGGAACCAACCTGGAGCGCAACCTTTACCTCACCACTCAGCTTACCGAGCTGGGCATTCCGGTAGTCGTTGCCATCAATATGATGGACGTTGTGCGCAAGAATGGCGATAAGATAGATACCGTCCAGCTCTCCGAAAAGCTGGGCTGCCGGATAGTAGAGATATCCGCCCTGAAGGGCGATGGCGTCATGGAAGCCGCGGAGGCCGCGATCAAAGCCGCCCATGGCGCAAAAACCGTCCCCATGCATACTTTCTCCGGCCCCGTTGAGCACGCTATTGCTCACATCGAGGAGGCTGCCGTACATAACATGCCCCTTGAGCAGCAGCGCTGGTACGCCATAAAGATATTCGAGCGCGACGACAAGGTGCTTGAGAAGCTTGACATCTCCAAGGATGTTCTCGATCACATTGACAGCGACATCAAAGCTGCCGAGAAGGAGCTGGACGATGACGCTGAAAGCATCATCACCAATGAGCGCTACGTATATATCGCCGAGATAATCAAATGCTGCTACAAGAAAAAAAATCAGGGTCGGCTTTCTGCTTCCGATAAGATCGACAGGGTGGTCACCAACCGCTGGCTGGGCCTGCCCATATTTGCAGCGGTAATGTTCCTCGTATACTACCTCGCCATGGTCACTGTCGGCGCATCTGCCACTGACTGGGCAAACGATGGACTGTTTGGCGATGGCTGGCACCTGTTCGGCATCGGTTCAGCCGCTTATAATGAGGTAGCAGAAGAATACGGCGAGGCCGCTGCCATAGTTGACGGTTATGAAGCGTATGTCGAAGAAAACGGCGAGCCTGCTGACGGCAAATTTACCTACGAGATAGAGGACGAGGAGACCCTTGCGGTTTCCGAGGAAACTGCTACCCTCGAGGATTATGAGGCTGCAAAGGCCACCCTTCAGGAAATCGGCGAAGAGCCTGATCCTGCCGACTACGGCGTATGGGTCCCAGGCGTCCCCGTCCTTATTGAGAGTGCTCTGGACAAGGGCAACTGTGCCGAGTGGCTCCGCGGCCTGATACTTGACGGCATAGTCGCCGGCGTCGGCGCGGTCCTCGGCTTTGTTCCTCAGATGCTGGTGCTGTTCCTGCTTCTTGCTGCCCTTGAGGACTGCGGCTATATGGCCCGTATCGCGTTCATTCTGGACAGGCTCTTCCGCAGGTTCGGCCTTTCCGGCAAGTCCTTCATCCCCATGCTGATCGGCACCGGCTGCGGTATCCCCGGAATAATGGCCTCCCGTACCATAGAGAATGAGCGCGACAGGCGTATGACCATAATGACCACCACATTTATTCCCTGCGGCGCTAAGGTTCCCTTTATAGGAATGATTGCCGGCGCCATATTCGGCGGTTCCGCATGGGTAGCTACCTCCGCTTACTTCATCGGCATGGCCGCGATAATAATCTCCGGAATCATGCTCAAGAAGACTAAGAGGTTCGCCGGCGAGCCCGCTCCCTTCGTAATGGAGCTGCCCGCATACCACTGGCCCACCGCAGGCAATGTGCTCAGGAGCACCTGGGAGCGGGGCTGGAGCTTCATAAAAAAGGCCGGTACCATCATACTGCTTTCCACCATCTTCGTATGGTTCACCACTTACTTCGGAATCGTAAACGGCACCTTCAGGATGCTGTCAGAGGATGAGATTAACTACTCCATATTGGCCTCCATAGGCGGTGCGATAGCCTGGATATTCAAGCCTCTGGGCTGGGGCAACTGGCAGGCGGTCGTAGCCTCCATCACTGGCCTTATCGCCAAGGAGAACATAGTAGGTACTCTGGGCATACTGTACGGCGGCGACGGCAGCGTATACTCTAACCTTGCAAGCGCTTTCACACCCATTACCGCTTACTCTTTCCTTGTATTTAACCTGCTGTGCGCACCCTGCTTCGCGGCAATAGGCGCAATCAAGCGGGAGATGAATAACGCCGGCTGGACCTGGTTCGCCATCGGCTATCAATGCGGCTTTGCATATGTGATAGCCCTGATGATCAATCAGTTCGGCAACCTCTTTACCGGTAATGCAGACCTCTTAGGCGTGGTTGCCGCCACAGTCTTCCTCGCAGGCATGGTATACATGCTGTTCAAGCCCTATAAGGAAGCTGCGAAGCTGAGCGCAAAGCCGTAAAGAAAAATGAAATGATGTAATATGTCAGAAGGAGGAATTTGACCATGTTTAATTGGATAAGCGAAAACATCGGAAACATAATCGCGATAGTTATACTTGCAGCGGTAATCGCGGCCATCGTGATACATCTTATAAAACAGAAGAAACGAGGCAAGTCCTCCTGCGGCTGCAGCTGTGGTTCCTGCCCCATGAAAAACTCCTGCCACAGCAATTCCTGCAGTGCCAAATGATAACTAATAACTAACAAAGTATCGGCAAGGCGGCATTCGTCCGCTTTGCCGATACTCTGTTTTGGGGCAATTTATTGCAATTAGGCCGGGACGGTGCTAACATATCAGCATGGATGCCTTTTTAAGGCACGCCAAAGTTAAAATCAAGGTATGGGTAAATGATTTGGAGCTGAAGGACGCGCTGCTTCTGCACGCAAACATGTATCCCAGGATGCGGCCTGCCGACGCTGTAAAGCTGGTGTACCAGAACGAATTTGGGGGCGGCCATATGATCAAAAGCCCTGAGGCTGCCCTGATAAGACTGCGCAACGAGTATGCGGCAACAGAGCACGACGCCATGCAGCCGCTCATGATACCCATAGGCAGCGGCATGGCGCGAGTACAGCTTAGGGCACTGAAGGAAAGCGGCATAGCAAGGCTCAATGAAGCGTTTGTGGAAACCGCCAACAGCTCAAAGGGCACGCTTGCGGAGTTTTTGGAAAAGCTGGACGTGCTCCGCCATGTAACGGCGCAGGGCGCCTTTGCTTTCAAAACAGCTGAGCTTGAGGAATATCTTTCGGAATATAAAAAGCGGGGCTATCCAGCCGTATCCCACAGTGAGGAGTATAGGAAGGCTTACCTTCCCGCCTACAGAGTTGTAAAGGAGAGCATATTCAAGGAGAGGTTTAAATGAATATACTTGTAATAGACGGTCAGGGCGGCAAGCTGGGCTGCCAGATGGTAAGGTCCATAGCGGAAAAGTACCCCGGTGCAAGGCTTATGGCGGTCGGCACCAATTCAGCCGCTGCCGCGGCTATGGCAAAGGCCGGCGCCCATCAGGCTGCTGCGGGGGAGAACCCGCTTATAGTCGCCTGCCGCAAGGCGGATATAATAATAGGCCCAATAGGCATAGTCATAGCGGATTCCCTCTTTGGCGAGATAACGCCCGCAATGGCGGTCGCCGTTGCCCAATCCGATGCGGTGCGGATACTTCTGCCCGTAAACAGGTGCGGCAATATAGTGGCAGGCGTTCAGGAGCTGTCACTGACGGCTCTCATATCGGACGCTATGGCCAAGCTCGAAGGCGTGATGCAAGAGTAAACTGTATCTTGTCAACCGACGGCTTTTCGTGTACAATAGGCTTATGCCGGTCAGAAGACGGCGCAGGAACAGAAGTTCCCCTGAATAAACCTTGTACCAATACCGTTTTTTGTGATGTCATGAAGGCGTCGCTTTCCCAGAAGGGATCGCGGCGCTTGTTTTATGCCATCTGGAAGGAGCTTTTATCATGAAAAACAACAACCTAACAGTAAGGACAGTGGTATTTGCGGCGGCGTTTCTGGCGCTGGCACTGATGCTGCCATTTTTGACGGGACAGATACCGCAGATAGGCTCAATGCTTTCCCCCATGCACATACCCGTGCTCCTCTGCGGCTTCGTATGCGGCTGGCCCTGGGGACTGGCGGTCGGCGTTGTGGCTCCGCCCCTGCGCTCCGTACTGTTCGGTATGCCGCCGATGTACCCGACCGCGCTTTGCATGGCGTTTGAGCTTGCGGCATACGGCGCCGTGGCAGGGCTCATGTACAGGGCGCTGCCAAAGAAGAAAAGCAACATATACGTCGCTCTCATAACGGCCATGATAGCCGGCCGTCTGGTATGGGGCGCGGCGCGCTTCCTCTGCACCGGGCTCGATCCGTCAAAGTTCGGCTTTGCCGCCTTCTGGGCGGGGGCGTTCACGCAGGCGATACCCGGCATAATACTGCATATAATCCTCATACCGCTGCTCGTAATGGCGCTGGAAAAGGCCAAGCTGATATCGAAATAGCAGGACAAGGCCAAACAGGGAGAGCTTTTATGCCCTCCCTGTTTTATTATGCCTGTTTTATTTATTAAGCTTTGCGGCAAGATCCTCAAGTGCCTCGCCGAGCGCCTCCTCAAAGGACGGGTGTGGACGCATTATCTTGAGCAGGCTTTCCACCGTGAGATGGTTGGCCATAGCTTCGGATATCTCGCTTATCATGTCAGAGCTGTGCTCGCACATGAGCTGCGCGCCTATTATCTCGCGGGTCTCGGCATTGGCTACGACCTTCATAAAGCAGCGGCCCGGATCGGCGATAAGCGTTCTGGCGTTGCCAAACATCACGCATTTGCCGGCTTTTGCAGGTATTCCCGCTTCCCTGGCCTCGGCCTCCGTCATTCCTACCACCGCTATCTCGGGCCGGCAGTATATGACGCTGGGCACAACGTTCATATCCACGCTGTTCTCCATGCCGTTCATCATATCGACGCACGCAGTACCTTGGGCGGAGGCAACGTGGGCAAGCTGAATCTTCGCGGATACATCGCCTATGGCATATACACCGGGTATGCTGGTCTGATACTTCTCGTTTACCTTTATGCTCCTACGGTCCATCTCGGGCGCGAGGTCCTCTGCAAACAGGCCGTCCATATAGGGTTTGCGGCCTATGGCACAGAGCACAGCCTCGCCGGTTACCGAGTTGTCCTTGCCCTTTTCGCTGAAGCGCACCGTGAGGCCGCTTTCGTCCTTCTCCACACATTGTACCATGGAGTTGACGAACACATTCACGCCCTGTTTTTTAAGTATCATGGCGAGGTTTTGGCCGAGCTCGCGGTCCATATTGGGCAGCAGCCTATCCATACCCTCTATGACGGTCACCTTGCAGCCGAGGTCGCTGTAAAATGTGGCGAATTCTATGCCTATCACGCCGCCGCCAATTATTATTATGGACTCGTACAGATGGTCACAGCCCTCCAGCAGCTCGTCAGAAGTCATTACTCCGGGAAGGTCCAGCCCGGTTATAGGCGGGCGGGCCGGTACGGAACCCGTAGCGGCGATTATCTTTTTCGCCGCCAGTTCATCGCAGCCGCCCTCATTCAGCTCCACGTGTACGCGGCCGGGAGCGGTTATTTGGGCGCGCCCCCTGATCAGGTCTATCTTTGCGCCCTTAAAAAGGCTCTCTATTCCGGAGCTGAGCTTAGCGGATATCTGCCGCTTATAGGCAAATATCTCGTTCATATCCGCACGGGCGCCCTCTACGTGTATACCTATGCCGGCGCTGGCTGTGGCGGCATGATACGCCTCGGAGGAATGGAGCAGCGTCTTTGTGGGTATGCAGCCTCTATTGAGGCAGGTGCCGCCCGCCTCGCGGTTTTCTACTACGGCAACGGTCATGCCCAGCTTGGCGGCGCGCAGCGCGGCAACATAGCCTCCGGGGCCCGCGCCTATCACTATCAGTTGGTATTCCTTCATAAATATTATATCTCCTGTTCTTGGATCATACGGCAGATATCCGATGCGATATCCGGGCAGGCCTTCTCCGCAGCCAGGCAAAGTTCAGCCTCGCTGAAGCTCTCTCCCTCCAATGCCGCCTTCAGCTTTTCGGCTATGCTCCAGTCCATTGAGTCGGAGTACACCTCCGCTTCCTTGACCCTGCCGCCGTCCACCATGAGCTGTATCTGTACGCTCCCCCACGGGAACCTTTCGCCGCACTCGAAGGTGAAGGGTATCTCCCTGCCGAAGCGCCATTTCCAGCTGCCGTATTTTTCAAACAGCGGCTGTATGGCTTTTCTGTCCTTCTCCAAAAGGCCGATCTCCTCATACGGCAGGCCGTACACCTCTTCAAACGCTTCGGCGAGCTTTTCGGAAAGCAGCTCTATCGTGGTATCCGATGCAAGCTCCTTCAGATTGACTACCCTTGAGCGGACGGAATCCACGCCCTTGGACGACAGTTTGGCCTTTGAGGGGTTGAGATACCGGCCCATTTTTTCTCGGTCCACGTCCACCATGAGTGTGCCGTGATGGTATGCGCGGGGTCCGTTCTTGTAAAATGCGTTGCCGGAGAACTTGCGCCCATCTGCCAGTATGTCGTTACGTCCGGAACGTTCGACCTTCACGCCCAGCTTTTCGCATGCAAGCTCTATCACTTTGAGCTGCTTATCCAGATCGTAATCCGCTGTGGGAACTAAAAAGGTAAAGTTAAGGTTGCCAATATCGTGAAAAACCGCACCGCCGCCCGAGAGCCTCCGGGCCAGCTTTCCTCCTTCATCCTCCAGAAGGGTGGTACGGCATTCCTTGAAAGCGTTCTGGTTGCGGCCTATCACCACGGTATTCTGGTTCTGCCAGAGATACAGCGTGCAGCAGCCCTCATCTGTATTTTGCAGCAGATATTCCTCCACCGCCAAATTGAAAAAGGGGTCAAAGCTTTGACCCCTGTAAAGCTTTAGTTTGTCTATCATCAATTCTCCGTTATTTTTATTATTTTGTATAGCGGACTATCGGGTTTCGGGCCGCCTTGACCTCGTCAGGTCTGCCTATCTGTGCATTGTGGGGAGCTCCGTGCATATACTCGGGGTCGGTATGACCCAGCTCATACAGCTTGCGGTAGACCTCCGCCGCCCAGTCCAGGGTATCCTTGCTCTCGGTCTCGGTGGGCTCCAGCATAAGCGCCTCGTGCACTATCATGGGGAAGTACATTGTAGGCGGATGCATCCCGTAGTCTATAAGGGACTTGGCAACGTCCAGAGCGGAAACGCCGGTCTCCTTCTTGAAGCCGGAAAGATCGAGCACGAACTCATGCATGCATATACGGTCGAATGCGGGTTCGAAGGTGCCCTGTATCCTCCGCATGAGGTAATTCGCGTTGAGCACGGCGTTCTTCGCCGCCTCAGGTATGCCCTCGCGGCCAAGGGTCATTATGTAGGTAAGAGCCTTTACTACCACGAGGAAGTTGCCCGCAAAGCCGCGTACCTGGATATGGCCCTCGCCCTCCATCATGGCGCTGTGGGGCAGGAACTTCGCAAGGAAATCCTTGCAGCCCACCGCGCCTGCGCCCGGGCCGCCGCCGCCGTGAGGAGTTGCGAAGGTCTTGTGCAGATTCATGTGTATGCAGTCGAAGCCCATGTCGCCGGGGCGCACAACGCCCATTACCGCGTTGAGGTTTGCGCCGTCATAATAGCAGAGGCCGCCTGCCTCGTGTACGAGGCGGGTTATCTCTAATATGTTCTCATCAAATATGCCTACCGTATTGGGGTTAGTCAGCATAAGGCCGGCAGTATCGTCGCCAAGGACCGCCTTCAGCGTCTCGAGATCCACGCAGCCGTTGGGGGCGGAGGCGATATTTACCACCTGATAGCCGCACATCGCCGCCGTGGCGGGGTTGGTGCCGTGGGCGGAATCGGGAACGATTATCTTGTTGCGCTTGGTGTCGCCCCGGCTGTCGTGGTACTGCTTGATGAGCAGCACGCCGGTGAACTCGCCGTGGGCGCCTGCGGAGGGCTGGAAGGTCATATCCGCCATTCCGGTGACCTCGCAAAGGTACTTGCGTATGGTGTCGAGCACTTCCCGGCAGCCTTCGGTGGTGTGCTTGGGGGCGAGTGGGTGAATGGCCGTAAAGCCGGGCAGCGCGGCCATCTCCTCGTCAATGCGGGGATTGTACTTCATGGTGCAGGAGCCCAAAGGATAAAAGCCACAGTTTACGCCGTGTACACGGTGGTTCAGCTCGGTATAGTGGCGGGAAATGTCGGTCTCGCTCATTTCGGGCAGCGCGGGTTTCAATTCACGCTGAAGCTCCTTTGGGAGCTCGACGGTCTCCACATCGCACTTGGGCAGTATTGAGCACTTGCGTCCGGGCGCGCTCTTTTCGAATATCAGCTTCATTACGCAAGCACCTCCTTAACCACTTCTATGGCCCTGTCAAGCTGAGCCCTCGTTACCTTCTCTGTAGCGCACCACATTATGCCGTCCTCCACGGGCAGGCCGCCCAGTATGTCGGCCTCCTCGAGGGCCTTCAGCACCTCGTCCTGACGGGGCATCTCGGTGACGAACTCATGGAAGAAATCGCCCTTGTATTTAAGCAGCACGCCGGGTATCTCGCAGAGCTTCGCCGCGAGGTAGTGCGCCTTCGCCATGCTCTGCCTTGCCGCCTCCGCCATGCCGTCGGGGCCCATGGTAGCCATATACAGGCCTGCCGTAAACGCGCAGAGAGCCTGATTGGAGCATATATTGCTGCTGGCCTTTTCGCGGCGTATGTGCTGCTCCCGGGCCTGAAGTGAAAGCACATATGCTGTATCGCCCTTGTTGTCGGTGGTCTGGCCTACTATGCGGCCGGGCAGCTTACGCATGTGCTTTGTGAGGGTAGCCATAAAGCCGAGATACGGGCCGCCGTAGGAAAGCGGCATACCGAGAGGCTGACCTTCGCCTACCGCTATATCCGCGCCGCAGTCCTTGGGGGTCTTCATTATTGCCAACGCTATTGGGTTGCAGCCCATTATATACATTGCGCCGGCGGCGTGCACCATTTCGCCTATGGCCGCCGCGTCCTCAAGCTGTCCGAAGAAGCTGGGCTGCTGGATATATACGGAGGCCACGTCTTCGGTGAGCATCTCACGGAGAGAGGCCATATCGGTCTTGCCGTCCTTCATGGGTACGATGCGCATCTCATCGCCGGTGCCGTAGCAGTAGGTGCGGACGGTGTTTATGGTATCCGGGTGGGAAGCTCCCGAAACCAGCGTCACCCTGCGCTTGCGGTCGCGGCACATGGCGGCAGCCTCGCCTGCGGCGGTAGCGCCGTCATATACCGAGGCGTTGGAAACGTCCATGCCGGTGAGCTCGCATATCATGGTCTGATACTCGAATATGCTCTGCAATACGCCCTGGCTCATTTCGGCCTGATAGGGGGTGTACGCGGTAAGGAACTCCTCCTTGGTGGGAATGTATTTCACTATGCTGGGAATGTAGTGGTCATATGCGCCCGCGCCCCGGAGAACGGTCTTGAATACCTTATTCTTGGCCGCCATTGCGGATATGGCGTTGCTGACCTCCAGTTCGCTCATTCCCTCGGGTATGTTCAGCGGTTCGTCGAGATACATCTTCTCAGGCACATCGCGGTAAAGCTCCCGGTAATCCGTAAGACCGATGGCCTTGAGCATCTCTCTGCGTTCCGCCTCTGTAGATGGAACGTAGCTGCCCATTATTTAGCCCTCCTGTGCGCAGAACTCTTCGTATGCCGCCGCGTCCAGCAGCTCTTCCTTGTCGGTGATGCCCTCGACCTTGATTATCCATGCGCCGTAGGGATCGGAATTGAGCAGTTCGGGGGAATCCAGCAGCTCTTCGTTTATGGCTGCAACCTTGCCGGTAACGGGGCAAATCAGGTCGGATACGGCCTTGACGGACTCAACGTCGCCAAAGGCTTCGGCGGCGGTGACGTCGTCGCCCTCTGCAGGCAGGTTTACGAATACCACGTCGCTAAGGGCGTCCTGCGCGAAATCGGAAATGCCGATTATGGCGGTGTCGCCATCCATCTTTACCCATTCATGGGACTTGGAGTAGCTGAGCTCGTTGGGATGATTCATTTTTTAAATACCTCCGTTAAACTATTCTATATGTTTTGTTGTTTCATCCCGCCCGGAAGTCCCGGGCGGGTCGTCTTAGGTCTTACGGCCTTATTACAGGCCTATCTTTGCGGAAAAGCTCTCCAAGGCGTTGAGCATTTCCTCATCGTCGAAGCAGTAGTGCATCCTGGTGTAGCCGCCGCGGAGCTTTGTTACCTCGTCGCCTACTTCCTTGCCGCGCAGTATGCAGTCTGCCATCAGCTCTGCCAGCTTGTCGAACTCCTCAAAGCCGAAGCCAAAGCGGGTCATCTCGCTCATGCCCATACGCAGCGCACCGGAGGCGGTGAAGCCTTCCTCATCGGGGGTAGCCTGATAGTTGACGATTATGTTGTTGCGCTCCAGGCGCTCGGCGATCTCGGGGCCCATGCCGTAGCCTACCGAGGCTATTACCTGATGGGTCTCTGTATAGCCGATCTCTGGGTCGCCCGCAACGTCCAGTCCCTGTTTCTTCAGGGCCTTGGCGAAGTGCTTGGCGTTCTCGATTATCGCCTTCTGGTACTGGGCCTTGAAGGTGTTCATCTCGTATGCGGCCATCAGCAGGCCAAGCTGGGTGCCCAGATGGTGGTTGGATACGCTGCCGGGGAAGGCGCGGCTCTGTATGGTCTCCCAGAGGCCGTACTTCAGGTCTTCCTTTTTCCAGTTGGTGGCTATCACGCCGCGCTGGGGGCCGAAGAAGGTCTTGTGGGTGGAGCCGGTGACTATCTCGGCGCCCTCCTCAAAGGGCTTCTGGAAGTAATCGCCCACCAGGCCCAGAACGTGAGCCATATCGTACATTATGGTGGTGGGTATGTTCTGCTCGTCCACGAACTTGCGTATAGCCGCCACGGGCTCCTTATGCAGCACCATGGACTTGCCGAAGATTATCAGCTCAGGCCTGTACTGGTCGATAAGCTTCTTGGTTTCCTCAACGTCTATCTTATAGATATTGTCCTCGCATACCGGGAAGTTCACTATGGCATGCCGCTCGGTAACGGGGTCGATGGCAATATAGTCGCGCAGGGCGCCCATGGGCTGAGCGGAAAGGTGGCCGCCCTTGATTATATGGTTATTCATCACATAGCCCAGGCGCTGTGGAGTATGCTTGCGGTCAAGGCGGTTCTTCCAGTCCATGAGGGCGGAGAATGTAGCCATATTGGACATCTGCCCGCTGATGACCCTCGTCTCTACCTCCGTGCAGTTGAAGTATTCCTTCATCTGCTCCACCAGAAGCTGCTCTACGCGGTCTATGAACTTGGTGCCCTGATAATAGAAGATGTCCTGATCGTAGAAGGACTTTACCTTCTTGTGCTCCGCATACCTGAAGGCGGGGTCGGAGGCGCAAAGGAGCTGTACCGCACGGCTGGCGCTGTTCTCGGAGGGTATCAGGTTGATGCACTGGCGCTGGCGCCATTCGTGGTTGTGGGTTGCGTCGAATATGAGCTCGACGGCCTTCTTTGCCCTGTCGTCTACCTTGACGTCCATCTGGGCGGGCTCATAGCCGTAGATTATCGGGCGTGCAAAAGGAGGAGCGTCCACCCTCATATGATACGGAGGTATAACTGCCTTGAGCCGCTTGCCGCGCACGTCTATCTCCACCTTGTCGTCCTCCAGCACGTCGCTGGCGATATAGCACATTCCGATGGAGCGCTTGGCAGTCTCGTCGGTTATTACGGTTGCCAAGCCTTCGCCCTCGCTGCGATAATATGGCACCATCGTGCCGCTGGTGACCCAGCCCACGAGCTCGCCGTTCCGGTATATTTCCATGCCTGCGCGCATTACGCCCCGATCCAGCAGGGTTATGGGCATTATGCGCTTGGGCAGAACGTCCATGCCGGAGAAGTCGCGGTTCATTATCTTCTTAAAGGCCTCCGACTGCCTTGTGAGTGCCGCCCTGCCAATGAAATCGCCCTTCTGATCTGAGAAGCTTACGGCAAACTTGGCGAGAGACACGGCGAATATAGGCATATTGCTGCCATCGGGACCCTTACCCATCTCGTGGCCGTACAGGGGAAGGCCGGCTTCAAGGCGCAGGGTATCTCTGGCGCCAAGGCCCGCGGGCCTGCCGCCCATCTCTACAAGGCGGTTCCACAGCCACTCTGCGTCGCAGCTCTTTACGTATACCTCATAGCCCAGAGGCTCGCCGGTGTAGCCGGTCTTGGCTATCCATGCCTTATGCCCCTCAAGCTCTATTATATTCAGCGCGTTCTTCATGGGCTCGGTTACAGCCTTGCCCTTTGTGAGGGTAAGCATTATTTCCTTGCTCTTTGGGCCCTGAACGGCTATCGCGGCGTAGTCCTTGGATATGTCGGTTATGGTGCAGTCGTATTCCTTCGCTATTGGCAGAAGGTGGGTAAGATCCTTTTCGGTGTTGGCGGCATTTACCACCAACAGGAAATTCTCCTCATTGAACTTGTAAAGATACGCGTCGTCTATGGCGCTGCCGTTTTCATCAGGGATTATGGCGTACTGTGCCTGCTTGACATCCAGCGCCATTACGTTGCTGGAAAGCACATGCTGCAAAAAGGCGATCCTCTCGGGGCCCTCGATAAGCAGCCTGCCCATGTGGGAAACGTCGAAGAGCCCGCACGCGTGGCGGGTGTACAGGTGCTCGGCTACTATGCCGGTGGGGTACTGTATAGGCATCTCCCATCCGCCGAAGTCCACCATATCCGCCCCCGCCGCAACGTGGGCGTCGTACAGCTGAGTACGTTTGAGTTCGCTCATAAAATTTCCTCCTGTTTTGATATATGATTTTTTGATTTGGCGTTGCTTTTGAGACAAATATCCGCGTTATTTTTTGAACACTTAAAAAGGCACAAACTTCCCCTTGGTGAGAATTTTGTGCCTCCGTAGTGTAGCCTGAGAGATTCCCCTTTAAGCCTGTGGGCGATAAAGAGTTGCACCTTCGGCGCACGGCGTAATGCCGTTCTTTTCGGAGCATCGTCAAGATCCGGTCCTTTTGCCTGAGAGTTTCTGCTTCCCCTTCGGCGCCGCGTATCTTCTGCGCTGCGATCTCTTCCGGAACTGTCAACCGATGAAAGATATGCTTTTGATATTCAAAAATATTTGCAGACACAAAGTCTGTATCAATTTTGCTTATGTATTTTATCACGGCTCTTTCGGGCCTGTCAAGCATTTTAATTGTATCATTCCTGCATTTTTTCGCATTACTTGTTATATTATTGTCTAAATCGTGCAATTATCGGTTTTGTCGATTTCATTTTTCCGATACATAACAAGCCGGCGCGCCTTTTTTTCAGGCGTGCCGACATTTTTCAGCTTTGTTCTCTCAAAATCGTCACACGGGCAGCTCTATATGAATGCCCTTGCCCTCTTTGATATTTATGGTAAGTATGCCGCCGGAAACTGTCACCTGAGTGCCTTCCACGTCGCCGCCGATAACGGGGGCTGCGGCGTCCTCTGTCTTTGAAGCTTCGGCAGCAGGCTCGTCAGTCCCCTCCTTTGCACCCTCTACCTTGTCGGCGGTAAGGGCTGTCAGGGAATCGCATGTTTCCTTCAGCGTTGCGCCAAGCACCTGGCCTATCTTCAGCGCGCCGGTGAGGTCAAGCAGGTTGGAATCCACCAGGTCGTCAAATATGGCGGGATCCTCAAGGTTGTGCTCGGACAGCACCGTACCTGCTTCTGCGCGGCAGCACAGCACTGCGGGGTCATTCTTATGTTCAAGTGCGTAATCAAGGGATATCGACATGACAAAACCTCCATAAAAATTACACTTTGGTATAACTCATAATAGCATGTAGCGCTGTTTCCGTTAAATTCAAACATCTGATTACAGGCGGTCTATAATCTCTTTTACCGATTGATAAACGATACAACAAAAGGACGCCCGGCATGAGCGTCCATTGCGTTTATCTACAGTTTGTTTACCGGCAAAGTTCCTCGGCCATTCTCTCTATCGCCTCGGCGTTTTCCTCAGTCATTGCTGAGCGCAGCGTCACAGTAGTGTCGATATAGTTGATATTCTTGCTCTTCTCAAACATGGCCTTCATGATCTTGGCAGCAGTAGGCGCCCATGTACCGTTCTCGATGAAGCCAATGGTCCGGTTCTGATAATTGCGCTCGGTAAGGTGGTCGATAAACTGTCTCATAAACGGAAAAATATCCGCATTGTAGGTCGTCGTTGCCAGCACCAGCTTCCCGTAGCGGAAGGCGTCCTCAACGGCCTCCGCCATATCGCAGCGTACAAGGTCGCTTATCGCCGCCTTGCAGCCCCTTTCCTCCAGCTTTTTCGCCAGCAGCTCGGCTGCCCGCTTTGTGTTGCCGTATACGGAGGTGTAGGCTATGCAAACCCCATCGCTCTCGACGCCATAGGACGACCATATATCATAAAGGCCTGTATAATGGCTCAGATCGCCCGTGAGCACCGGGCCGTGCAGAGGGCATATGGTCTTTATATCCAGCGCCGCCGCCTTCTTGAGCACGGCCTGCACCTGCATACCGTATTTGCCCACTATGCCCATATAATAGCGCCGTGCTTCGCAGTCCCATTCCTTATCCTGGCAGTCCAGCGCGCCGAACTTTCCGAAGGCGTCTGCCGAGAACAGCGCCTTATCCGCGCCGTCATAGCTCATCATCACCTCAGGCCAGTGTACCATAGGAGCGAATAAAAACGTCAGCTCGTGCCTGCCCAGAGACAGCATCTCGCCGTTCTTTACGGCAAGTATGTTTTTGCAGAGACCCCTGCCAAAGAACTGGTCTATCATTTCAAAGGTCTTTGCGTTGCCCACGACAGCGGCCTCGGGGTATGCGCTTATAAACTTATCTATGTTTGCGGAGTGATCCGGCTCCATGTGGTGTATTATCAGATAATCCGGCTTCCTGCCCCCGAGGGCGTTTTCCAGGTTTGCAAGCCATTCCTCTCCAAAATCGGCGCTTACCGTGTCCATCACGGCGATCTTTTCGTCAATTATCACGTATGAGTTGTATGCCATGCCCTCCGGCACGATATACTGCCCCTCAAACAGGTCTATATCATGATCGTTTACGCCGATATAACGGATATCGTTTGTTATAGTCATAGCTGTTCCCCTTTCGCCGGCATATAATGATTAAGTTCGGAATCGTCCCTATCAAATAATTATATTACCATAACTCGAGCGTTGTTTCAACGCATCGGTGCAACAGATTGTCCGCGCAAAGCGTCTCACGGCATTCATACTGAAAAAGTCAATAGGTCCCCCCTTTGCCTTGTCCCGCTATTGACAGGCATCTCCAAAAAAACTATAATAGCTTATTATCCTACCTTAAAGATAGGTAAATGTTAGAAATTATAAACATTTTTTAAGGATAGATCGTAATGAAAGATAATTTTGTTTCACCGCTCCACTACGGCGGCTGTATGTGCGGGCAGAACGGCTGTCCCTCCTGCGGCAGCTATGCCGGACTTATGGAGCAGACCGCAGAGCTTTTGCAGACTCTGCGCAGCGCCATGTACCCCAATATGTTCGGATGCAACCTAGGCAATGGCGCGCGCCTTCGCAACGCCGTTGCGGACTGCGTAATGCGGGTACTGCCGGATAATTATCAGGAAATTTCCGACAGGCTGGTGGATTCGCTGCCGGATATCAAGGCAGCGCTGGAAACTGACGCTCAGGCAGGCTACGAGGGGGATCCCGCAGCCATAAGCGTTGAGGAGATAATGCTTGCCTACCCCGGCTTTGAGGCAATAAGCATATACCGCATCGCCCATGAGCTGTACAAGATGAAGGTGCCCATACTTCCCCGTCTCATGACCGAGATAGCCCACCGTAATACCGGTATAGATATACACCCCGGCGCCACCATAGGCAGATATTTTTTCATAGACCACGGCACAGGCGTGGTAATAGGCGAAACCACTACCATTGGCGACCATGTTAAGCTGTATCAGGGCGTTACCCTCGGCGCAAAGAGCTTCCCCACCAACGTGGACGGCACCCCGGTAAAGGGCATAAAGCGCCACCCCGATATAGGCAATAACGTGGTCATCTACTCCGGTGCGACTATACTCGGCGGAAATACTGTAATTGGCGACAACTGCGTTATAGGCGGTAACGTGTGGCTGACGGAATCCGTAGAGCCGGGCCACACCGTATACGCAGCCCACGCCGAGACCCGCCGCCGAACCGTAAAATAACAATTTCCCCAAAAGTAAAGAAGGCAGCCATTTCCAACGAGGATATGGCTGCCCTATTTGTTTTTTTATTTAAGTTCGTTACTTTAGCCTGCAATAGCAGTCTATGGCGAACACTACGGCTTCGATTCCGAGCAGTATCAGATCTACGCCTAGTATGGCGCCCAGCGCCGCCGCAGACAGGGCCGGATCAAACAGCAGAATTACGCCCAGTATCAATCCCACCGCGTTTGATATGAGAGTGAGCCAAAAGCTCACCTCTCCTGCCACGTATCGCACGATGTTCAGGTGGGTTAAGCGGGCGATGCAGTGGGCGATTATGAATATCGGGAATATGATGAGCATTATGCCCGTACCCACATTAGGGTGTGCTATAAGGGCACATCCAAGCATTATGCTGAGTATGCTGGAAACCAGTGATACCGCAGGGCGGAAGCCCGTGTGCCGTTCAAGGCGTATGTAGAACATCACGTCCGCGAGGCCGGTTATGACAGCCAGTATGCCGAATATCAGCGTAAGGCTGTCCAGCACCTGTTCGGTGCGCAGCATGGTAGCCACGCCCAGCATTACCAGCAGCACGCCCTCCAGTATCTCTACGAAAAGGTATCTGTGCTCATATTTCATACCGCCGCCTCCTTAAAGCTGTCCAGTATCTTCATGAATTCCTCTCCTGTGATAGTCTCCTTCTCGGTGAGGTACTGAGCCAGTTTTTCAAGCTTTTCGCGGTTTTCCTTCAGCATGTTCACAGCCTTCTCATGCTGCTTCTTTATCATATCCACTACCTTCTGGTCTATGACCCGCTGGGTCTCGGCGGAGCAGCTCAATGTAGTGTCGCCACCCAGATACTGGTTGGTGACGGTCTCCATTGCTACCATGCCGAAGTCCTCGCTCATGCCGTAGCGGGTGATCATGGCCCTGGCAAGCTTTGTGGCCTGCTCTATATCGTTGGAAGCGCCGGTGGTGACTTCGTTGAAAACAACCTCTTCTGCGGCGCGGCCTCCTGTGAGGGTAGCTATCTTGTTTTCAAGCTCTTCCTTGGAAAGCAGGTATCTGTCGTTTTCCTCTACCTGCATCGTATAGCCCAATGCGCCTGAGGTGCGGGGGATAATGGTAATCTTCTGCACTGGGGCGGAATGGGACTGTAATGCAGCCACAAGCGCATGGCCTATCTCGTGGTATGCCACTATGCTGCGCTCCCTGTCGGACATCACTGCGTTCTTCTTCTGATAGCCAGCTATGACGACTTCCACGCTCTCCTCAAGGTCTGCCTGTGAGACAGTCTTCCTTCCGCCGCGGACGGCGCGCAACGCGCCCTCGTTTATGATGTTCGCCAGCTCCGCGCCGGAAGCGCCGGAGGTCATGCGGGCTATGACATGGTAATTGACGTCGGGATCTGCCTTTATCTTGCGTGCGTGAACCTTCAGTATAGCTTCTCTGCCGTTTAGATCGGGAAGCTCTACGGGTATCCGCCTGTCAAAACGGCCGGGGCGGGTCAGCGCCGGGTCGAGCGACTCGGGGCGGTTGGTAGCCGCGAGGATTATTACGCCGTTATTACTGTCGAAGCCATCCATCTCGGTGAGCAGCTGGTTGAGGGTCTGCTCGCGCTCGTCATTGCCGCCGAATTGGCCGTCGCGCTTCTTTCCTATGGCGTCGATCTCATCTATGAACACTATGCAGGGAGCCTTTTCCTTGGCCTGCTCAAACAGGTCTCGAACCTTCGACGCACCCATGCCGACGAACATTTCCACGAATTCCGAGCCGGACATGGAGAAGAACGGCACGTTGGATTCGCCGGCAACAGCCTTTGCGAGCATGGTCTTGCCGGTGCCCGGAGGGCCAACAAGCAGCAGGCCCTTAGGCATGGAAGCGCCCACCTCGCTGTACTTAGTGGGGTTATGCAGATAATCCACTACCTCGGCGAGACTTTCCTTGGCCTCGTCCTCACCCGCAACGTCGCTGAAGTGTATGCCTTCCGTGGACTGGATATATACCTTGGCGTTGCTCTTGCCCATTCCGCCGAACATGAGCGAATTCTTGCCGCCGGCCTGGCTCATAAGGCGTTTATAGAGGTACTGGCCCAAGGCGACAAAGAGTATTATTGGCAGCACACCGGTAATAAGATAGCTCACCAGCGGGCTCATTGTCTTTTCTATAACCCTGTCGAATGCCGCTCCTGATTCATAGAGTCTTTGCGTAAGGTCGGGATCCTCCATAGCGCTGGTGTAGTATACCTTGCCCTCCTTGTCCATGAAGGTTATCTCATTAGTATTCACCTGCACCTTGTCCACTTCCTTGTTGTCGACCATGCGCATGAAGGTGCCGTAATCCACCTCCTTGACAGGGTCGTCCATCAGCATCGGCGCTATGAACGCGTTGAACAGCACCACGCAAAGCAGCACTATGCTATAGTAAAACAACAGCGGCTTCTTGGACGGTTTTACTTCTTTCATGGTTTCACTCCTTTTATAAAAGCATATGATGCCTGTAAAAATAGTTTGATTTATAAAAGTATAGCTCCATAAACTTACGTTGTCGATGCGGCAGCCGCAAACTTCACCTTTATTTTGCAATCCAAAACAAAGACATAGGCGGCCCTTTAAAGCCGCATATGCATCGCTTTTGGTTTTCTTTGGGGTACCGTCATCAAATTCAGTTTAAGGATATTGCATACGGTATAATCGTTTTTTCAGATAAGCGTTTTTTGCTCTTTGAATAAAGCCGAAAATGCACTATAATCCATATAGATTTATCCGGAGGTAACATCAATTGACAAATACAGCAAGCGATAATAAGGAACAGATAGTATTCGTAGACAGGCGGGGCACCGATTCCAGCAAGTGGGACAATCTGAAATCCACATTTGGCCGCAGCGACCTTCAGGCAATGTGGATAGCGGATATGGATTTCCGCGTGCCGGACTGCGTCGTGTCTGCCATCGAGGACTACATGAAGACAGGCGTGTTCGGCTATTATGTTCCCCGGCCAAGCTATCATCAGGCATTCATAGACTGGGAACGCAAATACCACGGCTATCAGGTGAAGGAAGAATGGCTGCGCTTTGCACCCGGCGTAGTACCTGCTTTCAACTGGTTTTTGCAGGTGTTCACCGAACCCGGCGACGCCGTCATAGTGCAGACGCCTGTATATTACCCCTTTATGCACGCCGTGAAAAACAACAGCCGCAGGCTCGTCTGCTGCGACCTTATAAATACCGGCGGCATATACACCGTAGATTTTGCGGACTTTGAAAAGAAGATCGTAGAAAACGGCGTGAAGCTCTTTATACTCTCCTCCCCCCACAACCCCGCGGGCAGGGTATGGAAGCGCGATGATCTGAAGGCCATGCTGGACATCTGCAAAAAGCATGGCGTATACGTGATATCCGATGAGATACACCACGACATAGTATTCGGCGACAACGTTCACATACCGAGCGCCACCGTAGGCGACTATGATAAAATACTCGTCACCCTCACCGCCGCCACAAAAACCTTTAACCTGGCGGGCTGCCAGAATTCCTTCGCTATAATACCCGATCCTGATATCCGCAGGAGATTCGACGGCTTCGTGGAGGGCATACGTATACACGGAGGAAACCCCTTCGGCTATGTGGCGGTGGAAGCCGCGTACCGGGGCGGCCGCCAATGGTTCGAGCAGGTAAGAGATATCATCTACGGCAACTATGAGTATGTAAGGGAGTCCCTGAAAAAGTCGCTGCCCGGGGCAGTGGTATCCCCGCTGGAAGGCACTTATCTCCTCTGGATAGACTTCGGCGCGTACCTTCCCGCCTCCGAAATAAAAAGCTTTATGGAGGACAAGTGCGGCCTTGCCTTTGACTACGGCGACTGGTTCGGCGGCGAAAGGTTCGGCACTCACATTCGCATGAACCTTGCCACCTCACGGGAGCTCGTGGAAAAGGCGGTAAACAGCATCATTTCCAACCTTAAATAGTCAAACCGTCCCTAAACTGACGAAAAAGTGGCTGAACGCCACTTTTTCGTCAGTGTATGCCCCCGCTTAGCGGGGGCGTTTTGCTTTGTATCAGGTTCAGATTACAGTATCGGGGTCCATGCCAGCTTCAGCACCTCGTCGGCGTTGTCCATGGAGGTGATGAGGCCGAGGCGGATGTAGCGCCCGATGAAGTCCTTCAGGGTTTCACCGGTGAACTCATCGGAAAGGCCGAACTGCAGGGAGTTGTTTATCATTATATTCATCTCATAGTTACCGCCGTTCCAGCCCATGTCCATAAGCACCTTGGTGGCTTCCTCGGAGTTGTCGCGCATCCAGCTGTGAGCCTTCTGCACGGCCTGGGCGACCTTCTTTGCGATGGTGGGGTTCTCCTTTACAAAGGTGCCGTTCATCGCCATTACGCAGCAGGTGCGGTTTGCAAAGTCGCTGTCAAGCTGGGAGCGGATGCACTTGAGCTTGCCGTCCTTGACCATGGAGTATGCAAAGGTATCGCTGAGGAGCGCGGAGGCTATCTCGCCGTTTTCCATAGCGGTAACGCAGGCGTCTGCGGAAACCTGGACCAGCTCAACATCCTTGGAGTAGTCGATGCCGTCGGCGTCGAGAAGGAGCGCGGTTATGTTGTAGTCGGACTTGCCGATACCGTTGGGGACGGATATCTTCTGACCCTTGAGGTCGGCGGTGGTGTTATAGTCGCTGTCCGCGAGGACATACAGGGACTTGCATCCGATGTGGGCGCCGCCTACAAAGGTGATGTCCACGCCGTTGGTGATGGGAACCAGCATCTTAGCCATCATGCCGGTGGCAACGTCTACCTGGTCGGTGCCGAGGGCTTCAACGTCGCTGCTGCCCTTTACGCCTTCAGCGGTAAGTCCGGCTTCCTTATAGTAGCCGAGATGATCCGCCATGGTGGGGCCGGAGGTGCAGCCATCGGACATGAAGTAATGTATGGTGCGGCCATAGGCGGGCTCCTTCTTCATGGCCTCCAGCTCTTCTGCGGTGGGGGTCAGGTCAAAGTTTGCCATATCTATGGCACGGCCCTCGATCTCGATGGGAACGAAAAGCGCTTCCCAGTTGCCGGAGGCGGAGGCCTCTGCGGCGTCGAGATGCTCGCTCGCTTCGTTTACTTCAACGTCCTCAACGGTTCCGACCTCTATCTGGCCGTCGTTGTTGGAGTCGGCTATAACGGTGGAGGCGGTGGTTTCGCCCTCGGTGGTGCCGGCGGGCTCGTTGGCGGCGCAGGCGCACAGAGACAGCGCAAGGATCAACGCAAGACCCATTGCTACAAGCTTCTTTGAGTTCATTTTTTTCTCCTCTTGTTTTTTCTTTATTTACAAGGCGGCAGCACCGCCCGGTAAAAGCGTATTTATTTTTCGTGTTTTCCGCCAAAATGCAGCCTGTTGAGTATTTCGTTGCGGTACTCGACGAAGCTGGCGGAGGAGCGGTCCCGGGGGAAATCCTCATCGATGCGGATGTCTGCGACTATCCGCCCCGGATTTGCCTCCATAACGAGCACGCGGGTACCCATATAGACCGCCTCGTCAATGCTGTGGGTAACCATGAGGGCAAGCTGCTTTTTCTGCATCCAGATGTTCAGTATCTCGTCCTGCATGTTCATTCGCGTGAACTCGTCCAGCGCCCCCAGGGGCTCGTCCAGAAGCAGTATCTCCGGCTCGTTGATGAGGGTGCGCACCAGCGCCACGCGCTGCGCCATGCCGCCGGAAAGCTGGGCCGGGTAATCGTGACGAAACTGCGTCAAGCCGGTTATTTCGAGCATATGCTCAACCTTTTCGGCCTTGCCCTTATCGTCGCCCCGCAGATCGAGGCTGAAGGAAATATTCTTCTCCGCAGTCAGCCACGGGAAAAGCGTAGGATTCTGGAATACCAGCCCTCTGCTGGGGGAGGGGCCGCTTATCTCCTCGCCGTTGACCGTAACGCGGCCCAGGGTGGGCGTGATAAGCCCCGCCACAAGGCGCAGTATAGTGGATTTTCCGCAGCCGGAGGGCCCCACCAGAGAAACAAATTCCCCGCCGGACATCTCCACGCTCACATCCTGAAGCGCATGGGTGACCTGATCGCTCTCCACCTTTGCGAATACCTTGCTGACGTTTTCGATTTTCAGTCGAAGGTTCTTATTTTCTTCAGGCATTGCTGTCCGCTCCGTTCTGCCACCTGAGAAGGTAGCGCTTGATACACTCCAGCCCGTTGGTGACCAGCGTGAAGATCAGGCAGATCACAAAGAGGGCGGCGAAGGATTTATCATAGCTGGCCCAGCCGGTCTGCCAGGTCATGTACCAGCCGAGGCCGGACTTTACGCCCAGCATTTCGGCTATCATTATAGCCACGCAGGAGGAGCTCATAGCCTGTGTGCAGCCCTGCAAAATGGAGGGCATGGCATGGGGGATAGCCACCCGAAACACAAGCTGGCGGTTAGTCGCGCCTAGGGTCCTCGCCGCCTCGAAATACTCCCTGCCCACGTTGGATATGCCGGTCAGCGAGGCGACGGTGACGGCAAACCAGGAGCCGAGGGCGATTATGAACACCGCGCCGCCGAAGAGGGAGCTTGCCACCACCATGATTATGGGGATCCATGTGGAGGTGGGGATAGGCCCCAAGAACTTGATTATGGGATCAAGCCAGTAGCGCGCCCGCTCTGAGTAACCGCAGGCTATGCCGGTGATAAGCCCCAGGGATACGCCTATGGAATAACCCAGGAACAAAAGCTTGAGGGTGTTCAGCGTGCAGTCCGCCAGCAGCTTGTAGTCCACCAGGAAGGCGTTGATTATATAGTTCATACAGGGCACGAAGGGCTGCGTCAAAATGCCCGTCTTGAGCGTGAGATAGTCGTACAGGGCGAGGAAGAGGAACAGCGCTGAAAAATGTGGCGCCTTGTAGTAAAGCTTTTCATACATCCGCTTTTCGCCCCTGCGCTTCCTGAGCAGCGAAACGCAGAGGCAGAGCAGATAGGCGCACATCGCCGCGCCGAGCACCCATACATAGCTCCAGGGCCTTGCGTTCCTGCTGTTGTTGGGCAGGAGCAGGTACTCCAGCAGCGCAACGCAGCCGCACAGCAGCGGCAGGAGCATTATGACTGCCTCCCTGAGCTTTTGCGCGGGGGTCTTTTCCTTTTCCTCCAGTTCCTTCAGCTGGCGGCGGGTCAGGCCGGAAAGCAGGGCGGAATCCGCGTTCTGCTCTTTTTTTTCCTTATTATCGTAAAACATACAAACAATCTCTTTCATCCTATTGTCAGCATTTCCATTATATTTACCGGGGCAATATAGTCAAATTGGACTTTGCAATTACTTACATGTACATATCTATTTTGTCAATAACGGGGGGCACCTCTGGCAAATAAATTCCCCTCGGTCAGCATATTATCCTTGTGTGAAGGGATATATATGATATAATAATGACAATCAGATCTTATATTATTTCAGAAGGGAAGGCCAATTATATGAATAAGACCTACGATCCGCTTTTTACCCCCTGGAAGATAGGCAATGTGGAGATAAAGAACCGCATAGTCATGACCTCCATGGGCGGAACCTCCATATTCGGCTGGATGGAGCCCAACCACTTCGATAAGGAAGCGGCGCGGTTTCTTCTGGAACGGGCCAAGAACAACGCCGGCCTCATACTTCCCGGTATAGCCCCAATACGCGATATACTCTTAGGCAAGTGGCTGTATCAGGGGAAGGGCAAGTTCGACGAGCTGAAGGACTTCATGGAGGAATTTCACAAGACCGGCTGCAAGATGTTCATACAGCTCACCGCAGGCTTTGGCCGCTCCCTGGCAATAAACGACATAATGGTAAAGGCCATGCACAACAAGGCCCTCGCCGCGGTAATGAAGCCCGTGCTGGACGTAAGCTACCTTACCGCCAGCGCCAGCGCCACACCCAACCGCTGGGAGGACAGCTGCATATCCCGTCCCCTCACCACAAAAGAGATTCACCAAATGGTAGATGCCTTCGCCAAGACCGCCAAGCTCTGCAAGGACGCCGGAGTGGACGGTATCGAGGTGCACGCGGTGCATGAAGGCTACCTTCTGGACCAGTTCACCATGAAATATACCAACTTCCGCACAGACGAATACGGCGGAAGCTTCGAGAACCGCTACCGCTTCCCCGTTGAGATAGTAAAGGCCATAAAAGCGGCCTGCGGCGACGACTTCCCCGTATCACTCCGCTACTCCGTGCTGTCCAAGACAAAGGGCTTCGGCAAGGGCGCGCTGCCCGGCGAGGATTATGTGGAGGTAGGCCGCGAAATGGAGGAAAGCGAGCGCGCCGCAAAGTATTTGCAGGACGCTGGCTACGATATGCTAAACTGCGACAACGGCACATACGACGCATGGTACTGGGCTCACCCCGCCCCTTATATGCCGAGAAACTGCAACCTTGAAGACGTTGCACACATAAAGAAGTTCGTGGATATACCGGTAGTCTGCGCGGGACGCATGGACCCCGCCGTAGGCGCGGAGGCGATAGCGCAGGGTAAGATAGACGGCGTAGGCATTGCCCGCCAGTTCCTTTCCGACCCAGAGTGGATAACCAAGCTGATGGAAGGCCGGGAAGAGGACATCCGCCCCTGCATATGCTGCCATAATGCCTGCTTCAACATGGCTCACTACAACGGCGTAGGCAACGATCAGACGCTCGCGGACAATGCGGGCATGGCACGGTGTGCATTGAACCCCGAAACCATGCAGTCCTCCAAGTATAAGATAGTAAAGACCGGCAGACCCAAGAATATCGCCGTTATAGGCGGCGGCATAGGAGGTATGGAGGCTGCCCGCGTGCTCACACTCCGCGGCCACAAGGTTACGATCTATGAAAAGAGCGACAGGCTGGGCGGCGTGTTCATAGCCGCAGCGGCCCCCGAGTTCAAGGAGAAGGACCGGGAGCTCATAAAGTGGTATGAGAAGGAAATGAAGGACCTTGGCATAGAGATAAAGTTCAACACCGAGGTAAAGGACACAACCTCCCTCAACGCGGACGAGGTAATAGTTGCCACCGGCAGCAAGGCGAGGATACTCAAGGTCCCCGGCGCAGAAAAGGCCATAGAGACCTGCGACTACCTTCTCGGCCGCAAAGAAGTGGGCCAGAAGGTCATAATAATCGGCGGCGGCCTTACCGGCTGCGAGATAGCCCTCGATATGTACAGGAAGGGCAAGACCCCCGTCATAGTCGAAATGAAGAACGATCTGATCGCCGTGAAGGGCGTATGCCTTGCCAACTCCTCCTACCTCCGCGACTTCTTCGCCCTTAACAACGTCGAGGTACACCTTGACACCATGCTCTCCGAGGTGACGGACAAAGGCGTAATCGTCAAGGCCAAGGACGGAAGCACCTTCGAGATAGAGGGCGATACGGTGCTCATAAGCGCTGGCTACATACCCACTCCCGCCTTCCCTCAGGATAAGCACGTTCACCTTGTAGGCGACTGCAACGGCGTAGGCAACCTGCGCACCGTCATCTGGCGGGCATGGGACGTTGCCATGGCGCTGTAATGCTTCTTTGCGAAAGGAGAAATCATATGGAACTTACCAGAGAACAGCAAGCCATACTTGACGGGAGTCAGGGCGAAGTATACGCCAAGATAATGAAGACCCTCGTCATGTACGGCGAGACCTTCGGCGCTACAAAAATGGTGCCGGTAACCTCTACCTACGGCCACATAGTCACAAGCTTTGGCGTCATCGTCATAAAGGGCGTATTCGACCTCATGGACGAGCTTATCGCTGCGGGTGTGACCTCCAAGCAGAAGTTCTCCGCCGACCCGCGGCCGGTGGATAAGAACGTTCCGTCCAATCTTTTGCAGGACATAGTATTCAAGGTGATGTACGGCCCTCAGAAGCGGTATGAGGAACAGCTTAAAAAGATTGGCCTGCTCCGGGATGACGCTTTCACCTGCGCCTGCTACTTCCCGGAGGTCGGCAACAGGCCCAACAAGGGAGACATACTCTCCTGGGCAGAATCCAGCGCGGTAAACTATGCAAACTCCGTGCTGGGCGCGCGGTGCAACCGCAACTCCGGAATAATCGAGATGTTCGGCTCCATACTGGGCTTCGTGCCCTACTTTGGCCTTTTGACCGACGAGGGCCGCAAGGCAAGCTGGATAGTTGAGATAAATACCACCAAGAAGCCCGAGGCACAGCTTTTAGGCTCCGCCATAGGCATGAAGGTAATGGAAGACGTACCTTACATAAAGGGCCTCGATGGGTGGATAGGCACAGAGCTTAACGATGATGCCTGCGCATACCTCAAGGACTTCGGCGCGGCCACCGCCTCCAACGGCGCAGTGGGCCTGTACCATATTGACCGCCTCACTCCGGAAGCGGTGGAGCATGGCGAAAGCCTCATAAAGCCCGATGCAAAGGTGTACGTAATAGACGACGCGGAGCTGGAACGGGTAAAGGCCTCCTACCCCGTCATCTGGAAGGATAAGGACGCTACCCCCAGGCTCTGTTTCATGGGCTGCCCTCACATGACCTTTTCCCAGCTCAACGACTGGACTGAAAAGCTTGAAGCGAAGCTAAAAGAAAAGGGCCGCAGGAAGGTGGCCATAAAGACCGTCTTCACCTCTGCGCCCGGCGTAATAAAGGAATTCGAAAAGACGGAGAACTATAAAAAGCTTAAGGATATGGGCGTTGTTGTATCCTATATCTGCCCGCTGATGTACATGAACAATCCCATGTGCGCCAAGATGCCGGTCATCACCAATAGCAACAAGCTCCGTACATACACCACGTCCCGGTATTATTCCGACAGCGAGATACTGGACCAGATCACAGGAGGTGCAAAATAATGGAACGGATTTTCAAGGGCCGCGTAGTGGTTCCCGGCGAAGTCACCCTCAAGGCGCTGGTATCCCACGGCGGATTCAACACCCTGGCCTCCTTCAAGGACTGCAAGGAAGGCAAAAACACCTGTACCGATCAGAACAACCCGGACCTGTACGGCAAATCCACGGTGGGCGTGGCCCTCTGCCTGCCCCAGACCATAGGCTCCACCACGGGCGGCATGGTGCTTTACAACTCCGCCGTGATAGGCTGCAACCCCGGCGCGCTGCTGTTTTCCAACACCATAGACTCTCTGGCTGCGGCGGGCGCCATATTGGCCAGCGTCTGGACTCCCAACAACATACCCACCGTCGATGAGTTAGGTCAGGAGTTCCTCGACCATGTAAAGGACGGCATGACCATCGAGATAAGGGCAAACGGAGAGGTGCTGGTAACAGACTGAATAATGTAGAATATAGAATAGTGAAGCGGCCCTTATGGACCGCTTCATTTATCCGTTATCTATCGCTTTTTTCCCTCTCGCGCCTGCTGAATACGCAGCCGCAGTAATCCTGCCTGTAAAGGCCATACTCCCGGCTCAGCTCAAGGCTCCTTTTGTAGCCGTCCCTCTTGCGGAATTCACTTGTGAGAAAACTCACACCGTATTTTTCCGCCATCTCAGAGCCTATGCTGTTTATCCGTACAGGGTCCTTCACCGGGCTTATGGAAAGGGTGGTGGTAAACCACGGGAAGCCGTTTTCCGCAGCGTATTTCGCGGTCTTCTCGAGGCGCAGCTTATAGCACGCGGTGCAGCGCTTGCCCTTCTCCGGCTCCTGCTCAAGCCCCCTTGCAGCAGCATAGAACTCCGCCGGGTCGTATTCAGGCTCAATTAGGGTTATATGCGGATACCCCGCTTGTTCAAGAAAGCATTCCAGCTCCTGCTCCCGGCGGTGATATTCCTCATCAGGGGCGATATTGGGGTTGTAATAAAATATGGTCAGTTCAAAGTGCCTATCCAGCAGCTCCAGCACGGCGCTGGAGCATGGCGCGCAGCAAGCGTGCAGAAGCAGTCTCGGCCGCCCTTCAAGTGACGCTATTATCCTATCCATTTCCTTAGTATAGCCGCCCTGTGCCATAGCCGCCTCCTAAACAGATTCATCGCCTTATATTATCACATCGGGTTCGCCTTTACCATAGGCACGGCCGGGTGGTATACTTACATCAGACTTACGGAGGCGACACTATGCAGTACACTTGCAGCTACTCCTCCCCGCTGGGAGAAATGCTCATAGCCTCGGACGGCAGCGCCGTGACCGGGTTGTGGTTCATAGGGCAAAAATACTTCGGCAGCACTCTTGAAGCGGAGTACGCTGAAAAAGCTCTGCCGGTATTCGGGCAGACGGTGCGCTGGCTTGACGATTATTTCCAGGGAAATGTCCCTATGGAAATGCCGCCGGTATCCTTCAACAGCAGTAGTTTCCGCATTAGGGTATGGAAGCTGCTTATGGAGATACCATACGGACATACTGTCACTTACGGTGAAATTGCAAGGACGCTGGAAAAGCAGACGGGCAGGCGCATATGCGCACAGGCGGTAGGGGGTGCAGTCGGTCACAACCCTGTATCCATAATAGTCCCCTGCCACAGGGTGATTGGCTCAAACGGCCTTACGGGCTACGCCGGAGGATTGGACAAAAAGCTGGCTTTGCTGAGGCTGGAAGGTGTTAATGTCCATTGACATAATTCAATAAAATGCTATAATCGATAATAAGCATTATGCCTTAACAGGAGGTCTTCGGTCATGGACGCCGATGACGACGCCAACCCTAAGCGAAGTAAAAAACCAATACTCATTTGATGCACAAACATGGTTTGCGAAAGAGCTTCTTGCGCAGGTCATGTTTATTGTTGTTTTGGCAAAGCTTATTAAAAATATTATTGAATGTATTTAGTTCAGAAAGAGGTTCGAGGTTTTAAGTCATGGACGATTCCATAGGTCTATTGTTGCTGTTCCAGCTGGTTCTCATCATGCTCAACGCTATTTTCGCAAGCGCCGAGATAGCGGTGCTTTCCATAAGCGAAACCAAGCTTGAACACATGGCCGATGACGGCAACGGCAGGGCAAAGAAGCTTTACAAGCTGGCAAAGGAGCCCGCGCGCTTTCTCGCCACCATTCAGGTAGCCATAACCCTGTCCGGCTTTTTAGGCAGCGCATTTGCGGCGGATAACTTCTCCACCCCCCTGGTGGAGTGGATAATATCCCTTGGCGTCACTATGCCCCGCCACACCCTGCAAAACATAGCGGTGGTGGTCATAACCCTTGTACTTTCATATTTCACCCTCATATTCGGCGAGCTTGTACCCAAGCGCATCGCCATGAAGAAATCGGAACAGATAGCGCTGGGAGTATCCGGCCTTTTGAGTTTCATTTCCATCATATTCAGGCCTATAGTCGGCCTGCTCTCCGTTTCCACCAATCTTGTGCTGCGCCTTATGGGCATAGACCCCAACGAGACGGACGACAACGTAAGTGAGGAAGAGATACGCATGATGGTAGACGCCGGCAGCGAAAAGGGTACCATAGATCATCAGGAAAAGGAATTCATACAGAACGTATTCGAGTTCAACGACATAATGGCGGGCGAGATAGCCACCCACCGCACGGACGTCACCGCGCTGATGACGGACGACACGCTTGATGAGTGGGACGAGATAATACACGAAAGTCGCCATACCCGTTATCCCGTATGCGACGGCTCAACGGATAACGTGATAGGCATACTCAACGCCAAGGACTACTTCCGCATAGCCGACAGAACCAAAGAAAAGGTGCTTGAAGAAGCGGTGCACCCCGCCTACTTCGTGCCTGAAACCATCAAAGCGGACGTACTTTTCAGGGATATGAAGAACACCCGCAACTCCCTTGCGGTAGTTCTGGACGAGTATGGCGGTATGGTGGGCATTATCACCCTCAACGACCTCATAGAGGAGCTGGTAGGCGAGCTGAACGACGAACCTGCCGACCCGGAAAATGAAGATCCTCATATCGAGAAGATAGACGATACGTCATGGCGCGTGATTGGCAATGTTGAGCTTTGCGACCTTGAGGAGGAAACGGGCGTTGAGCTCGCCTCCGACGATTATGACACCCTGACCGGACTGGTGTTTGACAAGCTGGGCATGATACCGGTGGACGGCCCCCAGAACATTACCATTGAGCTGGATAAGCTGACGGTCCACATAGACAAAATCGAGTCCCACCAGATAGACTCCGCCGTCATAACGTTAAAGCCCAGCGAGGAAATGGACGATAACGAGGAATAAATCACGGCATACAAAAAGGGCGGCCATACGGCCGTCCCTTTGTATTCTTTCTACTTAAACAGCGCCTTGAAGAAATCGTTGAGGAACAGCATGTAGACTATTACGCCTACATAAAAGCCGCCAAGGTACACGATGGCGCTCTTGTTGCCGCCGGCGGCTTTTACATGCTGTCTGAGAGGGCAGCCGCCCGCCAATACGGACAGTATGCCGATTATGAACGCGCCCGCTATTGTGCAATATCCCGAGAGATCCAGCTTGGCGCCCCACCTGTTGAACTTCAGCCCACCGGCCTTCTTAAGGAAGAGATACAGAGGCTTTGTATTGGCGCAGGCAGAGGCCTCTATTACCTGCTGGTCTGTGGTGTCCTTTATGAACATGGGGTAATTCTTCATGTTCTCCTGATGGACGCCCAGAAGGTGCAGGGCCAGGAACAGCAGCGCAGCCGTGATGAGCAGTGCGAACATGCCCTTTAATAAATACTTGTCCTTGACTATCATATAGTCCCGCACGCCGCCTATAAGGCAGAAGCGGGAGCGTTGGGCTGCATATCCTATTATCAGGCCCACACAAAGTGTTATCAGAAGGTTGCTCATGTGCTTAGTCCTTTCTGCGGCTGCGCTTCTTGAGTATGAGAGTGCCGACCACGCAGCCCAGCATAAGGGCTATGACGCCCAGCAGCGCCTTTACGTCGCCGTATGCGGAGCGTATCATCAGCCGCATTGGGCAGCCGGAAATTATAAGGGCGCAAATGGCCACGACTATGCCGCGAAGAAAGGAAGCGAACTTGCCCTCCACCCACTGCCAGCGGAACTCACCGCTGGATACTGCGCCTATGAACGCGCCCGCAAGTATGCCTATGACGGTCAGCACCGGGCCGGAGCGGGCGGATACCGACATATCCATGGCCTTATGGAATACCGTCTGGTATAGCTGTGCCAGCATATCCCTGCCGTGGCACACAAGACAGACGCCGTATGCCTCGGGGTGGGAAAAGCCGAATATTACCTGAGCGGCTACCGCAACAGTGGCGATTATGATGCCGGCGGTCACCGCGCTTATCCTTATCTTCTTCATCTTATCCTTCCGTTATTTGCCAAGGAGCTTTTTCAGTATGCCCTTCTCTACCTTAGGGGTGTAAAGGTGTACCGCCTCAAAAAGCACATCCTTTTCTTTGAGTATGCTCTCTACTTCGTCCCTGTACTGGGGCTGGAACTGGAGAGCTACGCCGCAGTTGGGGCTTATCTCCTTTGGGCCTGCCATGAGGCTCACTTCATAGCCCTTCTCTTTTAGTGTCTCCTCAGCCCTTATGGCATGCTGAGAGGAGAAGAATGTGACAACACCTATCTGCTTTTGTTCCATCGTATCAGTCCTCCTTGTTTTCCGCCGCGTAATCGGCCAGAGCCAGTATGGCCTGAACCGCCACATCCACCTGGTCTTTGGTGGAGAAGTTGCCGAAGGAGAACCTTACGGTGCCCTCCGGGAAGGTACCTAGAGTCCTGTGCGCCCCGGGTGCGCAGTGGAGGCCGGTGCGCACCATAATGCCGCATGCGTCGTTGAGCTGCTCTCCAACGGTGGAGCAGACCATGCCATTTATGTTGATGCTTGTTACGGCGGTCTTGCGCTTCGCGTCCATAGGGCCGTATATCTTCACCATATCGTGATCCTTTATGGCATCCATAAAGTACTGATTAAGCGCTGTCTCCTCACGGGCAATGTTTTCTACGCCCTTGTTCAGCACAAAGCCTACGCCCGCACCCAATCCGGCTATTCCCATAGGATTGCCGGTACCGGCTTCCCAAACGTCAGGCATAAAGAGGGGGTGCTCCTCAAGATCCGAAAGGCTGCCTGTGCCGCCCCGCATGAAGGGCTCCGGGGTGATAGCGGGATTGAGGTATACTCCGCCGGTGCCGGTGGGGCCCAGAAGGCTCTTATGGCCGGTAAAGCACAGCACGTCTATGCCCATGGCGGGAACGTCTATGGGTATTGCGCCGGCGCTCTGGGCGGAATCAACCACCATTATGATGTCGTCCTTCTTTGCCTTAACAGCGCGGCTTATGGCGGCGATATCCTGAATGGTGCCGGTAACATTGGAGCTGTGGGTGCTCACCACCATCTTGGTGTTGGGCTTTACCGCCTTGCCGAAGTCGTCAGGATCGCAATAGCCCTCGCAATCCGCCTTGACCACAGTCAGCTCTATGACTCCAGTCTTTTCGAGATGGCGCAAGGGACGCATTACGGAGTTATGCTCCATGCTGGAGGTTATAACGTGGTCGCCGCCCTTCAGCATTGTATAGAACACGCAGTTCAGCGACTCGGTTATGTTCTTCGTAAAGGCTATCTGCTGAGGCAGCTTGACGTTGAAAAGCCTGCAGAGGTTCTCCCGGGCGTTAAGCACTATCTGACCCGCCTCCACGCTGCGGCTATGGCCACTCCTGCCGGGGTTGGCGCCCACATCGTTCAGATAGTACATCATTGCCTCGCCGGTCTCCCTTGGCTTGGGCCAGCTGGTGGCGCTGTTGTCAAAATAAATAACATTATCGCTGCTCATGATAAGTCCTTTCCTTCATTTGAAACAAACATTAAAGCATATTTGCGGGTAAAGTACATTTCTCACCTATTTTGTTATTATACCATCACAGTATGTTCATGCACAAGTCCCGCGCAATACAAAGCGGCCCACTTTCTCCCCTTCCGCAAGCGTGCCGCCCGTTATTTTATATTTTGTTCATATTTTTTATTTTGTGATGCCGAGGTACTCGTAGCCCTCGTCCTCTATGGCCTTTTTGAAGGCTGCCTCGTCAACGGGGACTGTAAGGTCAACTACCGCAATACTTTTTTCGTGGTCGGCTGCTGCCGATGCGACCCCCGGTATGGCCTCCAGCGCCTTCCTTACCGCCGCCTCGCAATGGCCGCACATCATTCCCCTTATTTTAAGTGTGACAGTATGTCCTTCCTTTTCCGCCGGCCCATGGACGGCCTTGGCGGGCTTTGTCTTATGATCATGCCTCGCGTCCCGTATGTTCACGAGATTAAGTCTCAGGGCGTTGGTAACGACGCAGAAGCTGGAAAGGCTCATTGCCGCAGCGCCCAGCATAGGGTTAAGCGTTATACCAAGCGGTATCAGAGCTCCTGCCGCCACGGGAATGCCTATGGTATTATAGAAGAAAGCCCAGAACAGGTTCTCATGTATATTACGGAGCGTCGCCCTGCTCAGGCGTATTGCTCCCGCCACATCCATAATGCTGCTCTTCATGAGCACCACGTCCGCCGCATCTATGGCAACGTCAGTACCCGCACCTATGGCTATACCGGTATCCGCGCGGGTAAGCGCCGGGGCGTCGTTTATGCCGTCGCCAACCATGGCGACCTTGCCCTGCTTCATAAGGCCGCGTATCACAGCCTCCTTGCCATCCGGCAGCACTCCGGCTATAACCTCATCTACTCCCGCCTGCCTGCCTATTGCCTCGGCGGTCTTTTTGTTGTCGCCTGTGAGCATTACTACCCGTATGCCCATATTGCGAAGCTCCTTCACAGCCTCCGTGCTGTCCTCCTTTATGACGTCCGCCACGGCGATAATTCCCAGCAGCTTATCCCCAAGGCCGAACATCAACGGCGTCTTGCCCTCATCCGCCAGTCTTTCCGCCTGTCTCATCATGTCCTCGGGCACGCTCACAAGGCCGGATATAAAGCTCATGCTGCCGCCAAGCAGCTTTTTGTCTCCTATTGTGCATTTGAGACCGTTGCCGGGAAGTATGCGGAAGTCCGCTACGTCCGCTACGTTAATATCGTCCTCCTCTGCCTTGGTCATTACGGCTCTTGCGAGAGGGTGTTCGCTCTTTGCTTCAAGAGCCGCCGCAAGACCGAGGAGTTGGTCTTCGGCTACGCCCGGCCCGGGCAGTATATCCGTCACCCTGGGTTCGCCCTTGGTTATAGTGCCTGTCTTGTCGAGGGCAACTACCCGCACCCGGCCCGTTTCCTCCAGAGAGGCAGCCGTCTTGAACAGTATTCCGTTCTTTGCTCCCACGCCGTTGCCTACCATTATGGCCACTGGTGTGGCGAGGCCCAATGCGCAGGGACAGCTTATGACCAGCACGGATATGCCCCGCGCAAGCGCAAAGCCCACCTCACGGCCCAGGAGCAGCCATACCGCCGTCGTCACCGCCGCTATGGCCATTACCACAGGCACGAATACGCCGGAGACCTTATCAGCCACTTTTGCAATAGGCGCCTTTGTGGCGGCAGCGTCGCTCACCATGGCAATTATCTGCGAGAGAGTTGTATCCTCGCCCACGCGGGTAGCCCGGCAGCGTATGTATCCCGAAATATTACTCGTTGCTGCGGAAACGCTGTCCCCAACATTTTTGTCCACAGGTATGCTTTCGCCTGTAAGCGCAGCCTCGTTCACGGCGCTGGAGCCCTCCTCAACTACGCCGTCTACGGGGATATTCTCGCCCGGGCGCACAGCAAATATATCTCCCTTTTGCACCTGCTCAATAGGGACTATGACCTCCTTGCCGTCTTTTATAAGCATTGCGGTCTGTGGAGCCAGCCTGATTAGGCTTCTCAGCGCGTCGGTAGTCTTGCCCTTGGAACGTGCCTCAAGTGTCTTGCCCACGGTAATCAGAGTGAGTATCATCGCGGCGGACTCGAAGTAAAACTCCATCATATAGTGCATGACCAGCTCCTCATTGCCCTTTACCTGCGCATCAGTCATGGCAAAGAGCGCATAGGTGCTGTACACGAATGCCGCCGCAGCTCCCAGTGATACCAGCGTATCCATGTTGGGAGCCCGATGTATCAATCCCCTAAAGCCGCTTATGAAGAACCTCTGGTTGATTACCATGATTATCACGGTAAGCAGCAGCTGAGTAAGGCCCATTGCCACATGGTTGCCGTTGTAGAATTTCGGCAGCGGCCAGCCCCACATCATATGCCCCATGGAGAAGTACATGAGTATCATCAGAAATCCTACTGACCATATGAGCCGCCGCTTGAGCTGTGGTGTGGATTTATCCTTGAGTTCTTCCTCCTGAGCCGCCTTATTTGCGCCCTTGGCAGAGGCGCCGTAGCCCGCCCTTTCCACCGCGGCGATTATGGCGCCCTCGTCTGCGCTGCCATTTACGCTCAGGGAGTTGGTCAGCAGGCTCACGGTGCACTCAGTTACGCCGGGGACCTCCTTTACGGCCTTTTCTACTCTGGCACTGCACGCGGCGCAGCTCATGCCGGTTACGTCGAACTGTTTCATATATATTGAACCTTTCTTTTACGCTTTGGGTAAATTCTATTTATATTATCGCCCGCCCGAAGCCCTTTTTCAATGCCATATTGAGGTATTTATTACATCGTTGCCGTAGCCGTTTGGCTTGCCCTCCGGTACGTTCAAAGCCCGCCGCATTCAGTAAAACGCCCAAAAATAACGCCGCAGCGGTTTTTTGCTCCGTTGCGGTGAAATTGTGGGGTATTCACTTAATTTTTATCCTGCCCGTAACGGTTCGCGGCAAAGTCCCTCATATACTCTACGTCCTCACGGGATATAGGCTCAGGCTCGCCTATGCTGCGAGCCATATAGTATATGTGGGCCGTCATTTCCAGCACATTGCACACCTTGAAGGCGGCGTTAGCGTCCTTGCCCACACATACCGCGCCATGGTTGGCAAGCAGGCAGGCTGCGCCGTTTCCAAGGGCCGCAAGTGCGTTCTGTGCCAACTCCTTAGTGCCGGGAAGGGCATACTCTGCTGTCTTTACGTCTCCTCCCATAGCCTGGGCCGCCTCGTCTATGACCGGTGGAATATCCTCATGCAGCACTGCGAACACCTGAGAGTATATTGGGTGGGTATGTATTATGGCGTTCACGTCCCTGCGGGCGTTCATTATGCCAAGATGCATGGCCCACTCCACCGTAGGCTTGCGGAAGCCCTCGGCAATAGTGCCGTCAGGCCGCATGACCACGATATCTTCCCCGGTTATGCTGTCATACGGCATACCCGACGGAGTCAGGTATATAAGGCCGGTTTCCGGGTCGCGAACGCTTATGTTGCCCCATGTTTCCACCGTGAGGCCGGAATGCAGCATCCGCTTGCCGCAGGCTATCAGGTGCTCCTTGTAATTCATGCTAACCGTTTATGTAGCGGGAAAGGAACTCCTTTGTCCGCTGCTCCTTCGGGTTTGTAAATATGCTTTCGGGATCTCCCTGCTCCAGTATCACACCGTCGTTCATGAATACGACCTTGCTGGATACCGCCCTTGCAAATGCCATCTCGTGGGTGACTACCAGCATGGTAAGGCCGGTCTTGGCCAGATCCGTCATAACCGATAATACCTCCCCCACCATCTCCGGGTCAAGGGCCGATGTAGGCTCGTCAAAGAGCAGTATCTCGGGATCCATGGCCAATGCCCGGGCTATCGCTACGCGCTGCTTCTGACCGCCCGAAATTTGCCGGGGCTTGGCGTTTATATATGGGGCCATGCCTACCCGCTCAAGGTACAGCATTGCCGCCTGACGCGCCTCTTCCTTGCCCTTCTTCAACACCATCGTCTGGCCTACCATACAGTTTTCCAGCACTGTCATATTGTTGAAGAGGTTGAAGGACTGGAACACCATGCCTACCTTTGCCCTGTAGGCGCACCGATCGACTTTGCCCGTCAGTATGCTCTGCCCGTGGAAGAGTATCTCCCCCGAGGTAGGGGTTTCCAGCAGGTTTATGCAGCGGAGCAGGGTGCTCTTGCCGGAGCCTGACGCGCCTATTATGCAGGTGACGTCTCCCTTTTCCACCTGAAAATCCACATCCTTCAATACCTGGTTGCTGCCAAAGTCCTTGCGGAGGTGGCTTATCGTAAGAATAGTTTCACTCATATTGTTACCTGCCCCCGTCCCTTATGTCGTTGTTCTGGGTATTTTCCCGAGGCTTTTTAGGATAGCTGTAAAGGCCGGTGGTGTGAGCCAAAGTATCCGTCGTCGCAAGGTCGTAAAGCTCGTAGCTGTCCGGACCGTCCATCTTGCTCTCACATAGGCGAAGGAGCCGTGAGCAGGAGAATGTAAGCACGAAGTATATCACCATAGTTATGGTGAAGGCCTCGAAGTAGGTATACATGGCGCCCGCCACGCTCTTTGTGGCGAAGAACAGCTCCACTGTGCCTATTACGCTCAGCACACAGGTATCCTTGATGTTAATTATCAGGTTATTGCCTATTTGGGGCATAATGTTCCGAAGCGCCTGCGGCAGTATCACGGCGTTCATGGTCTGAACGTGTGTCATGCCTATAGCCTTGGCTCCCTCAGTCTGTCCCGGATCTATGGAGAGTATGCCGCCGCGCACTGTTTCCGCCATATACGCGCCCGTGTTGATGGAAACTATGAACAGCGCCGCCTCCATTGTGCCGAGGTGTATATTAAAGAGCTGGGCAAGGCCGTAATATATGAACATGGCCTGCACCATCATGGGTGTGCCGCGGAATACCTCCACATAGGCGTCCAGCAGGAAGCGGACGACTTTCATAAGGAAGTACTTCACAGGGTGCGCTTTGTCGGTAGGCGTAGTCTGCACTATCCCCACGCCAAAGCCTATGAGGCAGCCCACAGCCGTGGATATCACGGCTATGAGCATGGTGGTGCCTGCGCCCCTTAAAAAGCTCGGGCCATATTGCTGGAGAAGGTATACTACCCATCCCCAGAAATCATCAGGTAAGCTGTTCATTATTATTCTCCCCGTCAAAGGTCAACATATTATTCGCTCAGAGGCTGTACTGCTATGGCATCGTTCATCATTGCGGTATAGTCGTCCACCGTCATGGTTGCCAGCACGCCGTTTATGGCCTCGCACAGCGCGGCGTTGCCCTTCCGCATGGAGATGCCGATGTTTATCTCTTCCTCGGATACCTCAAAGTCACCGTCAGTGCCGGAAAAGTCAAGGAGCTTGAAGTTAGGATAAGCTACGCAGGCAGCCATGGCGGTAGGCATATCTGTGACTACCAGATCGCAGCGGCCGCTGTTGAGGGCAACCAGCATTGCAGGCGCGCTCTCCTGCGCGGGAAGTATGTTGGCATCCGCTATCTGGGGCAGGCAGGTATCGTACCAAACGGTATTTATCTGGCTGGTGCAGGTAGCGCCGGCGAGATCGGCAACAGATGCGGCGTTAGCATACTTACCGTCGGCGGAGGTGAGGGTCACTATGGAAGCGTAGTAGTAGGGCTCGGAAAAGTCCACCATCTGCTTACGCTCAGAGGTTATGGACTGACCGGCTATTACGCAGTCAACAACTCCGCTCTGTACCGCCGGAACAAGTGAATCCCAGTCCAGCTTTACTATCTCAAGCTCTGCATTAAGAGCTGCCGCTATCTTCTTTGCCATCATAACGTCGTAGCCGTAGGCGTAGTCGTTGCTGTCCTTTATCTTTACGGCTCCGTTGGCGTCTGTAGGCTGTGTCCAGTTATAGGGTGCGTAGGCGCACTCCATGGCGACGGTCAGCACGCCGTCCGAAAGGCTGTCCTCGGTCTTCTTGCCGCAAGCTGCCATGGACAAACAAAGTACCAATACAAGTGCCAAACTCAGAAATCTGCGCATTTTTCTTTCCTCCGAAAAAAATTAAAATTTTTAAAATCAAACGGCGGCAGGAGCATCACTCCGGCCGCCGCGATAAACATAAATAAAAATGTTTTTGGCTTTTTGAATGATAGCACTCCACAGATGTAGCTGTGACAGTCAGCGGGATATTATCCCGCTGCCCAGGTACGCAGAGCCCGCATAGCCCTTCGTCCTTCGGCAGCCTTCCCTTTAGCCCCCCGTCAACGCCCTGCGTGGCTGTTGAGGGTTAATATTGTCGGCTGCGCCTCTATCCAGTCGCTGTTTAATTTTGTTGTATTATATACTGCGCGTTATTCCTTGTCAACAGTATAAATTTTATTTATTTTTTATCATTACTGCCTGCCGGGCATTTATGAGTTCCAGACCACCTTGCCATAAATGTTGACGGTTTACTCCGGCTTCGGCGTCATTCCACTATATACCTTAACTGCCAACAGTACGCATAGTGCAGTAAATACCAGCACATAGCCCTCTACGGCGATAATGCTCTTTATGATGCCTGTCTGATAGGCTATAGCCCCAAGGTCGAGAAGCGCGTGCAGCCCTATGGCAAGCGGATAATACCAGCCCCTGCCCTTCTGCTTTACCGCGGCGAACACCAGCACCGACATTGAAATATGGAAGGCTATCGCCATGATGCGCTCAATAACGCTCACGAGGTACATAAACGGATTCGTCCCGGTAAACGCGGTCATCAGCACGGAGGCCGTATCCTCGCCGATGCCGAGAACGGTAAGGCCCGCCATGCCGCCCGAAAGGTTGATTATCGCAGAGATTGCAATGTAGCTTATCATGGTAAGGCCGGATACCAGCACCGCCTCCACGCCGCCATGCCCTATACCGTACATAACGCCCTCACATCTGTCGTCCTTCTTCTTAAAGAGCAGCTTAAAGGCGCATAACCGTCCCGTTTCCTCGAACACACCCGCCGCCAGAGCGCCATACAGCCCATATGCCCACAGGTTGGACTGCATGAAGGCGGCACAGGAGCCGCTGCCGTACAGCACGAGCCTGTGGAATATGTTTTCCAATATAATGGCAAACACCACAAACGCAGCTGCGCCGATGAACAGCGATGAAGCCTTCGCGCCGGTGCGCTTATGCCATATTATGCCCAGCGCTATAGGCAGTCCTATGCTCACAAGGGCTGATATAGCCATAAAAACAATCGAGAGGGTTGGTACCATGATTTCACCGCCTTATATTTTAGAAGTTTACCTAAGTATATTATATGCCAAACATTATTTGCCGTCAAAAGGTAGTTAAACGATTTTCTAAATTATTCCTCGTTGCGCCTGAGCATCGCGGCGCCTATTATGCCCGCGTCGTTGCCCATCACGGCCGGAACTACACTGCCGTGGTTTTCAAAGAAGCTCTTCGCGTGTACGTTTTTTCTGAGAGGTTCAAAGAGAAATTCCCCCGCGGCGGAAACCCCGCCGCCTATTGCCACCCGCTCACAGTCCAGCAGGTTTATCATTGAAGCCACCGCAGAGCCCAGGTGATCCACATAATTATGGAACACCTCCAACGCGGCACTGTCCCCCTCCCTGGCGCAGTCGATAGCGATCTTGGCGTTCATGCTTTCAGGCTTACCCATCGTGCGCTCAAAAAGCAGACTGTCAGGGTGCTTTTCCATGGCCCTTATGGCATCGCGTATTATTGCGGTGGCGGAGCAGTATGCCTCTATACAGCCCTTATTTCCGCAGGTACACTGTTCTCCGCCGCTTACCAGCAGCGCATGGCCCAGCTCACAGCCGTTGCCAAGGCCGCCGTGGAACATCCTGCCGCCCAGTATAAGGCCGCCACCCACTCCAGTACCCAGAGTAAACAGCACGGCGGTCCTGCAGCCCACGAAGGCTCCCTTGTGAAGCTCCGCAAGCGCCGCGCCGTCAGCGTCGTTCGCGAGGAATACCGGGATATCGCCGAATTGCTTCTGTATCCTGGCCTTCAATGGCTCGTTGTGAAAATTCAGATTATATGCGTTTATGACGACGCTGCCCGCAGGATCTATGCTGCCAGGAACAACCACGCCCACGCTATCCAGATCATATAACCCGGCGCCCTGCCTTTTGAGCATTGCGAGCGTACCTTCGTGTATTATCTCTGCCGTTCGCGCTCCGCCGCCCTTTATCTCAAAGGGCATGCTTTCCCGCTGCACTACATCCAGCGCCTCGTCCACAAGTCCCATGGCGATGTTTGTGCCGCCTATATCCACGCCCACCTGATACATATATTTCTCCTTCCAAAGCTATTTCAGTTTCAGTTCAAATTCTCGCTCAGAGTCAAAGCCCATATGCTTCAGCCTGAAATTGCGCACAGCCACCTCCACAAGCACCGCAACGTTACGTCCCGGGCTTATGGGCAGCGGCGTAAGCGGCACCGGCAGACCAAGTATATCCATTGCGTCGACAGCCTTTTCTTCTGTATCCAGATACTCTTCAAGCTTCTTCAGATCTATGACTAAATTTATATCCTTCTCGGGCAGTATTGCGCTCATGCCGTAAAGATAGCGCACGTCTATTATGCCAATGCCACGGACATCCATTATGTGCTTTGTGGCGTTGGGAGCGCGGCCCACCAGCCGCTCTTCAAGGCGGGATACCTCCACTACATCGTCTGCTACCAGCCTGTGCCCGCTCTGTATCAGGTCCAGCGCTGTCTCGCTCTTGCCCAGGCCGCTTTCACCCCTTATCAGAACACCGGTTCCGTATATATCCATGAGTTCTCCATGGAGCAGTATGCGCCGTGCCAGCTTTTTCTGTATGAAGCTGGATATCTCGTGGCCCACCCTGTCGGTGGTACGGTTTGTAATGAATACCGGCACGCCGTAGTGCCTGGCCTTTTCAAGCAGTATCTCCGGGGGCTTGTTGCCGCGGGCGCAAACTATGCATGGAACATGAAGCCCCATGAACCGCTCCATTCTGTCCTCAAGCTGTTCGGGCGTCAGGCTGTAAAGATAGTACATCTCCGCGTTGCCTATGAGTTGCACCCGCTTTGGAGAAAATTTTTCATAAAAGCCCGTAAACTGCAAGCCGGGCCGGCTTATCTCTGGAGTCTGGAAGCTTATGCTCCCGCTGCCCGGCTCAAGGGCAGTTATCTCAAGCTCGCCGCATATTTCCCTTACGCTTACCTCTACCGCCATACTGTCCTCCGTAAAGCTATACCTTGCCGTTTATTATGCATTCGATGAGCCGTGCCACCCCGAAGTCCGCGCACGAGGGTATCACAAGATCCGCGGCTTCCTTTACCTCCGGCTTCCCGTTATCCACTGCGCAGCCGAGGCCCGCCCAGCGTATCATCTCCAGATCGAGCGAATTATCGCCCACCGCCACGGTGTCCTTTTGGGCTATGCCAAGGTATCCCGCAACCCATTCAAGGCCGGCGCCCTTGTGGGAATCAGGGTTGTTGAACTCTATAAAGCCCTTGCTGGAACCGGATACCTTTAGCTTTCCCGCGTATTTTTTCTGAAACTCCGGTATAAGCCTCTGCGCCTTCTCGTCGGTAGTCATCATCAGCACCTTCGGCACGTTGTACCATGTCTTTTTCATTATATCCGGATCGTACTCGCAGGGCAGATCCAGCTTTTCGGCGTAGCCCTCCACATAGGGATTGGGTTCCTCGGCTATCACCTTGTCACCCTGATAGATATGGGCGTGTATACCCAGTGTCTTCGCCTCCCCGAGAACCTCCGTAACAAGCTCCGGCGGTATCTCATGGGCGTGCAAAGCCCTGCCCGTACCGGGATCGGTCACCATCGCGCCGCCGTAGTTTATGGCGGGATCGGTTATGTCAAGCTGATCTATTATAAGCTTCGAGCCCCACCAGCCGCGCCCGGTGGCCACGGTCACGTGTATGCCGTGCTCCTTTGCCTTTCTTACGGCCTCGATTATCTCATTTGGAACTACCCTCGGGTTGAGGGTTATGGTATCGTCTATATCCAGCGCTATAAGCTTGTACATCTTTCCTGTCCGTCCTTTCCTTCTTCTTGCCGTTCCTCCGGGTGAAAATGCGCGAATACCTTTTCCGCCGCGGGCTTGCTCATTCCCTTTGCGCCGCAAAGCTCCTCAATCGATGCGTTCCTTATATTTTCCGACGTTATGAAGGCGTCGAAAAGGGCCCGCTTACGCTTTGGGCCTATGCCGTCTATGCCGTCCAGCTCCGACATCAGGGCGTTTTTCGCCCTGAGGCTCCTATGGTAGGTTATAGCGAACCTGTGGGCCTCGTCCCTTATGCGTTCCAGTATGTGCAGCGCCGGATCCCTGCGGGAAAGGCGTATGGGCTCCTCCTTATCCGGCAGTATTATATCCTCGTTCTGCTCCGCAAGGCCTATGGCGGGGATATGTGAAAGGCCAAATTCCTCCAGCACCTCAAGCGCCACGTTGAGCTGCCCCCTGCCGCCGTCCACCACCAGAAGGTCGGGCAGGCGCGTGAATTTCTCGTCGCCGTCCTTCGCCCTTTGGAAGCGCCGCGTAAGCACCTCCCGCATCGCCATGTAATCGTCTCCGTTGGCCTCCTCCTTTATTCGGAAGCGGCGATATTCCTTTGGCGCACTCTTGCCGTTTATGAACACCACCATGCCGGATACGGTATCCCTTCCGCGTATGTGTGAGTTGTCGTAGCACTCCATGCGCCCGGGAATCTCGTCCAGGCCTATTATCTCGCATAGCCGCAGCATGGCGCCCTCGCCCCGCTCCCAGCTCCTGTGCTCCAGCTCCCGCGCCTTTTGTATGGCTTCAACACCGTTCCGATAGGCCATTTCGGCAAGCTTTTTCTTTTCGCCCCGCTGAGGACAGGTTATCTCGACCTTGCTGCCACGGTTCTCGCTTAGCCATTCGGACAGCACCTCTTTCTCCTCTGGCATGTCCCTCACCACTATCTCCTTTGGCACAGGCGCGCCATCGGCGTAGTGCTGCTTGAGGAAGGAGGCCATTATCTCGCCCGTGGTCTCTCCGCCGCAGGCTATGCTCATGCTCTCGGCCCAGATTATCTTGCCGCCCCGCTCGAACAGGGCGAATACCACCGAGTCCTCCTTATCCTTCACGAATGCGAATATGTCCCGTTCGCTGCCGGTGACGGATATGGCCTGCTGCTTTTCCGCAAGGCTCTTTATGGCCTTTATCCTGTCCCGGAGCTGGGCTGCCTTCTCGTATTCCATATTTTCCGAGGCAGATTGCATCTGTTCAGTAAGCAGCTCGATTATGGGGCCGGTATGCCCCTCAAGGAACCTGCTTACGCTTTCCAGCAGCCTGTGGTATTCCTCCCGGCTGACCTTGCCGCTGCACGGGGCGCAGCACTTGCCCAGGTGGTACATGAGGCAGGGGCGCTCATTGCGGGCGATGGCCTTATGGATATCCTTTTTGCAGTGCCTGACCGGGAATATATCCCGTATGGCCGTAAGCGCATCCTTCAGGCTCAGGCTCGAAAGATAAGGGCCGAAGTACTTCGCACCGTCCTTTTTGACCCTGCGCACGACTTCAAACCGTGGAAAATCCTGTTTTGTATCCAACCTTACATACGGAAAATGCTTGTCGTCCTTTAATAGTATGTTATAACGCGGCATGAGCGCCTTTATGAGATTGCTCTCCAGCGTCAGCGCCTCTGTCTCGTTCGATGTTATGATATACTGGAAATCCTCGATATGGGAAACCATGGCCTCCACCTTGGGAGGCTTCGGGGTATGCTGAAAATACTGCCGCACCCTGTTCTTCAGGTTCACGGCCTTGCCGACGTATATAATCTCACCGCTGCCGTCGTACATCTTATATACGCCCGGTTCGTCAGGCAGCAGTTTTAATTTTTCCGCTATGATATCATTCATGGAAGCTTCCCCCCATGATGATTATATCATTTATATAACCCTGGGTCTATCTGAAAAACCTTACCCTGTCGTCAAAAACGCGAATGAGGTTATCGTAAAGCTCCGCGCTCCTGCCCCCCGAAAGGTCGTATACCGTGATACGATCCGGAGAAAGGCCTACCAGTACGCTCATTATTCCCTCCTCGCTGCACTGTTCGTAATCTATCCTCACGTCGTTGTCATCTGTGAAGGTACAGCTGCCGTCGGGATTGAGTATCACATACACCTCGCCCGCCCCCGATGAGCGCAGCTTTACGAACGCGGACAGCACTTTGAGCAGCTCGGTATACTCGTCGTTGAGCAGCATCTCGTCAGCTGCGGCGTATACGCATCTCTCCCACTGTCTGCGGTAGTCCTGCATTCGGAAGCGTATATACCCTTCGAGAGAAAGGTAGCTGTTGCCCTCAAAGTAATCCATCAGCTCCCCCTGCAATTTTTCCAGGCCTGAGGCCCGCTTTGCCATGCATATGGCCTCAGGCAGCACAGCCTTTTTTTCCTCCAGCGTAAGGGGCAGCCCGTTTACCATATAGGCTATCTCAAACTGGGCAAGATCCATGAGCAGCAGCTCGGCTACAGCCTCGCACCACTGCGCAAGCTGTGCCCCGCCCTCTATTGAAGCCTCTGCAAAGCCACGCCCGCACTCGGGTGAGATGCCGCCGCCCAGCCTGTCGAGCCGCCGCTCCATGAGCCTGCCTATATCCGCCTCGTATTTCGTAGTGCCCACCGAGCACACCGCCATAGCACCTTACTCTCCTTATCCCGCTATACCTGCATCATATGCCGGGCTTTCCCTATGGGTTCCCGCTCATATCAGCCGCGCTTTTTTCGGCGCACGAGCATATTATGTGTATAATCTGGGCTTTGACCTGCCAGTAATTTTTCCCATAGCCGCCCTTGACAAAGGTCCCGGACGGGCATATAATCAATTCATATTTTATATTTTATCGTGGGTTGATACGGGTTAAGTACCAACGCAAAGGCGCCATCAAGAGAGAGAGGGTCGCTGGCTGTAAGCCCTTTCATGGCGCGGCGTTTGGGAATACCGCCCCGCTACTGCGGTTCGCTTTGGGCGCGATACAGCCCCTATAAAGTGGGTTTTATGCCAATTAGGGTGGAACCGCGGATAACCGATATGTTTGAATTTGTCCGTCCCTTGCTTCGAGCTTGGGGCGGGCATTTTTATATTATCCGCAAAGCCTGATTTACATCATATAAGGAGGAACACCATGAATATCACTTTTCCCGATGGCTCCGTAAAGCAATACGAAGACGGCATGACCGCCCTTCAGATAGCTGAGTCCATCAGCCCCCGCCTCAGGAAAGCCACACTTGCCGCCGAGATAGACGGCAGCAGGGCGGACGCCTTCCGCCCCATTGCAGGCGACCACAGCATTAAGCTCCTCACCTGGGAAGATGAAGACGGCCGCTGGACCATGCGCCATACAGCCGCCCATATACTTGCCCAGGCCGTAAAGCGGGTACATCCCGAGGCAAAGCTGGCCATCGGACCCGCCATTGACACCGGTTTCTACTATGACTTTGACGCAGAGCCCTTCACTCCGGAGGATCTCGAACAGATTCAGAAGGAGATGGAAAAGATAATCGCCGAGGCGCTGCCCCTTGAACGCTTTGAGATGCCCCGAGCCGACGCTATAAAGTACTTCGAAGAAAAAGGCGAGCCCTATAAGGTAGAGCTTATTCAGGATCTGCCCGAGGACGCTATAATAAGCTTCTACCGTCAGGGAGACTTTACCGACCTGTGCGCCGGCCCACACGTTGAAAACACCGGCAAGGTAAAATTCGTAAAGCTCATGAGCGTTGCAGGCGCATACTGGCGCGGCAGCGAAAAGAACAAGATGCTTCAGCGCATATATGGCACCGCTTTTGAAAAGAAGGCCGACCTTGAGGAGTACATCACCCGCATCGAGGAGGCCAAGAAGCGCGACCACCGCAAGCTGGGCAAGGAGCTCGGCCTGTTCGCCCTCATGGAGGAGGGCCCCGGCTTCCCCTTCTTCCTCCCCAAGGGCATGGTGCTGCGCAACACCCTGCTCGAATACTGGCGCGAGGTGCATAAGCGATACGGCTATGTGGAAATCTCCACTCCTATAATTCTCAATCAGGAGCTGTGGCACAGGAGCGGCCACTGGGATCACTACAAGGACAACATGTACACCACCGTAATAGACGGCGAGGATTACGCGATAAAGCCCATGAACTGCCCCGGCGGCATGCTGGTCTACAAGCTTGAGCCCCATTCCTACCGCGAGCTGCCCCTGCGCATGGCTGAGCTCGGCCTCGTACACCGCCATGAGCTTTCCGGCGCGCTCCACGGCCTGTTCCGCGTCCGCTGCTTCACCCAGGACGACGCCCACATCTTCATGACCTGGGATCAGATGGAGCATGAGATACAGAACGTAGTGCGTCTGTTCGATGAAGTTTACTCCACCTTCGGCCTGACCTATCAGATCGAAGTTTCCACCATGCCGGAGGATCATATCGGCGAGAAGGAAACCTGGGATTTTGCCACCGATACCCTCAAGAAGGCTATAGAGCACATGGGCAAGAGCTACGTCATAAACGAGGGCGACGGCGCCTTCTACGGCCCCAAGCTTGACTTCCATCTTTCCGACTCCCTGGGCCGTACCTGGCAGTGCGGCACTATCCAGCTGGATATGCAGATGCCCGAAAGGTTCGATCTTGAATACGTAGGCGAGGACGGCCAAAAGCACCGCCCCGTAATGATACACCGCGTCGTATTGGGCTCCATCGAGCGCTTCATAGGCGTTATCACCGAGCACTTCGCAGGCGCGTTCCCCACCTGGCTGGCTCCCGTACAGGTGAAGGTGCTGCCCCTTACCGACCGTACCGCCCAGGTATGCGACAATATCGCTTCCGAGCTTGACGAGCTTGGTCTGCGTGTAGAGGTTGATCACCGCAACGAAAAGCTGGGCTACAAGATACGCGAAGCACAGCTCCAGCGTATCCCCTATATGCTGGTCGTAGGCGACCGCGACGTTGAAAACGGCGTTGTATCCGTCCGCTCCCGCAAGGGCGGCGACCTGGGCGCAATGACTCTCGACGCCTTCAAGGAAAAGATACTGGAAGAAGTAAAGACCAGAGCCCGTGACTGATGCGCGCATAGGCATGATTGGCTCAGGCGGCATTGCCGCTTGAGCCAGTTTTTTATGTTTAGCGCATATTTTTTTCAGCTGAGGCGCTCCTGCATTGTTGCTATTTCCGCCATAATAAAGTATTATAGTGTTAATTACATAACATATTGACTCAGTAAATAATCGCGATTATAATCTAAATCAAGGAGGGGCCCTCATGCGAGAGGATCTTACCCAAAGGCGTTTCATTGAGGAGACCTACCGTATAATATCGACCGAAGGCCGTGAAGCCTTGAGCATTCGCCGCCTTGCGCGGGATATGCACTGCAACAGCGCCAACATCTACCGATACTTCAAGGATCTTGACGAGCTGGTGACGTACGCCTCACTGCGCTACCTTACCGCGTATCTGGGCGACGTTGCGGTGTGTTACGCCAAATCCGAGACTACATACCAGACCCACGTAGCGGTATGGGATTGCTTCTCCCGCCACGCCTTCGCAAACGGCCCAATCTTCGATAACCTGTTTTTCGGCCGCCACAGCCGCATGCTGAACGATATTATCAAGAACTATTACGCCATGTTCCCCGAGGATCTTTCCGGTCTCTCCCCCTCCATCGCCAACATATTCAGCGAAGGCAGCTTCAACAACAGGGACTATCTCATGATATCCCGCTGCGTAGACGAGGGATGGTTCACGGAGGAAGACGCAAAGTTTCTCAACAGCTTCTCCATACACCTTTTTCTCGGATACCTCAAGGAGCTATTGCAGAAGGAACCTTCGGAGAAGCTTTCAAAGAGTTGCCATGACGATTTCATGGCTACTCTTGTCAAGATCATGGATTATTTCCGGCTGAAATAGCCAAATCTATCCAAAATAGCGCCGGGCTTAACCGGCTTTATTTTGGCCAATAACTAATCGCGATTATTTTTGTGAGAGTTTTAACAGGATCATTATAAAATCTCTCACATATTAATACAGGAGGAAAACAAAATGGCTTACACCCCAGAACTGCTCGCAGAAAAGAAGAGGATCGAACAGCATGTGAAGATCGGCAGCGAAGCGCTGTACCTGACCAAGGCCGAGTGCATGGAGAACGGCCCCACTGTGGAGGACACAATAGCCGCCGTGCGCAAAACGTTTATCGCACACGGCAAAAAAGAATACGAAATGCCCGCCAAGATAGGCGTACACCCTCACGACGACGTATTCTATCACGCTATGCCCGCCTATGTCCCCGGCCAGATGGCGATGGGTTGCAAGTGGATAGAGTGCTACCCCCGCAATCCCAAAGACTGGGGCCTCCCTCAGACCTCTTCCGTTCTGGTGCTCAACGAGCTCATCACCGGATACCCCATGGCCATAATGGACGGCGCATGGGTCACCGCGATGCGTACTCCTGCCGTTACCGCAGTCGCTGCGGAAGCCCTCTGCCCCGATGCGGAATCCTTCGGCATGTTCGGCTGCGGCGTACAGGGTCAGGGCCACGTCCGCTTCATAGTAAAGACCCTGAAGAAGCTTAAAAAGATATACATCTACGACTCTTACGCCCCCATGATGGATAAGCTCATAGAGAATGTCGGCGCCGAAGTCCCCTCCCATATCCAGCTCATTAAGGCTGCGGATCCCAAGGAGGTAGTGGACAATTGCGAAGCCCTGTGTTCCGCAACAAAGATCACCCGTGAGACCTACAACATCGTAAGAAAGGACTGGATACGCCCGGGTCAGACCATATTCCCAATGGACCTGAACAGCTTCTGGGAAGCAAGCATACAGCGGGACGCCGACAAGTATATCGTGGACAGCATAGACGAGCATGAGCTCTTTGCCTCCATGGGCTATTTCCCCGAGGGACTGCCTCACATCGTATGCGAGACCGGCGAGATAATCGCGGGGCTTAAAGAGGGCCGGACCAGCAAGGACGAGATCATTGTCTGCTCTAACATCGGCATATCCGTATTCGATATGGCGGTAGCCAAACTGATTTTCGACAGGGCCCTTGAAAATGGCGCGGGCCGCATACTGCCCTTGTAATCCCCTCTTTCCACGTTAAGAAAACATTCAGCCCGCATACAGCTTTGTACGCGGGCAGTTTTTATGATATTATATGTAAGATAAAACAGAAAAGGATTGCTTCCGTTTATTATGAAACAGGCAAGAAACTTCCCCGCGGCTACCATAACAAAAAAAGCAGAAAACTCCCTCCGTCTGGGCCACCCATGGGTATATGACGCCGAGGTGCTTAATCTTGAAGGCGAGCCCGAAAACGGCTCTCTTGTAGACGTATTTTCTGAAAAGGGATCTTATCTCGGCACCGGCTTTATAAGCTACAAGAGCAAAATACGTATACGCCTCCTTTCCTCAAACGCAAACGAGACCTTCGGAGATGAGTTCTTTGCCCGCAGGATACAGTACGCCCTCGCATACAGAAGGACCGTAATGGGCCCTACTGACTATCACTGCTGCCGCCTGGTATTCGGCGAGGCGGACGGGCTGCCTGGCCTTACCGTAGACCGCTATGAAAACATCCTCGTCTCTCAGGTTCTCTCCATAGGTATGGAAAGGGTAAAGGATACCGTATACCGCCAGCTCGTAAAGCAGCTCGCACAGGAAGGCGTAGGCATCGCCGGCATATTCGAGCGCAACGACGTAGCTATCCGTGAGCTCGAGGGCCTGGATAGAGGCAAGGGCTGGTACTTGGCTGATTATCTGCCCCAGCCTCCCTCCCCTATCACCGGGATAACCGAAAACGGCATACAGTACGAGGTGGATGTGGAGAACGGGCAAAAGACCGGCTTTTTCCTTGATCAGAAATACAACCGTCAGGCCGTGGCCAAGATAGCCGCAGGCAAAAAGGTGCTGGACTGCTTTACACACACCGGTTCCTTCGCCCTGAATGCAGCATTGGGCGGCGCTGATCGCGTAACCGCCGTGGACGTATCCGATACCGCCATAGAGATGGCAAAGCTTAACGCAAGGCGCAACGGCCTTATTGACAAGATGGATTTCATCGTGGCAGATGTATTCGACCTTCTTCCCGCGCTTTGCAATAAGCACGCGGATTATGACTTCGTCATACTGGATCCCCCCGCATTCACCAAGAGCCGCAAGGCCATAAAGGGGGCAGAACGCGGCTATAAGGAGATAAACTTCCGCGCAATGAAGCTGCTGCCCCGGGGCGGCTATCTTGCCACCTGCTCCTGCTCGCATTTTATGGATAACGAGCTGTTCATTAAGATGGTGCAGTCCGCAGCGCGGGACGCAGACGTTTCCCTGAAGCTCATAGAAGCCCGGAGGCAGTCTCCGGACCACCCTACGCTTATGAACGTACCCGAAACTGATTATCTTAAATTTTACCTGTTCCAGCTGGTATAAGCACACTTACCGCCCCTCGCACATACCTTGACAGTATAAAGCGCGGAAAACGCGCGATATCAGCGAGGTGCAAAGATGAGAATATTACAACGTGGCGACACCGGCAACGACGTGCGTACCGCCCAGACCGCCCTCATCCGTGCGGGGTATGCCCCGGGCAGAGCAGACGGCATATTCGGTTCCAACACAGAGCGCGCGGTGAAACAGTTCCAGCGGGTGCTCGGGCTCAGGCAGGACGGCATAATCGGCCCGCGGACATGGGAATTTTTACAACCCTTCGCCCTTGAGAGCGACCCTGACGTGCTGCGCAGGGGCAGCAGGGGCAATATGGTAAGGATTCTCCAGCAGGCGTTGGAGGCTTCCGGCAACTCCCCAGGTACCATAGACAGCCTTTTCGGCACAAAGACCCAGGCGGCCCTGCGTGCCTTCCAGCGCTCGGCACGGCTGCCGGAAACCGGCGTGGCCAACAGGGATACATGGCTGGCCATAGCCCCCTTCATCAATTACGACAACGTATACCTCAGGCGCGGCGACAGGGGTATGCTGGTGGTAATACTGCAAACCGCCCTGTACAACGCCGGCTTCGATCCCGGCGCCATAGACGGCGTATTTGGCACGCGTACCCACAACGCACTGGTAGCCTTCCAGAGGGCAAAGGGCCTTTCTCCTGACGGCATAGCGGGCAGGCGTACCTGGGCGCAGCTCAAGCCCTACCTTTCCGGCGGCGTTATGACATACGTCATCAGGCCCGGCGATACCCTTTCTTCCATAGCCCGGCGGTTTAACACCACGGTAGAGGAGCTCGTGCGTCTAAACAACATTGCCAATCCGGATCTTATCATCGCCGGCGAAACGCTGCTCATTCCTGCGTAAGGCGCAGCAAAAAGAGAAGGCCTATCGGCCTTCTCTTTTATATTGCGCATTATTCGCTTTTACTCTCGTCCTTTTTTCTGTCTATACGGCCATAAATGCGCACCGCATCATATATCCTGTCCGCAAGGCTGTCCGTCAGCTCGCCGCTTAGAAGTCTCCATTCCCAGTTTCCACCGAGAGTGCTGGGCTTGTTCATGCGGCAGCCCGCGCCAAGCTCAAGGTAGTCCTGCATCTGCGCCACGAAAAGCCGCGCAACCGAGCCCATTCCTCCCCTTATCATGCCCCAGTTGAAGCCCTCTTCTTTATTCAGCCCGAGGTACTTTTCACAGTAAGCTATATCCTCCGGGGCAGCCTCCTCGCGCCATAGGGCTATGGGGCTGTTGTCGTGGGTACCCGTATAACAGGTGCAGTTCTCGATGTAGGCGTGAGGCAGATATCCGCTGGAATCGCGGGAATCGAAGGCAAATTCCAGCACCTTCATGCCGGGAAAGCCGGATTCCTTCAAAAGCTTTTCCACATCGGACGTTGCATAGCCCAGATCCTCCGCTATGAACTCAAGGTTGTGAAACCATCCCTTCAGGGCATTGACCAGCGCTATGCCGGGGCCGGTGCGCCATTTGCCGTTTTTCGCGGTGGTCTCGCCATAAGGCACAGCCCAATAGCTTGCAAGGCCCCTGAAGTGGTCTATGCGGATAACGTCATACATCTTGCCCGCGCCGTCTATACGGCGTATCCACCAGCCGAAGCCGTCCGACTGCATTTTATCCCAATCGTACAACGGATTGCCCCAGAGCTGGCCTTCGGCGCTGAAGTCGTCCGGCGGCACCCCGGATACTTCTACCGGCAGGTTCTTCTCGTCCAGCTGGAAGAATTCGGGCTCCGCCCACACGTCAGCGGAATCCATGGCAACGTATATGGGTATGTCGCCTATTATGCCTATACCGAGGTCGTTTATATATGCCTTCAGTTTTGTCCACTGCTCAAAGAACAGGTACTGGATGTAAGTGAAAAGCTCTATATCCTCCCGGAGCAGCTCACGGTATTTCGCCATTGCCGCGGGCTTTCTCAGGCGTATATCCTCATCCTCCCACTCCGTCCATGACTTCATGCCGAAATGGCGCTTGAGCGCCATGAACAGTGCGTAATCCTCCAGCCACCGGCTGTTTCGTTCGATAAAGGCGTTTACCTTTTGCTTATCCCTCTCCCAGCCGCGTTCTTTTGCCTTTGAGAGCACGTCAAAGCGGCTTTCGTATATCCGGCCGTAGTCCACATACCGCGGTTCGGTACCCCAGTTTATGCCGGCTATCTCATCTTTTCTGAGCAGACCATCCTCTGCGAGCATATCGAGATCGATGAAATAAGGATTGCCCGCGAAGGTGGAAAAACTCTGATAGGGCGAGTCGCCGTAGCTGGTGGGGCCAATCGGCAGCATCTGCCAGTAGCGCTGCCCCGCCCGGTGGAGAAAATCTGCAAATTCGTATGCCGCCTTGCCCATGGTGCCTATGCCATAGGGTGACGGCAGCGAGAATATTGGCATCAATATGCCGCTGCTGCGTTTCATTATAGCTTGTAGTCCTTTTAGAGATTCAGTTTATTTTATCCCTTTACAGCGCCTGCCGCAACGCCCTTTATTATGTACTTCTGGCAAGTCAGGTAGAACACTATTACAGGCACTATGCTCAGCATTATAAGGGCCATGGTTGCTCCAAGATCCACAGTACCATAGCTGCCCTTGAGGTACTGTATATGTATTGGAATGGTGCGGTATTTATTTATATCCAGCACAAGATACGGCAGGAGGTAATCGTTCCATACCCACATTATCTCCAGCACACCGACGGAAATCATTGTAGGCTTGAGCATGGGGAACACCACCCTGAAGAAAGTACGCAGGGGGCCGCAGCCGTCTATGGCCGCAGCCTCTTCTATTTCCAGCGGCAGCGCCTTTACAAATCCCGTAAACATGAACACCGCCAGTCCCGCGCCGAAGCCGAGATACACTATGGGGATTGTCCAAGGGGTATTCAGCTTCAGCGTATCCGCCGTCTTTGCCAGCGTGAACATCACCATCTGGAAGGGCACAACCATGGAGAATACGCAGAGGTAGTACACTATCCTGCTGAACAGGCTGCCCACCCGTGCGATATACCATGCGGCCATAGAGGTGCATATAAGTATCAGCATCGAGGATACGATGGTAATAAACAGGCTGTACAGGGCGGATTTCACGAAGGGATAGTTGCCAAATGTCATGCCGTTCTTATAGTTGTCCAGCCCTACGAAGGACTTGGCGCTTGGCAGGGCAAAGGTCTCCATATTCACATATGAATTGGACTTCAGTGAGTTTATGAGCACCAGCATTATGGGCAATACGTAGAATATCGCTATCACCGCAAATGTGAAGGTAAGTATGCGCTTGCTGCGCTGCTCCTGCGAGAGGGTCTCAATGTGCTTGGACATTACTGCTGCACCTCCTTTGAGCGGGTGGACTTAAGCTGTATAAGGCCGATCGCCGCCACCAGTATGAAGAACAGTACTGCCTTAGCCTGGCCTACGCCGCGGGAATTGACGTTAGTGCTGTAGAAGGAATTGACTATGTTCAGCGCGAGCATCTCGGTGGTCTTTACCGTCAGCCCGCCCGCCTGCATTATGAAGGGACGCCCCGCTGTTAGCGCGAGGTTCTGGTCAAAGAGCTTAAAGGAGTTAGTCAGCGTCAGGAAGGTACAGATAGTGATTGAGGGCATAACGTTGGGTATGGTGACGCGCCACAGCGTCTGCCACTTTGTAGCGCCGTCTATTTTGGCTGCCTCCAGCATATCCTCCGGCACAGACTGCAAGCCGGCTATGTATATTATCATCATATAGCCTATCTGCTGCCAGCACATGAGGATTATCAGCCCCCAGAAGCCATACTTCGTCTCCAGCAGTATGGAGGTGCCGTAATGGGTAAGTATGCCGTCGAATATCATGCTCCAAATATAGCCCAGCACTATGCCGCCTATCAGGTTAGGCATGAAGAACACGGTGCGGAACAAATTGGAGCCCTTTATGCCCTGTGTCAGAACATAAGCTACCGCAAAAGCAAGCACGTTGATTATTATGAGGGAGACCAATGCGAATATGGCCGTATACCAGAAGGCATGCATGAACGACGGGTCCGCAATCGCCTTTGCATAGTTGGTCAGCCCCACCCACGTCCATTTGCTGGTGGTCTTGAATTTACAGAAGGATAAAAACAGTCCCTTACAGAAGGGGTAAAGGAAGCCCACGCAGAACGCTGCGAATGTGGGCAGCAGGAAAAGCCAGAAATAGCGCTGTATCGGCCTGCGGATAAGTATGGAGTTCAGCGCCGCATTATCCCGCTTGCGTTTCCAGAGTCGCATAATCATTTCTCCTCTCTTTAATATAACCTGCTATTTATGTACAGGGACCCTGCCCCGCCGCTTTCCGGGGAAAGGTCTCCGTACATTCCCCGTCCGCAGGAGAACGCTTAAACGGAAAGCTTCAAAACAGGGCGAGCGGAAGCCGCTCGCCCCGTAATGTTTTACAGAGTGAAATCGCTGTCAGTTATGCAGCGTGCTCGGCAGCGTACTGAGCGGCCCAGCCGTCTACGAAAGCAGTCTTTACATCGTCCCAGCTGCCGCCTGTAACGTACTTGGACAGAGCATCGACAACGCCTGCGCGCCAATCCTCAACAGCGGGAGTGTAGTTGAATGCCCAGGTCACTACATAGTTGCCATTGGTGATGTAGTCATTTGCCTGCGCAAAGAATACGTTCTCGGGGGTCTTTGCGGACTTGAAGGGGCAGGGACCGAACTGCTCGGCCAGCATGGTGGTGCCCTCCTCAGAGGTTACTACCCACTTCATGAAGTCCAGAGTAGCCTGGATGTTCTCTTCGGAAGCTTCCTTGTTTACGGACCAGCAGTTCTCGGTGCCGCAGCAGAGGCCAGCCTTCTCCTCGCCCTCAACGCCGCAGTAGATGGGGATCATGGCCAGATCCTCGGGCTTGAGACCGGCTTCTACGAGGCCGGCATACTCCCAGGTACCGTTCTGATAGAATACGGCCTTGCCCTCCTTGAACCCACCGCTGGACATATCGCCGGTAGCGGTTATAAGGTCAGCGCCGGTGGTAGCGGTATCGGTGGTGTAGAGATCCCAGATGGCCTTGTAGTTGTCAAGATACTTGCCGGTAATGGTTGCGGGCTGGGCAGTTACGTTGTCATCACGGAACTCGTAGAACAGAGGCATATTGGCGAGGTGGCCGGAGAACCTCCAGGAGGAGGAGCCGTCAAGACCGGCGGAGCTGAAGGCGTCGAAGCCCAGCTCGGCGGCACGGGCATGTATATCATCGGCGACAGCCTTAAGGGTCTCAAAGTTGGTGATCTCATCGATGGAGTGGCCGGCCTTCTCCAGCAGGGCCTTGTTTACGATGATGCCGAAGGCCTCATAGCAGTAACCGGCGGCAAGCACTTCGCCGTTCTCGCCAAAGAGGTTGAAGTCATCGGTGGTCATTTCCTTGTAGAAATCGGTGTCCTTCAGATCGAGGCAGTATTCGCCCCAAGTATTCAGAGCGCCCTGGTTACCGCACTGGAACAGTGTGGGAGCCTCGCTCTTGTCCATCTCGGAGGTCAGAGTAGTCTGATAATCGCCGGAGGCGGCGGTAACGACCTTTACGGGTACTCCGGTGAGCTCGGTATACTTCTTAGCCAGTTCCTGCCAGGCGGCGTCGGCCTCGGGCTTGAAGTTGAGGTAATAGACGGAACCGGAGGCAGCGGGCTGCTCGGAGGTCTCCTCCGCGGGCGCCGCAGTGCCTTCCTCGGCGGGCTTAGTCTCGTCTGCAGCAGGTGCAGAACAGGCTGCCATCGCGAATACCATGGCGACGGTCAGCAGCAATGCCAAGAACTTCTTCATTTTTGTTATCCTCTCTTTTTTATATCATTTTCGCGCGGCAAAAACCGCGCAAATTTAATTCATATTCTTTACCGAAGCGCCCCGGCGGAGCTTTGTCTCCAGCGTCAAATGCCTGTTTTCTCCCCGGCCCTCTATCATGTCGAGAAGTATTTCCACGCTTTTCTTTCCCATCTCATGCATTGGCTGGCATAGGGTGGTAAGCGTAGGCTGTATATAGTCGGATACCGTCAGGCCGTCGATAGCTATTACCGAGCAGTCCTCGGGCACCCGTTTGCCCCCCTCCCGGAGGGCCTTCATGGCGCCTATGGCCATGTCGTCCGCTATGGCGAATACCGCGGTAAAGTCGGGGTTTCTATTAAGCTGCTCCTTCATTGCAGCGTAGGCGTCTTTTATGTTAAAGCTGCCCGCCGAAACCACAAGGCTTTCATCAAAGGGCAGGCCGTGCTCCTCAAGCGCCCTCCTGTAGCCGCGATAGCGGAGCTGGCTTATGGACCAGTCGTCAGGCGTGGATATCAGCGCCGCAATGCGCCTGTGCCCATTCCTGTAAAGCTCGTTTACAGCCTTGTATGCTTCATCCTCGTCCGCTATAGACACTGAAGAATACTCGTCGTCGTCAAGGTTGCCGTAGCGGTTAGTGTATGAGCAGCACACGAAGGGTACGTTGAGAAGCTTTATCCGCTCCTTTGTGTAGTCGTGGCAGCCGCCCAGGAACACTATGCCCCGAAGGCGCTTTTCTCTCTCCATCTCTGCGCCACACTTAACCTCGTCGTCACAGGAGGCTATGTGGCGCATCACCATGGTATAGCCCGCCGCGTCTATACTTTTTTCTATGGAACGGATAATGTCTGCATAAAAGGAGTTGGATACGCCGCGCACCACAAGACCTATGGCATCGGACCTGATCTTCACCAGATCCCTTGCGCTGTTGTTGGGAATGTAATTTGAGCTTTGTATTACGGCATTTACCCGGCTTCTGCAAACCTCGCTTACATCCGGTCTGTTGTTCAGTACGCGGGAAACGGTGCTTACACTTACGCCGCTGAGTTTTGCGATATCTTTTATAGTCATTTTAAGCGCCGCCTGTTTTGAGGTTTGCTGAAACGGTTGCTGAAAACCTTACCGGTAACGTTACCGGAGCTTTACGATATGTATTATATATACTATTCTGTTCAAAGTCAATGCTAATTCCTCAAAAAAATATCAAACTAAAAGGGCGGCCCGACGGCCGCCCTAAGACTGTCGAAAAAGTTGCTAACCGCCACCTTGGCGATACCCCGAGCAGGGGTTAACCCTGCCCGAACACCTTTTCTATGCCGTACATTCCGGAAAGCACCGCCCAGTTGGGCCGATACAGTGTATTTATGTTCCAATAGCTCACGCCGCCAAGGCCATACTCACTCACCAGCTTCAGCTTAGCTTCTATGCTGCGCGGATCCTCAAACCAGGCGATATGTTCCGTTCCTGCGCTGTCGTAATACCTGAAGAAAGGCGATTGTGCCGTATCGTCAAAGCGTATATCGGCGTATTGGCTATATGCGGTTTGCGGTATCTCAGACAGGGACAGCGGCCGCGCGGCAGTCCCCTTTTTGTAGGGTAGTGTCCAGCTATAGCCGTAGTTTGCCATGCCCATCAGTATCTTTTCCGGAGGCATCTCCATGACTGCATAGTCCAGCACCTGCCGTACCTTGTCTATAGGCGCCACCGCCATGGGCTCCCCGTAGGTATAGCCCCACTCGTACGTCATAATTATTACCTTATCCGCGATGCTTCCAACAGCCCCATAGTCGTGGGCGGTATAAAGCAGCCCGGACTGCTCCTGGCTTATCTTGGGCGCAAGGGCAACCGAAAAGCTGTAGCCTACTCTGCGCAGCGCCGCCGCAAAGTCCAACAAAAACTGCGTATAAAGAGTCCTGTCCTCCTCCCTTACATACTCGAAATCTATATTCAGGCCGAAGTAATTGCGGCGATCCAGATATTCCATCACATTCTGTATAAGCTTTGTTTTAACCTCCTCGTCGGCTATCACCGCATGGGCTATGTCCCCGCTGAAGCCGCCGCTCTCACGCTGGTTAGTGAGGGTAAGCACGGGCGCGACGCCGTTCACGTAGCATTTGCGTATAAGCGCCGTATCGTTAAGCTCCGTAATGGTGCCGTCAATGCGGGTCTTCGCGGAAAACACCGAGAGATAGGTGAGATACTGCAGGGCGCCCAGCAGCGCTATATCCGATATTCCGGGGAAGGCGTATCCGTTAACCACAATGCTGCGTTCCCGTATGCTTTGCCCGGGTATCACGAGGGCAAGGCCTACAGGCAGCTTATACGGGTCGCTGAGCTGGTTCGCGGCCACCAGCGCAGAAATCGTCACGCCGTTTTTCTGGGCGATGTCAAACAACGTATCTCCCGGCTTTACGGTATAGATGTACATAATAAAAAAGCCTCCTTGTACAGGTCGTATTTGTATAAACCTATGCGGAAAGCTTTTAGTTGATTACCCGTATATATTTATCTCACGGTAAGGCCAAAGCAGCAGTTGCCGCCGAGAAAGGCGCCGTTCTCATCCACCATGCCGAAGGACTCCAGCTCCGGCATTCTTGCCAGGCGGTTGTTTTCGATAAAGGGCCTATCCTTGCAGAGCAGCGCACAGAAATCCTCATTGGCAAGTATGCGCCTGTAAACATTGCGCATAAAGCTCAGGCTGCCGCCCATTATCACTATCACATACACGTCCTCCACCCAGCCGCCGGAAAGGCCCAAGCCTGAAATATTGTAGCGTGTAAGGCCGGAAAGCAGCTTTTCCATGCAGCCCTTTGGGCCAATATCCATGTTTTCTTTTGGTATGCGCATTCCCAGCGCAAAATGGTCTATGAACATGCGGCGTTTACGTCCTCGCTGTAAATTCTTCTTTATATTATTACACAATCCCTGGTTTTTATCAAGCGGCGGGCCAAATCGCACAAAAATATGGTATAATTACTTGACTCAACCCGATTGTATTCGAAAGGAACCGTTTTAATATGGCAGATATTACCGCTCTTGGCGAGCTTTTGGTGGACTTTACTCAGGCTGGTTTTTCCCCGGCGGGCTACCCGCTCTTTGAGCAAAACCCCGGCGGCGCACCGGCCAACCTCCTTGCGGCAGCGGCAAAGCAGGGGCTTTCCACCGCCTTTATAGGCAAGGTGGGCGACGATATGCACGGCCGCTTCCTGAAGGCCGCAGCAGAGCGGGCGGGGATCAATACGGAGGGTCTCGTCATGGACCCGGCCGCGGCCACAAGCCTTGCCTTCGTCGCGCTGAGCGACAGCGGCGAGAGGGAGTTCTCCTTCATACGCGATCCGGGGGCGGACACGCTGCTCAGGCCCAACGAATTGAATCAGCAGCTCCTGCGCAATACAAAAGTATTCCACGTAGGCTCTGTCTCCCTTACGGCAGAGCCCAGCCGCTCGTCAACCTGGCAGGCCCTCATCACCGCCAAGTCCACAGGAGCAGCGGTGAGCTACGATCCCAACTACCGCGCCTCCCTCTGGGCCGACGACGCTGCCGCCTGCGACCAGATACGCTCCATACTGCCCATAGTGGACATAATCAAGCTTTCCCAGGAGGAAATGCCTTTCGCCGCAGGCATAGACGACGTGGATACCGCCATAAAGGTACTGCGTAAGGAAGGCGTAGCGCTCATAGTCATAACCCTGGGAGAGGGGGGAGCTGTAGTGGCTACCGGCGACCAACAGCGCTCGGTACCCGCCTTCCCATGCGATGCGGTGGACACCACCGGCGCAGGCGATGCGTTCTTCGGCGGTTTCTTGAGCGAATTTGTAAAGAGCGGCAAGAGCGTATACGAGGTAAGCATAGACGATATGGTACGTTTCGCCCGCGTGGGCTGCGCCACAGCAAGCCTCTGCATAGGCAGGCGCGGCGGAATACCCGCAATGCCCACTATGGAAGAAGTAACAGAGCTTTTAAACGGATAAGGAGGTTACACATGCCGCTTACTATAGAACATCATGCCGTAATGTTCGCGCTGCTGGCAAAGCACGCCATAGAGATTTCAGGTGAAAAGGGAAAAGAAGCCATACTCGCCGGAATGACCCGTTACGGCAACGAGCGTGGCCGGCGCATGGCGCTGAACGCCCTTGAGCGGGGCGATAAGCTCACCGTACTCAACAGCCAGGCATACGGCGAATGGAAGCCTGACTTTCCGGGCCAGATGGAATTCGGCGTAACCTGCGGCATGCCTGTCCTCCATACCTACATAGCTAAGTGCGCCTGGTGCGACGCATGGGCAAAGCACGGCCTCACAGAATACGGCAAGTACTACTGCTGCAACATAGACAACGCCTGGTTTCAGGGCTTCAATCCGGAATTCACCTGCACCCAGCTGAACCCGCCCATGAGCTGGGGCGGCGACTGCTGCCGGTTCAGCTGGGGCGAGGGGCTGACCCACAAGCAGATAAAGGCGCTGAACAAAAAGAAAAAGTCCCTGGGCAATGCCTGCATAAAGGACTTTACCTTTCACACCGCCCACATACTGCATACCGTAGGAGACGTGCTTATGGAAGAGCTTGGCAACGACGGCGCTATGGCTGTTAGCCTTGCCAAGTCCGACTATTCGGATATGTTTGGGAAAGATGCCCTTGACTGCCTTGACGGCATATTCTAAAACAGCTCCCTTAATATTAAATCAGTCTGCCCCGGGTTGCTGCCCGGGGCTATTCTTTTTACCTTGGGGTGGTTTCTGTATTTGTATTGCACCATATCCCGCAGTATGGTGTTGTGGGTATAGCCGTGTATTACGCGTATGCGGTAAACCGAAGCGTTTGCCCTGCGCAGCGCCGCGTCTATGGCTATCTGCGCCTGCGTCTGGTTCATGCCGTGTACGTCCACCTCAACTATGCCCGTCATTTATCATTGCCGCTCCCTGAAATTTGCAAAGAAGGCTTTGGTTCGCTCGCTCCTGGGGTTGTTGAACACCTCGTCCGCCGTGCCCATCTCCTCGATGACGCCTTCTGACATAAATAATACCTTATCCGCTACGTTCTTTGCAAACTCCATTTCGTGGGTTACGACTATCATTGTACTGTCGGCGCCCTTCAGGCTCCTTATTACCTTCAGTACCTCGCCGGTAAGCTCGGGATCCAGCGCCGATGTGGGCTCGTCAAAGCAAAGTATATCCGGGTTCATGGCGAGGGCGCGGGCTATGGCGACCCTCTGCTGCTGGCCTCCGGAAAGCTGATGAGGGTAGGAATCCATCCTGCCGCTCAGTCCTACCCTTGCAAGGAGTTCCCGGGCTTTTTTGTCTATATCGGCCTTGGCCTCCTTCATGCTGCCGCGATCGGGGTTTTCCGAGAGCATTAGCTCGGGAGCAAGCTTTACGTTCTGCAGCGCGGTATACTGGGGAAACAGGTTGAAGGACTGGAATACCAATCCAAAGTGCAGCCTCTTTTTACGTATCTCCTCCTCGCTTGGGACGGCGTAGGCATTAGAGTCGAACAGCGCCTCTCCGTTTACGGTTATCTGCCCCTCGTCAGGGCTTTCAAGGAAGTTCAGACACCTTAAAAGCGTAGTCTTGCCCGAACCTGAGGAGCCGATTATGGCCAGCACCTCGCCCTTTTCGAGAGAGAAGTCGAGTCCCTTCAATACTTCGGTATCGCCAAAGTTTTTCTTTATGTTTTTTACTTCCAGCATCGGCATAAGCTTACACCCTGAAATAGTCCAGTTTCTTTTCTACGCGGCCAAGGATCACTGTCAGCGCTCCGCAGAATAACAGATAGAACAGCCCCGAGTAGAACAGCGGCCATATGAGGCCTTTTACCGATATGTACTCCTGCGCTATCATTATTATCTCCTTGCATGCGATAACGCGGGCAAGGGAGGTATCCTTTACCAGTGTCATCATCTCGTTTCCAAGGGGCGGCACTATACGCTTTACCACCTGAAGCAGTATGACGTTGAAGAACACCTGCTTCTTGGTCATGCCCAGCACCTGCCCCGCCTCGTACTGACCTCTGGGTATGCTCTCTATGCCTCCCCGGTAAATCTCCGAGAAATAGGCGGCGTAATTGATAGAAAAGGCTATGAGCACCGCGGAAAGCCGGGAGACCGAATTGCCCTCCCACAGCAGGCCGGGGCCATAGTAAACTATCATAAGCTGAAGCATCAGGGGGGTTCCCCGCATTATCCACACAAAGCCTCGGGTAAGCCATGCTATAGGCTTGAACCTGCTCATGGAGCCGAAGGCAATGACTAAGCCCAGCGGCAGCGCCGCGAGCAGGGTCACTATAAATATTATACAGGAGGTGCCGAAGCCCTCCAGGAGCTTCTGGGTAACGGTAAGCAGCATACTGTCAAAAATCCTTTATTATCGCAATGTTGGGCAGGGGGTTTCCCTGCCCTTGTTAAGTTGCTCTTATTGTGCTTTATCAGTCAGCCATCAGCGCAAGGCCATACTTGTCGGCAATAGCCTTGAGGGAGCCGTCGGCGATCATCTCGTCCATAGCCTTGTTTACGCTTTCCACAAGGTTGGAATCCTTGCGGAAGCCTATGCCGTACTCCTCATATGCAAGCTCGATGCCGTCTACTATCTGAAGGTCGGAATAATCCGTACCCTCTCCTACCATAGCCTTTGCCATCACATAGTCCACTACCGCCGCGTCCGCAGTGCCGGCCTTGACTTCAAGAAGCGCGTCAGCCATCTTGGATACGCCCACGTAATTGCATTCCTTGAGTTCTTCACAATCTGCTACGGCGCTCTCGCCGGAGGAGCCGGCCTCGGCAACTATGTTCGCCTTGGCAAGGGAAGCGAGGTCGGTGTACTTGCCGGAGTTCTCGGCCTTTATAACAGCCACCTGCATGTTTTTGCAGTATGCATTGCTGAAATCTATGCTCTCCTTCAGGTCCTCGCGGATAGTAAAGCCGTTCCAGATACAGTCTATATTTTTGGCCTTAAGCTCCACCTCCTTGGTGTTCCAGTCGATAACGGTAAACTCAGGAGCAACGCCCAGCTTTTCGCAAACCGCCTCGGCAAACTCGGTGTCAAAGCCTATGAGCTTGCCACTGTCGTCATAATAATTCATGGGAGCATACTCGGTGATGCCTATCACCAGCGTACCCTTGTCCTTTACATAGCTCAGGTCGTCATTGGCCGCTTCTTTCTTTGCACAGCCCGCAAAAAGGCAGGTAACCATCAGCATTGCCATAACAAGTGCAGCGATCTTCTTCATGGTTTTTCTCTCCTTTGTATATCAAAAATATTTTTTGCGTCCTCTTGCTTTAGTACTATATCACTTTAGTGTGATAAAGTAAAGCATTATTTTTTATTTCCCCCTTATTTTTTTCGCAGGCATGGAAAAAACGCCGCAAGTGATATATAATCACTGTGTTTAAAGCTATGGAGGGAGAAGCTATGGAGCAGCGCAAAAAGAACAATCTGACCGACTTACTTATGATACACGGCGCCGTGCTGCTGTTCGGCCTGGCCGGCGTAATAAGCAAGGGCATAACCACCGGCTCCATGATGATAACCTTCGGGCGGGTGTTTTTCTCGTCGATAACGCTTTACATTCTGTGCATGGCCACAAGGACCTCCATAAAGCTCAAAAGTAAGTCCGACTTTATGTGGCTGGTCATAACCGGAGCGGTGCTTGCACTGCACTGGTTCAGTTTTATCGAGTCCGTTCGGGTAGCGAGCGTGGCGGTGGGCACCATAACCTTTTCGACCTTCCCTCTGTTCGTTACTTTTATAGAGCCCGTAATGTTCAGGGAAAAGCTAAGGCTGAAAAGCGTCATATGCGCGATCGTCATGCTGATAGGCGTATTCGTGCTGGTTCCCCTGGATGACCTTGCCGGTTTCTCGCCTGCGGGGCTTGCATGGGGTATGCTGTCGGCGCTGACATACGCCCTGCTTTCCCTCATGAACCGCCGCTTCTCAGCCGTCTATCCCGGCAGCGTGGTGTGCTTTTATGAGCAGAGCGCGGCGGCAGTTGTGCTGCTGCCCTTTGTAGCCGTCATGCGTCCTGCCGTCACCGGAATTGATATAACGCTGATCGCCGTTCTGGGAGTGTTCTGTACCGCATTCGCTCACTCCCTCTTCGTAAGCAGCCTGCGCCGGGTAAAGGTGCAGACCGCAGGCATCATTGCCGGTATGGAGTCGGTGTACGGCATAATACTGGCGGCGCTGGTACTGAAGATGCCGCCCACCGCGAGGGAGCTCATAGGCGGCGCGATAGTGCTGGGCGTTTCGCTGTATACCACCATTTCAGAAAACAGGGAGGCGTAGCACCTCCCTTTTTTATCAAATCTTTAAATTTTTTTGAATACACTGCCGAAACCCGTGCCAAGGCTTTACTTATGTGCTAATATTTGGATATATATTGACGCAGAGGAAGGCGGTACGCTTTATGCGCAGCCGGAATACATTACAAGCAGTGCTGGAAGGCACTCTCATAGGCGCAGCGGGGTTAATACCCGGGGCCAGCGGTGGTATAATGGCCGTTGCTTTCGGCGTATATCAGGAGGCTCTGGACGCCATAATCGGCCTGTTTTCCAATTTTAAAAAGAGCTTCAGCTTCCTGTGGCCTTACGGCTTGGGTGTTGCCATAGGCGTATTCGTCTGTGCCTTTGCGCTGGAGTGGCTGCTGAAAAACTGGAACATGCCCTTCATGTATATGCTCATAGGCATGGTACTGGGCGGCATTCCTTCTATCATAAAAGAAGCCGGCAAGCCCTTCTCCTTAAAATACGCCGTATGCTCGCTGCTGGGCGCCGTGCTTGTGGCGGCAATAGCCTTGCTGGACGATAAACTCACCGGCAGCAATCCCTGGGAGTACAACTACCTTACGGCGGCCCTGGCCGGCGGAATAATCGCCATAGGCATAGTAATCCCCGGCATCAGCACCTCTTTCATACTGATGTTCATGGGATTATACGAGCCGCTGCTCTCCTCCCTCACCAGGCTGGAAATACCTTATCTTATCTGCGCAGGATGCAGCGCGCTCATAGTCGGCGCGCTGTTGGTGGTATTTGTACGCAATATGTTCCGCAGGCACCCCGCCGGTGCGAACTACTGTGTGCTGGGCTTCCTCATAGGCACCACGGCGCTTATCTTTCCCGGATTCGCACCGTTTTTCACGGAGCTGCTGTATCTCATGCTGGCCGCGATAGGTTTCTTCCTTACTACCATGATGAACAGGCGGACCACCTGACGGTTCCGCTCAACATAAATACTTTTATCGGAGGATGATTTTACTGCAATGAAAAGACGCTTGCTCTCACTTGCTCTATGCCTTGTAACGCTCCTTTCCCTAACGCCCTCTGTGGCCCACGCTGAGGTCCTGTCCGGCTTTACCAGCAAGGTGGATTACGATAATACCGATCCCAACAGGTACAGCATAGAGATAGACCTTGTGAATCAGGTCATAACCGTATACGACCAGAGCGGCAACGCAATGTTGCAAAGCCTCTGCACCACCGGCAGCGATAAGACTCCTACCGGCAGCGGCAAGTTCCGGCTAGGCGACCTCAAAGAGCGTTTTGGCTACTTCGTAGCTTACGGCGAATACGCCCAGTACTGGACTCAGGTAGTGCGAGGCGTATACATCCATTCCGTAATGTACAAGTCCAAAAAGCTTTCCTCCATGTCCAAATCCGCCTACAAAAACCTGGGCAAGAATGTCTCCCACGGCTGCGTCAGGGTGCTGCCCCACGTCGCCCAGTGGATATACTACAACTGCCCACCGGGAACCCTCTGCAGCATAGTAAAAAACAAGGCGGCAGACCCCTACCTTGTAAGCCGGCTCAAGAGCACCATACCCGATTACAGCAGCTACCAGCAGCCTTCCGATTCCCACGCCACCCCTTTCGAGGTGCCCGCTACCGTTAAGCTGAACGATGTTCCCGTCCGTTCCGGCTTCTCCAACAGCAAGGATAAGACTGTAGCCAAGCTCAACTATGGAGACCATGTAGAGCTTTTACAGATAGGCGCCGAATGGTGTAAAGTACGCACCCCCGCAGGCAAGCTGGGCTATGTCAAGACCATGTATCTCACCTGCGACCCTGACAACGTACGCACCACCCAATCCTATGCCGCCACAGGCAAGACCTATGTCTACTCCAGCGCCAGCCGCTCCTCCAGTACCCTTACCACCATACCAAAGGGTAAAACGGTAAACGTCACCGAGCAGGCCGGCAGCGGCTGGCTGTACGGAAGCTATAACGGCGTATCCGGCTATATGCGCACAAAATACGTAAAGCTCACCGATACGCTGCTCTACCCCAACCCGGACGGAAGCTATCCCGACGGGACCTCCGTCGCCGCCGCACCTCAATCCCAGACACAGACTCAGACCGGTACGGGATCAGCATCCGCTCCCTCCTCCGGTGCGCGTGTAAAAAGTGGCATCATTGCCAATTTCCGCTCCGGTCCCGGCTCCGAGTACGGTGTTATAGCCGAGCTGGAACCCGGTACCCCTGTAAAGATCATCTCCGTAGCCGGCAACTGGTACTTCTGCGAGGTAAACGGCCTTCAGGGCTACCTGCATCCAAGCTGCGTAGTGGGCTTCTAAAGCCGCTTCCTTTTCGCCCCGGTGTTTTTCACCGGGGTTTTTTTGTTTTTTGGGGGCAGTTTTTTCCAGCGCACAAATTTTAAACCTAAAGTTTCGTATTACTTTACAAAAGCCATTGACTTTTATGTCGAAAGGTGTTTTAATTGTACTCGGCTGTTTAGAATACCTAAACTTCAGGTTTATTTACGCCGCGCGCAGACAAGGAGGCGCATCAAATGGTAAACATCGGCGAAAAAATCAGGCGATACCGACAAAAGCTTGGCCTCACACAGGAGGAGCTGGCCGCCCGCACGGAGCTTTCCAAAGGCTTTATATCCCAGCTTGAGCGGGATCTGACTTCACCCTCCATAGCCACCCTTACCGACATACTTGAAGCGCTGGGCACAAACCTCTCGGAATTTTTTACCGAGGCCAGAACTGAAAAGATAGTCTTCACCTCAGAGGACATGTTTGAAAAAGAAGAGACCGAGGCAGGCTACGTAGTACGTTGGCTGGTACCGAACGCCCAGAAGAACTGCCTTGAGCCTATTATGATAACCCTTGAGCCCGGCGGCTCTACCTATGAGGAAAACCCCCATGAAGGCGAAGAATTCGGATTCGTCCTGCATGGAAACGTAGTACTCCACATTGGCGAAGAAAAGTACCGGGTGCGCAAGGGCGACAGTTTCTGCTTCAAACCTGCCAGCGTACACTGGATACAGAATACCGGCAAGACCGGGGCTCGGCTTATATGGGTAGCCACCCCTCCTTCCTTCTAAATAATTTATCGAGGTAACTGCAAATGAGCAAGCATCTGATAGACCTAAAAAACATAACCAAGACCTACGATGATACCGATGTATTAAAGGATATAAGCCTCTACATACGCGACGGCGAGTTTCTTACCCTGCTCGGCCCCTCCGGCTGCGGCAAAACTACCATGCTGCGCCTTATAGCGGGCTTTACCCTGCCCGACAACGGCCAGATACTGGTAGACGGCAAGGACATAAGCGGCGTCCCGCCCTACCGCCGTCAGGTAAATACGGTCTTTCAGAAGTACGCCCTGTTCCCCCATCTCAACGTATTCGACAATATAGCCTTCGGCCTTAAGATACAGAAGCTGCCCAAGGACGAAATAGAGTCCCGCGTAAACGAGATGATGGAGCTCGTGAACCTGGCGGGCTACGGCAGCAGGTACATCGACCAGCTCTCAGGCGGCCAGCAGCAGCGGGTGGCAATCGCGCGTGCGTTGGTAAACCGCCCCCGTGTGCTGCTCCTCGACGAGCCTTTGGGCGCGCTGGACCTCAAGCTCCGCAAGGGCATGCAGATAGAGCTCAAGCGTATGCAGCAGAAGCTGGGCATAACCTTTATCTACGTCACCCATGATCAGGAGGAAGCCCTGACCATGAGCGACACCATAGTCGTCATGAACGAGGGCGTCATACAGCAGATAGGTACCCCCGCCGACATATACAACGAGCCCAAGAACGTATTTGTGGCAAAGTTCATAGGCGAGAGCAACATAATCCCCGGCGTCATGCTGGAAGATTACAAGGTGCGCTTCCACGATATAGACTTTGAGTGCGTTGACGCGGGCTTTGGCTGCAATACCCCGGTGGACGTGGTTGTCCGCCCCGAGGATATAGACATAATGCCCCTCGGCAAGACTGCGTTAAAGGGCACCATAAAGAGCGTTCTGTTCATGGGCGTACACTACGAGTTCCGGATAGAGACGGGCAGCTTCACATGGACTGTACACTCCACCGACTACGTTGCGCCGGATACTGAAATAAGCCTCGAGATAGTTCCCGACGCCATACACATAATGCATAAGAGTCTCAAGCACGACGAGCAGGAGCTGCTCACCGAGGACGAGATAGCAGATGCCGCAGCAGCCGCAGAGGAGGAATAACGCCATGAAGCTCAAGCGTCAGGTATTCTCCTATCCGTACATAGTATGGATGCTTATATTCATACTCGTGCCGATGCTCCTCATCGTGCTCTTCGCCTTCAGGTCTGACGAAGGCCTGACACTCGGCAATATCACCTCCGTGCTTTCAAATGAGATATACATGGAGGTGCTTGGTCGCTCCATATGGATAGCCCTCAAGGCCACGGCCATATGTCTCATACTGGGCTACCCCATAGCCTACATACTTTCCACAATGAACAAGCGCAAGGCGGCGATACTCTACGTGCTTTTCATAGTACCCATGTGGATGAACTTCCTGCTCAGGACATATGCCTGGCAGGTACTCCTTGACAGCAACGGCGTTTTAAACACATTGCTGGAGCTTCTGGGTCTGCCCTCCCAGCAGATACTCTACACCGAGGGCGCCGTGATGCTTGGCACTGTGTATAACTTCCTTCCCTTCATGGTGCTGCCCATATACTCCGTGCTGGTAAAGCTGGACCGCTCACTGGTGGAAGCCGCGGCCGACCTTGGCGCAAACCCCATCACCTGCTTTGTCAAGGTGGTTCTGCCTCAATCGGTGCCCGGTATAATATCCGGAATAACCATGGTGTTCATTCCCGCAATAACCACATTCGCCATTTCCCGCCTGCTGGGCGGCGGCAAATTCCTGCTCTACGGCGATCTCATAGAGAACCAGTTCATAACTCTGGGCCAGTCCGCATGGCCCGTAGGCAGCGCGCTCAGCTTTATTCTGCTTATTCTGGTACTTCTCTCCATGGCGGTCATGCGCCGTGCGGAGCGTGATTCCGGCGATGAAGGAGGTATGCTCTGGTGAAAAAGCTCAGAAACTTTTTTCGCGGCACTTACCTTGGGCTAATGCTGATATTCCTGTACGCTCCCATCCTTGTGCTGATGGTGTTTTCCTTCAACGGCAGCAAGTCCATGGCGCGCTGGGCCGGCTTCTCCTTCAAGTGGTACGAGGCGCTGATGCACGACTCCACCATTATGAACGCCCTCATCGTTACTCTCTCTGTCGCCGTGATATCCGCACTTGTGGCCACCTTCATAGGCACCTTCGCCGCAATAGGCATACATTCCATGAAGAAGCGGCCGAGGGCTGTGGTGGAGAATATATCACGCCTTCCAATGGTCAACCCGGACCTGGTCACAGGTATCAGCTTCATGATGCTCTTTGCGGCAATGGGCATAAAGGGCAGCTATACGAGGATGCTCATAGCCCACATCACCTTCAATATCCCTTATGTGATATTCTCCGTGATGCCCAAGCTGCGCCAAAGCTCCAACCTGCTCTACGAAGCGGCCATGGACCTTGGCTGCACCCCCATAATGGCCATACTCAAGGTAGTTATACCCGACATAATGCCCGGCATAGTATCGGGCTTCGTTCTGGCCTTCACCCTGAGCCTTGATGACTTCGTGGTGAGTTGGTTCGCAACAGACGGCATACAGAATCTTTCCATCTACATCTACGGCATTGCCCGTCGCGGCATAAGCCCCAAGATAAACGCCCTCTGTACCATAATGTTCGTAGTCGTCGTAGCCCTTCTGGTATTCATAAACCTCAAGAGCATAAACGAGGAGCGGGCCGCGGAGACCCAGCGCAAAAAGCTCAGTATCACGCGGTAATAATACCCACAACAGATTTTAAATAAAGGAGATAATACAGTAAATGAAAAAGATAGCCTTTCTGCTGATGATCGTCATGGCTATAAGCCTCTTCGCCGGCTGCGCAAAGAGCGCGGATACCGTAACGCTGAACGTCCTCAACTGGGGCGATTACATCGACGAAGAACTCATCACCCGCTTTGAAGATGAGACCGGCATAAAGATCAACTATACTACCCTCGCCAACAATGAGGAGATGCTTGTAAAGCTCCAGCAGGAAGACTGCATTTACGACCTTTGCTTCCCCTCCGACTATATAATCGAAAAGCTTATCGGCATGGACCTGCTCCACGAGATAAACAAGGACAACATACCCAACCTAAAGAACATCGATCCCCGCTTCATGGATCTCGACTTCGATCCCGACAACAAGTACAGCATTCCGTACATGTGGGGCACCGTAGGCATACTCTACAACACCACCATGGTTGACGATCCCGTTAACAGCTGGGATATACTCTGGAACGAGAAATACTCCGGCCAGATACTGATGTACAACAGCATACGCGATACCATAGGCGTCACGCTGATGAAGCTGGGTTACTCCATAAACACCCGAAATGAGGCTGACATCGCGGCTGCCGAGGAGGCGCTCATCGAACAAAAGCCTCTGGTTCAGGCATATCTTGGCGATGAGATCAAGGATCGCATGATAGGCGGCGGCGCTGCGCTGGCGGTAGTTTACAGCGGAGACGCCATGTGGTGCATGGACGCCGAGGATGGCAACCCCGATCTGGCATACGCCTGCCCCGACAGCGGCACCAACCTCTGGTTCGACAACATCATAATTCCTAAGTCCAGCAAGCACACCGCGGAAGCCGAGAAGTTCATCGACTTCCTCTGTGAGCCCGATGTAGCCGCACAGAACGCCGAATACATCGGCTACTCTACCCCCAACAGCGCCGCTCTTGAGCTGATGGGCGCCGGCTACATAGATAATCCCACATACAATCCGGATCCTGCCTACCTCGAAAAATGCGAGATATTCCACGACCTGGGCGACTTTATAAACGTCTACAACGACGCATGGATGAGGATAATTTCCAAGTAAATGGCAGCAACAAAGCCCCCTCCGTACCGATTCGGAAGGGGGCTTTTATAATGCCCGCGGTTTTACCTGATAGCCGCCGCCCTGTAAAATGCCATGAGCGACGCAGAGATCAGAACGCCGCCTGCTATGTCGGTTATCCAGTGCACGCCGGATACCAGGCGTCCCGCTATCGTTACAGCCATTACCGCCGTACAGAGCATCACAGTCGTTTTGCGCAGCGCTTCGGATTTTATGCGCCTTTTGAACTGCCATATGGCGGAGGACATTATGCAGCAGGTAAGCATGGTATGGGAGGATGGGAAGGAAGGCTCAAGACCTGCGCCCATGTCTATTGGCCGATAATTTACAACTGCCTTTTCAAACAGCACATACACTATTCCAATGGCTATATACAGCCCTGCCAGGGCATATATATCCCGATCCACCCTGCTCAGGCTCCTGCGTTTTATGAACTGCCAAAGGCCAAACAGGCTGAAGCCGCACGCCACGGCTATGGCTGCCATGCCCAGCGCCCCGGTTATGTCGTACCATGTCATATTCACGCCAGTCAGCCGGTGGAACGCGCCGTTAAGCGTTGCGAAGCCCACCTCCGACCCCTGCGGGCCTATTGGCTGCACGTCTATTATCTTAAGCGCTGCTATCAGCAGCAGGAACAGCACCATAAGCACTGTGCCGCTTATCAGCTTTGCCCTTTTGCTCTTCTTGCTTCTATTGCTCATATCTATGGCCTCCCGTGGTTTATTCTGGTACTTCGATACTTAATTTATTATGTATATTCGCTGCGGCTTGCATATGTCTTCGCCCGCCTCCAGCCGCGCGGCTATATCATCGAGATCCAACTCCCTGTACATGCTTATCTCGCTATAATTGCGCCACGGGGTCATGTCCGTCCTTATGGAGCTCATGTTCGCCAGCTCGAGGCAGCTCAGGCCGCTCTGCCCCTCCTGGTTGCACAGTACGCAGCAGCCCTTCTTTAGCCATAACAGCGCATACGGGCTTATCCGCAGCCGCCGCGCCAGCCCGTCCATGTGGTCTTTATCCGAATACGTAACCTGCCGCCGCTGTTCTATGGCTACGCTAAGCCGGTCTATATTCTCTATCATTTGATCGTCCGGGCATTTCATTGCGCCGTCCTCCGGCAGAGTCAGCGCAGCCAGCTGCATTCCGACTATGCCTTTAAGCTTTTCCAGCAATGCCGCCGTCCGCTTATCTGATAAGAAATTTGCCGAGCGCAGAGCCCAGATGAGGCATTTAAGCTCATCCCTTGAAAGCTCTCCTCTGGCGAGATAGTACCCCGTACCGGTGTGTTTTATGTCGGCGCCATACTGTATGAGCGCGTCTATGTCCCGGTAAATGCCCTTGCGTTCAGCCGTAATGCCCCGCCTTTGCAGCTCCTCCAGCAGCTCAGGCACAGTCATCCTGTGCCGCTCGTCCGTCATTTCCCGGAAAATATCCAACAAATAAAGTGGTTTGAGCTTTGTATTCGCCATATCATACCCCTTACGCCAGCCGCGAAAGCATATTTACTATCAGCTCGCATACCGCCAGTATGCATACGCATATGTCCACCATCATGGCGGTAAAGGCCTTGCCGCGCTTCTTCTTGGCCCGCTCCCGTGCCTTTATGTCAAAGTACCACACCAGCGCTATGAGCGTACCCGTGGCGCCCGCAAGAAAAGCCGTAAACCAGGGCAGCGCCGCCGCGATGCCCAGATGCAGCAGTGCGCCGTCCAGCAGGATAAACAGCCCTATCCCGCCAAAAGCATAAGCAATAATTCCCATTCGTCCTCCTTGCGCCCAATAGATTATACCATAAATGGTACTTGTAGGAAATACGAAAAGACACGCCATCATCGTTTTACCGAAAATGACGTGTCTGCCTGTTTATCGCGTTATAGTGCCACCGCAAAGTCGGTGGCATCAGGAAAAGCCCTTACGCCTTCATCGCCTCGGCTACCGCCACGGATACCGCCACGGTGGCGCCCACCATGGGGTTGTTGCCCATGCCGATAAGGCCCATCATTTCAACGTGGGCGGGCACGGAGGAGCTGCCTGCAAACTGGGCGTCGGAATGCATACGGCCCATGGTGTCGGTCATGCCGTAGGAGGAGGGGCCGGCAGCCATGTTGTCGGGGTGCAGGGTACGGCCAGTGCCGCCGCCGGAAGCAACGGAAAAGTACTTTTTGCCGTTCTCGACGCACCACTTCTTGTAGGTGCCTGCGACCGGGTGCTGGAAGCGGGTGGGGTTGGTGGAGTTGCCCGTAATGGAAACATCCACGCTCTCATGGCGCATTATGGCCACGCCCTCGTTTACGTCGTCAGCGCCATAGCAGCGCACGTTGGCACGCTCGCCCTTACTGTAGGCGGTGGTCTTGGTGACAGTCAGCTCGCCGGTGTACTGATTGTACTCGGTCTCGCAGTGAGTGAAGCCGTTGATACGGGAGATGATCTGTGCAGCGTCCTTGCCGAGACCGTTCAGGATAACCTGCAGGGGCTCCTTGCGGACCTTGTTTGCGGTGCGGGCTATGCCGATAGCGCCCTCAGCTGCGGCAAAGCTCTCATGGCCTGCCAGGAAGGCGAAGCACTTGGTGCCTTCGCTCAGCAGCATGGCTCCAAGATTGCCGTGGCCAATACCGACCTTGCGCTGATCTGCTACGGAACCGGGAATGCAGAAGGTCTGGAGGCCTTCGCCTATGCACTCGGAAGCTTCGGCGGCAGTCTTTACGTTTTTCTTTACGGCGATAGCTGCGCCAAGGGTGTAGGCCCATACGGCGTTCTCAAAAGCGATGGGCTGTATTCCCAGCACTATGCTGCGCACGTCTATCCCCTTGGACTTGAGCAGCTCGTCCGCCTCTTCAAGTGATTTGAGGCCATACTGCGCCAGTACGGGGTTGATCTGATCTATTCTTCTTTCGTAACCTTCAAAAGTTGCCATTATCGCGCCCTCCTTATTCCTTGCGGGGGTCGATCACCTTAGCGGCCTCAGCAAAGCGGCCGTAGGTGCCGATGTTCTTCTCGTATGCTTCCTTGGGGTCCATGCCCTTCTTGATGGCTTCCATCATCTTGCCAAGGTGTACAAACTTATAGCCGATGATCTGGTCATCCTCGTCCAGAGCTATGCCAAGTACGTAACCTTCCGCCATCTCCAGATAGCGGGGACCCTTCTTCAGGGTGCCGTACATGGTGCCTACCTGGCTGCGGAGGCCCTTGCCCAGATCCTCAAGACCGGCACCAATTGCCAGGCCGTCATCGGAGAAGGCGCTCTGACTGCGGCCATATACAATCTGAAGGAACAGTTCCCTCATAGCGGTGTTTATAGCATCACATACCAGGTCGGTGTTCAGCGCCTCCAGAATGGTCTTGCCGGGGAGTATCTCTGCTGCCATAGCGGCACTGTGGGTCATGCCGGAGCAGCCGATGGTCTCCACCAATGCTTCCTGAATGACGCCGCCCTTTATGTTGAGGGAAAGCTTGCAGGCTCCCTGCTGAGGCGCGCACCAGCCTACACCGTGGGTGAAGCCGCTTATGTCTTTAATCTCCTTAGCCTTGACCCATTTGCCCTCTTCGGGTATGGGGGCAGGATCATGCTTTGCGCCCTTTGCAACGCAATACATCTCTTCCACTTCGCGTGAATACTGCATGAAATATCCTCCTTGAATATTAGCTGCCCGATGAGTTGATACACCGGGTCATTCTTTCCTGATTATGATTTTATCACGGAGCGCGATGCCATTACAAGCCGAACGGCAAAAAACGCCCGATAATTATTAGGCTCCCCTAAACTTTCCGCAATAACCTGTCTTAATATCACAGCACATAGCACAGGGGTATAACGAGGAATATGGCGGGTACAAAGTCCATCACCTTTATCTTCGTAACGCCTATCATATTCAAGCCCAGTGCGAATATCAGCATACTCCCCACGCAGGTCATCTCCGCCACCACGGCGTCTGTCAGCACGGGCGCAAGCAGCCCCGCGAGCAGCGTTATGGCTCCCTGGTATATGAGCACGCTGACAGCCGACAGGCCGACCCCTATCCCAAGGCTTGCGGTAAGAACTATGGCGGAAATGCCGTCCAGAAGCGACTTTGTAAAGAGCATATCGTGACTGCCGGTGAGGCCGCTTTGCAGGCTGCCCACCACCGCCATCGCGCCTACGCAGTATATGAGGCTGGCGGTAACGAAGCCTGTGGAAAGGCCGCTTCCGCCCCTTGCGAGCTTTTCCTCGAGGAGCCTGCCCAAGCGCTCCATTCCGCCGTTTAGGTCAAGCGCCGTTCCTATGGCGCCGCCCGCCGCCATGGCGATTATCATGGCGATGGTCTTCTCCCCTTTCAGAGCGCCGGATATGCCTATATAAATGACGCAGAGCCCTATGCCCTTCATCACCGCGTCCGTCACCCTTTCCGGTATGCCTCGCCTGAGCAACAGCCCCGCAGCGCAGCCCAATACTATGGCTCCGGCATTGACTATGGTTCCCAGCATATTCTTCTCCTTTATTTAAGCAAAATCACTTTTATCATACCGATTGATTATACCAATAGTCGGAACAAATTAAAATGACAAAGTTGCGGCTTTTTGCTGATATAATTACTGGTATAATTAACAAATGCCGCGATTGATATATCGCCGCCCATCATGCTATAATTTATATGTAATATGTTGTCGATTCGGGGAGCTTAAATATATATGTCAAGACGCCGTTTTAAACGAGCAAAGCGCAGAAGGCGCAGGCGTAGCCTCAGCGCCTCGGTATGGGGCCCCATACTCAAGCTTTTAGCAGTAATACTGGTCTTTTTGGCGTTGCTTTACGCTATATTTTATGTAGTCATACCCAAGGCGGCAGACTTCATGGGCTGGGATTACAGACCCCCATTTGCCCCCGAGCCTACCCCCGCCCCTACGCCAATACCCACGCCTACCCCCAACCCAATGAGTCTGTATGACTTTACCGGCAGCTCTCAGGAGCTGGTTTTTGACGGCTCATCGAGCTATAAGTGGTTTACCGACCCATACTTTTACAACGAAAAGATGGTAATCTCCGCGGGCAAGCTGGATTCCTCCGGCAAAAACGTGGTGTTCAGGGACATGTTCTTCTTCCACCCAAGCACCCGCATAAGCGAAAAGATTAACCTTACGCCCCAGAACGACCACTTCCTGTTCCCCAAATTCAACGATAAGTGGCTGGTATACCTGGACGGAAGCCTGGCCGGCGGCGGCGCCATCATGGCGGTCGATCTTACCGCCTCCCCTCTGAAGGCAGTAAAGGTCAAGGACATATACTCCGGTCAGCCTGAACCCTTCCTGTCGGGCAATTATGTGGCCTTCACCGACCGCACCGGCACCAATAAGGACAAGCTGTTCGTATACGACCTGACCACCATGGAATCCACCGTAGTGGCCATGTTCTCAAGCTCGGTATATGGTCAGAGCAAGCCCTTTTTGTCAAACGACACGCTGATATGGGCGGATTCCGCCACCTCCGACGGCAACTCGGACACCAGCGTGATACGCTACATAAACCTCAATGAATCCTCAATAAAGTCCATCAAGCCCGGCACCTTCGTGCATGACCCGGAGTACAACGGCAGATACATCGCCTGGCTTACCGAGCTTCACGGCCGGGACACCGCCCTTTATGCGGCGGACGGCCTCTCCGGCACACCCACTGAGGTGGACCGCTGCGTGGTCGAGTTCGGGCTGGGCAGCCATTTTATAGCCTATTCCCGCACCAATGCCGACACGGATTCCAGCAGCATATTGGTATTTTCCTTTGCAGACGGTAAGATATACCGGGTAACTCAGGAGTATGAATCCGCGTTGCTGCTGGGCGTGTCCGATGACTATGTGGTCTGGATGGACGTCACCTCCCGCGAGCGTGACATAGTAAAATTCACTAAAATACCCTGATAATAAGATCCAAGGAGCATAATATGGCAAAAGCGAAGGGCAGCGTATTTTTCTGCGGGGAATGCGGCTACGAAAGCACCAAGTGGCTGGGCAAATGCCCCGCCTGCGGCAGCTGGAACACCATGCTGGAGCAAAAGAAGGTATCCTCCGTTCCCTCCATAAACAACCTCGCCTACGCCCACGCCATACCCTTAGCCGATGTCACCACTACCGCCTCCGGCCGCGTGTCCTCAGGCATAGGAGAGCTTGACAGAGTTCTCGGCGGCGGCATAGTACCCGGCAGCGTCACCCTTTTGGGCGGCGATCCCGGCATAGGCAAGTCTACCCTCCTCATGCAGACAGCCGCAGAGCTTACGAAGCAGGGCACAGTATTATACGTTACCGGCGAGGAATCCGCGTCCCAGCTAAAGCTTCGGGCGGAGCGTCTCGGCGTAGGCGGAGACATGCTCATACTTGCCGAAAACGACCTTTCCGCCATCGAGAGCGAGGTAGACCGGGTAAAGCCCGCCTACGTAATGATAGACAGCATACAGACTATGTACTCGGCGGACTGCTCCGGTACAAACGGCAGCATATCCCAAATACGGGAGGCCACCTCCCTCATCACCCGCATGGCAAAGCGCACCGGCGCGGCCACATTTATCGTAGGCCACGTGACTAAGGACGGCGCCATAGCGGGCCCCCGGATACTCGAGCATATGGTTGATACGGTGCTTTATTTTGAAGGCGACAGGCAGGATTCCTTCCGCCTGCTGCGCTCGGTAAAAAATCGATTTGGCAGCACTGACGAGATAGGCGTCTTTGAGATGCGCTCCACCGGCATGGCGGAGATATCCGACCCCTCCACGCTGTTCATAACCGGCACGGATCTTCCCGGCTGTGCAGTTACCTGCGCCATGGAAGGCACCCGCCCCATGATGGTTGAGGTGCAGGCGCTGCTTTCTACATCTCCCTTCTCCAACCCCCGCCGCATGGCTGCGGGTCTGGACAACAACCGCCTCGTGCTGCTGCTGGCAGTGCTGGAAAAGAAGGCTGGCCTGAGGTTCTACGACAAGGACGTTTACACTAACGTAGTAGGCGGCATACGTCTTGACGAGCGTGCCTGCGACCTTGCGGTAGCCATGTGTATAGCGGGCGCAGGCGCGGACATCGCCCTTCCGCCCCGTACCGCCATTCTTGGGGAGCTTTCGCTTACAGGCGAAGTCCGCCCCGTAAACCGGTTGGACAAGCGCATACAGGAGTGCGCCCGGCTTGGCTTCTCCCACATAGTCGTCCCCAATAGCGACACCCTTCCCAAGGTAGACGGCCTGAATTGTACCCGTGTAAAGAATATACGCGAAGCGCTGTGCATATTGGGCATTTAGCTTTTTGTAGGTTTGTCAAACATGTTGGACGATATAGCAACGAAGGAAAACGTTGGGGGAGCTATACTGTAAAGGACGCATGGGACGGTTATTGGAGGCTCTTCGATACACGGCCAGCTGAGCATCGAAATCGGCAAGCGAGTAGAAGCGATGGGAATCGTAGAAGCAACGCTGATCCTCACGGTGGCTGCGCTCTACCTTTCCATTGTGACGGGGCGTATAGGGGCGAATCAGCTTGTGTCGAATGTCCAGCTCTGCAGCGGTCCTCTCAAAGAGCGTGACCAGCTCACGGTTGGACTGTGCAAAGCGATTGGTAAACTCAAAACCATTGTCAGTCTGGACACATTCGATGGTGAAGCCGTGCTTTTTGGTGCAAACACTATACGCTATTCGCATCTTTGTTTGCTGTGCAATAAGATATTTATATCATCTTGTAATGACTTAGACCTCCTTTGTCCCTTGATGCGGTTGGCGAACCTTCATAATTCTAACATCGGAGGTCTATTGCCTATTCTCACCAGCATAGCCGGTGGTTTATTGTTGCTGAAGCGCCAAAAAAACTCGAAAAAGTGTCGTTCAGCCACTTTTTTGACACTCTGACCGGGGGCATGATGCCCCCGGCTAATGATTTCTGACATTACTTAGCAACAGCGAAATACTCGTTGATGGAATCTATAACCTCGGAAATATGCTCGCTGGGCTTGGTAAAGAGAGATACCGTTACGAATATCACCAGCGATACAAACATGCTCCAAAGCCCGGCGCCGAAGCCAAGGGGAGAAACCTTCAGTATGAAAGTGAAAAGTACCATTATGGCTTCGCCTGCGACTATACTGCTTATGGCGGCAGCCTTGGTGGAGCGCTTCCAATACAAGCCTCCTACGATAGTGGGTACCAGAGCACCTACGCCGGCATTTGAAAGCGTCAATATATCGCTTAGCATAGCGGGCTTCAGCAATGCAAAGATTATAGAGATAACGCCGAATATCAGCACGCATATCTTAGCCACCATGTACTGCTTTGCTTCGCTTGCATTTTTGTTAATGTACTTTTTATATACGTCGGTAGATATAAGAGTACTTACAGCATGCAGCTGAGAGTCACCCGTTGACATTGCGGCAGCCAACGCGCCTGATATTATCAGCGAAGCGAACACTATGGGGGTATATTTAAGCAGCAGCTCGGGGAATATGGTATCAGCAACCGCTATATCCGGCATAAGCACGGTACCGGCAAGGCTTACAGCAGGGGTGAATATGTAAATGGATGTGAGGTAAATCGACGAAAATACCGCAGACCATTTGAGCACGCGGAGGTTCTTTCCGGCAAAGAAGCGCAGAGTTATGTGCGGGAACATCATCATGCCGAAGGTTATAACTATCCAGCGGGAAAGCCAATCCTGCATGGTGCATACGCCATTGGGACCAGGCAGCGTAAACAGCTGGGGGTTATTGGCAAATGCCGCCTCAAAGGCATCTGCAACTGACGGGAAGTTTTTGCGTATTATCCACAGGGAGCCGAATACCAGGCCTACCCACATGAACACGCCCTGCGCGGCATCGGTAATGGCGACGCCCTTCATTCCGCCCATCCATACGAGGATTATCATTACTATCATGAACACCAGCGCACCTACGGTATAGCTGAGAGTGCCTCCGCTCATAGTGGTGAATATGTAGCTGCATCCTATGGCCTGCATAGCCACATAAGGTATGGTAAACACCATGGTTATTATGGTAACGAGTATGCCAACAGTGTGGGACTGATAAATATCAGAAGCGTAATCGGCTACTGAGCAATAGTTAAACTTTTTGCCAAGGAACCAGAACCTGCGGCCCCAAACCCAGAACAGCACGCCGGGCAGAACGGTCCATAATCCGTTGACCCACCAGCCGATACCATTCTTAAATACGAATCCGCCGGCTCCCATAAAGGCGTATGCGCTATGGTATGTTGCGCTGAACGTCAGGGTAAGCAAGAATATGCCAAGTCCACCGCCGGTGGCAAAGTCCTTAATATTCTTTTGGTCCTTTTTCCATGCGTAGTAGGCAATGGCTAAGAGCGCCAGTACATATACTATGAGAATTATCATACCGGTATTCATTGCATTTACCTCCCCAGATCAGGGCGTTTGCCCGGTTTTATAGCGGGATCGTATTTGGAACAATCCCATGCCTTAAGGCGGATTGCCGCCACAAGAAAGTCTATTATCATTACTACATACCAGAATTCAAGCCACAAAAACAGGGTAGGCCAGCCCCAAGTAAGGGGATGTACCGTGCAAAAGTCGTTTATGACAGGAAGTATTGGCGGATTTACCATAAGCACGCTTACGACTAATACTATATAAAACCACAGCGTGCCTTTATCATGGGTTTTTTTCATGATACAAAACTCCTTTTCTTTAAAATTGTATTGCCGATTTCTTATTTCTGCAAACTGCGGATTACTTCTACGAGATTGTTTACCAGGTGGTCGTGATAAATGCGGCCTTTCTCAGCATCTGACTTTGTAGGTTCACCGGTAGTGCCGCCCGCTATTTCAGCATTTTTGAGGGCGTGCTCATAGGAGCTGGGAACATAGCAAAGTGTGTCGTGGGTATAGCATGGGTCTACAGAATATAAGTGCTGCTCCTTTATGGGATTATCCTGCGCTTTTTCAAGATGCACATACTCCGGGAACTTATAGAGCATATGAGAAGTCTCTACTTCTTCAGCGTGGCCAACCGGTCCGAAACCCAGTTCATGAACGATATCCTTGGACATATAAGCGGGGTCGAATATCTTCACGGTAACACCCAGCTCGCGCTGTGCTCTTTCAGCGGCAATCTGCATCCAAACTACGTTAACTATGCGATGACCGTTGATAAGTATGATTTTATCGAGTCCGTGTGCCTTCAATGATGCCATTATATCATATGTGAGGTCTATGAGAGACTCGGGGCGTATGGTTATTGTGCCGGGGCGTACCATATGATGAGGACTCCAGCCAAACCACAGTGGGGGGGTAACGAGAACGTTTGTCTTTTCTGCCGCACATTCCGCCAGGGTTATTGCCACGTAAGAGTCCGTACCTACGGGGAGATGCGTACTGTGCTGCTCAACGCTGCCAATGGGTACTATGGCTACACCATTTGCTTCATCGATGGCTTCTTTTACTTCGGGCCAGCTTTTTGTTTGGATCCAACAACTCATGTAAAAACAATTCCTCCCTTCGATGATAAAAAAATGACAGGACAGATAAGCAGTCCTTGTCATCATGTTAGCGTACCACATCCGTTTTTTCTGTGCTCTACAGCACGTTTTTAGCTGTCATATTGAAAAACAGCAGATTCAAATATATAATATGGCTATAAGCGAGAGGTTGGCCTGCAAACAAAAAATGTAGGAAGATGGTCTGATAATAACGCAAGATAAAACGGTGATTGAAATGACGAATCTTTTTACACAAAGGCATGTTTATGATAAATACCGCACCGAATTATGGGCGGCCTTTGCTGACGTGGGTGTAAAGGTCAGTTTCGAGAAAAAACAGCTCATCGAGCTCAGCGGAAATACTGCTGATTATGTGTATCTCATACTCGATGGTTGCGTCAAGCAATTCCTGCACTATCCCAACGGTGTGACCAGGACGATATTCCTGCTTAGGCCCGGAACCATGTTTAATGAAGTGACGCTGTTCAATAACGATACAAGTTATGTTGTAAGTCAGGCTCATACCCATGTGCAGCTTGCAAAGATTGCGGCAGACAAATTCAATGGGATATTGAACGCCAAACCGTCATTATATGAGAGCGTATCGTATATGCTTGCATATAAGTTGCGCATCGCCATGGCTCAGATATATGACCTTTCCTTTAGCAGTACAGAGCAGCGTTTCCGGAATCTGCTTTGCAGGTTATGCGTGCAGATAGGCAGGGAAACGCCTGAAGGAATACTCATACCGTATATATTCACGCATGACGACTTTGCTCAGATGATATCTGCTGGCAGAAGCAGCATAAGCCGTATAATAGGCCGTTTTCAAGATAAAGGGTATGTTTTCTATGAAGGAAAGTATATCGTAATAAGGCCGAATATAATCAATCTGGAAATGCTGTAGCAATGTTGTGCAATAGTGGCTTACATAATAATGCCGCCTGCAGGTTTGTCAAAAATGTATTGTAGTCCTACACCTGTACATATTGGGCATTTAGCTTTTGGGGTTGAATTATCCCGCCAAAAATGCTATCATAATAAGACAGGCGCCCGTAGCTCACTTGGATAGAGCGTATGCCTCCGGAGCATAAGGCAGCGCGTTCGAATCGCGCCGGGCGCGCCAACATCGCCGCGAGTTTTACTCAGCTTGCGGCGATTTTTTTACGAAGCTCAGCCTTTACCCGCCCTGCCGCCGCTTCCCGCCGCAGCGGTAAATATGCGTCTTCACAATAATAATAAGCCCCCGACCATTTGGTAGGGGGCTTATTCATTCCGCTATTTGCTTACCTTATCCCTAAGAAGTGCAGTATGCTCTGCCATATCGTCATATCGCCGGTCTTGGGGGGTATGACTATCACGGGGACGGGGGTAGTAGAGGGGTAGTAGTGGTCGTGATGCTCAACTATCCTTGTCTCTTTTTCGGTTCCCTCCTCCTTATATCCGCAATATTTGCAGATCTTCGTGAAGGTGCGAGTCCTTGTGTCGTAATTCCATGCAGACCACTCACCATAGGTCACATCAAACGCATTATCTTTATAGCCGTCGGTGTACTTGTCGTATGTGGTGTCGATAGCATGGCTTTCCATCTTGCCGTTCTTCCAAACAGTTTTATCGTCGATGGTAACGACTGTTTTACCTTTATTATTAGTATCTGCTTTTCCGCCAAATCCGAACAGTCTGGAGCAAGTTGCTTTATCAACATCAACGCCGGTAACATTATTATCGTCGGTGATGTTGAGTATGTACTTGTAGTTGCCCATATTGCTGTCGTTAATGTTCAGCACAGGCTTCAAGCTCTTGACAGTATTATTCACAGTGCATTTGTTAAAGTTGACCGTGATATCCTGTTTTCCGGCACCATAATCCGTATAAACGTTTATGACCTTGCCCGTGGAATTAAAGGTACATTCGTCAAAGGTCATCATGGGAGAGCTGTATGTCCACAGTGCATAGTCGCCATCAGGGCAATTAAAGGTGGTTTTTGTGAATGTTGCGGAGGTATAGCCCCAGTAGAAGGTCTTGCCGTTGACCGTGCAATTATCAACGATGGTCTTGTCTGCACGGATAAAGCCGAGATAATCTGCCGTACCGGACTGAAGCGTCATATTTCTAAAAGTGATTGTTCCTGCGCCATCAAAGCTGTAATCACCGTTGTATTCGGTGCCGAAGTTGGCGGGGTCGGGAACTTCCGCACCGATATTCCAGCCGGTCTTATCTGCACCCTGCCCGACAAAGGTCAAATTCTTGCCCTTTGTGGTGTCGGTGCTGGGAATTTTATAAAGAGTATATTTTCCCTCGCCCAGCGTTATTGTGTCGCCCGATGTAGCAGCCTTGGCGGCGGCCTCTACCGTTTTATAAGGCTCAGTCTCTGTACCTTTACCTTTGGTATCATCACCCTTAGTGGCGTCAACATAAATAGTTTTCGGTTCTTCCGCAAACGCCACGGTCGGCACCATCGCCAGCACCATGATAAGCGCCAGCATTATCGCAAGTGTTTTTTTCATTGGTTCTTCCCCTTTCGATTTTTAATAAACATCAAATCTGTGTTAAGCTTGTTTTGTTATATGTTATCATCGATTTCCATTATTTTTATTACCAAAAATGCACGTTTTCCTGCCAGTTATGTATTTTGGAACGAAAAATCGCCCCCGACAGAAGTCGGGGGCTTACTTTATCCGTTTTTATATTATACTTTTTACGCTCTTACAACCCAAGCTCGCCAGCTATGGCGGTCATCTCCTCCAGCGCAACATCTATCAGGTCGTCCAGTGTAAGGCCCGTATTAACTATGGCGTTCATGTATTCCCGGTTCGCTCCCGCGGCAAAGCGCACCTCCTTGAAGCGTTTTACAACGCTCTTGTGCTTTACGCTGGCAATCTTTTTATCCGGGTATATCTGCGCCACAGACTTGCAGAAGCCGCTCATTGGGTCTGCCGCCAGCAGAGCGTATTCTATTGTGGTACCCGCCTTTTTTCCGCAAAGAGGGTTGTGAGCCATTATCGCCCCCTCAAGCACAGGGTCGTTCACGCCGTTCTCATGCAGTATATTCACGCTGGTGGGGCCGTGTACCTCCGGGTGGTTGCGCCAGTCGCACTGCTCCTCATCAAGGTCGTGCAAAAGGCCGGCGATGCCCCAATACTCTACGTCCTCAGGCGCAAGGCGCTTGGCCAGGCCCCGCATTATGGCTTCAACTGCCATGGAATGCTGAATGTAGTTCTCGCCCTTCATGTACTTGTGCAAAAGCTCGTATGCCTCTTCTCTGTTCATAGCCATTCTCCTCCTTGATATTTTTAATTTAGTATACCCTCTTGCCGTGGCTGAAGCTGTTTTTAGCCCAGTCGCTCCAGCCGCTGACCACTACCTGCCCCGCAGAGGAGGAGGCATGTATGTATTTTCCGCCTCCCAGCCATATTCCGGTATGATAAATGCGCGTTCTGCCGCTGTTCCAGAAGAACAGCAGGTCGCCGGGACGCAGGTCGCTCGTAGAATAAACAGTTTCCCAGCTGTCAATCACGGCATAGCTCTTTGCGCTCATCCGGCCCACCTTTACGCCGTTGTTGACGAGGCAGTAATATACGAGGCCGCTGCAATCGAAGCTGTCCGGGCCCTCGTCCGCCGTGATATAGGGTTTTCCCTGCTGCGCCATAGCCGTGGCGATAAATCCGTCCACACTGCCGGTAGCAGCGGAAACGTTGCCGCCTCCGCCTGTCTTTGGGGTGCTTTCGGGCTGAGTGCCGGGGTCGGCCGTCTTGGTAGTGCCTATGCTTTCATTCCCGGCCCTGGGCGTAACGCTGATCTTAGGCGTTTTCGCCGGCTTTGCCGTAGGCGTGGACTTGGGCTTGGGCGTGGGCGAAGGGGTTGGATCCACCTTTGGCCTTGCATTGTTTGAGTAAAGTATATCCGCCGTGTCGGTATCCATAACGCCGGTGGCGTCAAGCTTGTTCTTTTTCTGGAAGGAGGAGAGCGCCTTTACCGTGGCCACGCCAAAGTAGCCGTTGGTCTTTTCCACCTCGTAGCCCAAATCCTGCAAGCGCTCCTGAAGGGACTCCACGTCCTCTCCCTCGTCGCCCTGCTGAAGCTTATACATGGCGGCCTTATCCGAGAAAAGCATCTCCTGGGTCAGCTCGTCCGCCTCGCCCGTCTCTTTCATGTGGTGTATGCGCTGAAAACGCTTCAGCGCCGCCTCAATAGGCTCGCCAAAATACTCCGAGGGTTCATCGCCGTCCATATACTGCAGCTCCGCCAGCCTCTCATGTATGTCCGCCACCACAGGGTCTGTATCGCCGAGCTTCAGCAGCCGGTACTTTGAGGGAGCCTCCGCTGCATCCTTAGGCGCAGCTGCCGTAATGGCAAAGTTCTCCGCCACCTCCGCCGTCGGGGTGGGGCTTGGCATATGAAGCATGGACTTGGATACTTCCACTATCTCCGGTCCTATGTCGAGGGTATCAAAGGCCATGGGTATCAGCACAAAAGCGCACAGCACAACGCCTCCCGCAGTAAGGAGCGGTATTCTGAGCCGCTTCATCATGGGGCGCCTATCCTGTCTGTTTTTCCTTTGGTTTTTCCGCAAATCATTAGTAGCTTCCATATTTGATAATTATAGCGCATACTGACATATTTTGTCCAATGAACAATATGCTTCGCTGTCCCTTTAGGTGCAAAAACCGTATGGCAATAGCAGTAATATTAGTGTAAAATATAATTCGATCCAATATTTCGGCAAAGGAACTGTATTTTACCATGGCACTATTAGCCGCAAGCGGCATAAGCAAGAGCTATTCCGCCCGTCTTCTCTTCGACGGGGTAAGCTTCGAGATAGCCCCCCGGGACAAGGTGGGCCTGGTAGGGGTAAACGGGTGCGGCAAAACTACCCTTTTTCGCATACTCACAGGCGAGGAAGCACCTGACACCGGCTCCGTGATGAAACATAAGGGCGCCCGCATGGGATTCATGCGTCAAAACGTGGAGAACACCTCGGATACACTGTACCAATCCACAGTAGCGGCATTTGACCACCTCATACGTATAGAGCAGGAGCTTGAGCGTATTTCCGAGGAAATATCCAATGGCGGCAGCGACGTATCCTCTCTTATTTCCCATCAGCAATCCCTCAACGAACGGTACGAGGGGGAGGGCGGCCTGACCTTCAGGAGCAGGGTACGCAGCACTCTCCTGGGTCTCGGCTTTACCGAAAGCGAATTCGCCAAGCCTCTCAGCGACATGAGCGGCGGAGAGCGCAACAAGGCCCAGCTGGCAAAGCTGCTGCTCTCCGGCGCGGAGCTGCTGCTGCTTGACGAGCCTACCAATCACCTTGACATACAAAGCGTCACCTGGCTTGAGGATTTTCTCAAGAGCTACTCAGGGGCGTTTATAGTCATATCCCACGACAGGTACTTTCTGGATAGGGTAACCAACCGCACCCTTGAAATAAAAAACGGCAGGCTCACCGCCACCAACGGCAACTATTCCCGCCACGTGGAACTGATGAGCACCCGCAACGAAATACTGCGCAGGCACTATGCCAATCAGAAGAAAGAGATACACCGCCTCGAAGGCGTTGTAGAGCAGCAGCGCCGCTGGGGTCAGGCTCACAATTTCATTACCGCCGAGGCGAAGCTCAAGCAGATAGAACGGCTGAAGGCAGAGCTGGTAGCTCCCGAAAAGGACACCTCCTCCATACATTTCAAGTTCACCGCGAGGGAAGTAGGCGGCAACGATGTGCTTATGTGCGAAGAGCTGAGCAAGTCCTATGATAAGCCGGTGTTCAAAAACGCCTCCATGCATATCCGCAAGGGAGAACGTGTATTCCTGCTGGGGCCGAACGGCTGCGGCAAGACCACCCTCATGAAGATAATAATGGGCCTTGAAAGGCAGGATTCCGGCACTGTGCGTCTGGGCGCCAAGGTGCAGCCCGGCTACTACGAGCAGACCATGACCTCCCTTGATCCCAACAGCACCGCACTTGAGGAAATACATAACGCCTACCCAAGAATGGACCTTACCCAAGTCCGTTCCGCCCTGGCGGCGTTCCTCATTCGCGGCGACGAGGTATTCAACGAGATAGGCGCCCTTTCCGGCGGCGAGAAGGCACGCATACAGCTTCTCAAGCTTATGCTTTCAGGGGCCAACCTGCTGCTGCTCGATGAGCCTACCAACCATCTTGATATATCCTCCCGGGAGGCTCTTGAGGCCGCTTTGGAGGATTACGAGGGTACCATGCTCATAATCACCCACGACAGATACCTGGTCAACCGCATGGCGGACCGCATACTCTACATGGAGGAAGACGGACTTACTGAATACATAGGCGGCTATGACGATTACCTTGAGGCGGCGGCGCGAAGGCCTCAGCCCTCAGCTGAAGCTGCCTCCCCAAAGGCGGAAAAGCCCAACAGCTACAAGGCTCAAAAGGAGCGCCAGAGTATACTGAACCGGGCGGCGGGCGCTGTCCGCCGAGCAGAGGAGCGCATTGCGGCCGCTGAGCAGGAGCTTGAAGACATAAATCAAAAGCTCGCTTCGCCAGTGATAGCATCGGACTACGTAAAATCCGCAGAGCTTGCAAAAAAGGCAGACGACAAGCAGGCCGAGATCGATGCCCTCTATTCCCAGTGGGAGCGGGCGCAGCAGGCGCTGGATGAGCTTTATGAGGAAAGCTCAAAGCAGGGCTAAGCTTAACGCGCCGGCCGCATTTATACATAAAGCAGTCCCCGCCATAAAGCGGGGACTGCCTTGCTATCGTCTGATTTTTATTTTACCTTGTTTATATCGGCTACCAGCTGAGAGAGGTCTGTGTATCCCCTCGCAACGCCGTTCTCATCGGACACGGTCAGCTTATCATTTTCTACCTTTATCCAACCCTGTATGGAGTTTACCGGGAAGCAGTGATCCTGCTTGGGGTCAGGATCCTCCGCAAGGAAGAACAGGTAGGTATCGCCCTCGGAAAGCTTTACCGCTTTGTCGGCGCTCACCGGCTTGGGCTGGAGGGTGCCGGCATCCGTCATGTTTTCGCTGGCTGAAGGAACATATACCAGATTTATTTCCTGACCGTAGCCTATATCGCCCTTTATGTTTCCGTATACACTGATGGTAAGATTTGCGGATGGCGCCTTCTTTTCGACTGTGCTTCCGCCGTCCTGGGTGCGGAATTTGGTGCTGCGCATATGAGACGCGCTGTTTACACGGCCTATGAATATATTCTCCGAGGCGTTTACAAGCGATCTGATATCATTGTAGTAGTAGTTCTTTGAAGGCGCAGTGATGACCCTTGAGATTGCGTCCATTTCCTTTTTGAACTCGCTGATCTTTATCCGCGAGCCGCCGTATTCCACATTTCCGTCCCGGATCACAAAGTTATCCGCGGAGGTGGAGCAATAGTCTGCCTCGTCCTCGGCATACTGCACATCATTGCCCTCCGTAAGATAGAGCAGATACTTTTCGCCTACGGTATAACTGCCCTTTACAAGTATCTTGGAGCCTTCCCGGGCGTTTCCGGCTATTACCTCATCTATGAGAATGCGGCTCTGGGCATTGTCGCCGGAATTTATCTTTTGTATGCATTCACCCGACACCACCAATGAGGCGCTGCGATAACTCTGACGCACGTCCGCCATGACGCGGTCGTTGCTCATTACGCTTGCCGAGAATGTGCGGCCTATAATAAGTGCTATCACGGCAACAGCAATGGTGGACAGTGCGGTTATGCGCTTCATCTTTACCTCTCCTTTCGGGTGATATGGGTGTTTTCTTCGCTCTATAGTATAAGACGCTTCAGGCGTCCAAAAGGTTGCAAATTTTTTTAAAAAATTCTTTACATTTCCCTTCTGCCTTCCATTGCCTTCAGCAATGTCATTTCGTCCACGTATTCAAGATTTCCGCCGATGGGTATACCGTGGGCTATCCTCGTGGCTTTCACCCCACGCTGCTTGAGCAGCTTTGATATATACACCGCAGTGGCTTCCCCCTCTACGTCCGGATTGGTAGCCAGTATCACTTCGCTTACCCCGCCTTCATCTATACGCTGCAAAAGTTCCTTTATGCGTATATCGTCCGGGCCAATGCCATCCATTGGGGATATCGTCCCGCCCAGCACATGGTATGTGCCGCGGAATTCCCGCATCTTTTCCATGGCTACCACATCCCTTGCGTCCCTAACCACGCATATTACACCGGTCTTGCGGCTGGCGTCGCGGCATATGGCACAGGGATCCGTATCGGTGTAGTTGCCACAAACGGGACAGTGGTGTATCTTGTCCCTTGCGTCGTTTATGGCCTTTGCTATCTCGCGTGCTTCGCTCTCGGGCATGTCCAGTATAAAGTAGGCGAGGCGCTGTGCGCTCTTGGTACCTACGCCGGGCAATCTGCAAAGCTGGGAGACCAGATTGCTTATTGGGTCTGCCATATGTTTTTAGAAGCCCAATCCCATTCCGCCAGTAAGCTTGCTGACCTCGGAATTCGTGGCTTCCTCCGCCATGCGCATGGCCTCGTTGACGGCGGACAGCACCAGGTCCTGAAGCATCTCAACATCATCCGGATCCACGCAGGCAGGGTCTATCTCGATAGACTTTATCACCTTGCTGCCGTATGCCGTAGCCCTGACCGCGCCGCCGCCTACGGTAGCCGTAAACTCGCGGGTCTGGAGTTCCTGCTGCATGCGCTGCATATCCTGCTGCATCTTCTGCGCCTGCTTCATCAGCTGCTGCATATTCGCCCCGCCCATTCCGGGGAAACCGCCCTTTGCCATCAACATACCTCCGGGATTTTACTTGTGTAACAGTATAACATAATTTGCGGCCCTGTTCAATGCAGCGCCGCATAATAGGTAATTTAAAAGCTATTTTCCACATTTGCGACACGTTTTTTTAATATTCGCACCGCAAATGGCTGATTTTTTGTTGTTTATCAGTTCTCGATCCTGAAGTTGCTGCCAAACAACGCCCTGCCGGTGCTCTCTATATCCTCCCCGCCGGAGCTGTGCGTCATACGCACTGTATACCCGGGCGCCACCTTATCTGCCGCTCCGTTGACCTTCTCCAGCGCTCCCGGCGCGCTCATCATGCGATATATTATTTCGCTCTCAAAAGCCACCTCCAGCACATTGCCGTTTATGGCGCTTCCCTTGCCGTACATTCCGGAAACCGCCATGGTGCGCTCCGTCTCTCCAAGCTTATCGAGTATAGCCTTCCACAGCTTCTGCGGGGACATGCTGCCCGCCGTCTCTGCCGGTTTTGCCGGATGTGCGGGGCTTGGCTTCTCCGGCTTTGACGCAGGCGCAGTCCTTATTGGCTCGTCAATATCAAAGGGCGGCACATCTTCGGGTTCCGGCGGCTCCTCAAAGCCGTAGTCGCAGGGATACTCATCGGCGTCAGGCTTTTCCCCGATAGGTATCGGCTCGGCAATTGCTGTGCGCCGGGGCGCCCCTTCCCGTACCTGCCGCTCGAGAACCTCGATGCGCTCCATAAGGTCGTCCATGGTGCGCTTTTCCTCGGGCCGGGATATGCGCACAAGCGTACTTTCTATAAGCGCCCTCGGCATTGTAACTGTCCGAAGCCTGCCCTCGGCCTGCAACAGCAGCTCGCTGCATCTTAAAAGCCGCGTTTCGCCTGCTTCCTTTGCCTGCTCCTCGTACCGTTTCATAGAGTCCTCGGTGCAGTCCAGTATATCGCTGCAATGGCCGCAAAGCTTCGTCAAAAGCAGCGAACGCATGTGCTGCGTCAGGTCATGTAAAAACACCTTCAAATCACGGCCATCCCGAACTACCTGATCCAGCAGCTCCAGCGCCCTTGCAGGGTCGCTGGAAAGTACGGCCTCCGCCATGTCAAACAGAAAGCCATCCTCCATGCTGCCCAGCACGCTGTAAACGTCCTGTGTGCTGACTTTATTGCCGCAAAATGACAGGCACTGATCCGCCAGGGAGAGGCAGTCACGCATGCCGCCCTCGGCAGCTCGGGCTATGGCCAGCAGGCCGTCGCGCTCTATATGGGCGTTTTCGCGCTGAAGCACCTCCTCGGTGCGCTTGACCATGTCGGATACGCCGAGCCGGTGAAAATCCATTCTCTGGCAGCGGGATATTATCGTCGCAGGTATCCTGTGGGGTTCGGTGGTGGCCAATATGAACGTTACATGGGGCGGCGGCTCCTCCAGCGTTTTCAGCAGGGCGTTAAAGGCGTTGGCGGAAAGTGCGTGCGCCTCGTCGATTATATATACCTTGTGCTTAAGCTCAAGGGGCATGAACCGCGCCTTTTCGATTATGTCGCGCATATCGTCCACGCCGGTGTTGCTGGCAGCGTCCAGCTCGATTATATCCGCACATTCCCCGGCGCTTATTTTGCAGGAGCGGCAGCAGCCGCAGGGCTCGCCATCCATGGGCTCCTCGCAGTTCACCGCCCTTGCGAGTATGCGCGCGGCGCTGGTCTTGCCGGTTCCCCGGGTGCCCGCGAAAAGGTAGGCATGGGCGGTCGTGCCTGACTTCACCTGGTTTTTCAGTATTGTGGTTATATGCTCCTGCCCTATCATCTCGGAGAATGTGGCGGGCCGGTATTGCCTGTAAAGGGCGCGGTGGCTCATGCTTGCCTCCAGTTTGATTATTTGTATTTTATATTGTAGCATCGCGCAAAAGGTCAAACAAGGGAATGTTGCTATCCCGAGTCAAATAAAGTATAATATTTTAATGTTAACAGGTGAAATCATGGAGGTTATATAAATAAAATGGCAGAACAGGAAAAGAAGACAGTACTCAGCGGCATACAGCCCTCAGGCTCCCCCACATTGGGCAATTATGTTGGTGCGCTCAAAAATTGGAAGCTCTTGCAGACCGATGACAGGCTCTGCTATTACTGCGTCGCCAATCTTCACGCCCTGACGGTGCGGCAGGACCCCGCCGACCTTAGAAGGCGCGCCGGCGAGACTGTGGCGCTGCTGCTGGCCTGCGGCATAGATCCCGAAAGATCCGTATTGTTTGTGCAGTCCCACGTTCACGAGCACGCTGAGCTTAACTGGGTGCTGTGCTGCAACACCTATATGGGCGAGCTTTCCAGAATGACGCAGTTCAAGGATAAATCCGCAAAGCACGCGGACAATATAAACGCCGGCCTTTTCACCTACCCGGTGCTGATGGCAGGCGACATACTGCTTTATCAGAGCGACCTTGTGCCTGTCGGCGCGGACCAGAAGCAGCACATCGAGATCGCGCGGGATATAGCCATACGCTTCAACAACGCCTATGGGGAGACCTTTAAGGTCCCGGAGGGCTTCATACCCAAATTCGGCGCCCGCGTTATGAGCCTTCAGGATCCTTCCATGAAGATGAGCAAGTCCGATCCTAACCCCAACGGCTTTGTGGCCATAATGGACGATCCTTCCGTCATAATGAAAAAGTTCAAGCGCGCGGTCACAGACAGCGATACCTTCATCGCGTTCGACCCCGAGAATAAGCCCGGCGTATCCAACCTCCTCTCCATATACACCTCCTTCACGGGGCTTACCATGGACGAAGCGGTGAAGCATTTCGACGGGCTCGGCTACGGCAGCCTCAAGACCGAAGTAGCCGAAGCCGTAATAGCCGGACTCGAACCCGTTCAAAACGAATATAAGAAGATACTTTCGGATAAAGCATACCTTGAGAAGATAATGGCGGACGGCGCGGAAAAGGCTTCCGCTCAGGCACGAAAGACCCTCCGCAAGGTATACAGAAAGGTAGGTCTTGCCTGATGGATATGGATAAGCTCAAGCGCAGGCTGATGCTCAGCTATAACATTTTCAAAATAGTGCCCCTGCTGGGCATACTTATAGCGCTTTACGTCATGAACAGGAGCCTTATCGCCGCATATATAATCGCAATAGTGTGCATAGTCGGCGGCTACGGTCAGGCGCTGATATTCTACCGCTGCCCCTTCTGCGGAGCGCGGCTAATGAAGGTCCGCGGAGGCGTACCACGCCATTGTCCCGAGTGTGAGCGCCAGCTTATAGTCGACGCCGAGCACCATCTCGAGAACACCGATGCTTCAAAGGAGGAAAACAGCCGGTCTTAGCGCAAGCTTACTGTTTTTTATTGTATATTGGCTTTACCGCGTTTCTTCCCTTTCCCATGATGATAACTGCCGATGCGCCGCTTATGCCCATGAACAGGCTGAGCACCCCGCGCATCGGCATTATTTCTGTGAGCATACCGGCCAATAGCTGCCCCAGCAGGGAGCCCACTGTGGTCAGCATCAGGAAGGTACCGTTGAATCTGCCCTTGCGGTTATCAGGAACATACGACTGGGTAGAGGATATGCGGATATTGTAGGAGGTCACCCCCAGCACCCCCTGCAGGAAGCAGAAGAGCCGCATAAATGCGAGGGGCAGATAAAGATACGTGCCCTCCAGCAGTGATATAGCGACGTATACACACACCGCTATTGTGAACTTATGCTCTTCCGGCAGATGCAGCCTGTAATGCATCATTCCGCCCAGCACCCGTCCCAGCACCATAAAGCCCCATACCGACATATAGATATACTCGCCGTCAGCGTACCCCGCTTTAAAGTAAGGCAGCGTTATAACGTTAGATGCGCCCGTGGCCATAAAGCAGAATATGAAATACAGGGTTATATACAAAAGGCCCTTTTCCGTCCAGAGGTAGCGCATACCCTCCTTCATATCCTCCATATAGCCGCCGAAGGTGTACTTTGAGCCGCTCTGCCCATTCTTGCCCTCCACGTCGCTTATCTGCGTCTCGAATATGGCTGCAGTGCAAAAGCAGGCGGAATTTATCAGCATCAGCCATACCATTCCCACCGTCTTATATAAAAAGGTGGATACGGGTATCATCACCAGCACCAGCGTTTCGAGCGTGCTCAGCACCGAATAAGCCTTTATATAGTTGCCCTCGGATACCAGCATAGGGTAAAAGCTTTCGAAGGCCACGGTATAGGCGCTGTGTATTGTTCCGATTATGAACGTTATGGATGCAAATGCCCAGAAGCTGAAAAGCCCGAAGTGCATCAGCCCTGCCAGCAGGGCATATATGGCAGTTGAGGCGAAATCAAGCATATATATGGTCCTGCGCCGGGAAAACCTGTCCATCAACGGCCCGGCAAGCACCGGCGCCGCTATCTGGGGCAGGGTATACAGGAACATATATATGGCGTAATACAGCGGGGATTGGGTATAATCCAGCACAAAAAGGCTCATGGCAAAGCCGGCCATGCTGTTGCCCAGCATGGATACGACGCTGCCTATGGTTATTATGGTGTAATTCTTTGTCCAGAGCCTGTTCATGGCGTAAATACTATTCGCCGGGATACAGCGGGTACTTATCCGTTATTTTCCTCACCTTTGCGGCGACGCGTTCCACTGCTTCCTCTCCGTTTTTTATTATGTCGGCTATCAACCTGCCCACAATGACAAAATCGTCCTCATCAAGTCCCCTTGTGGTCGCCGCGGGCGTCCCCACCCTTATGCCGCTGGTGACAGCAGGCTTGCGTGTCTCGTTGGGTACGCTGTTCTTGTTTACGGTTATGTTGGCCCTGTCCAGAAGCTGCTCGACTTCCTTGCCCGTAAGCCCGTCCGATCCCAGATCCAGCAGAAGCAGATGGTTGTCCGTACCGCCTGATACCAGCCTTACGCCCTCCGCCTTCAGGCTTCTCTCCAGCGCCTTTGCGTTGTTTATCACCCGCTGCTGATATGCCCTGAACTCGGGCTTTTGCGCTTCCTCAAAGCATACCGCTTTCGCCGCGATAACGTGCATCAGCGGGCCGCCCTGTGTACCGGGGAATATGGCCTTGTCTATGGCGTTGGCAAATTCTTTTTTGCACAGTATCATGCCGCCCCTTGGGCCGCGCAGCGTCTTATGGGTAGTCGTCGTCACAACGTCGGCATACGGTACGGGATTCATGTGCAGTCCCGCCGCCGCAAGGCCCGCGATATGCGCCATATCCACCATGAGGAGGGCGCCCGCCTCATCGGCTATTTCGCGGAATTTCTTATAGTCTATCTCACGCGGGTACGCCGACGCGCCCGCAATGATCAGCTTCGGTCTTATATCGAGCGCCTTTTTTCGCACCTCGTCGTAATCTATGCACTCTGTCGCGGGATCGAGGCCGTAGGAATAGAAGGTATAGTATTGACCGGACATATTGACCGGGCTTCCGTGGGTAAGGTGGCCGCCGTGGGAAAGATCCATGCCCAGCACCTTATCACCGGGCTGAAGCAGCGCGAAGTATACCGCGAAATTGGCGCTGGAGCCGCCGTTGGGCTGTACGTTGGCGTGCTCCGCGCCGAAAAGCTGGCAGGCGCGGTCCCGCGCGATATTCTCCACTACGTCCACATATTCGCAGCCGCCGTAGTAACGCTTATCTGGATACCCTTCGGCATATTTATTCGTAAGATGGCTGCCCATGGCTGCCATCACCGCAGGCGACACAAAATTTTCCGAGGCTATAAGCTCTATATTTCTCCTCTGCCGCAAAAGTTCATTCAGCATCGCTTCTGCAACGTCGGGCGCGGCCTCTCTTATAATGTCAAGCTGTATCATGGCTTCACCCCCTGAAGGTTCCAATTTGTGCATACTAATTGATTATAAATAAAGCGCGGCAATATTGCAATCACCGCGCTTTATTTAATATCGTTTTTTTAAATTACTGCTGCTCGTCTTCGTGACCCACTATCTCGATCATGCGGGGTTTGAACTCGCGCATTTTGGAAAACGCGGGGTCAAGGCCCTTGAGTATAAAGTAGGTGCCGCAGCAGAGCAGTACGCCGCCGATTACCGCGAACATATTGCTTATCCTGCTTCCTATAAATACACCCAGCATAAGCCCTATGAGCGGTATGCCGTAAGCTATGGCGCTGGCCTTGAACATGCTGCCGCTGTGCAGCTCTATAGCCACTATATCGCCTACCCCGGCGCCGCAGGAGTTTTCTATCTCGATATCCGCCTCATTTGAGCCGAAATGAAAGCAGGCGTTGCAGTGGCCGCAGGCGTCGCTGCGCTGGAAGCGTACCACAGCAAGCTTGCCCTTAAGCTCGACCACCTTGCCTGTCTGGCGAAGTTCTTCTCCCGCCATGGCTTACTCCTTATCGGCAACAGTCTCTATATGCAGCTCCTCAAGCTGTGCCTGCTCTACTACGTCGGGGCAGCCGGACATGAGGCAGGACGCGGTCTGTACCTTCGGGAAGGCTATGACGTCGCGTATGCTGGAAGCCCTGGTGATGAGCATAGCCAGCCTGTCCAGACCGTATGCAAGGCCGCCGTGAGGAGGAGTGCCGTACTTGAAGGCGCCCATCAGGAAGCCGAAGCGCTCCCAGGCCTCTTCCTTGGTAAAGCCCAGCTTCTCAAACATCTTTTCCTGTACCTCGGGGGAATGGATACGGATAGAGCCGCCGCCAATCTCGTTGCCGTTGAGCACGATATCGTATGCTTTGGCGCGAACCTTGCCCTGATCGGTATCCAGCAGGTCCAGATCTTCATCCATAGGTGAGGTGAAGGGGTGATGCATGGCGTAGTACCTTCCGTCCTCCTCGCTCCATTCGAACTGGGGGAATTCTATTACCCACAGGAAGTTGAACCTGGTATCGTCCATGAGGCCTAGTCTGCGGCCCAGCTCAAGGCGCAGAGCGCCCAGAGCCTGATATACTACCGTATCCTTTGCGTCGGCAACGAAGAACAGTATGTCGCCGGTCTTGGCGTTAGCGCGCTCCAGTATGGCCTTTATCTGGTCCTCGGTGAGGAACTTTGCGAAGGAGCACTGAATTCCCTCGGGCTTCATGCTCAGCCACGCGAGGCCCTTTGCCCGGTAGGTCTTTACAAGATCGCCGAACGCGTCTATCTGTTTACGGGTAAAATGCTCCACTCCGCCCTCTACGTTGATGCAGCGCACGGAGCCGCCGCCCTTGACTGCGTCCGCAAATGCGCCGAAGCCGCAGTCCTTCACTATATCGCTTACGTTTACGAATTCAAGGCCAAAACGGGTATCGGGCTTGTCCGAGCCGTAACGGTCCATGGCTTCCTGCCAGGTTATGCGAGGCAGCGGAAGCTGAATGTCCACATCCAGAGTTTCCTTCATCAGGCGCTTGATGAAGCCCTCCTGAACGTTCATTACGTCGTCCTGCTCCACGAAGGACATCTCAAGGTCGATCTGCGTGAACTCGGGCTGACGGTCTGCGCGCAGGTCCTCGTCGCGGTAACAGCGGGCTATCTGCATATAGCGGTCAAAGCCGGAAAGCATGAGCAGCTGCTTGAATATCTGGGGGCTCTGGGGCAGGGCATAGAACTTGCCGGGCTGTACACGGCTGGGTACCAGATAGTCGCGGGCGCCCTCGGGGGTGCTTTTGCAGAGGGTAGGAGTCTCTATCTCTATGAAGCCCTGCTCTGCGAAGTACTCGTGGGCTATCCTGGTTATCTTGCTGCGCATGAGAAGGTTGGCCTGCATACAGGGGCGGCGCAGATCCAGATAGCGATACTTAAGGCGGAGCTGCTCGGCGGCATTCACGTTATCGTCGATGTAGAAGGGAGGAGTCTCGGATACGCCCAATATCTTCAACTCCCTGGCAATAAGCTCCAGCTCGCCGGTCTTCATGTTTCTGTTTACCATCTTCTCATCGCGCCTTGCCAGTACGCCCTTTACGGCGATGACATACTCGCTGCGGATGGTTTCAGCCTTTTCAAACACTTCCTTAGGAAGCTCGCTCTCGTTAAAGGTCACCTGCATGGTGCCGGTGCGGTCGCGGAGGCCTATGAATATGAGGGAGCCCAGGTTCCGCCATGTTCCGGCCCAGCCCATGAGCACCATTTCCTTGCCTACCTCGTCCACAGTAGGCTCTGCGCAGTAGTGTGTGCGTTTCCAACCCTGAAGCAGTTCTGCCATTGTACTTTTCCTCTCTTATCTTAAAATTTGCTGTACTCTATTCCCAAGGGCGGCTATTGGAACATAGCCCTCGTCCCCTGTTTCCATATCCTTGAGCTTTACCTCGCCCCGTTCAAGCTCCTCGTCGCCTAAGATAGCCACGAATCTGGCGTCTATCTTGTTGGCGTACTTGAACTGTGCCTTGAAGCTCTTGCCTACATGGTCGAATTCGGTCTTTATGCCGCTGCCGCGGAGCTTTGCGGTAAGTGTGAAGCCCACCTTGCGGGCCTCCTCGCCCATCGCCGCCACATATACCTCAACGTTGCGTGGCTGTGGTATTTGCGCTCCCGAAAGCTCTGCTATGAGCAGCAGCCTTTCCATGCCCATGCCGAAGCCTATGCCGGGAAGCTTAGGTCCGCCAAGCTGCTCCAGAAGCCCGTCATAGCGGCCTCCGCCGCATACCGTTCCTGAATATCCCTCACTGTTTGCGATTATCTCGAACACGGTCTTTGTATAATAGTCCAGCCCGCGCACTATGAAGGGATCCACCTTGTACTGTATGCCTACGCTGTCAAGGCAGCCCTTCAGCTCTTCAAAGTGCGCCCTGCACTCGTCGCAGAGACAGTCCAGAATAGTAGGTGCGCCCTCGCATATCCTCTTGCACTTTTCTTCCTTGCAGTCCAATATGCGAAGAGGGTTCTTCTCGAAGCGGCTCTTGCAGGTCTCGCAGAGGCCGTCGTATTTGCTCCTCAGGTATTCCTTTAGCAGCTCGTTGTATTTCGGCCTGCAATTAGGGCAGCCTATGCTGTTTATGTTTACGGAAAGGCCCTTCACACCTATTTTATCGAGAACGGTCATGGCAAGCTCGATGCATTCGGCATCTATGCTCGCCCGGGGTGCGCCGTAGACCTCCACGCCAAACTGATGATGCTCGCGCAATCTTCCCGCCTGAGGCTTATCATAGCGAAACACAGGACAGTAGAGATAATACATCTTGGTAGGCTGAGGGTCGTTGAAGAGGTTGTTTTCTATGAACATGCGGGCCGCGCCGGCAGTACCCTCGGGCTTGAGGGTTATGGACCTGCCGCCCTTGTCATCAAAGGTGTACATTTCCTTCTGCACTATATCCGTGGTATCGCCCACTCCCCGAAGGAACAGCTCGGTATGCTCAATGACGGGGGTGCGTATCTCGCTGAACCCGAAGTTGTCGCAGGTCTCCCTTGCGATCTTCTCAATATACTGCCACTTATAGCTTTCTCTCGGCGTAACGTCCTTAGTGCCCTTCGGCGCCTGAATTGCCATGATTTCTCCTCGCATTCTATTTTAATAATAAAAAGGTCTCCCGCCCGGCAAAGGGACGGGAGACCCGCGGTACCACCCTAATTGGGCTAATAAAAGCCCCGGCTCAAGGCCATTAACGCAGGCCATACGGGCGGGCTTTTTACCCGCCGGCTCACGGGCGTCTCCGGCGATAGTCTCCGTGGGGCTTTCAGCCAGGGCCCACGCTCTCTAAAGAAGGCTTAATTTCGCCGCTCTTCCGGTCAATGCCAATATTCCTGCTAATTATATAATCGCAGGCTAAAAATGTCAAGAAAGTATGCTACTTTGAATACAGCTCCCGCTTTTCAGCGGCGACTGTATGCACCTTTGCGATATAGGTGCTCACGTCCTTGGGATTGGGTATGCGCTCCACGCGGCATTCTCCATCGAATATGCGCTTGGTCATAGCCCCCGCGCCATGCGCCATTATGGAGGTCGTCTCCTCCATCATGTCGATGTTGTACATGCACACCTTATCAGGCTTTGCATAGCCCACGTTCTCCAGGTTGCCGCTCATGTACTTCTGGCGGTACATATAATATGGCGCCATGCCCATGCTCCGGGCGTACTCCATGCCAAGCTGCACCATCTTTTCGACGGTATCCCCGTCCGGCAGCTCATAGCTGCCAAGGCTCTGCTTCAATCGCGACGAGCGCTTTATGGCCAGCGTATGCACGGTGAGGTTATCCGGCTCGAGCTTCCTGATCTCGGATAAAGTATGCTCCATATCAGCCATATCCTCCCCGGGCAGGCCCGCTATAACGTCCATATTTATGCTGTTAAAGCCCACTGCGCGGGCCATATCCAAACAGTCCGCTATATTCTTTGGGGTGTGGCTCCTTCCCACCAGCTCCAGCGTCCTCTGGCACATGGTCTGTGGATTTATGGATATCCTTCCCGCTCCCATGGATTTTATTATCTCAAGCTTTTTCTTCGTTATCGTATCCGGCCTGCCCGCCTCCACGGTAAATTCCCGGCCGTAGCCGCCGTACTGCCCGAGCGCATAGCTCAGCACATCCTCAAGCTCGCTCTCTGTAAGCACCGTAGGAGTGCCGCCGCCCATATACATGCTTCTTATCTTAAATCCGCAGTCTCGGGCTATTTCCGCGCCAAGGCGTATATCCTCCTTCAGCGCGGCTATGTAGGCCGCCATGTCCGTCTTGTCGGTGCGGACGCCGGAGGCGAAGGAGCAATAAAGGCACCGCGTCCGGCAGAAGGGTATGCCTATATACACGTCCACGTCCCTGTCGGCCACGTCCATGAACGGCCGCTGTATATCCACTATCTCCTTTGCCAGGGCGAGCTTTTCCGGGGTCACGTCGAACTCCTCCGCCATAAAGCGCAGGGCCTCCTTTTCGCCTTTTTCGGCTATAAGCTCGCGGAGCAGCCGCGTGGGGCGTATTCCCGTAAGGCTGCCCCATGGGAGCCTCGCGTCCTTATATATCTTGCCCAGCGCGCGGAACACGGATATCTTCATGCAGCGCTTGCGGTAACGCTTCCTGTTCAGCTCGCCGCCGCCCACTTTTGGATGAATATAGACGTACTCTGCCCGCGCCCCATCCATATCGGCAGTGCAGACAGTGCGCCACGTATCGCCGCTTTCCTCCATCACAGCCGAAATAAAGGGGGCAGTCTCGCCGTTCTCGGCGGGAACCACCTCCTCCATGGGCAGATAAAGCCTTATTACCTCGCCCAGATCGTTCAAAAGCTCCGGGTGGTCAGTATATACCCTTACCATTTTATCTCCTGATCTATCTTACATATGGGTTTGCGGCCCGCTCCTCGTCCAGCGTGGTGGCGGGGCCGTGGCCCGGATAGGCGATATAGTTGCCTTCCAGAGCAAAAAGCTTATTCTTTATGGAGCTTACTATATCCTCATAGCTTCCGTAGCTGAAGTCCGTCCTGCCTATGCTCCGGCGGAAAAGGGTGTCCCCTACGAACACGCATTTCTTTTCCTCCAGCACATAGCTGACGCCGCCCACGGTGTGACCGGGGGTAAACAGCACATTGAATTCCAAGCCCGCTTCCCTTACCGTATCGCCGTCCTTGAGCTTTACGTCGGCATAAAAAGGCTCGATCTTCCTGAAGGTGAGGTTTATGTCCTTATCCCTGAGTCCCGCTTCGTCCAGCTCGCCTATGTACACCTTCATGCCCTGCTTTTGCAGCTCCGGCACGCCCAGCATATGGTCAAAATGGCAGTGGGTGAGCAGTATGGCGTTACACCCAAGGCCGTTTTTCTCAAGGTATGTATTTACCTTTCCCGCGTCCGCCGGATCGATTATAACGCACTCGTCGCTGTTATTAAGCCGCACAAAGTAAGTGTTTACGCAGTACGGGCCGGTTTCTATGCTGCTGACTGTTATATCTCTGTTCATGCTGTTTTCCTCGCTTAAAATGTCCTTCTGCTGTCCAGAAGTATAGTCACCGGGCCGTCGTTTATGAGGCTCACCTGCATATCTGCTCCGAACTCGCCGCACTGTACAGGCACGGTTTCCCTCAGCTTGGCTATTGCCGCCTCATACATGGGTATGGCCTTTTCCGGCCTCGCCGCCTTTATGAAGCTGGGGCGCCTGCCCTTGCGGGCATCGCCGAAAAGGGTGAACTGGGATATGAGCAGTATCTCTCCGCCTATGTCCGTTATGCTCAGGTTCATCTTGCCCTCGCTGTCCTCAAATACCCGAAGGCCGGTGAGCTTTTCGCATATGTAGTCGAGATCGGCCTGCTCGTCGATATCTTCGACCCCCAGCAGCACCATAAAGCCTCTGCCTATGCTGCCCTTAACATTCCCTTTTATGCTTACCGATGCTTCGGAGACCCTCTGCACTACTGCCCGCATATGTTTTCTCCTCAAAAAATATTACTGGTTTACCCGGTATACCTCCTTGACGGAGCGCACCTTACGCATGCTCTTGATTATGTTGTTGAGCTGCTCAGTGCTGGATACGTCGAAGGAAAGCTGTATCTGTATTATACTCTGGTTGGCCTTGTCAACCTTTGCGGTCATGGCGGTTATGCTTATGTTCATGCCTGCAAGGACCTGGGATACGTCCATGAGAAGGCCGGTGCGTTCATCAGCTACTACCTGTATGGTAGCGGTATAGCTGCTCTTGGCGTTGTTTGCCCATTCCGCCCTTACTACCCTTTCGGGATCCATAAGCAGATCCCCTATATTGGGGCAGTCCTTTCTGTGAATGGACACGCCCCTGCCGCGTGTGACATAGCCTATTATATCGTCTCCGGGAAGCGGCGTACAGCAGCGGGCAAAGCGCACCACCATTCCTGTGTCGCCCTCCACTATCACGCCCTTGCCGTTGCCGCGGTTCTCAGGCCTGCCCTGCTGCTCCTCCTCAAGCCGCTCCAGGCGCTCTGCGGCAGCCGCCGCCTTAGCCTCCTTTTTTGCCTGCTCAAGAAGCTTATTCGTCACCTGTCCCGTGGTTATGCCGCCGTAGCCTATTGAGGCATACACGTCGTCCAGATCGGACATATTGAACTTTTTTAATATGTCCTCGAAGTATTCCTTCTTGCCGGTAAAGTCGCTTAGCTGCGCGCCCTGGCGCTTCAGCGCCTCGGAGAGCATATCCTTGCCCCGCTGTATGTTCTCCTCCCGGTTGGCCTTCTTAAACCACGTGCGTATTTTTGCCTTGGCCTGCTGCGTCTTGGCGATCTTCAGCCAGTCGTAGCTGGGCGCGGCGTTCGGAGAGGTTATTATCTCCACCACGTCGTTGTTTTTCAGCTTGTAGTCAAGGCGCACCAGCGCGCCGTTTACCTTCGCGTGCTGAACATGATTGCCAACGTTGGAGTGTATCCTGTATGCGAAGTCTATCGGCGTAGAGCCCGTAACGAGGTCTATTATCTTGCCCTGAGGGGTAAGCACATAGACGTAATCGCCAAAGAAATCCTTGCGTATGTTCTCTATAAATTCCCTCGTGGTGTTGGAATCCGCCTCCAGGGAAAGGGCTTCTCTCAGCCACGCAAGCTTGCTGTCCAGATCGTCAGGGTTGCTTCTGCCTTCCTTATACATCCAGTGCGCCGCTATGCCGTATTCAGCCGCCTTGTGCATTTCCGGCGTCCTTATCTGCACCTCAAATGGCATACCCATGCCGTCGTTTGAGAACAGCGTCGTGTGCAGAGAGCGGTACATGTTGGTCTTGGGCATCGCTATATAATCCTTAAAGCGTCCCGGCATGGGCTTCCAGAGGGAATGGATTATGCCGAGCGTGGCGTAGCAGTCGTTTACCGTGTTGACTATCACCCGTATAGCTATGAGGTCGTATATCTCGTCTATGGTCTTCTGCTGGCGGACGGTCTTTTTGTATATGCTGTAAAAGTGCTTGGGGCGGCCGGAAAGCGTAGCCTCTATTCCCGCCTCCTTAAGCGCCTTTTCTATCTCCTCCATGGCCTTGTTCAGGGTGCGCATGCGCTCCTCCTGATAGGGTATCATGGCCTGCTCCAGCTTCTTGTACTCCTCCGGCCAGAGATACTTCATGCAGAGATCCTCCAGCTCGCACTTCATGGCGCCCATGCCGAAGCGATGTGCGAGAGGAGCATAGATATCCAGCGTCTCGCGGGCCTTGCGTATCTGCTTTTCCTCGCTGCAATACTGGAGGGTACGCATGTTGTGCAGTCGGTCATTGAGCTTTATTATGACCACGCGGATATCGTTCGCTATGGCAAGGAACATCTTGCGGAAGCTCTCCGCCTGTATGTCCTCGCGGCTTATCATCTCGTTCTTCCCGGTTTTGGTAAGCTTTGTTACGCCGTCCACCATGCCGGCGATATCCTGTCCAAACATGGACGCAAGCTTTTCGTAGGTTATATCCTTGCCGTCCTCTATAACGTCATGCATGAGACCGGCCAGTATGGTATGGCTGTCCATACCCATATTGGCCAGCATTATGGCCACGCTTTCCGGATGGGTATAATATGGCTCGCCGGAATGGCGGGTCTGATGGGCATGGACCCCCTTGGTAAACTCAATAGCCCGGTCAAGCATCTGCATTTCCTCCGGCGTGAATGTCTTTGAACAGATTTCCCTGAGCTTTTCCATATTGCCCCTCCTTTCGGCCTCACTTCCCTGACGATTGAAATAATAACAGAAATCAACGGCCTGCACCGTTGATTTCATAAAGTGCTGTTAAATTAGTATACTATTGCGGAGTACACATCGTAACCCTTCAGGTTATCTCTGCCTCCGCACTCGGAGGCAAGCTCGATAGCAAAGCGCGCGCCTACCACCTCTCCGCCCATTTCCTCGACGAGCTTGGCGGTGGCAAGGCAGGTGCCGCCGGTGGCCAGCAGATCGTCCACCACTACTACCTTTTGCCCGGGCTTTATGGCGCCCACATGTATCTCAAGTGAATCGGTGCCGTACTCGAGGGCGTACTCATAGCGCAGCGACTCGCAGGGAAGCTTGCCGGGCTTTCTTGCCAGCACAAGGCCCGCATTAAGGGCGTAAGCCAGTGCAGAACCTACTACGAAGCCCCTTGCCTCCGGGCCTACTACCAGATCTACCTGTTTGCCCTCAAGGCTCTTTGCCAGTTCATCTATGAGCTGCCTGAATGCCTCCGGGTCCTGGAACAGAGTAGTAACATCCCGGAAAAGTATGCCGGGCTTGGGAAAATCAGGGATAGAGCGCACAGCAGTCTTAAGATCCATGTTTATTTTTCCTCCAGTCATTGCGTATGGCAGATGTTTTGTTTTTTATTGTTCCCGAGACCTGAGTCTTTGGGCAGCGGCATATGTTGGGCTTTCCATAAGATCCCGCTGGGGCGGATCCTTTATGAGTCGTATGCCTTCATTTGCATCGATGAAATCCAGCTCCTCCATAACCCGTTCGCCCAGCCTCGCCATTCGGACAGGCGTCTTTGTTACGGCGGCGAGGTAATCTATAAGCTCCTCACGGTTGAAAAACCGCCTTTCAGATGAACGCAGCGCCTTATAATACGCCGCTATATCCCGTCTCTCCAGCGCGAGGGACGCAAAGCAGCCTATAGGGTATGCCCTGCCCGGTATTATCTCAGCATGCGGCGCAAGGGCTCCAAGCCTTTCGGCAAAGCCAGCGTCAATGCTGTCATACATCAAAACGCTGCTGAAGCGGGACAGCTCCAATGAGTCTATCACCGGGCCGAAAACAGCCGTATGATAGCCGCAGGGGAAGGCTCTGTTGCGGCCGAAAACCATATCCAGCCTTCTTAAAAGGCCCTTATCCGCCAGCTCCTTCATAAGGTCAACTGCGCCCTTTTCGGTGAAGCAAAGCATCATTGTCCCCGCTATGGAGTCTGTCAGCAGCTTTTCAAGGCCGCGGGCCTTTTTTTCGCCCGTATCAATGCCACAACCTGTATTATACAATATATTCTCGGAGAATGCATCAATAAATTTATCTCCCCTGCCCTTCATAAAGGCTTCGGGATCCTCTATGGGTGCTGGGCGCATATCACAAACGCGGAGCTGCACCGAGCGCATGCCGTTCCACTTGTTTATTATCGGCGTGTATATGGCGTCGCAGCGGCCCATATCCGCCAGCTCCACAAACTGATGCCCCTTTGAAAAGGCCACAAGATCTACGTACCTGTCGTCCTTTACGGCGGTAGCCTTTATATGATTGCCGCTGCCGCCTATGCGCCTGAGTCCCCGCAGCAGCATGCCGTCCGTCCTGAATAACGGCTCCGGATTGCCCTCCCCAAACGGGGCCAGCAGCTCCAGCTCCTCCACCATGGGAAGCGTAAGCTCGGAAAGCTCTATTTCCGCCTCATAGCTTCTCCTGGGTATAAACAGTTCCTGATTCACGGTGCTCCTGAAGGTCCCGTCCAGTGCCTGACGGAATTCTTCAAAATCTTTCTCCTGCATGGTAACGCCAGCTGCATACGCATGACCGCCGAAGCGGGTGAAAAACCTGTTGTTGGCGTTGAGAGCCTGATACAGGTCAACTCCCGGCACAGACCTGGCGGAACCCGTCAGCACTCCATCTTTTTCGGAAAAGAGCAGCGTTGGTCGGTAATACCTTTCGGCTATCCTTGCTGCGGCAATACCTATTACGCCTGGGTTCCAGTCCGGGGATTTGAGCACTATGGAGCGGCCTTTTGTAAGATCCAGCTGTTCCACCATTTCCGCTGCGGAAGCTATTATGTCCCCCTCCTCCGTCTGACGGCGGCGGTTCAGCTCGTCCAGAAGCTCGGCTGCCTGCTGAGCCTTTTGGGTATCATGGGTGCAGAGCAGTTCCACGCATATACCGGCGTCCTCCATTCTGCCCGCGGCGTTGAGCCTCGGCCCGAAGCCGAAGGAGAGATCCCGGGATACGAATGCATCGCTCTTGTCGTTCACTACGCGGCCCAGCGCCTTTATGCCCGGGGAGCAATCGCCCTTATTTATCATATCCAGCGCCACGGCAACTATGGCCCGGTTTTCACCGAGCAGCGGCACTACATCAGCCATTGTGGCTATGCCTGCCTGAGGGAGGTAGCATTTGGCGGCTTCCCGGCCTATAAGGCCCTCCGCAAGCTTCCACGCTATGCCCGCGCCGCATATATCGCCGTTGGGATATGTGTCGTCCTCCCGGGTATGGCACACCACGGCGCAGCAGTCTGGTATTCTGCCGTCACAGCGGTGATGATCCGTCACCACCACGTCCATTCCCAGCTCCCGGCATCTGTCTATCTCGCCGTATGCCTTTACGCCGTTATCCACGGTAACTATGAGCTGTACGCCCATTTTGTGCAGCCGCTCCACGGCCGGAATGTTAAGGCCGTAGCCCTCGTCGTGCCGCGATGGTATATCGTATATCACATCTGCACCCATATTCTTGAGGCAGTCGTAAAGTATGGAGGTGGCGCATACGCCGTCCGCGTCGTAGTCGCCGTACACGCATATTTTCTCGCCGGCCACAGCCCGCTTTATGCGCTCCAGCGCCTTATCCATGTCCTTCATAAACAGGGGGTCCAAGAACTGCCCCTCCCCCGGGTGCAGGAAAAGCTCCATCGCCTCCCTGTCACGCGCCCCGCGGGCGTACAAAAGCGAAGCAAGCCGCGGAGATATCCCCTCGGCCTTGGGTATATCGTTATTTATTTGTGATAGCTCATACATCAGCATACCGTAATTTTACACCCCGCGCAGCGCATTTGGCAAGGCGCAGGAAATCGGCATGCCTCGAAATCGGTGCGGCTATTTCAGCATTTGCAGTACCATTACGCTGAGCAGACCGCTTACTGCCCCAATAGCTATATCAGAGAGCAGCGCTATGCTCACGTACAGCGTGCCCGCAACGGCGGAAAACACTATGAACGCCAGTACAGCGTAAAGCGTACCCGCCAGCGCCCCATACAGCCACAGCCGCTTTTTGCACCGGCGGACCGCTATAAGCCCTGCCGCCGCCGCGCATATCACCTTTATGACCGTGGTAAAAAGGCCCATTGTGGATACCTGCAAAAGTTCCTCTTTGAGTGCGACGGCATACAGTACCACCAGCACAAAGCTTATTATGACGCCGAGCAAAGCGCTCTTTCCCACCTCCAGCGCCATATTGGCCTGCCTTTGCGTCGCCCTTGCCGTTCGCATGCACATATACCCCCTATCAAGTATACAGATATATATGCGAAGGCACAAAAAAATATGCCCGGTAAAAAACCGGGCATATTGTAGCTTTTTAGCTTGTTTTAGTTTGCCTGATCCTCTATGGTGTTCTCTACGGGAGAATCCTCTACGGAGGCTATGGCGCCGCGAATGAATACCAGACGTACCTTGTCGGGGCCGACGGAGATAGTCACAACGTCGTCCTTTATGGCAGTGATTGTGCCGTAGATGCCGCCGATCGTACGTACACGGTCGCCGGGCTTGAGATTAGCCAGCATGTCCTTTATCTTCTTTTCCCTCTTGCGCTGGGGGATTATCATGACTGCGAAAAGCGCAATCATGAGAATGATCAGCATACCGCCGTTGCTCATAAAGCCTTGAATGCCACTTACTACCTGAGTATCCATTATTTACCTTCCTTATCTTTATTGCGGCAAGGCCGCCAATTTTTGCTCTCCAACCATTTTATATAAAATGGTTTCCTGCGTCAAGGTATTTATTCCCCGTTGGGCAAATTGTCACAATTGCCCAAGAGTTTTATATTTCATTCTGCCGCTTTGCCGCCCTGTATTTTTTGATGAATTTCGACGGGTGGTAGGAAAGCTTCGCTTTGCGCAGCCCCTCCAGGCCCATGTCCTCCTCACGGTTTATGTACTTCACGTCGTTCAGAAGATTGGCCGCCATCTGCTGGTTTATCAACGGATACAGGCCCGGCACTTCCGCCTCAGCCTTTTCAAAGTAAGTCACCGCCATATCCTTCCACGGCTTATCCGCCACGGAAAAGGCCTTTATTTCGCCGTTTATCCTTATTCCGCCGCAGAGAAGGTCCAGCTCCATCATGTTGGAAAGGGCGGTGCGTATGGCATCCAGTTCCCATTCTATGGATAGAGAGTCGTTCTCGTCCTTATTGGAGGCCCACTGCTCATACAGGTCTATGCATTCTCCAATATTCTCCGGCCCCAGCGTCACAAACTCAAAGCTTTCGCTCTGCTCTAAGCGGTTTATGAAATTGCGCTTCGCGTGGTATTTCTTGCCGGGCAGGTCTCTGAGATCCTCCATATCATAGACGTAATCGAAGTTGTCCCTGTCCTCCTCAAGCTCGAAGCCCGCCATTCGGAACTGCTCCGCATACTGCTCTGCTATGCCAACGAACAGGGGCTTTACTCCATTATTCACCATATACTGCTCCGCCCTGACTATGGCCCTGCCATAATCCGCCGGGTCAAGGCATACCGGCGCCATCATATACATTGGCGCGCCGGGAAAGCTGCAGCGGCTGTACATCACACCGTCCTCAAAGGCTATTGTTATTTTTCCTCTTGCACCCCACACCATGTAGCTTGTAAAGGTGAATTCCGAGCTGAAGAGCCCGGCGCTTTTGGTGTACCTCTCCACCTCCCGCCGCATATCCACAGTTATTTCCTTAAAATCGAGTTTTTCTTTTATAATGCTCATTTTTTCCATATTCTCATATTACTCTACCGGCACGATAAGTTTCAACCTTTAATTTTTATTTTGCCCATTACAAAAGCCCCGAAAAAAATCGGGGCCTCAGAGTGTCAAAAAAGTGGCTGAACGCCACTTTTTTGAGTTTTCTCATTCGGTGCTTGCGCCTATGGCGCGGCCAGCACCTCATGCAGGGAAAGCCTTGCTACGCAAGCGCCTTTTGCGGATTTGCCGCACATGTCGCCAAATCCGAATAAAGCCATAAGGGGCTGCGGCCCCTTATCAACCCCGGGGTTTTTCGACAGACTGAAGCCCCGAAAAAAATCGGGGCTTGCTTTTTTTCTTTTGCCGTGGTCAGCGCATTATCTGATATGTGGCGTCTACTGTGGCCGTCACCTTTATGGTGGGCATTACGGTCTGCGCTTCGGTAAGCGCGTCCTCCGCGGGCTCCGCCGCAGCCTGCGCCTTTAGGGTCCTATTGGTATCGTCGTATACCACCGCGCTGTCTGCGCCGCCGTTTTCATCTATGGAGATGGGCAGGTTTGTCAGGCGCACTCCCGCACCGGCGGCTATTGCCCTGGCCTTTGCGCCCGCCGACTCCACCGCCATGCCGAGGGCCTGAAGGTATGCCTCGGAGTCATCCTCTATGGAGTATTCGGGGCCGGATACGTCGCTCGCGCCGGCGGCGACGGCCTCGCTTATAAGGCTCCCAAGCACATCCATATCCCTGACCTTGACGTTCACGGTGTGGTATACCTCATAGCCCACTACCTTGGAGGTATTCTTGCTGTAATCCCGAACCTCGTTTATGTTGAGATAGCCGGTCTCGATATCCTCCTCCGCTATGCCCCTGGTCTTTATTACTTCAAGCACTGCCTCCATCAGCTTCGCGTTATTCTGCTGCGCCTCGGATACGTCCTTTTCCTGGGCCCTTACGGTAAAGCCCACCTCGGCAATGTCCGGCTTTATGCTTACGGTGCCGGTGCCGGTTACCCTTACTGTGCTTCTGGTATCATAATATCCGTCGGTATTCTGAGTCGATGCAACTATATTCTTTTGCTCCTCTATCTGGTCCTGGCTCTTGCAAGCAGCGGCCGAAAGGGCCAACATTGCTATGCAGAGCACTATTGCCGCTATCCTTGCCTTTTTATTCATTTTCATTGTCACTTTTACCGTTACTCCTTTTTCTCGGTATTTTCTTTTTTATTGGCGCTGAGCTTTTCCATGCGTTCCCGCCGCTCCTGCGCCTTTGCCTCGCGCTTTACGGCATTCCTGGCTTTCCCCTTCTTTATGAGCTTCACTACGAGCACAACTATCGCGGCCAGCACCGCGATCACCAGTATCGCGGGTATTGCGCATACTATGGCTACCAGTGCGTTCTCGAGGAATACGCCTACCGCCACGAAGCTCTCCGAAAGCCCCGCGGACATACGCTCGCCCATGCCTTCCTTTGCGGCAGGGCCTTTGGTGAGGCGGTTCTCGTTGATAGTCACATAGACCGTGGTATAGTCCACCAGGTCGTCATAGCGGCGGAGCTGCGTCGTATACTGCTCTATCTCGAGCGTCGTCTCGGATATTGCCTTCTCAAGCTCTACCAGATCCTCCATATTGCCGGTGGTCTTCATTATTTCCTTGAGCCTGTCAAGCTGATCCCGAAGCACGCCCAGGCGGGTCTCGGTATCAAAGTAGTTGAGGGTTATATCCTCGGTATCGCAGTTGCTGTAGGTTATCTCTCCGGTACCCTGGGTAAAATCCACGAATTCCTTGACCTTGGCGGTAGGAATGCGGAACGTCAGGTTGGCGGTGCGGCCATAGTCGGAGTACGTCTCGGGCTTTGTGCCGCTCACGCTGGAGGACTGCACATAGCCGCCGAGCTGCGCCGCCTTGTCCTGAAGCTGCTTGAAGTGGTTATCGAACTCGTCGGTCCGCATCTCAAAGGAATATGTGGTGATTATCTTGTGATTGCCGTAGTTCGGGTCGGAAGCGCCCGCGTCATAGCCGCCTGCGGTATCTTGGTAATCTGAGTCTGTTTGGGGGGCTTCGATGGTCGGCGCCGCCTCTGATGCCGCCATCATGGGAGCTTCTTCCTCCCAGGCATAGTCATTCGCACTGCTCGCCTGCTTCGTATTCATAAATGAGGGCGAGCCGGCGCAACCCGCGATCAGCATAAGTACGAGCACTGCACATACTGTTATCCTTAACCTTTTCATCATGATAAATACCTCCGTTGTAAGCTTATGTGGGGATTGATGCCGGTTCCGATTCTCTTATGCCTATAAGACGTACAGGCAGGCGGAATGGTTGCGCTTTTTTCAAATAATTATCCTAAAAAAATTATATCAGCCTTCACTGCTCCGGGCAAGCGCCCTTGCGCTCCCACACGCCCGTTATGACGCCGCATATTATGAGCAACGCGCCTATTACGCTCATGAGCGTTATGGGCTCATGCAGGAACAGTGCGCCCGTTATAAGCGTTACAAAAGGGTTTACATAAATATAGGTGTTCACCTTCACTATGCCGAGCCTGCGGGTCGCCATGTTCCATGTGGTGTAGCTTATCCCGCTGCCGAGTATGCCGAGGAACGCTATGCTGAACAGCTTGCGCGGGTCCGCAAGCTCATACAGCGGCATATTCAGCTCCCCCGTAAAGCATGCAAGCGGCAGAGTGGTCAGTATTGCGAAAAAGGTCATTCGGCGCATAAGGAAAAAGCTCGAAAACCTGTGTACATAGCGCGTCATCATCACGGAGTACAGCGCCCAGAATATCGCGGCGGCTATGGACAGCATATCACCCAGCGGATTGAATTTCAGCACCACTGTCCCGTTGAACACCACCAGCGCCACGCCCACAAGGGCGATGAGCGAGCCGTACACCGTATTCCTCCTGAGCCTGTTCCCTTTTGTAAAGAAATGCGCCAGCACAGCCGTCCATATGGGCGCCGAGGCTACGAGTATGCTTACGTTTGACGCAAGGGTATACCTGAGGGCATTATTTTCGCACAGGAAATACGCCGTATCCGCAAAGAGCGACATGAAAAACATACCGAGGTTGTCCTTTGCCGTGGTCTTTTCCGTCTTTGGATACATACACCACAGCACGGCATATGCCACTAAAAAGCGCATCAGCATTATCTGCAAGGGCGTAAATACGCTGAGCAGCGTTTTACTGAATATAAAAGTGCTGCCCCATACGCATATGGTGGCAAGCGCTATAAGGTGGCCGCTTAGCCCTTCCGTCCCCTTTTTGCCGCATTCCATGGGCATTTCTCCTTGTCGGTTGGTAAAACCCGCTGTTTTTGCAGTATTATATCACAGCCCTTATTATTTCGCTTTACTTTTCGCGAAAAAAACAGTAGAGTAGTATTTGGTGGCAGTTCGGAATAGCTGATTTACGAAAATATTTCCGCATGTTCCGGCAATTTTTTCCGGGCCGAAAGCCACTGTTTTTACGCGTTAATAAACCTTTTTAGGGAGGATATTTATAAAGTGGGTATTTTCTCTGTAATTTCACTTCTGGGCGGACTTTCCATATTCTTATATGGAATGGACATTATGGGGGACGGCCTCAAAAGCAGCTCCAGCAAAGCCCTTAAAAGCATGCTGGAAAAGGTCACCCACAGTGCGGTGCTGGGTATGCTTACAGGAATGCTCGTCACCGGTGTGATACAAAGCTCCACCGCCACAATAGTGCTTACCGTAGGCCTTCTGAACGCCGGCATACTCAACCTCAGGCAGTCGATAAGCATAGTTATGGGCGCAAACATCGGCACCACCGTCACAGCTCAGATAATCCGCCTTATGGATATAAACTCCGGCGGCGCGGTATTTCTCGAAATATTCAAGCCCTCCACATTGGCTCCGCTCGCCGTGCTTTGCGGCATAATATTCCTCAAATTCGTCAAAAGCCAAAAAACAAAGGGCATCGGCATGATGCTGATGGGCTTCGGCATTCTGTTCACCGGCCTTATGGGAATGACGGAGGCTGTATCGCCCCTGTCCGAATCCCAGGCATTTACGGATGTTTTGCAGAAATTCTCCGATGTGCCGATACTTGGCATACTTACCGGTCTTATAACCACCTTTATCGTGCAGAGCTCCTCCGCCGTGATAGGTATGGTTCAAGCGCTTTCATCTACCGGCGCTTTCACCTTCCAGACCGTGTATCCCCTTATAATAGGCATCAACCTTGGCACCTGCATAACTACCGCCATTGTCTGCTCCATAGGAACAGACAAGGACGCCAAGCGCACCGGCATTGCACACATATTATTCAACTGCATCGGCACGGTGCTGTTTATGGCGGCAATACCCCTGCTGCACCACGCCGGGGCGCTGAACTTCATATGGGGCAAGCCCATGAACAGCGGCGGAATAGCAAACTTTACTACCATTTTCAATCTGGTGACAGCGCTGGCGCTGCTTCCCTTCACAAACCAGCTTGTAAAGCTGACTACCCTCATCGTAAAGGACTCCCCGGACGATACGGAGGATTTCTATCCTGAAATGCGCACCCTGGACGAGAAGCTGTTCATATCCCCCGCCCTTGCCCTTCATCAGGTGAATATAGCTGAAGCCAGCATGGGCAGGCTCGCCCGCAAAAACTTCAACCGAAGCATAGATCAGCTCGTATCCTACGATCCTGAGCGCAGCGCAAAAATATCCTCTGTGGAGGACAGGCTGGACAGCTTTACCGACGCCGCAGAGAACTACCTTATAAAGCTCTCCAACCACATCGACAGCACAGAGGACAACAACGAGCTGAACCTCCTGCTTCAGGCCGTCACCGACTTTGAGCGCATAGGCGATTACGCAACAAACATAAACGACCTTAGCGCCCGCCTCGTAGCGGACGGACATGCCTTCTCGGAAACCGCCAAGAAGGAGCTTGCAATACTTTCCTCTGCTCTTACCGAAATAATCGACCTCACCGTAGAAGCCTTCGCCAACGGCGATGAAGCTATGGCAAGGCGCATAGAACCTCTTGAAGAAGTAATCGATGAGATGGTGGCCACTCTCAAGGACAGGCATATCGCCCGCCTCAAAAACGGATCCTGCACCATAGGCGCGGGCCTGGTGTTCATAGAGGTGCTGACCCATATGGGCCGCGCCGCCGACCAGTGCTCCAGCATAGCGGTGTTCCTGCTGGGCCGCCACAACGAGGAGATACTGAGCAACCATCACGCCTACCTGCACGAGCTGCACAAGGGCAACGACGCCTACTACGCATCCGAATTCGACGCGAGGCGCAGGGAGTTCCTCGACCCCATCGAGACGCTGTAAGCGGTCATAAAAACGGAATTGATTTATAATCGAGCGAGGAAGCCCGGGCAGAAAGCTGTTCGGACTTTTCTCATCGCTCACAAAGGCTACGGCAGGATCGTCCACAGGTCTTATGGTATAATTTGAACGCGCAAACAGAACGGTAGATTGGTATTTAGTGCAGAGAATTTGTATGGAAAGAGAAATGATAAGAAAAGCCGAAAAAAAGGATATATCAAGAATCGCTGAGATACTTGTTTTTGATAAGAGGATAAAATACCGTCCCATCTTTAAGGATGATGCTTACTGCTTTGGAAAGCTGCAGATCCTTGCCGTTTCAGAGCAATATGGTGCATCTGATGCTCTTGAAAGCATACTCGTTTATGATGACGGGATCGTCAAGGGACTGATCCGCATTGAAAAAAGCGAAATTGTCGAACTGTATGTGGACTATTTCTTTCAGAATCAGGGGATCGGATCATCTTTGATCGAATTTGCAAAGAACAACTATCCGATCACCTTCCTTTGGACGCTTGAGAAAAATAATGAAGCGATACGCTTCTATGAAAAACATGGTTTTCATCTTACAGGAATGAGGAAGCCCGTGGAAGGAACCAAAGAGTACGAAGTGATGATGAAGCGGTAAATTCCTTTTTGCCAAAACCGGTAAAGCCCCTTTTTGCGCCGCATATCCTTTTTACATACTCTATACTTGAGCCTATATCCTTTTCATAAGGGGTGGGAGCTCGTAAAGCGACCTTATCTCGTGATCCGGGCGCACGCCCTCCTCGTCCGGCATATCGTCGCGGTTGAACCATATCGTGGTTATCCCGGCGTTTTTGCCGCCCTGCATATCGGCCGAAAGGCTGTCGCCCAGTATGGCGGTATGCGTTTTGCAAAAATTCGGTATCCTTTCAAAGCACTTTTCAAAGTACTCCGGTTCAGGCTTGCGGCCTCCTATTTCCTCGGAAATAAACATGCCGTCAAAGTATTTTTCTATTCCGGCGCTGTCTATGCGGCTGTGCTGCACCTTCGCTATGCCGTTTGAGGCAAGATACAGCCTGTATTTACCGTAAAGCTCCTCGAGCATATCCTCTGCCCCATCGACAAAATAATGGCCTATCGCCAGCAGCCCCTCGTATACCTCAGCGGTCTTTTCGGAGGATGCGCTTATGCCGAACTCGTCAAAGAGCTGCCTGAAGCGGCTGACCTTCACCTCCGCCATAGTGATCTGCCCCTTTTCAAGGCGCTTCCAGTGGGCTAGGTTTATCACGCTGTAGCGGCTGAGAAGTTCTTCCGTAGGCTCTATGCCCATGGCCCTGAGGGCGCCCGCAAGCGCGGGGCCCTCGGCCTTGTTAAAATCCAGTATGGTGTTGTCCAGATCGATAAGAAGCGTATCTATCATATACGTATTACTTGCTCATCGCCCTTTCGGCTGCGGCTACTACGTTTTCTACCGTGAAGCCGAACTCCTTAAAGAGTATGCCCGCAGGCGCGGAGGCGCCAAAGTGGTCTATGGTGACGGTCTCGCCGTCCAGCCCGATATATTTGTACCAGCTCATGGCACAGCCCGCCTCTATGGCTACCCGCGCCCTTACCGCGCCGGGCAGCACGCTCTCCTTATACTCCGCACTCTGCCTGTCGAATATATCAGTGCAGGGCATTGATACCACGCGAACTTTTTTGCCCTTGGCAAAAAGCTCGTCTGCCGCCTTCATGGCTAGCTCCACCTCGGAGCCGCTGGCCATGAGTATCACGTCGGGCTTTTCGCTGCCGCGCAGTATGTAGCCGCCCAGCATGGCTTTCTTCACGTCCGTCTCCTCAAGCTGGGGCAGGTTCTGGCGGGTAAGCGCCAGGGCGGTGGGCATAGTGCCGGACAGGGCGGCAATATAGGCCGCGGCGGTTTCCTTCTTGTCCGCGGGGCGGAACAGGTTGGTATCGGGTATAGCCCTTATGGAGGCAAGGTGCTCAATAGGCTGATGGGTAGGGCCGTCCTCGCCTACGCCTATGCTGTCGTGGGTGAGTATGTACAGCACGGGCAGCTTCATGAGGGCCGCCATGCGCATTGCGGGCTTGAGGTAATCCGAGAACACCATAAAGGTGGCGCAGTAGGGGCGCAGCCCGCCATAGAGCATTATGCCGTTGCAGGCCGCCGCCATGGCAAATTCGCGTATGCCGAAATGTACGTTCGAGCCGTCCCTGTCGTTCTTGGAATAATAGGGCTTGCCCTTGAGCTCGCTCTTGTTTGAGGGGGCCAGATCGGCGCTGCCGCCAAAGAGGTTGGGCATGTATTCCGCCGCGAGGTTGAGTATCTCGCCGCTGGTGGCACGGGTGGCCATTGGCTTTTCGGCAGCGGTCAGCCTGGGATCGTTGAGCAGCTCCTCTGGCAGCTTACTGTCGTGCCACCTCACCCATTCGGCATACAGCTCGGGGTACGCGGCCTTGTAGCCCTCGAACATCCTGTTGTACTCTTCCTCAGCCTTTGCGTAGCCCCGGCCCAGCTCCTCAAAGTGCGCGTACACCTCGCCGGGTACCTCAAAGGGCGCGTAGTCCCAATGATAAAACTCGCGCATGGACTTGAGGGCTTCCTCCCCCAGAGGCTCGCCATGGGCGCTGGCCTTGCCCTGCTTAGCTGTGCCATAGCCTATCTCGGTGTTCACGATTATGAGAGAGGGATGTTCGGTGTCCGCCTTAGCATTGTCGAGAGCGGCCTGTATAGCGTCCATATTCTCGCCGGAGGCTACCTCCTGTACCTGCCAGCCGTAAGCCTCAAACCTCGCCTTCACGTTCTCGCCAAAGGTGGACTCTATGCGGCCCTCTATGGTTATATGGTTGCGGTCGTAGATCAGTATCAGCTTGCCGAGGCCCATGGTGCCTGCCATGGAAGCGGCCTCGGAAGCAACGCCTTCCTGAAGGCAGCCGTCGCCGCAAAGGGCGTAGGTGTAATTGTCAACTACCTTGTAGCCGTCGCGGTTGAAGTGGGCGGCAAGCCGGCTTTCTGCCATGGCCATGCCTACCGCTATGGCGATGCCCTGCCCAAGAGGGCCGCTGGTAGTTTCAACGCCCTTGGTGTGGCGGTACTCCGGGTGACCGGGGGTAAGGCTGCCCCACTGGCGGAAGTTCTTTAAATCCTCGATAGTCAGTCCGTAGCCAAAGAGATGCAGCAGAGAATACTCCAGCACGGAAGCGTGGCCAGCGCTGAGCACAAACCTGTCCCTGCCCTGCCACTCAGGATCCTTTGGGTTATGCTTCATCTGCTTCCACAGTGTGTACGCCATGGGCGCAGCGTCGATAGCAAGGCCGGGGTGGCCGCTCTTTGCCTTCTCAACAGTCTCCGCCGCCAGAAAGCGTATGCTTTTTACAGAAAGCTCATCGATCTTATTCATGTTGCGTTCCTTTCTTTATTTACGAGTATTTTATCTGTTCAATAGCTGCTTTATTATCTCCGCGGGCTCCGTAACGCCGGACTGATAAAGCTCCATGACGTCTTCAGAGCATATGGCGCCGATCTCAAGGTTTATCACCGAAACCGCGCCCGTTGTGGTAAGCTGCTCCGCAAGCTTCAGCATATCCTCTGCAGCCTCGTTCATGTTCACGCCCACGCAGGCTCCCATGAGCCAGTGATCCTCTATCATGAGGGATACCAATTCCTCGGTAAGCTCCGCGCATATCACCTCCACGGAGTCGTTGCGGTTAGCCGCCTTGAGCGCCGCATAAGCCGCCTTGGCAAGCTCCGCGTTCTCAGCGTATATGGTATCCAAAAGACCTACGGGTATTTCCGCCAGCGCCCTTTCCGTCCATTTTTCCGGTGTTCCCATGCCGGTGCCGAAAAAATACGTGCCCTTATCCTGCAATTTTCCTTCGGCTACCATCTCCTGCTGTATCTTGTATCCAGCTTCGTTATCGCTCGCAAACAGAGACAGTGTGCGCACCGGAAAGCAGTGTGACGGATAGCTGTACAGCACCTCCCATGAAGCCATTGCCACAGCATCGCCGTCGAAGGTGACGCCAGAGGTATTTTCGGGTATTATATGCGGCTTGTCCGTCAATATTACCGCCGGGCCGGATATTTCCGGTACGTCGCCGGGCTGAGGCATATATACCAGCGATACGCCTTCCTTTGCCGCCTCCATGTTTTTCTGCTCTTGAGTAAGCTCCGGCTCCGGGGTAGCGTTGGAGCTGGTCACCTGTACATTTTCCCCTATTGGTTCCGGTGTGGGCTCCGGTGTCTTCTCAGGTATCTCGGTCTGCTCAAAATCGTCGCCTGCAGCTTCTTCAACTATCTCCTGAAACTCTTCGCTGGCGTTTACCATGGCGTAGCGCACCTTTATCTTGGCTATGCTCTGGTTCATCTTATCGCTTATGGCGGGGTTGGGACTCATCTGCATGAGACTTATAGCTATGAGTACCGAAAGTGCCGCAACGGAAATTATGGCTATCCACGTGCCCTTTTTCATTTTTCTGTCCCCTCCATGCCGTCCTTGTCATACACGGTGGCCCAGCCCTCCTTAATGCTCTTGCGCAGCATATAGCCCTCTGTTCCCCAGTAGCTGACCTTGGCCCATTTGCCGTCCTCGCCCAGTCCTTCCTCCAGCAATACTATCGTGCTGTGGCGGGCTACCTTGTATATCTTATCGGCCTTGGCGTTTGGTTCGGCATAAAGATACTGGGTACCGGCAACATAATAGCCATTTGGTATGGACTGCATCACACCCTTCTCGTAGGTTATAAAGCAGCGGCGCACATAACCCTCCCGTCCGTCCGCCGTTACCTTGACCCATGGGTCGCCCTCCTGCAATACGGTAAGCTCGGTATCCCTCCTGAGTGTCTTTATGAGTTTGTCGTTGGTGCCGTTGCCGGTACGCATTTGTGCCCCTTCAACAGTTATCCATGCCTTGCGGTCCTCGAGGGGCTCATTGTCGTATATATTAGTCTGGAAATCCCTGTACTCCTCAAATTTCATATCCGTCTTGAGCGAGGAAGCCAGGCCGCTCCTTGCTTTGCCTGCCGTCACCTTTACCGTAGTCCCGAAAGGTGCGTTGTAGTATAACCACTTTGCGTCTTCCACGTAAAGCCGCACGCAGCCGTGGGAGCCGTTTGTGCCAAGGTTGTTGAAGGCGAATTTTTTCAGCGTAGACGTGTCCCTCGATGAGAACATTATGGAATGGAAATATACGCCGCCTACTATCTGCGTCCAGTATCTGGCATACTCATTATTGAAGGCCGCGAACTTTCCGAAGCGCTCCCTTCCGCCTATCTTCCACGTGCCGCTCGGTGTCGGCGATGCGGGCTCGTCCCCCTTGGGCTGCGTCTTGCCGGTGGTGCAGACAAAGCGGCGCACGATCCTCGTGTATTCGCCGTCGTCGTCCTTCTGGTATACCGTCACCACCTGGTTGGTGGTATCCAGCACTATATAATACTTGTTCGGGTCATTATTCTGCATTTCGTCCCGTGCAAAAGCGGCGCCGGGCAGCAGCATCAGCACGGCCATTGCTGCAAGCAGTGCGGTTTTGAATCTTTTGGAAAGCATAGATTCCTCCGATAGTAAAGTCCAGCATATTATATTATATTGTATTTATCCCTTTTCGCCAACAATCAATTTTATGTGCCTTTTCCATACAAAAAAGGTCACATTCCTCCCGATTGCATATCCGGCCGTTATGTGGCATAATTGACTTGGTATTTTATTTATCCTCCGGGAGGCAAGATATGGCTATACTCAACAAATTAGGCAGCATCGCCCGCAACGTATCCGGCAGGACCGGAAACATGCTGGAGGTGAGCAAGCTCAACGCTCTGATACGCAGCAGCGAGGACGACATTGAAGAGCTGAAGCAGCAGCTGGGCGAATACTTTTACGGCAAATACGCCGCTGGGGTAATACTGGACGGCGACGCTACGGAAATATGTAAAAAGATCCAGGCGGCATATACAGAGATAAAGGCCAACAAGGCCGAGATAAACAGCATAAAGGCCGCAGCAAGGGAGGCAGAAAACGAAGCTGCCGAGGAAGCCGAGGCAAAGGCACAGATCAAGCTCCAGTCCAAGGAACTGTACGGCGAATTCGTAAACGCCGCCCGCTCCGTTTCCGGCTCAGTCACCTTATGCCCTATGTGCGGCGCATCGGTAACAGACGGCTCCCGCTTCTGCGGCAATTGCGGCACGAAACTCTGCTAATAAAAAAGGGCGGCTCGCCAGCCGCCCTTTTATTATTTGCGCTTTTACTTATCCTCAACTTCTACTATCTGAGCTTCGGGGGCGTTCTTCTTTACGCTCTCTATGCCGTTCATGCAGGAAGCTTTTGCTTTGTAGCCCTCGGATACGGCTATTATCTCGCCATTTCTCGCCTTGAGGCGGAAACGGAACTCGCCGGCCTTGTCGGCATATACTTCAAACTTGGGATGGGTAAGCTTCTCAAAGCCTTCCACCGTCTGGTCCTCTATGCCGCCTTCACAGCACTTGCGTACGCTTTCTATGCCGTTGAGGCATGTGTCCTTGCTTTTGTAACTCTCGGAAGTGGCTATCACCTCGCCGTTTCCCGCCTTAAGATTGAATACAAAACCCGTCTTGGTGGCCTTTACTACAAACTTGCCCATTTATAACTGCTTCCTTTCTAATAATGCCGCATAAACGGCCTATTTACTATACAGAACAAGGATATATTATCCGTGCGGCCGTGTCAATATAAATGCCCATAGTGCTTTATTTTTTTAGGCGCGCCTCAAAATTTTTGGCGTTATTTAAGTTGCTTTAGGTTTGCCGCCGGTGTATAATTTAATGGAGTGAAAATAGCCGGAAAACAGCAGAAATTTCACCCTTACACAATTTTTTATCTTATAAACCAAAACAATATAAACAAACAAGGAGATGCCTAATGAAGTACGATCGTATCTACAATTTCTCTGCCGGTCCCTCCATTCTTCCCGAAGAAGTGCTGGAAAGCGTCCGCGATAACCTCATGAACTATGAGGGTTCCGGTATGTGCGTAATGGAGATGAGCCATCGCTCAAAGGTTTTCCAGAAAATAATCGACGAAGCCGAGCAGGATCTCCGTGACCTGATGAACATTCCCGACAACTACAAGGTGCTGTTCATACAGGGCGGCGCTACGCTCCAGTTTGCTATGATCCCCATGAACCTGATGAAGAACGGCGTAGCCTGCTATGTCGAGACCGGTGCATGGAGCAAAAAAGCCATCAACGAAGCCAAAAAGTACGGCGATGTGCATGTAGTGGCCTCCAGCAAGGACAGGAACTACGCCTATGTACCCGATTGCAGCAATCTGGATATCCCCGATAACGCCGATTACGTCTATATCTGCGAAAACGAGACCATCCACGGCGTGACCTGGCAGAAGCTGCCCAACACCAAGGGCAAGATTCTGGTATCCGACCAGTCCTCCATGTTCCTCTCCAAGCCCTGCAACGTGTCCGATTACGGCATGATCTACGGCGGCGTACAGAAGAACATCGGTCCCGCCGGCATGGTAATCTGCATCGTGCGCGAGGATCTGATTCGCGATGCTTCCGAGCTGCCCGTATGGGTACCCACCTACTGTGCATATTCCACCCATGCCAACAACGGCTCCATGTACAATACCCCCAACTGCTGGAGCATCTACGTATGCGGCCAGGTCTTTAAGTATCTTAAGAGGATAGGCGGCCTTGAGGTCATGAACCAGCGCAATATCGACAAGGCGAAGGTCATGTACGACTTCCTCGACCAGTCCAAAATGTTCAACGGCACTGTTGACAAGGAGTTCCGCTCCCTGATGAACATACCCTTCGTGACCGAGAGCGCAGAGCTTGACGCCGAAGTAGTGGCCGCCACCAAGGCAGCCGGCTTTGACAACCTGAAGGGCCACAAGAGCGTCGGCGGTCTCCGTGCCTCCATCTACAACGCAATGCCCAAGGAGGGAGTCGAGGCTCTGGTCAGGTTCCTGTCCGAGTTCGAAGCTAACTACAAGAAATAATTTTATAAAGGAGAGAATATCATGCGCATATTGGTAACTGACGGAATGGATAAGGACGCCCTCCAGACCCTCAAGGATAACGGTCACGAGGTCGTTGAACAGTTCTATGCCCCCGAGGAGCTTGGTGCAGCGCTGAAGGAGTTTGACGCCGTAGTAGTCCGCAGCGCTACTAAGGTACGCGCCAACCACATCGACGAAGCCAAGGGCGGCAAGCTGAAGCTGATCATCCGCGGCGGCGTCGGCGTTGACAATATCGACGTCAAGTACGCGGAAGCAGCCGGCATCACCGTAAAGAACACTCCCCGCGCATCCTCCCAGTCCGTTGCGGAGCTGGCTATGGCCCATATGTTCGCCTGCGCCCGCTTTGTCTCCATCGCCGGTCACACCATGCGTGAGGATAAGTGGGAAAAGAAGGCCTACGGCAAGGGCATCGAGCTTCAGGGCAAGACCCTCGGCATCGTAGGCTTCGGCCGCATCGGCCAGCATCTCGGCGTAATGGCCAAGGCCATCGGCATGAACGTAATCGCTGAGGATATATTCCATATTCCCGGAATCGAAGAGAAGCTGGGCATACCATACGTAGAGCTTGACGAGCTGCTTGCCAAATCCGACTTCATCTCCGTACATGCCCCCGCCGTAGACGGCGGCGCCCTCATCAATGCCGAGACCATCGCCAAGATGAAGGACGGCGTAACCATTATCAACACCAGCCGCGGCACCAACGTTGATGAGGCTGCTCTGCTTGCAGGCCTTGAGAGCGGCAAGGTGCGCAGCGCCGGTCTGGATGTTTACGCAGACGAGCCCGCTACCAACAAGGCCCTGTACAGCCATCCCATGGTATCCTGCACCCCCCATATCGGTGCAGCTACCAAGGAAGCCCAGAAGCGCATCGGCGCCGAGATCGTAGAGATTATCGAGAGCTTCGGCAAATAATCGCGCATTAAAAGATGTCAGTTGAGATAGCTGTCCATAAAACGGGTTGTGTATGGCAGCTTCCTGACAAGGATTGCTAACAAAGGGGTATGCACTTTCGTTGTGCATACCCCTTTATTGTAGCATATTTGTTGCAAGTTCCGGAAACGCTAAAGAAGGCTTCTATTATAATATAACTAAATACGCGGGAATAACACATTACAGCTTCAGCAAGACTCCTACCGGCTACACTGCAACTATGGCATACGGCAGCGAATTTACGAAAATGCGTACATCTCCACAGACTTCAATTACAGGCTGTTGTTAATCCCGCTGGATATTCTGGCGCTGGGCGGAGCCTGATATGGCGTTTACAAGGTATATAAGCACTGTCAGAATAAGAAACGTGGATATAAGTAAAGCTAACTATTTGATTATGCACCTGATTGTCCATATTTTGCTTTTACCCACTCGTTGAATACTTCTTTTCTTCCCGCCCTGTCGTCTTTAGGAAGCAAATCCAGCTTAGCCTGATAAACGGCGTCCGGCGTCTCGCTCCCGTCCGTCGATGCAGCCTCCGCCTCAGGCGTCTGCGCCGTTATCTCCGAAACGGCTTCGGCGCTCTCGATTTCGACGTCATAATTATAAAGAGCGGCAATGCATCCGCTGCTGCTCAGGCAAACCGCCGCCAGCAACGCTATTGCTATTCGTGCCTTCCGGCCGTTATACCTTTTGCTTTTTTCACTGTATACCATATTAAACATTTTCCCTCTCTGAAGCTTACCCTTTTATTTTAAGGCATTCTTGCAGTGCTGCCTCATCTATGTAATAACCGGTCAATTTATTGTAATAATTGACACGAAATTCGGTATTGAGATTTTTATCAATGCGTGTTTCTCTATAATTGCTCTTACAAACACGCGTGTTTCGGCGTCGTTTTGTTTGACAATCGTATGTTTATGTGTTATTTTTTATTTAATCCGTCTTTGTTGAATTATCTCGTTTTTACAGGAGTGCAGGCTGCATGAACTCAGCTATCGTATATGCTTCCAACTGTATACTCGGTATCATAATGGCACTATTCTGTATGCTGACCCTGAAGATGAGGTGGGGGCGCGCAGTCACGTTCATCGGCGCTTACGCAGTGGTACTTTTCAGCTTCTTCGGTCTGCTCCTGCTGCCTGATCAAAACATAGCGGCAAAACAGACAGTCGGTTTTTTAATAGATCTCATCGGATTCCGAATATTATTCACGGACAAAATGCCCAGGCTGGCCATATGCACCTTCACCATATTCATGAACGAATGGATATGCGAGTTCATCAGCTTTTCATTTTTCTCAAATGTATATCCCCAGACCACTCAGGGGATGTTCCTTATACCTCCGCTGACCCAGGTCAGTATGTATGCAATATATATTTGCGTTTACGCCTTCCTCATGTGGATATTCTCGCTGCTGCTCAACCGCATACTCAGAAGCTTTTCCTGGCAGGATATCCTTTCATATATCTTTTTCCCTTTCATGCAGCTTGCCATGGTGACATGGGGTTCTCTGCCCAACTTTTACAATCATGCTGAAGCAGTGCGGCTCTGTATAATATTATTCTGCATAATTTCAGACGTGGGACTGTATTACTCCATGCGGGGCATAACCCAGCGGGCGGAGCTCAGGGCCTCCAATGCCCTGCTGTTGAAGCAGGTAGATGCGGAAAAGGAGCATTACGCCGCCCTTACGGAGCAATATGAAGCGATGCGCCGCATGCGGCACGATATAGCAAACCACCTATACACCATACAGGCGCTGCTGGACAACGGCGACACAAAGCATGCGGCGGAATACGCCAAGGAAATACTGCCCCGGCACACCTTTCACTCCAGCTTGGGCAGCTGTGAAAATCCCGTAGTGGACGCTTTCCTTTATTCCCGCATGAGCAAGCTCAAGGCCGCCGGAATAAGCGCGGAAGCAGACGTGCGGCTGCCCGCTGAAACAAGCATATCCAATGCGGACATGATAATCGCCTTCGGCAATATGCTGGATAATGCGGAAGACGCATGCCGTGCCCTGCCCGAGGGTAAGCGTTATATACGCATACAAGCCGACATCAAAAACGGCTGCTGTACGCTGCGCATGGAAAACTCCGTTGCAGAGCAGCCCATCTCAAAAAAGGAGCGCATACCCGGTCTGAACCGCGGCGTAGGCCTGAGCATACTGGAGCGGCTCGCGGAGCAATACCGGGGAACCTTTACCTATGGGCTGAAGAATAGCCGTTTTTGTGCTGTATTGACTATGCAGACAAGCGAGGTGAGGTAAGAAATGCTTAGTATAGCTGTATGTGACGATGATGAGCTGCACCGTAAAAGAACGGTTGCGCTCATACGAAATACGCCGGGATTTGAGAATTCCCTTATACGGGAATTCAGCAGGGCGGAAAACCTTCTGGACTCCATAAGTGAGGATCATTATTTGCCGGATGTAGCTGTGCTGGATATTCAAATGGATGAAATGGACGGCATAGAGCTCGCCATGAGGCTGAACCGCTCGGTGCCCGAGTGTCAGATAATATTTCTCACGGGATATATTTCATATGCAACCCGCGCCTATGATGCGGAGCATGTGTTTTATATGCTCAAGACCGAGACGGACAGCCGCCTCGGCACCGCCCTGAACAAAGCGGCGGAAAAAAGGCGCGCCTGCTCATGCCAGCAGATAATAATCAACGCCGACGGCGCATCCCGGCGGCTGCTTTGGGATCAGGTCCAGTATCTCGAGCGCGTGCTGCGGCGCATGAGAATAGTAACTTTGGACGGCGAGCTTTGGACGAACACCCCTCCATCCGACATAGTTTCTCAGCTCGACAGCCGGTGCTATTGTCAATGCCACAAGAGCTTTTATGTAAACACTGCCTGCCTTGCGGCGATGCTGCCCACGGAATTCATACTGCAAAGCGGCCTTCGTGTTCCGATAAGCCGCAGCTATAAAAAGGCCGCCAAGGAAAGCTTTTTGTTTGGTTTCGGTGCAATATTAGGTAAAATATAGAATAATACAGGGTGAGCAAAACAATGATAGGCGCAATTGCAGGAGATATCATAGGCTCGATCTATGAATGGCACAATATAAAAACAAAGTCTTTTCCACTGTTTCAGCCGGAAAGCCGGTTTACAGATGATTCAGTCCTGACCTGCGCGGTCGCAAGAGCCATAATGAACGGCGGCACCCGCGAGGACTATCTGACCTCTATCCGAACGATAGGCCGTATGTATCCCAACTGCGGCTACGGTGGGCATTTTATCGACTGGCTGAAGAGCGATTCCGCCGAGCCCTACAACAGCTGGGGTAATGGCTCCGCCATGCGCGTATCGCCTGTGATATGGGCATACGATTCGCTCGAGGAGGTTTTGCGGGCGGCAAAAGTCAGCTCGGAGGTAACGCATAACCACCCCGACGGCATAAAGGGCGCGCAGGCCATCGCGTCGGCGGGCTTCCTCGCCCGCACAGGGTATGCCAAGAGCGAAATAAAGAATTATATAAGCTCGCAGTTCGGCTATGACCTCGACCGCACACTTGATGAGATACGCCCCGTTTACGGCTTTGAGGTGAGCTGCCCCGGCAGTGTGCCGGAGGCCATTATCGCATTCCTCGAAAGCGGCGACTTTGAAAGCGCCATACGCGGCGCAATCTCAATAGGCGGCGACAGCGACACGATAGCCGCCATGACCGGCGCGTTGGCAGAGGCGGCATACGGTGTGCCCTACATTATCCGCCGTGAAGCGTTTAGCAGGCTGCCCCTCATATTAAAAGGCATAGTCGAGGAATTCGAAAGCAAGTATCAGGGCCATGCGTGAAATATATGCCGATACTCCGGCGCTCACTTTTTCAAAAACGAGAAACGCCCCTTCTTCTCATAAGGAGCAGTGCTCATCTCCCCCGCCGTGTAGCCGGTTGCGTCGATTGCGGCACGGAGGGCGTTTTCGCCCAGCGGTATCTTGGAGAGGATCACCGTCTAGCCCCTGGAATGGGACGATCTGACCTTTACAACGGGGAAATTCCCCCGAACTGCTCATATAAACGCTTACTCCGAATAACTCCGCCTGCGGCGCACAGGCGGAGTTGCTTTGGCGCTTAAGCGGCAAACAACCACCAGCTATGCTGGTGAGAATTGAAAGCTTCAAATGGAGACGCCAATACCATATTGTGTTTGCGCCAAAGTATCGACGGCAGGAAATATACGGTAAGCTAAAATCGGATATAGGAACGATCCTGTGAAAGCTATGTGAACACAAAGGTAGGGAAAAAGCTCACTAATTATATTTGACCGGCACGTAAATCTCAAGTATGAGTACGGTAACCGTCACTTTTGGTGCCGCGGATATTATGTGGATACGGCTGGACGAAATGCCAGGGTAATTGAGGAATACATAAGTCTGGCAGTCAAGAGCCGGAAAATGCAAACTACCGCCGGCAAGTATCATTTTGAACGGTTTGTCGTGAAACGTTTCTTTGCCGCAGCGGTTGGGAAGCAGCCCCGCAGCCGCATCGCATCATCCGTTCCAGTCACCACAGGTGTGCCGGCTTCAAGCCCGTTTTCCCGGGCAGCTTTAATGGTAACACATCCGGCAATTTCCGTGTACCAACTTGCCCTTTCCTATTAGTTCCTCAATTTTTTCGAGTTCTTTTGACGCTCTGGAGTCGATGCCATATAAAACCCCATTAACACTGCTCTTTCAATAATTATAGAAGTATTCTCTCCGGAATTCTTTCACTATGTCCATGAAGTCCTTCACTCTATAATAATCGGTGAGGTTTTCGAGCTTCCCCTCCACCTTAAATGTCGTACCCATAAACGAGCCATCGGCGACCGCCAGCTTATCGCATATATTTTCCTTTAGATACCTGTGATGACGTCCATAGCAGACACAACCAAGTTGAGTTAACAATAGAGCGGCCTGTGCAGGCAAGCCGCTCTATGTAGCATAGCAAGTACTATTCTTTTGTCGCTTCGGATTTGAAGCGCCGCAAGTATTCTTGGTATTCTTCTTTTCCTTTATTCGATGACAGGCTTATGACCACAAGAAGAGTCAGGCCAACTCCCAAGGAAACCCACAGTGGAGCTATGCCAAACGGGCTCCCTGCAAAATGCCATATTGCGGCTATAACCCCCCCGCAACGATAGACCAGAAGGCTGCATCGTTCGTTACCTTATCCCAGTGAAGCGATATGACCAGAACAATTCCTGATATTGCCCTTATTTGAAAAGATGCCAGCAGATCATTGAGGATCGATTTCATATTTGAGGCTATAAACACCGAAAGCACAGCTATGGCCACGACAGACGCCCTGAAGCATATCATCTGCTTTTTCTCGCTCGCCTTTGGCTTAATATTTAAATAAATATCGCGCACAACAGTAGTGGCCAGCATAAGCAGTATTGCGGGGCCCGTAGAGAGAACCGCGCCGAGTATTGCAATGCTCGCGAGGCCGCCCCAGCCTGGCGACAAACGGTTTGCCATTTCGTACAGTATGCCTTTTCCGTTGCTTTCCGGCAGCAGAATACGCCCCGACAGCCCTATCGCGGCAGGCAGCAGAGCAAAAATCGTTACAAGCACAGCCACTACGATGATACCCTTGCGGGCCTCATGAAGGCTCCGGCAGCAGTAGCATGAATTTACTACCGTCATAGCAGAAATCATTGCAAAAGCCGCCCCAATCACCTGTGCGATAACGGTCGGCACATCTGGATACATAAGGTTGAAGTGGGTGTCTAGCAGTTGTTGGTATATATTTTCAACGCCGCCCGCATCCCTGACGTTGGCCCAGGCTATTACGCTGAGGAACACCACTATCACCGCCATATGAAGTACATTTGCCCCCGCAACGGACTTTATGCCGTTTAAGGATATGACTGCAAAAAGCACGGCACATCCAATGAGTATGGTAATATCATTTATATCCGCCACGGAACGTATTATCGGCCCCACTATCGACACGACCGCAACAGACTGCATCGAGTATATCACTAGGAATGCCAGCAGGACGACCATAGTAACAGCCCAGCGCACTTTGTTGTTAAAACGCATTTCAAAGGCCTCCGCAACGGACATAGCGCCTTTTCGACCCGCTTCATAAAAGAACCGTGAAGCGAAAACAACAAATACCATACAGCCTATTGCTTGACCCCAGTTGCCCCATACTGCATTTATACCATGCGTAAAAGCCTCGCTGGCATTGCCGACAGTACCGGCGCCTGCTATCAGTTCACCGAAGAGCAGCGGGATAAGCGTACAGGCAGACATACCGTTCTTCGCCACGAAAGTATTCCTTGTGCTGCTCTGCCTATTTTTATTTATCAGGCTTATTATGCAGGTCAGCCCCAAATATACTGCGACCATTATGAAAGCCGTCATTCTTTTTCCTCCGAATCTTCCCTTCTTTCGGTATACCTGTCAGCCATCCTTTTTGCTGCGGCAAAACAAATCGCCGATAAAGCACCTATCACAATACACATTCCCCAGCCCAGCTTATATGATCCTGTCCTGTCAAAAACCGCCGCCAGCAATAATCCCCCAAGCGACATTCCGAGCTGCATCGGGCTTTGTGTTAGGCCGCGCATTATATTGAAGTTCTTTGTGCCAAATGTTGCGCTTATAAGAAGCGGGGCAGATACCGTGCCGACCCCGTTGCCTATGCCGTACAGTATAGCCATAAGGTACATTATCTGCATACTGCGGCCAAGCATCAGGCACAGAAAACCTCCGCCCATTAGGCCAAACGCCGCCATAGCGCCTTTTATGGTGCCGAACCTGTCGTTTATCCACCCTAATATGAGCTTACCGAATATGCCGACAAAGGAGTACATGGATACGATCAGCGCGGCTGCCTGCGGTCCATACGAATCAGATATGCAGGGGCTGATCTGCCTGAGCGGTGCAGAGCAGATTATACCAAGCAAGAGCATTCCGAGCATATGTACATAGAAGAAACAATGCGTTTTCGCTTCTCCAAGGCTGATATTTGGAACGCCATCATCTCTATTTGTCTTATTGTTCGGCTCGTTTTCGTTTCCGTAAGGGCTAAGCCCTTTATCCTTCGGCCTTGTCCTTATCAACAGCAAAGCAATAGGCGCTGCGACTGCAAGAACCAGCAATCCTATCATTCGGTAGGAAGTACGCCACCCATAACTGGTTATCATCATCGTTATAAGCGGGCTCAAAAAAGTCCCACCGATGCCGATATCTCCTAAAGCAATACTCATTGCCAGACCTCGGCTTCTATTGAACCATGCAGTTATGAACATCGATACCGGCATGAAGGCACAACCAGAATAAAACACACCTACCAGCACAGAAGATACATAGAACTGCCAGACGCTGTTTGCCAATGAATAAGACATATACAACAATGCGAAGCATATAAGGGATCCAGAAAATATCCAACGCATATTGTACTTAGAATATACCTTCCCCCATATCGGAGAAAGTAGTAATCCGCACATGGCGACTAAAGTGCTGGTTACCGTAAAAGCACTGCGCGAAATTTCAAATTCTTCCGTAACTGCCGGTAGGTAAAGGCTTGCGCAAGCGTTTACAAGCGGTGCTGTAAAAGCCATCACCACAAAGCAGGCACAGCAGATTACCCATCCGTAGTGAACTTTTGCCAATTTCATTATGCGACCTCTATCCTTGTGTACAGATGATCTTCATCCTTGCCTTAATTGTTTTTAAGATATTCGAAAGCACACTGAGCATGTATGGCGGCTCCGTATGGCAATGCATCCTCATTGAATACGATTTTAGGATTGTGTGCCGGATAGGTAGGGCCGTCTCCATCCGGTTTGCAGCCGATGCTGAAAAACACACTTGGAACCAGTTCAGTTATGCGCGCATAATCATCCGAGGCACTAGACGGCGGATATGGAATGTATTTTATATCCAAGTCTTCGCAATAACGCATCATTTCGTCAAGCAGCTCAGGATTCGTATACATTGCAGGAACATCGGACAGTACTTCGTATTCGGTTTTTGCGCCGAAAGCCAGCGCTGTATAATCAACGATTTCATGGACTCGTTTTCTGAGCTTTTCACGAAGCTCGGGATCAAACATTCGCATGGTTCCCTGCATGACCACTTCCTCAGGGATAATATTTGCCGCATTACCTCCGGCAAACTGCCCAAATGTCAGCGTCACGGTTTTATCGGCAGGAGCTTCACGGGCAATCAATTCCTGCAGCGCAAGATAGGTATGAGCGGCAACATTGATGGGATCTATGCCGGTATGCGGCCACGCACCGTGGCATCCTTTGCCTTTTACGGTAAGCTTCATCCCGTCACAGGAAGCGCAGGTATAGCCATGGCATACGGCAACCGTACCCACGGGATTACGGGCGTTCATATGCATATCCACAGCTATATCTACCTCCGGGTCGTGCAAAACCCCGGCGTCTATCATCGCCCTTGAACCTATAAACACCTCTTCACCCGGCTGAAACATGAGCTTTACGGTTCCGCAAAGCTCATCCTCGCAGCTCTTGAGAATTTTCGCCGCTTCAAGGAGCATGGTCGTATGGAGGTCGTGCCCGCAACAATGACCGTACCCGTTATCTGCGGAAAAAGGAAGCCCGCTGTTTTCTTTTATTGGCAGAGCGTCCATATCAGTGCGGAGCATGACCGTTTTCCCCGGCTTTTTCCCTCCAATTATGCCAACAATACCGCATTTGCATATTTCCTTGTTCGGTATGCCGTACTCAGTAAGCTTCTCCGATACAAATTTCGCCGTAATCGGAAGATCATCCCCTATTTCGGGGTTGCGATGGAGGAACCTTCTGTTCCCTATCATTTCTTCTTTGTCATCAATCGCCTGCTTTAAAAACCGGTTCATTTGCCTACCTCCTTTTTCAGACCAATGGATACAGCGCTCACGCTGCCGCATGATTTGCATTTCATCCTATCATATAACCAATAAAAAAAAGTGTTACATAGGCTACATAACACTTTTATGATTTTGGTATTATTTTGAAAAATCACCATTCGCCCATGTTGGCATCGCCATTACAGTGTTCCATTATCCTTTCCACGTCCAGTATTTTTATTCGTTTTCTCTGTATATCTATGGCCTCTTCTTTTTTTAGCTGTTGGAGCACCTTATTCGCGTTTACTCTGTTGAGTCCGGTGAGCATGGCGATATCCTGCTGCGATATTTTCACGCATTCAACAGGATGCGTATGTTTTATATGTCGGTTTGCGATATGAAAATACAGCAGCTGGCATACTCGAACCATGCCGTCATCGTACATCTGTGAAAGCATTTGGGCAGTAAGGGAATGCTGAAGGCAGACGGCAACATCCAGCATTTTTTCCATGAGCGGGTAATTGCGGCCTGCAAGCTCCTCAAGCTCGCTGCGGGTCAGCAATATTGCCTCCACATCGGTATACGCCTCCATAAGAAGATTTTCCTCCCATTTAGGCATACCATGCGGGGAAAACTGCGGAAGTAAACATCCGCTGCCTGCAACATACAATGCTTTCTCGTTCCCATCGCTATGCAGCACTACAGCACGCACAAGCCCGCTCCGCACATAGTAGAATTTGTCTGCGGGCTCATTGAACTGTTTAATAGGCGAATGCTTTTCCAGCGTGACTCTTTTCCCAGTCTTAAATATCAAGCCTTCAAAATCGAAGAAATCTCCATACATATAATAGTTTGGTATCATGCTGCCCGCATTCCTTTCTTATGTTTATTAACGCACAGAGATTATAGCATAATATGCGAGTATATAAAAGATGGCTGTTCATGCTGCCTGTCATCCAATCATCCATGTGTATTCGATCCATAAAAATTTTTTCGAAAACTGTAATGCAAATCACTTATTTAAATAGGCAAACTTGATAGAATTTCTTTAACCAGTCGACAGGGAAAACACAAACTGCTCATGAAATGGAGGATTTATGAAAAAATATCTGCATTATGCGTGGGTGATATGCTTTGGCTGTGCATTTATATGTGCCCTCACCTCTCCGATCATCAACGCAACGGCAACACAGTATCTTATCTCTGTAACAGAGGAATTTGGAGTATCCAGAAGTGCTTTTACCCTCAGCTCCACCATAGTTGCGCTGGTAGGCATGGTGATTTCCCCGCTGTGGGGTAAAATTTACTCCGACCGCAAGCGTATGCGCGGCGTGTTGACTATTACAACGTTAGGCTTTGGCCTGGCCTATATGTCCTATTCGTTAGCACAAAATATTGGTCAGTTCTATATTTCTGCCGTAATACTGGGGTTCTTCTGGGCAGGCGCCTGTTTCATGCCCGTATCCATGATGATAACTGCCTGGTTCAACAAAATGCGCGGGTTGGCAATGAGCATCACCCTGGCGGGCATAGGCTTTGGCGGATCAGTCCTCGCCCCCATAATAAACAGCTTCATAACAAATTACGGTTGGAGGATAACCTACCGCTACGTTGGTATAATAATCATAGCCATTGCTTGCCCGGTAGTATTTTTCCTTCTCCGGGCTACTCCTGAAGAAATGGGTAAGAAGCCTTTCGGAGCGGATTGGGAAGAAAAAGAGAAAGATAAGAAAAAAGCTCTCATCTCCAATGAGGGAAATGTTGAAATATCTCCTAACGATGTCAAAAACAAGGCTTTCTTCTGGATATTCATGATAGGCTTCTTCGGGATGGGCCTTGTGTGCTCTGCGCCCATGCGTCAGATGAATCCCTATATTTCAGACATATACGGATCAGAATTTGCGGCAAGCGTTATAGGTCTTTCATCGTTGATGGGCATATTTGGCAAAATACTTCTCGGCGCCCTGCACGACAAATTCGGCAGTATCAAGTCCTCCTCCATCGCTTTTGTAGCCTTTGCGTTGGCCTTTATTGCTGCCATTGCCGGTGCCCACGGTGAAAAGAATCTATTTTATGTGTATATAATTCTTTATTCCTTTGCTGCCGGCGTTGGCACAGTCTCCGCGCCCCTCATCATAAGCGCCACATTCGGTACGAAAAGCTTTAATATGATGCGCGGCTTGACTCAGAGCCCCCTGCAGGCAGGTATGTCATTGGGCGGCCTTATGGTCGCAGGCGTATTCGATATTACAGGTGCGTATACCCTTGGCTGGGCAGCATGTATTGCAATATCTGTAATATCCATAATATGCTTCTATGCGGCTCACAAGATGTCCCGCAAATATGCCGCCGAAATCGATATGGCAAAATAGTGCGGCATAAAAGCAAAGTAATATTGTGAATTTCGGCTGATAGTATAAAATGAGAGATTTGTTTCCATTATGCACTATGGAACAAATCTCTCAAATTCATTATGCAGAGCATTTCCCGTTCTCATTTCATTCAAGCGTCAACGGAGTTAGTTTTGATAAGATCTACCGAAATCTGATCGGCAAGAACACGCTCGATCGTTTCTTTATCCGTATTTTCGCTCTATTCGGTTACAAGTATCTTGTATGCGCAATAGTCATATCGATGCAGGACAGCTACCTTTTGAACGGCGTCACCACCAAGCTTTGCCCCGAGATAGCGCGGCGCTACGGCATCAACCCCGACAGCATAGAGCTGAGCATACGCACCGTTATATCCGCAATATGGTACGACAGAGACCCAGCGCTCCTGCGCGATTTTATGGGGCGCAGCTATCAGTTTCAGCCGGGCAACGCAAAGTTTATAGGCATAGCAAGCCGCCGTTTTTCCCTGTACCTCCGCGCCGCGATGCGCAGTAGAAAGGAAAAGCCCGAAAAAGTTAGACTTTATCGGGCTTTCTGGCGTCCCCGGCGCGATTCGAACGCGCGGCCTTTCGCTTAGGAGGTCACCAAGACGTTTTTTACCGCATTATCTATGATACCTTGTGATGTTGCCCATCATCAAAAAAATCAGAAAAATGGGTGAATTGTTTGTAATGCCGTATCATTGCATACCACTGCATAAACTGTTGTTTCAAACCAGGCGATTAGCAAAATCTTAGCAGAAGCAACGTGGAATGATGGCATCAAGACAATAACCACAAGTCGGGACACGCCTTACACTTGGATTATACCATATACTGCGGACTGTAAAAAGGGAGATGTGATGAGCATTTCCCTTTTTCTATCGGATGGGAGATATGTGCTATGAAATGCCTCTTTACCTACAAGTGGGTCAAGCTGCCGCGCGCCCACATACCTACAGGCAAGGGGTTAATGGGTTCATTCCTCCGGCTTGCTTCCCGTGCAGCGTTCCGTCCAGGCAAAGCCCGGTACTGTGGTTACACAAACGATGTCAACGCTGGCTCTTGGGTCGGCGGCATCGTAGGACTGAAAGGCATACTCGGCATCAAGGATCGCAAGCAGGTGCTCAACGTCATGGAGCGGCTTGTGGAGATGGGCTTCATCACCTGCTCGCTCAACACACAAACGAAGAAGCTCACCTATACCATCAACGACTGGATCATGGAATGTAGCGGCGAGACCTGTCCCACCGGCGCCATCTACACCACCGAAGGCTACGGCTTCCTTTGCATTCCGCGAGACGTCACAGAAAGGCTTGTCCGACAGGGATACCGCTTTGGCGAATCTGACGCATGGCTTGACCTCTGGTGCCACACTGTATGGGGAGACCGTTATAACGCATTCTCAAGATTGGCGCCAACCATTCAAATTATGCGCGGTAAACCGATACTCACGCTTGAAAGCCTTGGCGCACGCTGGGGTTGGGAGAAAACCAAAGTCTGGCGCTTCCTTAAAAAGTATGCGGATACCTTTTCGCTTTATAAGCTCCCCGGCTCCTATGGCTGCCTCATATTCAACCAGCTCTATCCGGCGGACGTTGGCCCGGTGGAAGCCCCAACCGACGCCGTCATAATGCGTGTTTTGAACGAAATACGTTTTATGGGGCAAAAAACGCATTACTCAAGCTCTGACCATGAGCGAATCAACCCGTATACGCTCTGGTTCAGCAATAGGATCGAGCTTGGCAACCTCAACGATGGGTGTCCATCTCAAAGTCACCCGGCTGTTGATCGTGTTGCAGTTTTTACCCCATATAATACGCGCGCGTATTCTTCTCTCCCAAAGAGTACGAATGACTGCGCGGGTAGTATATACAGGGAACGCAGGATACAGGATCTCAGCCCTCCCCGGCCACGGCGATGCGCCTGGCCATAACGACATATCCAAGGAGGGATACCCAAATGAAAAAGCAAGACGTACAGAACGCCCCAGCAAGGGATATCTATGCCCAGCAGGAAAGCCAACTCTCCATGCAGTCCCACGCCTTTGTCGAGATGCTGGCCAAGCGTGGGATTATCGAGGACGACGCGATCCAAAACGAGGCGGTTCGCAAGGCCGATAAAGAAAAGCGCCGCAATATGCACCATAACACGCTGCTTCTGCTTCGGAGCTACCGCGATATCCGATGGATGCTGCAATGCTTCCCCGACACAATTGCCGAGGAGCTTGACGCGCCGCTGCACGACCTTGACACGCTCATCAACATGGTGAACTCGGAGATTGATTTGGATAATTACCGGCTGGAGAATCGCATTCAGAGCATGCGGCTCTCCCGCAGCATGATGGACAGACTGAACGAGGCAGTCTCCATACTGCGCGACAAGCCGCAGAACGGCGATATGCTCTACAACATCATCTATCTGACCTATATCGCCCCAGAGCGGATTATGGTAGTCGAGATATGCTCCAAGCTGCATATCTCAGACAGGCAGTATTACCGGCTTCGACAGCAGGCGCTGAACATCATTTCGATAAGGCTCTGGTCTGCGCCCGCAGCCGAGTTGGATAGCTGGATCGAGGTGATGAGTCTGCTGGAGGTGCTGTAGTGAACAACTATTCGAATTACTAAGACGTATACCGGATTGCCATGCTCTCCTCCAATTCTTCATGTTAGCTCATTTCTGCTCGTAAGCAAGGAAATACGCAAGATAATACACAAGATGTTGCAGAGCGTTATGACTTTTTGGGTATAATAAAGCATAGAAAGAGGTGGAGAGCATGGCAAGTTATCAGCCCCGTTTGCTATAACCAATCACATGGTCAAGCTTGTTTCGGAGATCGCGGGAAAGATTGGCAGGCTTGATCGCTATCAAAGCCTTGATGTGAAACCATGCCTGCGGCGCAACAACCGGATCCGTTCCATCCATTCATCGTTGGCCATAGAAGCAAACTCACTGTCTATCGATGCTGTTCGCGGCGTTATCGACGGCAAAACCGTCATCGGCCCGGTAAAGGAAATCCAAGAGGTCAAGAATGCATACAGGGCCTATGACGAACTTGGCAAATTCGCCCCATTTTCCATTGATGAGCTGAAATGCCTTCGCGGCGTCATGACCTACCTCACCGTCGATGAAAGCGAACCGTTCCGTCGCGGAGAGGAAGGTGTTTTTGACGGCGGCCGGTGTATTTTTATGGCTCCGCCCGCAATGCGTGTTTCTGCCCTGACGGATGATTTGTTTTCATGGATGAAGCAGGCAAGAAAGGATGTGCATCCGCTCATTCTTTCCTCGGTATTTCATTATGAGTTTGTGTTCATCCACCCGTTTGCGGATGGGAACGGACGCATGGCGCGGCTTTGGCAGACAAGCCTACTCTGCGAGTGGAACCGTGTTTTTCAATATATGCCGATAGAAAGTCGGATACATGCGTTTCAGTCGGAATACTACGAGGCGATTTCAAAATGCCACAACGAAGGCAGTGCAAATAGCTTTATTGCATTCATGCTGAAGAAGATCAGTGAAACACTGGATCTGTATTTGCAGCAAGCAAGCTCAGCAGACGCACAGGTCAGCGAATATGTCAGGCGACTGCTCAATGCGATGGAATACGATGTGCCTTATACGGCTAAACGCATTATGGAGCTGCTGAACCTGAAATCGAAGGAGACTCTCAGGAGGCACTATATCAATCCAGCGCTTGAAATGGGTTTAATTGTAATGAGTATGCCGGATAAGCCCACGAGCCGGAATCAGGCGTATACGAAGAAGTAGCATCGATTATTCTCCTGATGAACTCGGAGAGATCTGGGAAAATCATTACCATGGAGAGGATTGTTGCAAGATTGTTATAGCGGATGTGCCCAGTGTCACAACCTGATAACAAATAACAGTAATCTATATTCGATACAAAATGTATCGAAATGCATAAATAGATTGACTTTTGGGCAAGGTAAGCATATAATACTATTGGAAGGGATGTGACAATATGCTTGACTCTCTTGTCCGCATATGTGAAATTAGACTAACCGGATTCAAAAACACCACCTGTGGTGTAGTACAGATGCCCTCTGAGCTCAATGAAGCATACTTTATGAGACATGCCGATGTGCTCGGAATTTATGGACAGAATGGTTCCGGTAAAACTGCGGTTATTGAGGCCATGGACTTTATCCAGCGGCTTTTGACGGGCAAGCCATTGCCTGCCGATGCAGTGGAATATATTGGCAAGGATCAAGGGCATTGCTCTATTGAAGTTACCTTTGCCATAGAGTATGGCGGAGTGCGATCACAAATTATCTATACAGCGTCGCTCAGCCGCTTAGAGGATAATAACTTTTGCATTTCAAGGGAATCTCTTGTGTCGCGTCTCTGGAACGGTGAAAAATTCGAACCTAAAAAAACCCTGCTTTGCTTTACTTCCGAAGACGAAAGTGGCCGATTTACTCCGGATTATCGGTATAGAGCGTTGATAAAGGCCAACGAGGAAAACAAGGTTAATTTAGGAGTGGCAAGAAAGATTGCGCAGAAAGAACACTGCTCCGTCATCTTTAGCAAGGAAGGCCGGCAGATATTTCTTATTGCCCCTGTCGAGGTATCTGCGGATTATAAAGATATCATTGACATCTTGCATCGCTATGCCCACATGAACCTTTTTGTTATTCCCAATGCGCATTCCGGAAGTATCACACTTAACCTGATACTTCCATTTGCGTTCCGTTTGGATATGGAAAAGACCATTGCCAAGGGCGACTTGCCTGTGCGATTGGACGCACCTTCCGTCATTACCAAGACGCACTATAAAATGGTACAGCAAATCATTGTGGAGATGAATACGGTGCTTGGCACAATAATTCCCGGACTCGCCATTGACATCCATGACTTTGGCGAGCAGCTTTTAGAAAACGGTGAGGCCGGACATAAAATTGAGCTGCTTTCCAAGCGCGGCGAGATCCAGATTCCTCTGAAATATGAGTCAGAGGGTATTATTAAGATCATCTCAATTCTGAATGTTTTGATGTGTGTGTATAACGATCCCTCCATGTGCTTAGTAATTGACGAACTTGACGCCGGCATTTACGAGTATCTATTGGGTGAGCTTCTGTCTGTTTTTGAAAAAGGCGCCAAGGGGCAGTTGATCTTTACCTCTCATAACCTTCGTGCTCTTGAGATGTTGAATAAAACCAGTATTCTATTCTCTACTACCAACCCGGAGAATCGCTATATGCGCTTGCAAAACGTGAAAACCAACAACAATCTGCGCGACCTTTACCTGCGCAGTATTACTCTCGGCGGACAAAAGGAAGATGTTTATGCGGAAACGGATACCGTAGAAATTGGCCGCGCCTTTCGTCGCGCAGGAAAGGCGGTGCATGATGGCAGCTGACACGAAGAAAGTCATTCTCTTCATTGCAGAAGGCCCTACTGATGAGGATGCATTAAGCCCGGTCCTCAAAAAGATCTTTCAAAATTCGCATGTTCGCTTTCATGTGGTGCATGGAGACCTAACATCTGACTTTACCGTTGATAACAGCAATGCGGTGAAAACCGTCAATAGCCATATCAAGATGGAGTTGGATCGGTATGGGTTTAAGCGCAGCAACATCATCAGGGTTATCCACCTGATAGATACAGATGGAGCCTTTATCCCAAACGCCAACGTGGTAGCCGGAGATGTAGAGCACATACAATACGATGAGAATCAGATTGTGACCAAGTCTGTGCCGCGGACGATTGCTCGAAACGAGCAAAAGCAACGCGTTCTATACCGGCTCTACCCAGAAAAGATGATCGGGAAGAGCCTCTATGCGGTTTACTACTTTTCAAGAAACATGGAGCATGTGCTGCACAATGACGCTCGTAACCTGAGCAATGAAGAAAAGGCGAATTATGCAGATGAATTTGCCGACACATATTCGCAAAATCCGGAAGGTTTCATCAGATTCTTATCAGATTTCGATTTTGCGGTTCCGGGAGACTACGGAGAAACATGGCGTTTTATCTTTGCCGGAACCAATTCCCTGCATCGACACAGTAACTTGCATCTGTTATTTTCTGATGTGTAAGATTGTTGCACATAGCATCCGTCAATGCCACTCATATGTCATATTTTTGGCAGGCACCCGCCGATGACAAGGAAATCGAACCGTGGTAAAATTGTAGCGTCGAATAGTGGGTGTAGCAATTTCACCGCCTTTTGCAAAACGCAGAAGGCGGTTTTTCATACCTAAACTTCATCAAGGAGGAATGTACATGACAGAAAAGCTAACCCTCAAGGAGCGTGCCGTGCGAGGCTACTGGTCCATCGTCGGCGTTGCCGGCGCACTCATTTTTTCCCTTCAGCCCGTGCTTGCGGATGACATCTGGTCGCGGTTCTCCACAATTATGAAGGATGTATACGGCGAGCTGGTCGGAATATCCACTATCGTGGCTGTTACGGCAGCCGCGGTTGCGCTGCTCATCAGGATGATCTCACGCAATCAGCGTGCCGTGAATGAAGCAACGAGTTGGTTGAAAAGAATCATCGTCACATGGCTGGTACTCAATACGCTTGGCTTCGCGGTCGCATACCTGCAGCCCTTAATCCAGGGCGGCATGTACAACGGATAATGGACAACGCCACGATGTCCGGCGGCAAGGAGGTGAGCGTCGTTGGATCTTAGCTGGATTTTTGAAAGTATCGTGAATTGGGTAGCGTCCATCGTAACAAGCATCATGGACGCTGTCTCCGGCATCTTTTTGAACGCCTTGGGGACGGACATGACCGCCATGGAGCAGTATTTTCCTTTCGTAACCGAGGCATTCTTCATATTTCAGTACACGGCATGGGCGCTGCTGTTCCTTATTGCGGTCTGGCAATTGTTCCGCGTGTTCGGCGGGCCCGTGACCGAAGCGGAAAACCCATGGCAGCTCCTGGCTCGAAGCGCCATCTTCGCTATATTGATAGGCTATGCCAAGCCCATATTTCTGTTGGCGCTGGACATTGCCCGCGCTCCGTATACCGCGCTTATGGACGCCACAATGGATCCGGGCGGCTTTACGTTTGCCGGAGTGGAGCAAGTGCTGCAAAATGGATTATCCACGCTCGTTTCCACCATCACCGTAATCGGCCCGCTGCTGACCATCATCCTCATGATTTCATTGGGCTGGAACTACTTCAAAATGCTTCTTGAGTGTATCGTCAATGTGTTCTGGCTACACTAAAAAAGACCATAAAAAATCGGACAGGAGGTAAAATAGA